>Ga0070681_10004697_pt1 | contig 13071 bp, 13 predicted proteins | sample KBSC83BmetaG_FD_65650 | JGI IMG/M metagenome (GOLD analysis project Ga0070681, IMG submission 65650) | Corn rhizosphere microbial communities from Kellogg Biological Station, Michigan, USA - KBS C8-3B metaG | ecosystem: Host-associated > Plants > Roots > Rhizosphere | place: USA: Michigan... | reverse complement strand
TGCATTACCCGCCAGACGGCCCTTCGCGTCGATGGCGGCAAGGGCCGCCAGCTGTTGAGCCGCCATCGTGCCCCGCGCCTGCATTGCAATGGCAACCTGGCCGCGGTCGCGCCGCTCATCGATCCGCAGGCTCACGGGCCCGCCGAGCCAGGTGCCCGTCAGCGTCGAACCTTGCAACCGCGCTCCGTCAAACGCGAGCGATCCCGTCAGATTCTGAATCGGCACCGCTCCCGAAGCCCACCGCAACCGCGCGCCCTCCAGCGAGGCGACGACTCGCGATCGAGCGTTCCCCTGCTCCGGCACCGAGAGGTTGAAATCCAATCGCGCGTTGCCTTCGAGGCCGACGTTCTGCATACCCGGCGCATACTCGTCGAGACGCGGCTGTGCCTGCAGCCACGCGAGCGCATCTTCCATGCGACTCGTCACCTGACCCACGGCGTGCACGCCGCCCTCGCCTGTTGAATGCCACTCCACTGTCGCATTCGCGAGTTGGAAAGGTCCTGCTCGCCCGGAGTCCACCAAAGCTCGCACAAGGGATCCGCGCCACTCGACGCGCGCGTGAACGCCACTGGCCTCGAGTGCATCCCCCGAAACGACGGCATCCCGCACAGTCAGCTCTCCTGCAAACGAGCCGCTCTCGGTTCCATAGGGCAACTCGTCGACAGGCCCGTGCATCGAGAACGCGGCGTGCTCCACGCGACCGCCTGTCACCGATGCCGAGACGTTCCCCAATGCCTTCGTGCCCAGAGCTCTCTGCACGAGCAACACATCTGCGTCGGTGAGCTGCCCATGAGCCACCAACTCCGGTTGCAGCGTCGCCCCACCGCCCGTCAACGTCCCCGCCAGCTCCAGTTTCGCGGCCTCGTGGCGCAGCTCAACCCGATCGCTTGCGATCTGCCACCCCTCAGCGACTCGTGCGATACGCAGTCGCGAAGCCACTCGGACTCCCTGCAGCGGATACTGGGGCGAGCCGGCCAGGTCCAGGCGCGCATCGCTGGATTCGAGGACGACCTCCAGCGCGTCTTCGTTTCCGGTCACGCGAGCGCTCATGCCGGCGAGCACGAATCCGCGCGAGGGTGGAGTGATCGAGATGTCCGCCAGCCGAGCGGCAGCACTCAGCCGATGACCGACATCCTTGCGATCATCCCAGTTGAATGTCACCTCTCGCGCCGTGCCTCCGAGAGCCACGCCCCCGAGATCCAGATGTGGGGCGAGCCATTGCCCGATGGCGGCGACGGAATATAGCGGCGCATCCTCGAGCTTCCCGTGTGTCCAACCGTCGCCCACATCTGCCGTCAACTCGCCGCGCGGCTCGGCGGTCGAGTCAGACTCTCCAGGCGGTGCACCCAGTTGCATCTCACTGACTCGCAGGCGCCAGTAGGAGGAATGGCGCGCGAGCCACCACCGACCTCGCAACCGATCGAGGTTGAGGGTTCGGTCCGAGGACGCTGTCGGCGACGCCAGCACGACGCCGCCGGCGTAGATCGTGCCTTCCGCTTTATCCAAGCGGCCGTGGGTGAAGTCCAGATTGAGCGTCAGGTCGCCGCCGCCTGCGGCGGGGGTATACCGCGCCAGCTCGGGCGCAAAGTTGGCGAAGTCGCGCCAGCCCGCGAACGCGAGCCGGCGGCCTTCGAAGCGCACGGATCCCGTCCAGGTCTGCGGACGATCGAGGCCTCCGTCCAATCGCATCGCCACCCTGGCGGTGCGGCCGAGACGATCCGGCAGGAAGACCAACGCAAACAGATTCCACTCATCGCCCGAGCGCCGCACCGACGCGCGGCGGATCTGCAGCAGAAACGGCTCGGCGGAGCCCGTCGGGTCCGGGAGTCGCAAGGTGCCGCCCTCGACGTCGATGCGACCGTCTCGCCAGCGCTCGAGCAGGTGGACACGCGCGAGTGCCGGGGTATGGCTCGAACCGGCTCCGGCTGAGCCGCGTTCCGGCACGGAGCCGGCACGGAAAGTGCCCTGCGACTCCGGGCCGACCCGCTGCAGATCGATATCCGGCGCGACCAGGGAGATGCGCCCCGCTTCCAGGTGGCCGGCGCGCATGCTTTTCCAGGCATCGAATCCGACGGTCAGCTCGGGCGCCCGCAACAGCACGTGGGAATAGCCCGGCTCGCCCAGCTCGACATTGCGGAAGACCGCCTCCGGACCGTACCAGCCCCAGCGCACACCGAGCTGGCTGAAGCGCACGTCCAGGCCGGTCTGGACTTGCAGGAGGCGCTCCAGCGTCGCCCGGTGCTCCGGCACACGGGCCAGGGCCAGCTGATAAGCGAGCAGCACAAACAGGGAGAGCGCGGCGCCGGACGAGAGGCCGATGAGTGCGATGCGACTCCAGCGCCTAGACGAGCACCACATCGTATTGATCGACTCCGTAGAGCGCTTCCACCTGCAGACGGACCGGACGGCCTACCTGCGCCTCGAGCTCAGCCATCGTGGCGGACTCTTCGTCGAGGAGCCGCTCGACCACGTCCTGATGCGCGAGTATCAGCAGCTCGCGGCTGGCGAACTGCCTGCTTTGTCGCACAATTTCACGAAATATCTCGTTGCACACGGTCTCGGGCGTCTTCACGAAACCGCGTCCCTCGCAGGTTGGACACGCCTCGCACAGCAGATGTTCCAGGCTCTCGCGAGTGCGCTTGCGCGTCATCTCCACCAGGCCCAGGGGCGAGAGGCTCACGATGTGCGTCTGCGCGCGATCGCCGTTGAGCGCACGCTCCAAGGCGGCCAGCACCTGACGGCGATGCGGCTCATCGTGCATGTCGATGAAATCGATGATGATGATGCCGCCCAGGTTGCGCAATCGTAGCTGCCTGGCAATCGTCACCGCAGCCTCGAGGTTCGTCCGGAAGATCGTCTCTTCGAGATTGCGGTGACCGACGTAGGCGCCGGTGTTGACGTCGATGGTCGTCATCGACTCGGTCTGGTCGATGACGAGATGGCCGCCGGACTTCAACGTGACCTTGCGATCGAGTGCCTTGCCGACCTCGTCCTCGATCCCGTGCAGATCGAAGATCGGCCGCGGTCCCTGGTACAGCTCGATACGTGTGGCCGCGTCCGGCATGAATGCCGCAGCGAACGCCACCATGCTCGCATGCTCGCGCGGAGAATCCACGAGCACGCGGCTCACTCCGCGAGACAACTCATCGCGCAACACGCGAAGCGCAAGCGGCAGGTCCTCGTGCACGATCTCGCCCGGTTGCGTCTCCACGGACCGTACACGAACATGGTTCCACAGCTTGTCGAGGTACACCATGTCCTCGCGCAAACTATCGACGGACACCCCTTGAGCGGCGGTTCGCAGAATATAACCGCCCGCCGTCTCCGAAGTGATCAGACTGGCCACGGTGGATTTGAGGCGCTGCCGTTCCGCCTCATCGTCGATTCGAGCCGAGACACCGATCCCTTCACCGCGTGGCATGTACACCAGGTAGCGCGAGGGCAGCGCAACGAACGTCGTGAGTCGTGCCCCCTTGGTGCCGATGGGATCCTTGATGACCTGGACCAGAATGTCGTCGCCGGGGTTCACGAGCCTGCGGATATCCTCCACCGGCGACAACGATGCAGGCAGCACGACGGTGTTGTCGTGGGCCGGCACGTTTGCAATGTCGGCCGCATGCAGAAATGCGGTGCGCTCGAGGCCGATGTCGACGAAGGCGGCCTGCATCCCCGGCAGCACCCGCGACACGCGCCCCTTGTAGACGTTGCTCACCAGGCCCCGCCGGCTGGTGCGCTCGACGTAGATCTCCTGCACGATGTCGTTCTCGAGAACGGCGGCCCGGGCCTCGCGCGGCGCGATGTTGACCAGAATCTCGATGGTCATCGCGACCCTCCGTACCAACAGGGCACGCCCGCAGCCTGCAACAACTCGGCAGTCTCGAACAGCGGCAGGCCCATGACGCCCGAGTAGCTGCCGCTCAACCACTCGATGAACACGGCGCCGCGCCCCTGGATCGCGTAGCCACCCGCCTTGTCGTGGGGCTCCCCGGTTTCCCAGTACGCCGCGCATTCCTCCGGCGCGAGCGGACGGAATCGGACCTCGCTGGTGCTGACACTGAGTGAAACATCGGCGCCAACTGACAATGCCACGGCAGTCAGCACTTGATGCGTGCGTCCGGAGAGCTGGGTGAGCATTTCGAGCCCGTCGGCGCGGCCCTTCGGCTTTCCGAAAACGACCTCATCCAGCACAACAGTGGTATCGGCGGCGAGTACAGGCAGCAGCTCGCCCTTCGCGCGAACGGCCAACGCCTTCTCGCGCGCCATACGGCTGACATACTCACGAGGCGCCTCGTCGCGCCGAACCGTTTCGTCGATGTGGGCCCCCACGACCGTGTGAGGAACGCCGATCTGAGCGAGTAGCTCCTGCCGCCGGGGCGAGACGGAGGCGAGGCAGAGGATGGGATCGGGCATCTTGCGCATCAGTCGCGATGATACGGATGATTCGTCAGGACGCTATGCGCCCGATAGAGCTGCTCCGAGAGCACGACCCGTACGAGCGCATGAGGAAATGTAAGCCTTGAGAGCGACCACCGGAAGTCGCCGCGTGCGAGCACGTCTGCTGAAAAACCGTCGGGACCCCCAATCAGGAACGCCAGATCCCGGCCGTCCTTCATGCGAGTCGCCAGCCACGTCGCGAGCTCACGAGTCGTCATCTCGGTGCCGTGCTCGTCGAGAGTCACAACGTAGTCGTCTTTGCGCACAGCAGCGAGCAACCGCTCGCCCTCAGCTCGCATCGCGCTCTCGGGAGTACGACTGCCACTGCGCGAGCCAGGCTCGATCTGAGTGAGCGTTACCTTCAGGGTGGAGGAGAGCCGCGCGACGTAGTCCTCGTAGGCATCCCGCACCCAGGTGGGCATGCGAGAACCGACTGCAATCACGCGAACGCGCAACGTCAGGTCGAAGTGCGCCGGCGACGCTGTCCAGCCTTCTGCGCAACGGCCGCTGGCGCCTCGGCGGTGTCTGACTCCCAAAGCCGCTCGAGGCCGTAGAACTCCCGAACTCGCGGCAGCATCACGTGGACCACAATATCCTGCAGGTCGACGAGGACCCACTCGCCATCGCGTGCACCTTCCTTGCCCAGCGGGCGGAACCCCGCCGCCTTGCACTTCTCAACGACCCGATCGGCGATGGAGCGGACGTGCCTGTCGGAGTTGCCCGAGGCGATGATGAGGGTGTCGGCGATGTCGGTGAGACCTCGTACATCCAGCACCTTCACGTTCACGGCTTTCATGTCATCGAGCGCAACCGTCACGATCGTCTGCAACGGGGACGGCGAGGCGCGCTCGGGGGAGCGGCGCGGGCGACGGGTGGTCATGTGCTAAAGGTGCTCTCCTGCCAAGAGGTCAGCCGCGTTTGTCCGGAGCATAGCACCTCGTCTCGCGGATAATCTGTCGGACACGGTCCGGTACGAGATACAGGGGATCGCGTCCCGCAACGAGCAACTGACGCAGCTCGGTCGAGGAAATCTCGAGCTGGGTCCCGGCGTGTACGTACACACGTCCGAAGGGCTTGTCGTGCAGCTCGCGAATGGCTCCCGTCCCGTGATCCACCATCACTTCACCGAGGGGACCGCTTGTCGGCGCCTTCCAGCCCGGTCTGTGGGCAACCACGATATGCGCAAGCCCGAGCAGCTCACGCCAGCGGTGCCAGAGCGGCACGCCTAGAAATGCATCCATCCCGAGCAGCAAACACACCGAGCGGTCTGGGTTCTCGGCGCGCAACTCCGTGAGAGTGTCTACGGAATACGAGATGCCGGTGCGCCGGACTTCCCGGTCGTCCACTGTGAAGGCCGGCTGATCGGCGATGGCTGCCTTTACCATTGCGACGCGCACCTCTGCGGGCGCATTCAGCTGCTCCCGGTGAGGGGGATTGCCCGTCGGTATGAACCGCACCTCGGCCAGGCGCAATTCCTGCCAGAGCTCGAAGGCCGTTCGCAGGTGTCCGACATGGATAGGATCGAACGCGCCGCCAAAGAGACCGATGGGTTGCATGACCGCCGCCTGAATTCAACGGAACCGGAAGGCGTCGCCTTCCGTCCACGGACCTCTATTTGAGCATGCTTTGGGGCGCGGGGACGGCCGGGATTGAACAGATGTCCGTCGCCAGAAGCGCGATCTCATCCCAGGCATTTCCGGTCAACCGCCCCTTGATCATGCGGTCGGCGCGGGCCGCCCGCAGAGCGAGCGCCCCGAAACGCAGGCGCGGTGCGCGCTGGACACCCTTGTCGAGGGCTGCGGCCTGCCGTTGCCATCCCCGGGACTTGAACCCGCCGGGTGACGCAACCGCGCCCCAGATGTCGCGGATGGCCTTGGTCAACGACCACAGGACCAGAGTGGGCTCCACACCCTCGGCTCGCAGTCCTGCCAGCACGCGCAGAGCCCGCGGGGCATCGCCGGCGAGCGCCGCCTCTCCGAGCTGGAAAACATCGAAGCGCGCGCTATCGGCAACACTTTCCAGCACCGTCCCGGCGGTTGCCCGTCCTCCAGGGGCGAGCAATCTCAGCTTCTCCAGCTCCTGGCTCGCCGCCAGCAGATTGCCTTCGGTGCGCTCGGCGAGGAGCTCGAGCGCCTCGTCGCTGACCTCGAGCTTCATCCGGCGGCATCGGGCTCGCAGCCACCCCACCAGACGATCCGGATCCACCGGCCACACCTGAACCCAAGCGCCCTGAGTCTCGACCGCACGGACCCAATCGGCGCTCTGCGCGTCGCGATCCAGCCGCGGCGTCAGAATGAGGAACAGCGTGTCGGGATCCTGCCGCGAGAGCAGCTCCGAGAGCGTGGAGTTGCCGGCCGCACCGGCCTTGCCGGTCGGCAGGCGAATCTCCACCAGGCGACGGGAGGCGAACAGCGAGAGGTTGCCGGTGGCCGCACGCACGTCGTTCCAATCCGCGCCTCGCTCCATGAAATGCACGTCGCGCTCGGTGAAACCGGCAGCCTTCGCCCGCGCGCGGATGGCATCCGCTGCTTCGCCAGTCAGCAACGGGTCGTCCCCCGACACCAGATACGAGGAAGCGAGCGACTGCTCCAGGGAGGTCAGCAGGGAATCGGGATTGAGCTTCAAAGGGAGGCCTCGAGTTCGCGCGAGGGTGAATTATCGCAGGATTGCGCAGCGCGTCGCATTCTGCGGACAGGCCCGATTTGGGTCCTTCCGTCCGGTCGCGATACGATTTCCCTACCATGTCCCTTCGCCTGGCACTGCTGGCCACGATCCTTGCCACGTCACTGCCGGTTACGGCGGAGCCCTCCGCCCGACCGCGCAGCAGCCCCGTGAAGCTGGCTGTCCAGCCGCCGCGCGTGCTCGATCTGGACTGGAAGCAATTGCTCCCGGAGAACGAACGCAAGCACTACAGTCCACTGCCTCCGCCGCCGAAGCACGATTATCGCGGCGAGGCCGGACCGCCGGCCGTGCAGGCGCAGGACTTCAAGGCCAACAAGTCGCTCGACGGCACGGTAGTGCGCTTGCCCGGATTCATCATTCCGCTGGACGCGCGCCGCGACGGCGTAGTGAGCGAATTCCTCCTGGTGCCTTACTTCGGCGCCTGCATCCACGTGCCTCCGCCACCGCCGAATCAACTCGTCTATGTCAGAATGGCGCGGCGCACAGCCCTGCAGTCCCTTTACGATGCCTACTGGATCACGGGCAAGCTGCGCTTGCAGACCACGACGACCCCGCTCGCAGCGGCGGCCTACGAGTTGAACGCCGAGAAGATCGAGCCCTATCAGTACTGAGCCTCACTGATGCCCGCCGCCAAGCGCGCCACGCGCCGAGCTCCCTCGCGGTCCACGAAATTTCGTGGTCTCTACCCGTCCATCAGACCCTATCGCACCGGATATCTGCGCGTCTCCGACGTGCACGAGATCTATTTCGAGGAAAGCGGCAATCCACGCGGCAAACCCGCGGTGTTCCTGCATGGAGGACCCGGTGCGGGCACCGACTCGAGGATGCGCAGTTTCTTCGATCCGAAGCGCTACCGCATCGTGCTGTTCGATCAACGCGGCTGCGGGAAGAGCCGACCGCATGCGAGTCTGATCGACAACACGACCTGGCATCTGGTGGAGGATATCGAGCGCCTGCGCGAGCATCTGAGCCTCGAGAAGTGGCTCGTGTTTGGCGGCTCATGGGGATCGACGCTCGGGCTTGCCTACGCTGAGACTCACCCGGAACGCGTGACGGAGCTGGTGCTGCGCGGCATCTTTCTGCTGCGGCGGTGGGAGCTCGAGTGGTTCTACCAGAATCCCGGCGGAGCCGCGGCGCTCTATCCGGATCTCTGGGAGCAGTACGTCGCGCCGATCCCTCAGGCCGAGCGATCGGACATGATGCGCGCGTATTACGAGCGGCTCGTCAGCAAGGACCTGCAGACACTCGCGAGCGCCGCGCGCGCCTGGTCGATCTGGGAGGGCGCCACCAGTTTTTTGCGCATGAATCCGAGCTACGTCGCGAAGTTCGATCAGAGCGCCTATGCGGCCGCTTTCGCGCGCATCGAATGTCACTACTTCGTCCACGGCGGCTTCCTGCAGAGCGACAATCAGCTGATCGAGAATGTCGGCCGGATCCGGCACATTCCGGGGGTCATCGTTCAAGGACGTTATGACGTGGTCTGTCCTATGAAGAGCGCGTGGGATCTGCATCGGGCCTGGCCGGAAGCCACCCTGAAGATTTCCGCCGATGCGGGCCATTCGGCGTTCGAGCCCAGCAATCTGAACGAGCTCATTCGCGCGACGGATCGGTTTGCGAAGGGACGGTAAGGTCCCTACAGCCAGCCCTTCTGTCGGGCGAGTCGGTAGGCCTCCACTCGATTGGCCGCGTGCAGCTTGCCGATCGCTTCCGACAGATAGTTCCGCACCGTTCCGTGCGACAGACTCAACTGCGTCGCGATCTGCGCGGCGGACAGCCCTTCGCCCGCCAGCCGCAACACCTGGCGCTCGCGCTCGTTGAGGGGGTCGGCCTCCGTCCAGGCTTCCAGCGCCAACTGCGGATCGATGACGCGTCCACCCCGGTGAACCTTTCTAACCGCATCGGCGAGCTGCTCGGCGGGTGAATCTTTGAGCAGGTACCCCACCACACCCGCATCCAGTGCGCGCCGAAGATATCCAGAGCGGGCGAATGTGGTGACGATCACGACCTTGACAGGCATGCCGCTCTCGCGCACGCGCGCGGCCAGTTCCAGACCCGTTACTCCCGGCATCTCAATGTCGGATACGACGACATCGGGACGCAGCCGCTGCACCTGACTCCACGCCTCTGCGCCGTCCGCACAGGTGCCGAGAACTTGCATATCGTCTTCGAAGCTCAGCAGCGCCGACAGCGCACCCCGAACCATCGCCTGATCTTCGACCAGCAAGATCCGAATCATGATCGAGCCGGCAACGGCAGGCGGGCGCTCACCACTGTTCCTTCTCCCGGTGAGGACTGAATATCGAGTGTTCCGGCGAGGCTGCGTACCCGCTCGCCGATTCCCGTGAGGCCGTTGCCGCGACGGGTAATGCCGCCTTTACCGTCATCGCGCACAACCAGCAGGACTGCCTCGGCGTCCCTTTGGATCTCGATGATGGCGTGCCGCGCTCCGGAGTGACGATGGATATTTGTGACAGCCTCGCGCACTATCATCGCCACATCGGTCTCGACCTCGGCCGGCAGTGCGGTCTCCACGTGCGGAGCAGCCAGTTCGACGCCGGAGGAGCCGAGCAAGGCGCGCGCCGCCGCGATCTCACCCTCCAAGGCGGCCGAGCGAATGCCGCTGACGGCAACGCGCACCTCCTTCAACGCATCTCGCGCGATATTCTTTACGTCGGCGATTTCACGCACGGCGCCGTCTGCATCCCGGCCAGCAAGCTTCTCTGCCAGCTCGGCCTTGATGGCGATCAACGACAGGGTGTGTCCCAACAGGTCGTGCAGATCGCGGCCAATGCGCTCGCGCTCTGCAAGCGCCGCTAGCCTCCGGATCTCCTCGTGTGAGATCCGCAACTGGTCGTTCTTCCGGAAGGTCTCTCTCCAGAACAAGGAGCCGACGCAGCTGGCGGCGCAGAGAATCGCGGTCAATACAAACACGTTGGGCGATATACCCAGGATCCAGCATTCGATGCCGAAACCGGCGAGTATGGCGACCGCATAAGCGATCGCGTGCCGGTACAGACGGAACACGAACGGCGCGACCACCACACTGAAGATCAGATAGGTGTTGGCGCAGGCGTTGAACGGAAGGAGCACGAAACCCAGGAGTGCGATGACCAGGAGCCGCAGGATCGCCCCTCGCCAGTAGCTGCGCAGATACACCAGGAGAAAGATCGGAATCGACAGTACGGTCGGACCGAGCCAACGCAGCTCGGCCGGTTGCCAGCCGAGCGGAATGAACAGAAACCCTAGATAGATCAACGACCATAGAGGAGCCCGATCCCTCCGGTCGACGAGCAGCGCCGCGCGCAGCTTCTCGAGTAGTTCGCTGGTGTTCATGGCTCGATGCGATTCTAACGTAGCTTGCTCAGCCGACGCTGCGCCCAGGCGAAGAACGCCACCCCTTCCAGCGTCACGGTCACCGCGTGCAGGGCCGGGTTCCCGGTGTGAGGGTCTCCCACGACGTGCAGGGCTATCTGCAGCAGATGATAGGAAGGCCAGATCGGCGCCACCTGCGTCAGCACGTGCGGCATGGCCTGCAGGGGGATCATCATGCCCGACAGGAACGACATCGGCATGTAGACCAGGTTCACCGCGGCCGCCGCCGCTTGACCCTTGACCAGCGTACCGATCAGCAGGCCCAGACTGCAGAAGGGCAACACGCCCAGCAGGGCGAGCACGAACAGCTTGCACCACTGCAGCACTTCCATGACGACATGACCGGCCGTCGCCGCCAGAATCATCAACACCACCGACACGATCGCCGCGAACAGGCTGGCCATGACCAGCTTGGCGCCCAGATACACGCCCGCGGGGATGGGCAACGCTCGCTTGAGCTCCAGCAGACCGCGCTCCCGCTCAATGGCCAGACTCACACCCAGACCGAACAACCCGGGCGCCATCACGCCAAATGCGCTGAAGCTCGCGAGCATATGCCGGGCCACTCCGCCCGAGGCATTCGGAGGCCCCATGACCAGTGCGAAGAGAACGTAGAACATCACGGGAAATGAGATGACGGGCACCGAGAACGCGGGCGCTCGCAGCATCCGCATGAATTCCATGCGTGACTCGACCAGCAGGATGCTGAGCGCCGAGACCCGCTTCGCGGGCACGGACACATCGGCGACGTTCAGAACGGCGTTCATTGCAGCTCCTCCGCGGAAATTCGTGACAGGGCCTCGGCGAGGCCACCGCGCCGGACCTCCAGCGCGCTCAGGGACGGATCCGCCTGGAACAATCGCTGCACAATCTTCTCAGTCACCGCGGTTTCGAGCTGGAGGTATTCCCCGGCGCGCGTGACTGTGTCGACGCCTTGCCACTTGGCCACCGCCTCCGTCGACAACGTGGTAATGCAGCGGATGCGTCCGGCCGTCGACAGAGCACGAACCTCGTCCACAGTCCCCGTCATGACCACCCGACCTCGCACTATCACGGCGACTCGATCCGCCAGTGCCTCCGCTTCTTCGAGGTAGTGCGTCGTGAGTAGTACGGCGCAACCGTCGCTGACTCTGGATCGGATGGCCTGCCACACCGACGCGCGCGACTCGGTGTCCAGACCCACCGTAGGCTCATCCAGACACAGCAGATCCGGATTTCCACAGAGCGACAGCGCGAACTGGACTCGCCGCTGTTGCCCTCCCGACAGCCGACCGTAAAGCCGGTGCAGCAGGTCAGTGATGCCCGCCGTTTGCGCGATCTGATCGAATGGCGCGGGACGCGGGTAGTACGCTCGGGTCAACGTGAGGAGCTCTCCGACGCGTAGTGTCTCTGGCAGCACCGCGCTCTGCAGCATCACGCCCATGCGCTGGCGGGCGGTCACTTCATGAGGCGAGCGGCCGAACAGCTCGACCTGGCCGCTGTCGGGCGAGGTGAGCCCCAGGAGCATCGAGATCGTGGTGGTCTTGCCTGCGCCGTTCGAGCCCAGCAGGGCCGTGACCCGGCCGGCGGCGATCTCGAGGTTCAGGCCGTCCAGCGCTTGCGTTGAACCGAAGCGCTTCGTGGCGTCGACTACTCTAGCTGCTGCGTTCATCGCGACCTCCTCCCGATGTCGCACAGGCTAGGTCGTCGACCGAGCGGCCAGCAGTCCAGGGCGTCAGGACTTGGAGGTGACAGTCGTCAGGTGGGAGCCAGCCGCGCCCGGGCGCATCCGGCGTTCACGGGCCGGCGCCGCGCCGTCAGCGCAGGTGGCCTGTTAGGGCACCGGTGGCGTCCAGCACACCGTGGTCGACCAGCCACTGGCGAGCGTCAGCGGCGTCGCCGTCGAACCAGGCGCGGGTGCTCCCGAGCCGGAAGCTGTACCCCCACTCATCCATGTCGCGGCACAACCGATCCCGACCGACGCCGGGAATCTCATCGGCGAGCAGGACTTGCAGGTAACACACGGCCGACTCTTCGAGGTCGTCGCCGCCGGCGTCGCGGTCGAGCCCGGCACGGCGCTCGGGGGTCATGCAGATGTAGTGACTCGCCTCGTGGAGAACGGAGTGAACGGGCGTGTCGAGGCGAGCGTAGAGCCAATCGGCCTTCAGGCCGGCCTCGCTGTCGCCCCAGTAGGATCCGGGAATCAGCTCCTCCGGGGCGATCATCACGAACTCGATCCCGTAGCGGCTCAGAAGAGCGGCCACCGACACCCGATCCACCGATGCCATCTTCAGCAACCCGGCTCTCCCACTCAACCGGCGATCCCATCGCCGGGCGCGCGTGGCCGCGCCGCCGCCTCAGGTCCAGCCGCGCGTACGATCACAGGCGGGCTAATCTTCGCATGACGATGTCGGCAAGATCCTTCGCCATCGCTTCCCGCAGGATGGCCTCTTCGTGTTCCTTCGCCAGCAGCAGTCGCTCATCGAAGCTGTAGGTGCGAGTCGAGGTGACCTCCTGATTCGCGAGCAGTGACTTGTCGCCGGCATCCACGGTGAACTGAACGGTGTAGGTGATTTCGTACTCGGTGGGACGGTTAGCGGCGGA
>Ga0070681_10004696_pt1 | contig 13072 bp, 15 predicted proteins | sample KBSC83BmetaG_FD_65650 | JGI IMG/M metagenome (GOLD analysis project Ga0070681, IMG submission 65650) | Corn rhizosphere microbial communities from Kellogg Biological Station, Michigan, USA - KBS C8-3B metaG | ecosystem: Host-associated > Plants > Roots > Rhizosphere | place: USA: Michigan... | reverse complement strand
GGGAGGTGGGATTTGAACCCACGAACTCCTAAGAGATAAGGTTCTGAGCCTTACGCCGTTGACCAGGCTAGGCGACCCCCGCAACAACGTGAGAATTAAGATCCTACAATAAGTGTCTTTATTGCAAGATAAAACTTAGAATAAGAATCAGATTATGAAATCTAATATAACAGGTATATCAAATAAGCATCAGTTTGGCAGACAATACTACTATTCGAATAGGAAAGAACACTCATACTGAATTATTGAAGGTGATGGGACAGATACAAGCTAGAACTGGTAAGATTCCAACACTGGATGATGCTTTAAAGGAATTGTTAGAAAATTACAAGAAGAAGTCCAGGTAGATCAACTTGATTGATTTAGTCTACAATCGAACATAAGTAAAACCATTTACTCATAAATTTATGAATTTAAAACTTATAATTTCTCTATTCGTAGTGAGTGTAATTCTATTCGGCATAATCACATTTTTTCTTTTTACCCCTTCTGGCTATTTTATAGAACCGCCGATAATCTTTGCATCATTAATTTTGTGGTTAGTTTGTATTTCTTACATATGTGCGAGCATAACTTTCGGAATTATTCGTAACTATCATTTTTTCAAACGAGAAATATATCAAAAGCCACTGGCTAGTATGATAAAGACAATAGAGCGAGATCCTAAATGGATGGCTGATGCAGTGAGCTTTGTAGCATTCAGTACATTATTCAATTTCTTTCTTTTAGCTTTACTCATTTTGAGCCCGATTATACCAATTCTAGAAGAATTGCCATATGTTCATTTGATTAATCTGCCGTTTAAAGTAGATGAGAAATTATTCAGTGGCTCGTTAACAAATACTGATGGAGCTATTTTGTTGATCATTATTTTTACAGGTCCCGTATTTCTTTTTACATTACGTCAGTTACACTATAAATTAACTAGATGCGATAATATGAAGAGATATCCGGGATCTAGGATTTTGCTGTCTTTCTTCTTCTATGTTATGCCAATTGTTATTTTTGGAAATATGCTAAGCCAATACATAAAAACGGGAATTTGGGGAGTTTCGTCTGAATCTCTTACAAGTATATACCAGTTATCTGTAAATTTTGTAATTGCAGCAGGCATTATTGTAATAATAGTAATTTGGGTAATAGACCGAAAATTATATGCTAAATAAATATTCCAGTAAATCTCATTATCATAGTTAAACTTTAAAATCATTTTCTCTCAATAAAACTACATGACAGATCTATCTTTCAATTTATGATTAAACTAAAGTATCTATTTTAGAATTTGAATATCTTATCCACATTTGAAAATTGCCTCTTTTAGATCCTTTAATTTACTCCCAGTAATTGTCAAAAGTTCTTCGTTTTCATCAGAATTCGGAATACGATTATGTCGTGATTGGAAACCATCCATAAATGACATGTGTAGAATTCCTAATGTCAAACCCAAAGCTAGGTCAACTCCATCTTTATCATTGAGAATATTTCTGAATATTCCATTTCTTGCCGTTTTTACATTTGTTCTCACATTAGTGATAGCATAATCAAATAACTTTTCCAGTATTTCTTTATCAATCTCCCCAAGAGACATAATTTGGCTATGAGGATATGTGATTTAAGGCATGATAAGTAAAACCTTATTTTAAAAGAATTAACGATACATATTATTTAAAATGAATTATACGTTAAATCAGATTTTTGTCAATAGTACAAAATCAGTAAATTTCGAAATTGAATCACAAGGTATCATAGAAATCAAATTGGATGGAAATAATATTAAAAAAACATATAGGATTTCTAGAGGCAAAAAGATAATTAAACAACAATCTTTTGAACATATTCTCAAATCAGGAAAGATTGATCTTTACATATTATCAGATTTTAATGGAGGAGGTTCCTTCTCTATCATTTCAGATAATCAATATGTCTTTCGTAAAGCAATTGGCATTTACGAGTATCATTCTTTTCGTTGGAATGAAAAATTGAAAAAAATGACTAAAAAAACAAGAATGATTAGAATAACTGATTCAATGCAAGAACACAATACCAAAGCAATAGAAAAAAGATCTTTTTATTTAGACTATGTTGCAAAGATAGATACTGAATTAGACGAATTACTTTCAAATTATTTCTTAAGAAAACTAGATGATTTTGATTTATGGCTTCAAATGACTGATCAAACTAGGATGTCATTATCAGATAAAACAATAATTCTTAGTAAAATTCTAAAATATCGTTTTTCAAGTTATAAAAATCGTAAGGAATTATTACGAAAATTCTCGGGAGTTATCTCATTGAGAAATAGGTTTGCACATTCTATGCAAATGTTAACGCTTCTAGATGATGTACAAAATAACAAATTCAGACTACGAGATTATGATGAGAAAACAGGAAAAATGATTGAAAATGATGTGACATTTCCACAAGTGAGAGAGCAAATTGATGCATTATTATTCATTCAACTAGAATTAAACAAAATTGACAAGTTATTTACGGCTGATAGGATTAAAACAATTTAATGAATTAGACAAAGAACCAAGAAACTATCTTGACAATATTTATTTAAAAAAAATAGAAAGATTAGATCACAATGCAGGTTGTTGTGATCATCTAACCGCTCTTCACAACCATAGCAAAGGAAAGCATTCCACCGCATATGAAAGACAATCCTGCAGCAGGATAAAACCAGACTGGATCAGAATGTCCTGTTGCCAAAGCTAATCCTACTATTATCAACACGATCCCAAACAGGATGCCTTGCCACGAGACACCCATCAACGTTCACCTCCCCTGACCCGGTCTCCCTTACCCAGCCTTGTCTGGCAGACACAGTCTTGCCGTACTGATGCCGCAAGCCTGGATGTCTTGAAAGAGACGATGTCAAGCGATATTGTATTGGCAGCTGTATCTACAATCTCAAACAAGAGATCCTTGAGAAGTAGCAAACCAAATGATGCAGCCATGGTTGTAAAGTTGATAACCGATGGAGCATCATCTTCAAGACCAGTGATGTATCCTTGAACCTCTCGTTTTTTGCGCTCATCCTCAGGTAATGACTCTGCCAAGATTTTTTCTGGACTAACTATTCCAGTACAGAACAAACATGGTAATGTTGGAGCTATCAATGTAGCCCTTACAGTACCCCCAAGAAGTTTTCCATCTTGTGCATCTAGACCCACTCCAACATCAATTACTGGAATGAAATACTGGTGAGAAAAATTGCTTAGCAATCCTCTTGGCATGTGTCTGTCGGTGCAACCAAAGACAATGTCACACTCCTTTAGTGCATCCAAATCTCGCTCCGAAGTTATTTTTGTTTCAATGGTTTTGACTTGTGCATGCGGTTGAATTTGGAGAATGTTTCTTTTTATGATCTTTGTCTTGTTACAGTTGCCATCATTGTGTCGGCTTCCGTATAGACGTGTCTTGTTGCTTTTTTGGAATTTATCGTGATCTATTATCACAAAATTTTCAATTCCTTCGCGTGCTAGTTGTTCAGCAACAGACGACCCAGTGCCTCCAAGACCAACGATTCCAATTTTCAGTGTAGATAAAGTCTCTTGACCCTTTATTCCAAATGCAAGTATCTGTCTTTCATAGACATCAACATCGATCTTGGATTTTTGTTTGGCTCCTAGATTTCGTATTCTGAAATGCCTATCAACTATACGCAATTCATCAATGGGCACTGGTTTTTTTCCAGGTGATAACCATGCTCTGCCAGTCACTTTGTTCTTTCCAAATAGAAGACTACCCATTGAAACACCATTAAGACAGTCATAGAGTGTCTTTGACGAAATAGACTCGCCATTATTGTCAGATAGAGAGTAACCTGGCTGGCCCTCCTCAAATGGATGTGAGTGACACTGGATTATGGTCACTCTGTTTGCTTCTGCTAGAGAGATTGCCCTGTTAAAAAAAATAGGGGAGACCTCAATGTGATAGGCAGTTCTTGCCTCATAGTCGTCATCTCTTGGGATTAGGAGGTCTCGCACAACAAAATGAACACCACTCTTGTTTTCAAAGACACCAGCCAAAAGAAAAACGGCTGACTCTTCCTCTCTACAGAGTAATGCATCTTTCAGTTTACTGTGCTGATCAGATGTCATTCGAATTGTGTTCATGCTATTCTCCTCGCCTCAAGCGCTCATTGACGACATCAAGGTATGTTATCACATTGTCCCTTGCAGGATTCCAGGTGCTCACATGCCAACTGAATTGTTGCCACGTTCTATTGCATTTACCAAGTGAACTTACTGATTTTGGCTGGGAACCGTTCTTGAGCGTGATGGCAGGGTCGACCCAAAACATATCCATCTTGGCATTTGGGTAAGATGGATGGGTTATGACCAACAAATCTACCGTTTCACGACTCCACATTCCTCTAGGCAATGCATAATTCTTGAAAATTATGCAGATCTCTTGGACTACATCGATTACTTCAATCTCAAACCCTTGGGCCTTAGCAGATCGATGTGCTCAGTTAGCAAATCTGGTATGGGCATTTTTTTCACCCAAATGTCGCTGGATTGACAATTCGGAAGCGCATTCCAGACTTGAGTTGCACTGATTCTTCGTTGGCAATTATTTTGTCATCACCACCTGCAGCTGGATCAGGACTTCCCACTATCAGAACAAGCAAGTAATCAACTGGTCCTCCTCCAAGTACTTTTATCTCTAAACCGGTCATGACCGGCTTAGGTGCTTGGTGTGGGTGATTGTTGATTAGGATGGTGATATGTTCTGTTTTTGTTTCAGTTTCTGACTGATGGGTCATTGCGTTCTACCTCTTGGCGAACCACCTCCTGGTTTGTGTGACAACATGCAGGACTTTACTGCTGAAGTCTGTTTCTCATTTTGAAGAGAAACAATTTGTTTTGCGGACGGTGGAGCACAGGCCATGTTACCATCAATAGAACCGACATGGGAACATGGACAAGAAATACCTGGGATCTCCCCCGTTTGCAGAAATATTTCTGTCATACCTAGTATTAGTCGAATTTTATACTTAAGACATGGTGCCTTAACAATGTTAATAACTCTCTAGAGCGTATGTATTACAATGAAAGAGGACTTACGCGTACATATCGTGCCTATCGGTTATGATTCCTATACTAGAGTGACAGATTCGCTCATCAAGAAAAATGCAGAAAAAGTGTATTTCATCAGACATAAAGAAAACAATCGCGGTCATGAGAAATTTTATGAAAAGGTCAAAAAAGAACTTGCTAGTAAAGCAAAGAGAATAGCCATCAGAGAAGTGAAGTTAGATATCTGGAATTATTATGACTGCGTAGCTGCATTCAGGGAGATAATTACAAAAGAAAAGAAAAATGGAAATCACATTTACATCAATGTGTCCACAGGAACAAAAATTACAGCAATGGCAGGAATGCTTGCTGCAATGGCATGGAAGATAGAGCCATACTATGTACGATTGACCCATCCTTCACTCAAGAAGATAGAAACAATTCCAAAGGCAGTAGTTGAGGATCCAGAAGAACTACAAGCCTATGACATGGAAAAACCAAAACCAGTCTACATGGACATCCTTGATCATTTATCTAAACATAAAGGAGTCATGAGGAAAAAACCACTTGTAGAGTATTTGAAAGATAAAAAAATAATCAAACCTGTTGATGATTCTGAGGAATTCTCTGAAAACGCAAAACTCAGTCAACTCAGAGTTCTTTTGGACCCAATGAAGGACAAATGGAATTTTGTAACGATAGAACACAGTGGAAGAAGAAGCGAGGTAATGATAACTGAAAATGGCAGAAAGGCATTACGGATATTTGGAATTGAAGACCTTGGATGATTGTATACTGACTACCAGAAACAGATGGTACATAGGCCAGTGTTATTCATCACCAAACTTCTCTCTAGCCAATTCCTCGTAAAAGTAACTCGCCTTGACCTCTATGGGTTTGCCATGAGGTAGCCAGCCTGGAATTCTGTTATTTATCAACTCTTGGACTATACCAGAGCCTCGCGGGCAATCTAGGTCTACTTTTATCAAAATTTTGTCATCACATTCTTCTATAACCAAAGGATAATCTTTGCAAACCTTTGGCTTGACTTGATGAATGATACATTCATCATTTTTTAGAAAAACGCATGTTCCTTGATCTTTGATTATTGGTAAAGATCCCTTGTTCTCCATATTTTCTTTTACCATATCTTGGGTAAATCCAATAGATCGCAGATGTTCCAAGATTTCCGGGCCATCCAGAGTTTGTACTATTGAGACTTGTTCAGATTTTGTTATCCTAGGACCGTTAGAAATGAATCTTTTACAGCAATCGCCAGTCTTTCTACATTGCCAGGCGTTCAGCAACGATTCCAGTCCTTTTTGAATCGGATGAATCGTCATCAACATATAGTGAATCCATATCATCGAAGAAATCAGGATAAGATATCTCAATCCTATTAGCTTCTTCCATTGTAGCTGGTCCACTACGCATGGCAATTAATGATAATGCCATTGCAACTCTATGATCAGTTACACGGTGTATGTGACCTCTTGCACTAAAAATATGATTTTGTTCTAGTTTGAGGTTTTCTTTATGTTGGACCGTCATTTCGTCAAATTTATCTTCAATAATAACCCCAAGCTTGGTTAACTCACGTTTTATAACTTCAATTCGGTCTGTTTCCTTGAAACGAATTTGTGGCATATTATGTAATCTTGTTTTTCCTTTTGCATACATTCCCAATACGGCCAACACAGGAAATAGATCTGGAGATCCCTTTAGATCTACTGTGACACCTTTCAGTTCAAATGGACCACATATTCTGTAGCCATTTTCTACTTGTGTTATCGTAGCTCCCATTTCTCTGAGGATGTCTATTATAATTTTGTCACCTTGTTCATCCTCATACAATCCCTTAACAGTGATATCGGATGATATCAAGCAACCTGCAGCTAATGGAAATGCAGCCTGCGAATAATCACCTGGAATTTCATACACACCAGGTGAAATGTATTGTTGACCTGCTTTTATTACAAAGTGTCTAAGATCATCATCATGATCAACTTTAATTCCAAATTTAGAAATAACTTCTAATGTCATTTTGATATAGGGTTTAGAAACTAGATCATCTTTGATTGTTATTTCTACATCAGATTCTGCAAGTGGACTTACAAGTAATAATGCAGTAAGATATTGTGAGCTCTTAGTTCCAGAAACAGTTATTTTTCCTCCTTTCAGTCCTTTTGTATTAATTACTACAGGTGCATTACCTTCATCACATTCACTTGTGACATCTGCACCAAGCTGCTTCAATGCATCTATCAAAGGCTTATTCGGTCTTTCTTGTAATGATTTATCACCAGTTAATGTAATAGCACCATTTTTTGTAACAGTGCCAAGAGCTATAGCTAATCGCAAAGCTGTTCCGGAATTTCCTACATCAATTTTATCAGTGATCGGTTTTGGATGTCCATTACATCCCTCTACTCTCCAGCTACTACCTTCCTCTAGAATTATTGCTCCCAGACCTTTGCAGGCCTGCATCATCCTATCGTTTGCTTCTGAATGTGATGGATTAACAATCAATGTTGTTCCTTTTGCTAAAGTTGCTGCAGCTAGAACTCTATGCGTATATGATTTAGAACCTGGAACAGTTATGGTTCCTACCAATTTTTTAGCTTTTTTAATTAATTTATCCATTTATAACCACAAATTATATTTGGATCATTTGGGGAGACTTAATAAATTTATTGAACTCCAAGGACAGATAATTTTGAGTAATTACGAGTTTTTCAGATATTTGAGAATCCAAGGACATACTATTACCACAGAGCCAGACCACAATAGATTTTGAGACATGCTGCGTATAAGGTTTACCAAAATAGCCAGTAGTGATTCCAGGTGATGCGGCACTCATTTCAAGTAATCCCCGGTACATGTCAATCTATGAAAGGCTTGCGTAGAATTCACCCTGGTTAGTAGAGACAAACATACTATTTTCAATCAGCGCAACGGAATTCAACATGCTACATAATGGCATGATTTGCTATATGGATGTTCTAAAAATCTTCCAAATATTATACTAGAGGATGACTTCATTTTATGCTCAAGAATTGATTTTGGAAATTATTTAGCGTCATTGATCATTTTATCAATTATAGGTACAGCATCATTTAGCTCATGTATCCTAATTGCCCTATCATCGACAAAAGATGCATTCCATGGCTGCGAGTAAAGTATTACAGATTTTCCTTCTTCTAACATACTTTTTGCATTCAGAGGTGAATCATCAATAAATACGTCATAATCTAATCGTGATTTTTCTACTCCTTCTAACACACCAACATAATTTTTGAAATTTATTTTATGGAGTTTGAGCCAATTTTTTACATCATTGTGAGTAGACTCTTCCCGTGCAGTTACAATATCAACAGTACCAAGATTGGATAGTTGTGTAGTAGCATATGCAATATTGTTTTCTGTAGGAGGAACATTTTCCCATGATTTCCAACAAATTGAAAGTTCATTGTAAAAATCAAATTTATCAATACTATGATTTTTCCAAAAATCCCATTCAGATATTTGAGATTTTGATATTGTTGGTCTTATTTTATTACTATATGCCAACCAAGATGCAATGACATCAGCTAAAACTCCATCTACATCAAGTGCTATTCTCAATTCCATCAATCCTTGTCAAAACTGTCTTTTAGTTCTTCGAGCAGTTTACGTTGCTGTTTGTCTATCTTAGTAGGTATATTGATAACAAGTCTAACATATTCATCGCCTCTACCTCTTCCACTCTGACGAGGAAGCCCTTTTCCTTTTAATTTTATGATGGTATTTGGTTGACTTCCAGATTCCACCTCAAGTTTTTCTTTCCCTTCAAGTGTTTCAACCATGATATTTTTTCCCAGTGCTGCATCAATCATAGATATATTTGCATCATAGAAAATATCAGATCCATCTCTCTTGAATTTATCATGCGGTTGAACTCGTATTCTAACAATCAGATCTCCATTTACACCGTTTTGAACTGATTCACCTTCTCCTTGGATCCTGTATTCTCCATCTTCTACTCCAGCAGGAATTTCAAATGAAAATTTCTTTGTTGTTTTTTGTTTTCCGGCCCCCTTGCATTTTGAGCATGGTCTTTCTATGATCTTTCCTTGACCTTTGCAAGTATTGCATGGCTGTACAGTTACAAATGTAGAAAATCCACTGCTACGTGATACTCTAGTTTGACCGTGACCGTTACATACAGAACATGTCCTCACGGAAGTACCAGGAGCACATCCTGACCCATTGCAAGTATCACAATTTACAAGCCTAGGTAGATCAATCTCTTCTTTTTTTCCCTTGAATGCTTCTTCCAATGTCAATGCGGTATCATACACAAGATCAGATCCTCGCACTCTACCAGATCCTCCAAAATCAAATCCCCCGAACCGAAATCCTCCTCCTCTGCCAAAAATAGATTCAAAAATAGATTCAAAACCGCCAGCGCCCCCAAAAATATCTTCAAAGTTGGCTCTTGAACCTTGAAAGATGTCATCTGTGCTATATTTTCCATCTACGCCAGCGTGACCATAAGTATCATAGAGCTTACGTTTTTCAGAATCAGATAACACTGCATATGCTTCTGAAATTTCCTTAAAGTGTTCTGCAGCATCAGGCGACTTGTTCTTATCAGGATGAAATTTTAGAGCAAGTTTCCTATATTGTGATTTTATCTCATCGGGAGTTGAGCTTTTTGAGACCCCTAGAACCTCATAATAATCCCGTTTGGCACTCATGATAACTCAACTACACTTTTCCCTTGTATAAAGATCAGTTCTGCGACTTGCCTGCATCCTGTCCAGTTGCATCAGGCCCACTTTGTGCAGTTGTCTCAGGTCCACCTTGTCCAGTTGCTCCAGGTGGCGGTGTAACATTTTTGTAAAGTTCTGTACTTATGTCATTTATCAATTTAGTTAATGAGTCAAGTTTTGGTTTTATTTCTTCGACGCTCTTATCAAGAACATCTTTTAGATCTTTTATTGCATTACTTACCTGAACACCCTGATCTTGTGATATCTTGTCCTTTTGTTGGCTGATCAAAGTTTCAGCTGCATAGATAGCTTGTTGTGCTTCATTTTTGATCAACACCTCTTCTTTCTTCTTTTTGTCTTGTTCAGCGAAGAGTTCAGCATCTTTTGTCATTTTTTCGATGTCTTCTTTGGCAAGTTTTGTGCTAGCAGTAATGGTTATTTTTGCTTCTTTTTGAGTAGCTAGATCTTTTGCTGCAACATTGAGTATACCATTTGCATCAATATCGAATTTGACTTCAATTTGTGGGATACCTCTTGGTGCAGGAAGGATCCCAGATAGATTAAAGCTTCCAAGCGATACATTATCTGCAGCCATTGGTCTTTCTCCTTGAACTACATGTATAGTAACAGCAGTTTGATTGTCTGCAGCAGTTGTGAAAACCTTGCTTTTAGAAGTAGGAATTGTTGTATTTCTATCAATTATAGGTTCTCTCAATCCCCCTAGAACCTCTAAACCAAGCGTGAGAGGAGTTACATCCAAAAGTACAATATCGCTTGTGACTTCGCCACCAATAATTCCTGCCTGTACAGCTGCACCCAATGCAACTGCTTCCATTGGATCTATACCTGCTTCAGGTTCTTTTCCCATCAAATTCGCTACAAATTTTTTGACCAGAGGAATTCTGGTAGGACCACCGACTAGGATTATTTTGCTAATATCAGCAGGAGTAAGCTTTGCATCTTCCATAGACTTCATAACAGAAGGTCTACATCTTTCCACTATTGGATTTATGAGTTCTTCAAACTTTGCTCGAGTTATTTTTAATTCAAGATTTTTCGGTCCAGAAGATTGGTCATAAGATATAAACGGTAAATTGACATCAGTTTCAAATATTGAAGAAAGTTCAATCTTTGCTTTTTCAGCTGCTTCTCTTACACGTACCATGGCCGCATTATCTTTGGAAATATCAACTCCAGATGTTTTTCTAAAACTGTCAACAATATAATCAATCAAAACTTTATCCATATCGGTACCTCCTAGCTGAGTATCTCCAGAAGTACTCATTACTTCAAAGACACCGCCACCCATTTCCATGATGGTTACATCCAGTGTACCACCACCCAAATCAAACACCATGATTTTCATATCTTGTTTTAATTTGTCCAGGCCAAAGGCAAGTGCAGCAGCAGTTGGTTCATTTATTATTCTAACAACATCAAGACCCGCGATTTGTCCAGCATCTTTAGTTGCTTGTCTTTGATTATCATTGAAATAGGCTGGCACCGTAATTACTGCTTTTTCAACCTTGTCCCCAGTAAACGCTTCAGCATCTCTCTTTATTTTTTGCAAGATGAATGCAGAAATTTGTTGGGGTTTGTACTCTTTATCATAAATCTTAAAAAAGTGATCTGTTCCCATCTTTCTTTTTGCCGCTACCACTGTACCTTCAGGGTTAGTTACTGCCTGTCTCCTGGCTGGTTCACCAACGATTAGTTGACCATCTTTTGTGAGCCCAACAACAGAAGGAAATGCTTTTCCTCCAACTGTAGTTCCCTCAGATGCTGGAATAAGAGTAGGTTTTCCACCCAGCATGACTGCCGCAGCAGAATTACTTGTTCCCAAATCAATACCGATAATTTTAGCCATTTACTTCATCTCCTTGATGTTTCTCTTAGATATTTCCACTAAGCTTGGTCTAATAACTCTGTCCTTCAAAATATATCCTTTACGAAGTTCTGCTGTGATGGTACCATCATCTAATGTAGAATCTTCTTTTACAGAGATTGCCTCATGTAACTCAGGGTTAAAGATCTCGCCTACTGCTTCGATTGATTTTACTCCAAATTCAACTAGAAATGTGTCCATGTTTTTTAGGATGGCATCTAGACCAGCTGTATTTACATTTTGTTTTGATAAAGCATCTTTTGCACGAACAAAATCATCGTATATTCCAAGAAATTTAAGAACAACCCCATCAGTGATCGAGTTTACACGATTCTGGATATCGATCTCCGATCTTTTCTTGAGATTTTCAAAATCTCCAAGCAGGTATTGGATTTTTTTTTCGCAAGAAGAAGTTTTTTCTTTTTCTTGTTCTAATTGAATTTTTAGTATCTCAAGTTCTGAAACAGATTCTATTTCATCATCTTTGTTTACACTATGTTCTTGAGTTTCTGCGAAATCATTTTGGGATATATCGGATGTGTCAGACAATTCTACTATTTTTTAAAAACATACCCTTATTATAATATCTCACAAAGAGGATTTGTTTTAATTACAATAACATCAGAATCTTTTCCATTTTTGGTTATTTTATCATAATCGAATTTTGAACATGCTACTATAATGGTCGTTTTATCGCTATGGAAAATATCTAATTCTGGTCCTTGATGTATTTCCACATCTCCAATGTAATCACGGAGCTTTGTAACAAGTGAGTTTAACATGTCTACCTTGTCTCCTCTCATCTCATAGGAATCTTGGGTCCATACCAAAACTACTTTGGTCCTGCTCGCTTTTAGTTCATTTTTCTTCAGCGTGGAACGAATTTCATCAATTAATCTTTTAACATAGCCCTCAATGCCCTTGATGCTACCATTTACTAGATACATCATTGTACCTGCACCTTCTACAGATGTACCAAGTGATCTTAAATCATAGAGACCGTTTGTCATGTCATCAAGAAATAGATCGTTATATTCAGTTAAAACTAGATCATTTCTTGTCTGTAAGTCTTGTGCAAACTTGGAAACTTCTAAAACACTTGATAAACTTGCAAATTGGGTGAGAATTTTAATTGCATGTAAAATTTCAGCCGAAGATATGGAGACAAATTTTTTCCCTTTTTTGTCAGATTCTAATAGTTTAGCCAACTTGTCATCATCTTTTGCATTAAACGAACCAATAATTTCAGGAGTGTTATTTTTTGATAGAGGATAATAAAAATATGATATGCTCTTACCCATCTCAAGACCAGAAACATGTTCAAGCAGTGAAATAGTTTCATTATTCCCTCCTATGCCTGTTGGAAGATTGTAAATTACTGATCCACCTTTTTTTATTGAAGATGT
>Ga0070681_10004695_pt1 | contig 13072 bp, 9 predicted proteins | sample KBSC83BmetaG_FD_65650 | JGI IMG/M metagenome (GOLD analysis project Ga0070681, IMG submission 65650) | Corn rhizosphere microbial communities from Kellogg Biological Station, Michigan, USA - KBS C8-3B metaG | ecosystem: Host-associated > Plants > Roots > Rhizosphere | place: USA: Michigan... | reverse complement strand
GTCGACGGTGCGGAAGGCGGCCGGGTCGCCGGTGGCCGACGCGAGCCGCGCCGCGGCGACCACCTCGTTCAGGCGCACGCGCAGCACCTCGAGGCTGTCCTGCTCGCGCTGCACCGCGATCACCTCGCGATGCAGGTCCTCCTCGCGCGTGAGGTCGGAGACCACCAGGAACGCGAGGCCGAGGATGGACAGCCCGGCGATGGCGAGCCCGATGGCCGCGAGGCGCTCGGCCGAGGGCAGGAACGACATCAGCCGGCGCGCACGGCGGCGAAGGCCGCGCGTGCCGCTTCGAACGTGGCCGCGAGCTCGCGCTCGCCGTGCGCCGCCGACACGAACCCCGCCTCGAACGCGGACGGCGCGAGGTAGACGCCGCGCCCGAGCATCGCGTGGAAGAAGCGCGCGAAGGCGTCGCGGTCCGACTGCATCACTTCGCGGAAGGACGTCGGCGCGCCGGCGCGGAAGAAGACGCCGAACATGCCGCCCACGCTCGCCCCGCTGAACGGCACGCCCGCGGCCGCCGCCTCGCGCACGAGCCCCGCGACGAGCGCTTCCGTGGTCTTGCCGAGCCGCTCGAAGAAGCCGGGCTTCGCGACCTCGCGCAGCGTGGCGAGTCCCGCGCTCACCGCCACCGGGTTGCCCGAGAGCGTGCCGGCCTGGTAGACCGGCCCCACCGGCGCCAGCTTCTGCATCACGTCGCGCCGGCCGCCGAAGGCGCCGACCGGCATGCCGCCGCCGATCACCTTGCCCAACGTGGTGAGGTCGGGCCGGATCCCGAAGAGGCCCTGCGCGCCTTGCGGTCCCACGCGGAAGCCGGTCATCACCTCGTCGAACACGAGGAGCGCCCCGTGCTTCGTGCACGCGGCGCGCAGGCCGTGCAGGAACTCGGGCGACGGGCGCACGAAGTTCATGTTGCCCGCCACCGGCTCCAGCACCACCGCCGCGATGCGCTCGCCGAAGCGCGCGAAGGCGTCCTCGACCTGCTGCGCGTCGTTGTAGTCGAGCACCAGGGTGTGGCTCGTGAGCTCGGCGGGCACGCCGGCCGAGGTCGGATTGCCGAAGGTGAGCGCGCCCGAGCCCGCCTTCACGAGCAGGAAATCGCTGTGGCCGTGGTAGCAGCCCTCGAACTTCACGATCAGGGCGCGATCGGTGAACCCGCGCGCGAGGCGCAGCGCGCTCATCACCGCCTCGGTTCCCGAGCTCACCAGGCGCACCTGCTCGAGCGAGGGCAACGCGGACGTGAGCAGCTCCGCCATCTCCAGCTCGAGCGCGGTGGGTGCGCCGAACGAGAGCCCGCGCGCCGCGGCGCGCTGCACGCTCTCGATCACCGCGGGATGCGCATGGCCGAGGATCAGCGGGCCCCACGAGCCCACGTAGTCGACGTACTCGCGGCCGTCCTCGTCCACCACGTACGCGCCGTGTCCCTCGCGCAGGAAGGGCGGCGTGCCGCCCACCGCGCCGAACGCGCGCACCGGAGAGTTCACGCCGCCCGGGATGAGCTCCCGGGAGCGCTCGAACAGCGCGCGGCTACGGTCGGGCATCGCGGGAAGCCTCGGTCGTTTCGAATGCCGCGTGGAGCTCGCGTGCCGCGGCGCGCACGTCGGGCGCATCGAAGAGCGCCGTGATCACGGCGATCATGTCGGCGCCCGCCGCCACGGCCGCGCTCGCATTGGCGGGCGTGATGCCGCCGATCGCGCACACCGGGAGCCCGCCCGCGCGCCGTGCGCGCCCGATCGCCTCCAGGGGCGCGCGCACCGCGGCGGGCTTGGTGGCGGAGGGAAACACGCTGCCGATGGCGACGTAGCTGGCGCCGGCCGCGCGCGCGGCGCGCGCGTCCTCCGGCGCCGCGTAGCACGACACGCCGATCACCCCGCCCGGCCAGCGCGCGCGTGCCGCCGCGACGCCCATGTCGTCGCGCCCGAGGTGCACGCCGTGCGCGCCGCACGCGAGCGCGAGGTCCAGCGCGTCGTTCACGATGAAGAGCGCTCCGTGCTCGCGGCACGCCGCGGCGAGCGCGCGCGCCTGCTCGAGCGCGGCCTCGGGGGCCGCGCGCTTGGCGCGGTATTGCAGGAGCGCCGCGCCGCCCGCCAACGCCGAGCGCGCGAGCGCCACGAGCGCGCGCGTGTCCGCCATCTCGGGCGTCACCGCGTAGAGTCCCGCGAGCTCACTCCTTGCCATCGTCGCCTTCGGATTCGCGCGCCCAGAACAGCCGGTCGGGCAGGAACTGGCCCATGCCCGGACGCAGCGCGTGCGAGAGCGCCTGCCAGGTGTAGTCCTGCGCTTCGTAGACCGCGTCGCCGATCTCCAGGCCGCGTGCGAGGTTCGCGGCGAGCGCCGCGGCGAGCGTGCAGCCCGAGCCGTGGTAGCTGCCCGGCAGCCGCTGCCAGCTGTCCGAGCGCAGCACGCCGCCGCGGTGGTACAGCGTGTTGACGACCTCGGGCGTCGCGTCGTGGGTGCCCGTCACGAGCACGTACTCGCAGCCGCTGTCGAGGAGGATCTGCGCGCAATCGGCGAGGCTCGCGTCGCTGTCGTCCTCGCCGGCGAGGCGGCGCAGCTCGGGGATGTTGGGCGTGACGACGGTGCTCTGCGGGACCAGCAGCTCGCGGATCGCCGAGACCATCTCCTCGCTCGCGAACTCGTCGCCGCGCCCCGAGGCGAGCACCGGGTCCAGCACCAGCGGCACGTCGGGATAGTCCGAGACGACCTCCGCCACGACCGTGACGATCTCGGTCGAGCCGAGCATGCCCATCTTGAACGCGGCCACCGGCATGTCCTCGAGGATGCAGCGCGCCTGGTCCGCGACCCAGTCGGGGTCGATCGCGAGGAAGGACTCGACGCCGGCGGTGTCCTGGACGGTGAGCGCGGTGACGACCGAAAGGGGATAGCACCCCATGCTCGCGAGGGCGAGCAGGTCGGCCTGCAGCCCGGCGCCGCTGGTGGGATCGGTGGCCGCGAAGGTGAGGACTGCGGGGAGCTGGGAGGCGGATGCGTTCATGCCAGGCGAGTGCGCGGGGTTACACTTGAAACCCGGCTTGCGTTGCGCGCGCCAACCGGGGATCGCTACGATTCTCCGGGGAGCGCGTGCGTCCTCGGCATTCTACTCAACCCCACTCGCGTTCGCCTATGAATTCCGCCGCCGTGCCGGTTCTCGCCCCCTACAAGACCTGGCGCTGCCTCGCCTGCGGCTACATCTACGACGAGGCCGAGGGATGGCCCGAGGACGGCATCGCGCCGGGCACGCGCTGGCAAGACATTCCGGCCGGCTGGTGCTGTCCGGAGTGTGGAGCGCGCAAGGAGGATTTCGAGATGGTGGAGCTCTGAGCGAAGGCCCGGAGCAGGCTGCCCGCCGCACTTCCGAAATGGCTTCAAGAGCAATGGATTAACGCTTGTTTTAGCTGCATAAAAAGGATAATCTGGGGATCAATTAGAGAGAGGCTGCGCGGCATGCCGGGTGTCTTCCGGCCAACCGCGGCCAGGGCCATTCGCCGTCCTTCGCGGGCTGCCGGTCTTGGGCCAGCCCGGCGAAAGAATCCGAGGTACGAGTGGCGGACCCAAAGAACCTCACGGGCGTACGCGTGATGGTCATCGACGACAGCAACACCATCCGGCGCAGCGCGGAGATCTTCCTCATGCAGGCCGGCTGCCAGGTGATCCTCGCCGAGAACGGGTTCGATGCGCTCGCCAAGATCGCCGACCACCAGCCCGACCTGATCTTCGTGGACATCATGATGCCCCGCCTCGACGGCTACCAGACCTGCGCGCTCATCAAGAAGAGCGGCAAGCACCAGAAAACGCCGGTCATCATGCTTTCCTCGAAGGACAGCCTGTTCGACCGCGCGCGCGGGCGCATGGTGGGCAGCGACGAGTACCTGACCAAGCCGTTCACCAAGGAAAGCCTGCTGAAGGCGGTCGAGCTGCATCTCGCCCAGCGCAGTCACGCGTGATGGCACGATCCCGATGACAACGATGAAGACGATGAAGAGGTGCCCCTGATGGCCATTCGAAAAATCATGGTGGTGGACGACTCCCCCACCGAGCGCGCATTCATGGAGGGGCTGCTGAAGAAACGCGGCTACGAGGTGCTGGTGGTCGACAGCGGCGAGGTGGCGATCGAGCGCGCGAAGAGCGACCAGCCCGACTTGATCCTGATGGACGTGGTGATGCCGGGGCTCAACGGCTTCCAGGCCACGCGCGCCATCACGCGCGAGGAGAAGACCAAGCACATCCCGGTCATCATCTGCACCACCAAGGACCAGGAGACCGACAAGATCTGGGGCCTGCGCCAGGGGGCCAAGGACTACATCACGAAGCCGCTGTCGGAGAGCGACCTGCTCGAGAAGATCAAGGCGCTGAGCTAGGCCACGATGGCGCGACGCACGGGACTGCGCGAATTCCAGCTCTCGGTCGCCGAGCGGCTGCGCACGGCCGGGAGCCGCACCGCGCTTTCCTCGAAGCTCGGCTTCCAGGTGGGCGGCGACAACTGGTTCGTGGCGCTGCACCAGGTGAGCGAGGTGATCCCCGTGCCCTCGACGGTCGTGGTCCCGCTCACCCATTCGTGGTTCCGCGGCGTGGCGAACGTGCGCGGCAACCTTTACAGCGTGATCGATTTCGCGGCATTCCAGGGCGCCGACAGCACCAGCCCGGGGATGGAGCGGCGCGTGATCCTGGTCGCCGACCGGCTGGTGGCGGGCTCCGGCCTGCTCGTGTCGCGGATGCTGGGGTTGCGCAACCCGGAGCAGTTCACGCCGGCCGAGCGGCCCGGCGATGCCCGGCCCTGGGTGGGCGGCGTCTACACCGACGCGGGCGGAACCCGCTGGATGGAGCTGGACCTGCCCGCGCTCGTGCGTGAGCCGCGGTTCCTGGAAGTTGGCGCGTAGGGGAGACAGAGAATGGCGAAAGCACAAGCGGTCAAACCCAAATCCTCCATCGGCGACTGGTTCCGGCGCAAGCCCAAGGTCAAGCCGGGAACGCGTCCCGCGGGCGTGCCGAGCTCGACGGTGACCAACATCGCCGCGGGCCCGATCACGAAGACCGGAGGGGGATCGGCGCCGACCAAGCCCGCCGCCGCCGCGGTGCGCAAGCCCGCCAAGGCCGCCGCCGCGGAGTCTTCCTGGTCGCTCGGCGGCTTCCGCCTGCCGTTCATCGGCAACCGGACCGTCACCGCGCAGCTGCAGATCCTCGGCGTGGTCGCGATCCTGCTCCTGGGCGGACTGGGCTTCATGGTCTACCAGGACGTGTCGCTGCGCACGCGCCACGCGACCTACCTCACCATCGTCTCGCAGATGCAGTACCACACGCAGCGCCTCGCCAAGGCGGCGGGCCTCGCGGCGCGCGGCCAGGAGATCGCCTTCCCGCAGGTGCAGAACAGCCGCGACGAGTTCGCGAGCTACCTCGCCACGCTGCAGAACGGCGGCACGGCCTTCGACGTGACGCTGCCCCCGGCGTCCACCGACCCGGCGATCCGCGCCCGCCTGGACGACCTCGCCAAGCGCTGGCCCGACAGCGCGGCGGCGGCGAGCGCCATCCTGAGCGCCAAGGGCGACCTGGTGACGCTCTCGCGCAACATCGCGCAGATCCGCGTCGGCGCCTCGGACATGGCGACCGCCTCGCAGGAGCTCACCGGCCTCATGACGCAATCGGGCTCGCCGCCCGTGCAGGTCGTGAAGGCCAACCGCCTCACGTTCCTCGCCGAGCGCCTGGGCCGCGGCTCGGCCGAGATCCTGGGCTCGGACACGATCGATCCCGAGGTGCCGTTCCTGATCGGCAAGGACACCAACGACCTGCGCGACCTGATCCGCGCGCTGGAGTCGGGCAGCGAGCCGATGGGCATCGCGGCCGTGCGCGACGCCGACACGCGCTCGATGCTGGCGGACCTGAAGAAGCAGTTCGGCCAGTTCGAGAAGAACGTGAGCCCGATCCTGCGCGAGCTGCAGAAGCTCGTGTCGGCGCGCCAGGCGGCCGCGACGCTGGTGGCCCAGAGCGAGCAGCTGCAGGCCTCGGTGGGCCGCCTGCAGGACACGATGCAGGGCGAGAAGCCGATCGTCTCCACGCTCGCGATCGCGGTGCTCGCGATCCTGCTGGTGCTGACCCTGCTCCTCATGGCCGCCGCCTTCCTCGCCGACACGCGCCGGCGCGCCGCCGAGGCCGAGAACGAGAACAAGCGCAACCAGGAGGCGATCCTGCGGCTCTTGAACGAGATGGGCGACCTCGCCGACGGCGACCTCACCATCCGCGCCCAGGTGACCGAGGACATCACGGGCGCCATCGCCGACTCGATGAACTACACGATCGACGAGCTGCGCACCCTGGTGACGGGCGTCTCGAACGCCGCCACGCAGGTGACGCAGAAGACCGCGCACGCGCAGTCGATCGCGGGCGAGCTGCTGGGCGCCGCGGAACGCCAGTCGAAGGAGATCGAGGACACGACCGCGCAGGTGCTGCAGGTCTCGCGCTCGATCTCCGAGGTGTCCTCCACCGCCGACGAGGGCGCCCGCGTCGCGCAGCGCTCGCTCGCGGCCGCCGACAAGGGCCGCCTCGCCGTGCAGAGCTCGATCTCGGGCATGAACGACATCCGCGAGCAGATCCAGGAGACCTCGAAGCGGATCAAGCGCCTGGGCGAGTCCTCGCAGGAGATCGGCGAGATCGTGGAGCTGATTTCCGACATTACGGAGCAGACGAACGTGCTGGCGCTGAACGCCGCCATCCAGGCCGCGTCGGCCGGCGAAGCGGGGCGCGGCTTCTCGGTGGTGGCCGAGGAGGTGCAGCGCCTCGCGGAACGCTCGGGAGAGGCGACCAAGCAGATCGGCGCGATCGTGAAGACGATTCAGGCCGACACGCAGGACGCGGTCGCGGCCATGGAGAAATCGACCATGGGCGTGGTGGAGGGCGCGAAGCTCTCCGACGCGGCGGGCCAGGCGCTGTCCGAGATCGACTTCGTGACGAAGAACCTCGCCACGCTCATCCAGACCATCTCGCAGGCCACGCACGCGCAGGCCGGCGCCACCAACAAGGTCGCGCAGAACATGCAGGACATCCTCGAGATCACGCGCCAGACCACGCGCGGCACGCAGCAGGCGGCGGGCTCGATCCGCGATCTCGCCGCGGTGGCGCAGGAGCTCAAGAGCTCGGTCGCGGGCTTCAAGCTGTAACGCGCGCGAGGCATTCGAAAGCACACCATGGCCGCCAATCCCGTCAGCGATTTCGACCTCGGCCCGCTCACCTGGGTCAAGACCGAGATCGACCATTCGCTCGGCCAGGCGCGCGAGAACCTCGACAAGCTCGCCGCGAAGCCGGCCGACCGGGGCCCGGCCAAGTACATCCTCACGCACCTGCACCAGGCCACGGGCGCGCTCGCCATGGTGGGCCTCGCGGCGGCCACGCGCTTCAACGAGGAGCTGGAGAAGCTGGTGGCGCACCTGGAGACCGAGGACGCCGCGCGCCTTCCGGCGGCGGTCGCCGCGGCCAAGCGCGGCATCTCGGCGCTCTCCACCTACCTGGACCTGCTGATCGGCGGGCAGCCGGACCACCCGATGCGGCTCCTCGCGCCGTACCTCGAGTTGAACCGCGCGCGCGGCGCGGGCGACGCCAACGAGGGCGACCTCTTCTTCCCGAACCTCTCCGCGGAGCTGCCGCAGCTCCCGCTCGCCAAGCCGCTCGACGACACGGTGCTCTCGAAGGCGCTGGCGCTGCAGCGCTCGCAATACCAGCAGGGCCTGCTCAAGATGCTGAAGGCGGGCGATCCGTCGGAGTCGCTGCGCCAGATGCACGGCGCGGTGACCGCGATCGAGTCCCTCCAGGCCGAGACCGACAGCCGCCCGTTCTGGACCGCGGCCGCGGCGTTCTTCGACGCGCTCGTGTTCGGCGGCATGGACATCGGGCCCGGCACCAAGCCGATCTTCGCCAAGCTCGACCAGCAGATCAAGCAGATGATCGACGGCTCGGGCAAGGTGGCCGAGCGCCTGTTCCGCGACCTGCTGCTCGCCGTGGGGCGCGCGCGCTCGGTGTCGGAGCGCATCACGGCGCTCAAGGAAGCCTACCGCCTCGAGCAGCTCCTCGAGGTTCCCGAGCGCAACGGGCACGCGGGCGACGACGAGGCGCTGGGCGCCCTGGTGCGCGAGCTGCGCGAGCTCACCGTGCAGCAGAAGGACGCGTGGCTCAAGTACACCTCCGGCAACCGCGCCGCGCTCGAGCCCTACGGCAAGCAGGCGCTGGTGCTCGCCGAGCGCTCGGCGAAGCTCCCCAACCGCGACATCGCCCTCGTGCTGGCGCGCCTCACCGAGGTGGCCCCGACGCTCAAGGCGAAGGCGATCCCGCCGTCGGAATCGCAATCGCTCGAGGTCGCCACCGCGATGCTGTTCATCGAGTCGGCGCTGGAGAACTACGCGCGGCTCGGCGCCGATTTCCCGCGCCAGGCCGGCACCGTCGCCGACCGGCTGAAGCGCGCCATGGCGGGCGAGACGCTCGAGCCCATGGACGCGATCGAGGGCGGGCTCCTCGACGAGATGACGCGCCGCGCCCAGGAAAAGCTCCTCATCTTCCAGGTCGGCCAGGAAGTGCAGGTGAACCTGCAGAACATCGAGCAGGTGCTGGACGGATTCTTCCGCGACGCGGCCAAGCGCGGCGAGCTGAAGAACCTCACCGCGCAGTTCGCGCAGGTGCAGGGCGCGCTCATGATCCTCGAGCTCTCGGAGGCGGCCGCGCTCAACGCCGCGGTGATGGCGCGCGTGCAGCAGTTCGCCGAAGGCTCGGCCGACGGCACCGGAGAAGCGGCCGAGATGGTCGCCGACGGACTGTCCGCGCTGGGCCTCTTCATCACCGCGCTGCAGGAAGGCGCGGCCAGCCCGCGCGCGGTGCTGCAGCCGGCGCTCACGCGCTTCGGGCTCGCCGAGGCGCGCGTCGAGCTCGAGGTGCGCCGCACCGGCACCGTTTCCCCGCTCGACATCGACGTGCAGAAGCAGAAGGTGCACGCGCTCTACGAGGACTGGAAGGACAAGCCCGCCCAGGAGACGCGCGAGAAGCTCGAGCGCGCCGTGGGCGACCTGCAGCGCGACGCGGCCGTGGTCTCCGATTCGGCGGTCGCGCGCAAGAGCGCCGAGGCGCTCGAGGTGCTGAAGGGCGCGCAGTCGACCGACACCGGCGTCTTCCGCGCGATCCAGGACCTCGCCCCCACCAAGCCGCCCGAGACGCCGGCCCCGCAGGTCGTGCAGCTGGTCGATGCGCCCGGCGCCGAGATCGACAAGGAGCTGCTCGAGATATTCCTGGAGGAGGCGGGCGAGGTGATCGGCACCATCGCCGCCAACCTCGACACCTGCCGCGAGGCGCCGCACGACCGCGATGCGCTCACCACCATCCGCCGCGGCTTCCACACGCTCAAGGGCAGCGGGCGCATGGTCGGCCTCACGGACCTGGGCGAGATGGCCTGGCAGGTCGAGCAGGTGATGAACAAGTGGCTGAAGGAAGAGAAGCCCGCCAACGCGCCGCTCCTCGCCTTCATCGAGCTCGCGCGCGGCTCGTTCACGGGCTGGATCGAGGAGCTCAAGGCGAACGACGGCAAGGCGCCGATCGAAAGCCCCGAGATCACGCGCCAGGCCGAGGCGCTGAAGAGCGACCACGCGCCCGCCGCGCCGGCCGAAGCGCCCGCGGCGGTGGAAACGCCGGCGGCACCGGTGGCCGAAGCGCCGCGCGCACCCGAACCCGCCCCGCTCGCGTTCGAGTCCCTGGCGATCGAGCCGCCCGCCGCGCCGCCCGCGCCCGCCGAGAGCACGCCGTCCGGGGGCCTCGCGCTCGATTTCGAATCCCTGGGCCTGGAGGCGCAGCCCGCCGCGGAGCCGCCGCCGGTCACCGAATCGCCCGCCACCGCCGTGCCGGACCTGGCCGAGCTCATCTCCGCGCCGGCGCCGGAGCCCACGCCCGCCGAAGCGCCGGTGTCCGAGGCCGACGAGGAGATGGCGATCGGCGCGGTGATCGTGCCGCGCGCGCTCTTCCAGATCTACATCGGCGAGGCCGAGCAGCACGCGGCCACGCTCAACGCGCAGATGGAGCTGCTCGAGGCCGACCCGATGCATCCGGTCGGGGCCGAGTTCATGCGCGCCGCGCACACGCTCACCAGCAGCTCGCGCACCACCGGCTTCGACAGCGTCGCGGCGCTCGCCTCGGCGCTCGAGAAATGGCTCTCGGACGCGATCGAGCTGCCGCCCGAATTCAACGCGCGCCGCCTCGACGTGACGCGCCGCGCCATCGACGCGGTGACCGCGATGGTGCAGTCGCTGCGCGGAACGGCGCTGCCCTATCCGCGCGAGGACATGATCGCCGAGCTGGAAACCCTCCGCGAGGAGCTGCGCGCCGGACGCCACACCGGCGAGGGCACGCACCTCAAGATGCCGGGCGTGGTCCGCGCCACCCTCGATGCGGCCCTGCTGCCCATCGACGAAGCCGAGCCCGCGCCGGAAGCGGCCGTGCCGGCGCCCGCGGCTGAGCAGGCAGCGCCGGAGCCCGTGGCGCAGCAGCCCGCGCCGCCGCCCGAGCCGCTCGCTCCGCCGTCGGTGCCCGAGCCCGTGCAGCGGGCGCCCGAGCCCCAGGTCATCGCCGTCGTCGATACGCCGATGACGCGCGCGATGCCGTCGATCGACCTCACGCCGTCCGCGGCGCCGCAGGCCCCCGTCGAGGCCGCGCGCCAGTTCGAGGCCGGCAAGGACCAGCGCAAGATCAAGGACGACGTCGACCGCGACCTGCTCCCCGTCTTCATCGACGAGGCGAAGGAGATCATCCCCGCGGTGAGCGAGAGCGTGCGGCGCTGGAAGGCCGCGCCCGCCGACCACTCGCAGGTGGGCGAGCTGCAGCGCCACCTGCACACGCTGAAGGGCAGCGCGCGCATGACGGGCCTCATGCGCCTGGGCGAGCTCGCCCACGTGCTGGAGACCCGCATCAACGCGCTGGACGAGGTGGAGTCGCCGCCCGCGAAGGAATTCGACGAGCTCGAGGAGCGCGTCGACCGCTTCTCGCTCTCGCTCGAGCGCCTGGCCAAGGGCGAGGACATCCTCGAGGCCGAGCCGATCGAGGTCCCGGCCGCCGCGGTCTTCGAGCACCAGAAGGACAAGCCCGCCGCGCTCGCGATGATCGCCGCGGCGGCGCAGGAGAAGGCCGAGCGCGACGCGCTGCCCCCGGAGATGCGCGACAGCCGCCAGGCGCTGCTGCGCGTGAACGCCGACATGATCGACCGCTTCGTGAACGAGGCGGGCGAGCTGTCCATCGCGCGCTCGCGCATCGAGGGCGAGATGGCGAACTTCAAGCGCGCCCTCACCGACTTGACGGAGAACATCGCGCGCATGCGGACCCAGCTGCGCGAGATCGAGATCGCCACCGAAGGGCAGATGCAGAGCACGATCAAGCTGAAGGAGGAGCACGGCGAGCAGTTCGACCCCCTCGAGTTCGACCGCTTCTCGCGCACGCAGGAGCTCACGCGCTTCCTCGCCGAGAGCCTGGGCGACGTGATCACGCTGCACCAGGGCCTGCAGAAGAACCTCGACGAGACCGAGCTCGCGATCCACGCCCAGGCGCGCTTGAACCGCGAGCTGCAGCAGGGGCTGATGGGAGTGCGCCTCGTGCCCCTGGGCAACCTCGCCGACCGCTTCTACCGCGTGGTGCGCCAGACCGCCAAGGAGCTCGACAAGAAGGCCAACCTGGAGTTGAAGGGCACGCGCACGGAGCTCGACCGCTCGGTGCTCGAGAAGATCACCGCGCCCTTCGAGCACCTGCTGCGCAACGCGATCGCGCACGGCATCGAGAAGCCCGAGGCGCGCATCGCCGCGGGCAAGCCCGAGATCGGCGAGATCGCGATCGACGCCGTGCAGCGCGGCAACGAGGTGGTGCTCACCATCGCCGACGACGGCGCGGGCTTGAACTTCGCGCGCATCCGCGAGAAGGCGGTGCAGGCGAAGCTCCTCGCCCCCGACATCGACCTGCCCGAGGCGCAGCTCGCCCAGTTCATCTTCATGCCCGGCTTCTCCACCGCGACCGAGGTGAACCAGATCGCCGGCCGCGGCGTGGGCATGGACGTCGTGAAGAACGAGATCACGGCGCTGGGCGGGCGCGTGGAGATCGTCTCCAGCCCGGGGCGCGGGGCGACCTTCACCATCACGCTGCCCCTCACACTCGCGGTCACGCAGGCGGTGATGATGCGCTCCGGCAGCACCACCTACGCCGTGCCCTCGGTGATGGTGGAGCAGGTGCAGGAGCTCAAGGCCGACGCCTACGCGGAAGTCTCCGCGAAGGGCGAGGTCGTGTGGAAGGACAACCACTACGCGCTGCGCTCGCTCCTGCCGCTGCTGGGCGAGATCGACACGCCCACGCCGGCGCGCCAGATCCCCGTGCTGCTGCTGAAGAGCGGCTTCCAGCGCGCCGCGATCCGCGTGGACGAGATCATCGGCAACCGCGAGGTCGTGGTGAAGACCATCGGCCCGCAGCTCTCGCGCCTCGCCGGCGTGGCGGGCGCCACGGTGCTCGGCAACGGGCAAGTCGTCCTGATCCTGAACCCCGTGCAGCTCGTGCACCGCGCGCAGGCCGGCGTCGAGATCGTGCGGCCCGTACCCAGCCACGCGCCCGAGCCCGCGCTCGTGGTCGACCAGAAGTCCGGCGCGCCGCTGGTGATGGTGGTGGACGACTCGCTCACGGTGCGCAAGATCACGAGCCGCATGCTCGCGCGCGAGGGCTACGAGGTCGCCACCGCCAAGGACGGCGTGGACGCCCTGCAGCAGCTCCAGGACATGAAGCCCGACTGCATCCTGCTCGACGTGGAGATGCCGCGCATGGACGGCTTCGAGTTCGCGCGCAACGTGCGCGCCGACGAGGGCACCCGCGGCATCCCGATCATCATGATCACCTCGCGCACCGCGGACAAGCACCGCAACCACGCGCTCGAGATCGGCGTGAACGAGTACATGGGCAAGCCGTACCAGGAAGACCAGCTGCTCGCCCTCATCAAGCGCTACACCTCCGAGTCGGCCCTGGCCTGAGGCTCCCGGCCTAAGGCTTCGGTCTCATTGACCGGAGCGCGGGCCGGGCCGCCCAATGCGGTCTC
>Ga0070681_10004692_pt1 | contig 13074 bp, 8 predicted proteins | sample KBSC83BmetaG_FD_65650 | JGI IMG/M metagenome (GOLD analysis project Ga0070681, IMG submission 65650) | Corn rhizosphere microbial communities from Kellogg Biological Station, Michigan, USA - KBS C8-3B metaG | ecosystem: Host-associated > Plants > Roots > Rhizosphere | place: USA: Michigan... | reverse complement strand
CGAGCACCGGCACCTCGTGCGATTGTCTCGCCCGACCGGCGAAGTAACGCTCCATCTGAAAGCCGTAGACCTTTCGCGCCGCTTCCACACCGAAGGTCTTCTCGATCAGCATCATCGCGCTGTAGTTGGCGAGAGATTCCGACAGAAACCCCCGACCCGGCATGTTGGCGCCCTTCAGCTGCCCGCCCCACCACTGATGGGCGATCTCGTGCGCGGTGCCGTAGAACGGCTGATCGACCTCGCCCGGCTGCACTCGACTGATGAAGTAGTCCTCGGTGAAGCTGATGTTGCTGGGCATCGCCCGCCCGAATCCGCCGTAGCGGGGAATCTCGACGAAGGTCAGATGATTGTACTGATACGGGCCGAACTCCTTCGTGTAGTAGTCGAATGACGCCTTCATGCTGCGGAGCGTGCGATCGACGTTGTCTCCGGCGTGGGCGGGATCATGAAACACCTCGAGCGACACGGCGCGCGCCGAATCTCCGGCCGGAATCCAGCGGTCCTTCACCACCGACCACTTCGCCGAGAAGATGTCGACGCCGAACATCGTCGGACCGTCACCGTGATAGTGGAAGTAGCGCCGGCCGTTTTCCGTCCAGCGGCCGATCAGTCTCCCGGGTGAGACCACGATCTGATCGGCGCTCGTCCCGACGATTTCATCGAAGTCGATGAGATCCTCGTTGCGCACCAGCCATCGCGAGTGTCGCGGATCTTCGGATGCCGGCGCGCGCTGGGGCCCGAGCCCGAAGCGCTGACGCTCATCGTCGTCGGTGAGCTCCAGGAACGGCTGATACCCGATTGCAGGGAGCACGGGCCGGCTTAAAGAGCTGCCGTTCCCAACCACCGATTTGTCCTGATATCCATTGGTGAATCCGCGCTGCCCGAACGTCAGACCAAACGTGAGCGTCAGGGAGGCGCCCGGCTGTAGCGGACGCTCGAGCTTGTAGATGCGGTATCGCCTTTCGTCGTCGACGACCACCGGCGTTGCGCCGCGATCGAAGGAGACCGACCGCAGCGTCGCCGAGCGATCGAGAAGCACCACGTGGACAGAGTCGATCGCCGAAGCGGTGCGATTGGTCATCCGATAGGTTCCGCGCACATCGACGCCAGGTCGCTCGGGATAAATCTCGTCGCGGAGCTGCACCGCCTCGATGGTCGGCTGCGGCGCTACCTCGAAGCGCTTGTACATCTTCTCGTACTCGGCCTGGGTACTCCCCGTGTCATCCGGGGATCGATACTCGTTGAGTACGTTCGTGTTGTAGAGAATGAATCCACCGAGCAGGAGGATCAGCGCAACCGCGACACCAGCGGTGCGGAGGATCGCGCCGGCGAATCGGGTGCGTGCGTCGAGAAACCGCTGACGCAACCCCGTCTCCCGCCCGCGCACCCAGAAGAGGTTTGCGATTACTCCGAGCAATAGCGCCCAGGCCGCCCAGTACAGCAGAAACCAGATCATCGGCGCCGCAAACTCGCCGAAGCCGTTCATCCCCGAGTACGTCCACGGCGGGGTCGAAGCGTAAATCAGGAGATGGTGATAGACGTGAAAAAACTGGGGCACCATCGTGAAAGCCCAGGCAATGACGACGATGAGATGACCGAGGTATTTCTGGTTGACCACGACGTGCACGGCCATCGCCAGCGCTGCGATGAGCGCCCATCGAGCCAGGCTCACGCCGAAGAGAATCTTGAGGTACAAGACCGGCTCGTAGTGATGGTAGCCCTGCAGCGTCTGCAAGAGCATTCCGGCCGCCATGAACGCTGCCTGCAGTGCGACGATCATTACGATGAGCGCGACGAACCGGCCGATCAGCAGCGCGCTGTTCGACACTGGCGTCGCGTCGGCGATCTCGGCGACGCCAACCGAGCGGTCCTTCCATACGAGCTCACCCGCAAAGAGTGCGATCAGAAGAACGATCACCGGTCCGACGCGCTTGCCCATCGCTTCAGCCGCGACCAGGTAGGTGATCGGCCACGTCGAGGTGTCGAACACGCTGCTGCCGACGTTCCAGCCAAAAAGGAGAGAGAGGCCCATTGCCACCAGCACACAGGCGAGAAAAACGCGTGTCAGGGCGAGCTCCTCGAGCGAGTGCTGCGCGACGGCGAGGAAGGGGCGATGGGGGATGGCGAAAGGGAAGCTGAGGCGGCTCGGCGCGCGCTCCGCAGCCCGGATCTCCCGTGCCGCATTCCGTTTTTCCCCCCACCGACCACCGCGCTCCTCCTCATGCGCAAACCGAAACCTCCGCTGCAGGAACGCCAGGATTACGACCGCGACCGCGAGCCACAGCACCCGGTTGAACACCAGCAGTGCGGGGAAGCCGATTAGCTGGGTGTTCTCCTCCGCCGGCGCCCAGTACTTCGTCATGCGTTGCAGCGTCCCGATTCCGAGCGGGTCGGCCATGGTGTAGAGCGCGGAGCTCTCGATCCCTCCCATGTTGTTGACGGCGATCAGGTAGCCGATGAAGAAAGCGATCGCGGCGAGATAGACGGGAATCGTCTGTCGGGTGAGGGCGGCAACGGTGAAGAGAAGCGCCCCGAACAGGACGATGTTCGGCAGAGCGAAGAACACAAACGGCTCCGCCAACGCAGCGATCCGGAACGGCCCGAGCTGTGAGGCGGGGACGCTCAACCCCCCGATCACGTGCGCGAGCGGGATCGCCAGCAGCACGATGGCGTTGATTGTCAGGGCGGCGAGAAAACGCCCGCCCAGATACTCGCCTTTGGCGAGCCGCGAAGTGTAGAGCAGCGGATCCATCTCGGCGTCGACGTCGCGGAGCGCCGCGTCACCGAACAGCGCCGCCGAGATCAGGATGCCGAGCATGCTGGCGATGACCGCGCCGCCGGCGAGACGGATCGGCGCGTTGTAGTGAACGACGGCGCTGTCGTTGGTGGCGAGGCTCGTCCAGAGCGCGAACAATCCCTGGACTACGAAAAGGATCCAGGTGAGCGGGCGGTGCAGACTGTAATCGAGCTCGAAACGATAGACTTCGCGCAGTCTCACGCCTGCAGCTCCGCCGCGCGCTTGCCGTGATGCCTAGCCATGACGGTGAAGTAGACATCCTTCATGTCGGGCTCGACCGTCTCGAAGCCCGCACCCGGCGGCGACTCGCCGTACACGTGCACGATGGTGCGGCCGGCCAGCAGCTTGGTGGAGATCACGCGCTGCTCGCTCTCGACCGTCTGGAGCTCGTCGCGCGTCACCGTCTTCCGCCAGATGCGTCCGCGGAGCTCGGCGATCGCCTGGGATGGCTGCGCCTCGAGGAGGATCTCGCCGCGGTCGATGATGGCCATCCGGCTGCACAGCTCCTCGACGTCTTCGACGATGTGGGTCGAGAGGATGACGACGCTATCCTCACCGATCTGGCTGAGCAGGTTGAGAAAGCGTACTCGTTCTTCGGGGTCGAGTCCCGCGGTGGGCTCGTCGACGATGATCAGCTTCGGTCTGCCGAGCAGTGCGACGGCGACGCCGAAGCGCTGGCGCATCCCTCCGGAGAACGTGCCGAGCTTCTGACCGCGAACATCCCAGAGGTTTGTCTGATGGAGCAACGACTCTACGATCTCACGGCGCGCGCTCGGCGCCTCGATGCCTTTGAGGACGGCGAAATGCTCGAGCAGGCGTTCCGCTCTGGCTTTGGGGTGGAAACCGAATGATTGCGGGAGGTAGCCGAGGGTTTCGCGAAGGCGATCTTTTTGATTAATGACGTCGATGTCGCCGAGCTGGGCGGAGCCCTGGTCAGGTGCCTGGAGGGTGGCGAGGATGCGCATCAGGGTGGACTTGCCGGCGCCGTTCCTGCCGAGGAGGCCGAACATCCCGGGCGGGATGTCGAGGGAGACGTTCTTCAGTGCCTGGGTGCCGTTCGGATACTTCTTGGACAGGTCGCGGATATTGAGCTGCATCGATCATGGTTGAGGAGTCGTACAAAGGACTTTGTACAGTAAAGTAAAGTCACGGCCTTGGCAAGGATTGCAGCGCGTCAGGGCGCAATTTCCGTCCGCTGCAGCGCGACGAGCACCCAGGAATTGCCCCGATGCGACCAGACATGCGTAAAACGTCCCTGCGCCGCGACACCCGTTCCCGCCGTGGTCTCGCGTCCTGTGACGATCACCACCGTTCCATAAGCTCGCAGCCGGAGCCCGTCGACAGTGAACCGCGCGGCGCGCGGGATCCAGCTTTGTGCCCGGCTCGCGATGTATCCGTCGCGATCGCGCAGGGACCCTGAAGTTCCGATGAAGGTGACCTCCGGCGCGAGGAGCTTTCGGAAAGCGGCGGTGTCGTTAGCCTGTTGCGCGGCGCGCCACTGGTCTTCGAGTCGGCGAATGGTCGTCTCGACTCCTCTGCTCGGTACTTGCTGCGCGACGAGCATCGTTGGGAGAAAGAATGCGGCCAACGCGAGAGAAAGTCGCATTAGAATCGAGCCGCCCGAGCCGCTTCTTCTCGCCACCAACGATCGATCGCTGTCGGATCGTTCGTCGGCAGGCTGAGCTCGGCGGCGATCGCTCGAAGAATGGCGTCGGCGTCTCCCGTGGCCCGATACAGCCTGAGCACGCCGGCGATCCCGCGCTTCCGGTACACGGCATTCGCGACCAATGCGCCCGATCCGTAGAGCAGGTCGGCGGCGCGAATGGCGTCGTCATCGCGAAAATCAGCGCGCATCAGACCGGAAAGGGTGAGCGTCGAATCGGCTGTCTGGTAGCCGCGAACGAGTGCGTACATCTGCGCCGGTGTGTGGCCTCTCGAGCCACCAAGCCAGGTCGCCACTCCCTCATTCAGAAGGTGATTGCCAGGGTGAATCTGCGGGCCCAACACTGCGTGTACGAACTCGTGCAAGTACGCTTCGCCGATTTCCGGATTTCCAACCAGGAGGATGGATCCGAAGTCGCGTCCGCCGCTGCGTTGACCGGGGCCCGACGGTTCTGGGTAGAAGTCCAGGCCGATCGCCCGGTCGACCTCGTCCATAGATGGTCCGACGTACACATCGAGATGTTTGGGTGGCGGCACGTCGAACAATCTTGCAACCGAGTCCACGAATCGAGCCGAGCGCTCGATTTTGGCTTGATTCGGTTTCGTGCCCGGCGAATACCAGAACGTTATGCGCCCATTGGTGCGCCGGTCCCACGACTCAGTCATCCTCGGCAGAGCGCCGGACAGCTTGAACCCGAATGGAGCGCCGCGGTCGCGCAGCGCATAGAGTCTCTGGAGCGCGAGCGGCGAGATGCCGTGTGCAGAATCGCCCTGGGCGTAGAGTATTCGCACGACGTACGCACTGTCGTTCGGGGTGGCGGGTATCACGCCCACCACGGTTGCCGGAAAGCCCTGGCAGATGGTGACGAGGGCGGTTAGGTCGCCGACGTCCCGGTCGAACTCAGTCGATTCGGTCCACAAGCCCCGCGAACGCGCGGAGTCGGGCTTTGCGAGGTAAGCGCGAACGAGGGAGAAGATGTTGTGTACGTCTGCGATCGCGGTATCGACACCGAAGCCGGCAGTCACCGATGTCGAGGGTGCCTGGGCGGCAAGCGAGCTCACTCCGAGCAGCGGGAGTGCGACGAGGCCCGCGCAAAACAGAATCGAGTTACGCTTGTGGATGCTCGTCAGGGCAAGACCTCGAAGGAACACTGCTCGCTTATCTACGACGATATATCCGTTTTCCGCTCGGGTTGGCTGCTCAACGAAGCAGTATCTCCAGACGTTGCGGGCCGTCCGCAGGCATTGGCCCAAGCCCGCGCCAATGGATCACCACCGCGGTTCGTTCGCCGACACGATATCCACCAATCTGATCGTTCGGGATGGTGACCGACGCGTTCGGCGCTACGCTCTTGTTGCACCCCTCTGGCAGCGCACACGGTCCGGGATCGTAAAGCGCAAAATAGGCGGGCGTTCCGATTAGGTACGACACCGGATCCGAGGTGTGGTTGGAGAGCGTGACCGCATGCGGACGCGACGAGACCAAAAGCAGGCCGCTGTCAACGCTGGTCGGGGTGGAACAGGCGGTGATCGTTATCAGAGAGGCTAAGAGAATGTGACGCATAGGAACACCCTCGATCATGCGTACGCAGAATCGCGCACACCCGAATTGGCAGCAAATCCGAGTCCTAGCCGGACTGCCACTGGCCTACTTCGGGATCATCCCTATAGTTCCCAGCCAGCGCTCGACCAGGTGCGGCCATTCCGTAATCGGGAAACTGGTGCGCCGCAGCCCGAACGCATGCCCGCCCTTTACGTACAAATGCAGCTCGACGGGAACTCCCGCCTTCCTCAGTGCATTGTGATAGACAATCGAGTTCTCCACCGGATCTACAGGATCATCCTCGGACTGAAGCAAGAACGTCGGCGGTGTACGGCTGGTGAAGCGAAGGTCGGGATTCAGCACGAACCCTTTCTCTCGTACCGCGATGTGCCCAGGGTAGAGAGCGATCGCGAAATCCGGGCGGCAGCTCTCCGAATCCGCCGCGTCCACGGCCCGGTAGAGACGCTTGTCGAAATGGGTGCTTATCGCCGCCACCATGTGGCCGCCGGCCGAAAAGCCGATTACCCCGATCTTGTGCGGGTCGATGTGCCACTCCGCAGCACGGTGGCGCACCAATCCCAGGGTCCGCTGTGCGTCTTCCAACGCCGTCCGACAATCCCGGTACGGTCCGACTCGGTCGCAAGGGACGCGGTACTTCAACAAAACGCAGGTGATTCCCCTCGATGTCAGCCAGTCGCAGGCTTCGGTGCCCTCGAGATCTATCGCCAGAACGAAATATCCGCCGCCGGGGAACACGACAACCGCTGCGCCGGTGTTCTTAACGGTGGGTGAATAGACCGTCATCGTCGGCCGCGAGACGCTGTCGACATAAACCCAGGGCCTGCCGCCAACGGGCTTGGGTTTACCGGTCGAATCCACGACGGTGCCTGCCACCTCGTGTCCGACTTTCCGCGCGTCAGGAGCGGCGCCGGGCCAAATCGGGATCTGGGTGTGCCCCGGCGACGGTTGCCATACCGTTTGGCCAGCGAGCAGGCGGGGATAACCGAGCCCGAATCCCAGGAGGGAAAGCAGCGCTGTGGCGAACCGGTACTGTACTCTCACCTCGACTCTCCGCTCGGTAGTTCCCTGAGACGCGTTGATCGCGCTCGATCGCTTTCGTGATCCGAGTGAGCAACAGTCTTGCCGAAAAGCAAAACGCCCCGCGCTTTATGCGCGGGGCGTTTGTGCATCGGAGACTTCGGAGATTACAGTATTCCGCCGCTCCGCACCCGGAAGTCGACGTTGTCGTTGATCCACTTCCACAGCTCGGCCTGGGTCTCGGGCTGCGCACCGGTCTTATAGTGCGAGCGCCAGGTCGCCATCACCTCGTCGTCCACGGTCCACATCCGCACTCTGCGGCGCGGTACGTTCTTCTCCCAGTGCACCGCCACCGTCGGGCGGGGATACAGGATCCGCACCGTGGTGTTCTTGGAGAGATACTCCAGCCCGCTGACGTTGATCTTCTTGTACTTGCTCAAGCTGTCGTTCTTCTCCGACGGGGTGTCTGGAATTCCGTCCGTCAGCATCACGATGTTGAGCGGCGACAGCACCAGGTTTTGGCGCTTCACCAGGGTTCCGACGCGCTCGAAGAACGGATTGAAATCCGTCAGTCCGTCACGCGACGGATACTCTTTTCTCAAGAAAGCCGCGATCTGCGGCACGGTCATATTCTGAAAAGTATGGATCGGCTGAAACGACTTCGTCTCGCCCGGCTTCTCTCCACCGAACGAGCCGACGAATACGGCCGTCGGCTGCTTCAGCCCGCCCAACCCATGGATGTGCGCGTAGAGATAATTAGCGGCGAAATCGATCGAGCTTTCATATCGATTCTTGCCGCTGAACGAGCCGCTGACGTCGATTCCGATCACCAGCGTAGATCTCGCGACGCGCGCGCCATCTGCCGTCGGCACGCACGCCACCGCCCCGCTCAGCGCAACTACCGCGAGCGCGGCCCCGATGACTCCGCGTGGGCTTCTCATCACGCTACCCTCGGTCGGGGATCGTGCGGCGTCAGCTTCCGCGCCGCTGATTCCAGGGTCGGACGAACGTGGACCATCGGCGTCGCCGACAGAACATCGTCGAGCGACTTGAATGGAAGCGAGAACATCGGCCGCGACTTGATCATCACGACCGCGAAGTTGATTGCTGCAGCGAGGAGCTGGAGCACGGGCAGCGAAAGCAGCTCGAACATGCGCTTCGCTTCCTCGTGGAACCACACGGTCTCCGCCTTCAGAGCGTTGACCGGCTCGCGCCACAGACCGGGCTCGACCGCCAACGCAACCGGGCGGGCGGTGCCTTCGTGGGTGACCGCCTGCCGCGACAGAATCGCCAGCAGTGCCGGAGTTCCAAATCGTCCGAACAGGAACCACGACATGCCGCGCACGCCGAGCCAGCCGAACGAAGCCAGCGCCAACGTGGCACCGATGCCGAGCTGCACCGAGCCCCCCGACTGCTGGGCGATCCACGGCGTGATCGCATCGATCAGCTCGCGGTAGAGGAACACGACCTCGAAGAACATTACCGCGCTCTCGACGACGAGCATCTGTACTATGGTAGCCTTCTTCTTCTCCTTCACCGCTTCGGTGACGACCTGGACGCAGGCAAAGCTGCCCGCGACGAGCATGAACAGGAACATCCAGAGCAGCGGCGCCATCACCCGCGGATTCGGATCGAATCCGGTCAAGCTGCCGAACACTTCATTGAGCGTCGGCTGCAGTGTGAAGGTAAAGATCGTCGCTTCGATCGCGCACCAGATGGTGAGGATCAGGAACGCGACCCACGGTACACCCGGCTGGAAGTACCGCTTCGACGTCCAGTCGAGGAGCGTGAGCGGCGAGCGCAGCAGGCCGAGGAAAATGTTCTTCACCATCAGGAAGGCAAAGCGCACCGAGCCGATGATCCAGCCGACGAACGCGACCGCGACGCGGAGCATTCCGGTCCAGAACAGCCAGATGACGCGACCGGCGTCCCACCACGCCATCAACATCGATGTGATGACGGCGCCGCGTCCGGAGCGGAAGGGTAGCGTGTAGATCGATGCGAGGGTGCACCACATGCCCGCCGCGAGAAGCAATGCGGGGAAGAGCAGCGCGATCCATGACAGGATGTGGCCAGCGGATCCGCCGCCCAACCAGGCGTTGCCCAGTGACGACTGCCAGCCTGCGAGCCAGCGCATTGGCGCCAGCAAAGTGAGCACCGCGCCTTGCCAATCGGCGGGGAAGAGTTGCGCAAAAGCTTCGAACATATTCATCGACCTCGTGTGAGAGGTGTGCATCGATTCGCCCTGTCGGTGCGCGCGACGGCGGGAACTGGCGGGCGGCGAAAACGGGCCCCTTCCGGGCCTCTGTTTTTGACGAGCGCGCCTGACGTGGGAAACGGCTGAGCTTGTAGATGGCCCCAGGAGGCTTTTAACTGCCCTCAACCCCGAGTTTCTGGGCCGACCACCGGGTTTTGGTCGGGCCGCGGCCGCATAAAAAAAGGCGGCAAATCGCCGCCTCCCACCTATGCCTGACGCGTCAAGTTCAGGCTGCGAGCGGAAGGGACAGCGTAAAAGTTGTCCCGACCCCGGGCTCGCTGGTCGCAACCAGGTCGCCACCCATCCCGCGCGCCAGCTCCCGGCTGATCGGCATCCCCAATCCTGTCCCGCTGCTCTCACGCGCCAGCTTGCTGTCGAACTGAACGAACGGCTCGAACACGATCGCCAGCTGATCGGGCGACATCCCGATTCCAGTATCACTCACCATAAAGGCACCCACGCCCGGCGACGCAACCGACGTCGAGACGGTGATGCTGCCGTCGGCGGGAGTGAACTTCGCCGCGTTCGACAGGATGTTGAGCATGATCTGAACGACCTTGTCCTTGTCCGCGCGCAGCTGCATTCGCGGATCACAGTCATCGCATCGATACGAGATGCGCTTGGCGGCGCGCTGCGGCGCGGTGAGCGGATCGATGACCTCGAGAATCTCGTGCGCCATGACCTCGGTGATCCGATAAGTGGTTTTCCCCGCCTCGAGCTTGGCGTGGGTGAGCACGCTCTCGATCAGGCCCAGCAGGTGCTTCTGACTGCGCAGCACCCGCTCGAGGAAATTCTGCTGGCTCTCCGTGATTGGTCCCGGAATGGCGTCGAGCATGAGCTGGGTGTAGCCGCCAATAGCGTTGAGTGGAGTGCGCAGCTCGTGACTCATCATCGCCAGAAAGTCGGCTTTCACCTTGTTTGCATGTCGCGCCTCGGCGAGCGCGTTGTCCAGCGCCACTTCCAGCCGCTTCTGCTGCTCGATATCGGCGGTGCACCCGAACCATTGAACGACCTCGCCGTCGGGTCCACGCATTGGATCGGCGCGGACGAGCTGCCACCGGAATTCTCCAGCCGCATCGCGTACCCTGAACTCCACCTCGTAGGCTTCGCCCGTCTCCAGCGCGTGCTTCCAGTGCGAGGCCGCACGCTCGATGTCGTCGGGGTGAACGAGCGCCGCCCATCCTTCGCCGAGCAGCGTCTGCGCGGGCACGCCGAAATAATCGGCCGTGCGGCGGGTGACGAAATCCAGTAGCCCATCCGGCCGCGCCGTCCAGACCTGCACCGGAATTGTCTCCGCCATCATCCTGAAACGCGCCTCGCTTTCCTGCAGCGCCACCGCCAGGCGCTCGGCCGCTTTCGTCCGCGCGCGGAGCGCCGTCGTCGACCGCGCGCGCTTGATGATGTTCCTGGCCAACAGTGTCGCAGTCTCCGTGAGCGCGAGGTCGTCATCGGTTGGAGTGCGCGGCTCGTCGTAGTACATCGCGAAAGTGCCGAGCACGCTGCCGTCGAGATCCATGATCGGTGTCGACCAGCACGCGGCGAGACCGAAGGGCTCGGCGATCCGCCGATAATCATCCCACAGCGGGTCGGCGGAAATGTCGCGCACGACGACCCGCTGCTTCCGGAATGCAGCGGTTCCGCAACTGCCGGCGGCCGGGCCGATTCGAGCGCCATCGATCGCGCGGCAGTAGGGAGTGGGAAGATTGGGCGCGGCACCGTGGTGCAGTGTGACACCGTCCTTATCGAGTAGCAGAACCGAGCCGCGCATCCCGGGAGCGACGCGTTCGATGAGGCGGATCAGGGTCTCCAGTGATTCGCGCATGACGGTGCGCGATTGCACTTCTTCCTCGGCGGTCGGATCGAGGCTGTCGTCCTCGAAGATTTGCAGATCGGCGGGATAGCTGCGTGAAAGCTCGCGATCGGTGACGTGCTTTCCCGCCGTGGTGGCCGGGCCTGCGTCCGGTCGCCACAGCGTCGCATCGAGCAGGGCTTGTTCAGCCTTGCTGCTCAGATTCGCTTCTTCGCGCTGTGGGGTTGTCATACCGTCTCAATTTGATGATACGGTGGGCGCGGGCGATGGCAAGGCCTCGCACTCAGCGCGGCTGTCGCGACCTCCTACTTAGCGTAATGGCGCCCATAACCGATTGGGTAGAGCGGGTGTTTGGTGTCGTGCGGCAGATCGGAGTGTTGCGCCTCAACCTCCTGCATGGACGAGGGCAGCTCGAACGGCAGCCTCCCTTCAGGAGCCGCCACGCCCGTAATGACGTCGAGCAGGGCAGCGTCACTGACCCCAAAGTTTGCGATCAGCGCCGACGCGCGATCCTTTAGCGTCGTCAGAATCGCCGGGCGGTCGAGATAGACCGTAACTATGGTCGGCACCTTCGCCGCAATGCGCTCGATTTCCTTCAGCTCGGCGTTGTCGGCGGCGAAGCCAAGGTCGCCCTCGTGCTGCATCGCGCCGAACACGTAGTTGGGATGCAGAGTCTGGAATGGGGCGACCGTGCGCACGATCGCGAGATCGGCCTGCGACAAGTCGGAAACGACCTGGAAGCCGTAACGCGCGGCTGTCGCCGAGTCGATGTTGTGCAGGAAGACGCGGCGACCGCGCGCGGCGAGCGGCAGGAGGTTGTTCTTGTTCTCCAGGAGGACGAGGGCGCGGCGCTGCGCAGCGGTCGCTTCCGACTGGAACTCCGCGCTGCCGACCAGCGTACCGGCGGCAGTCGTATCGACGTAGGGATTCTCGAACAGTCCGAGCCTGAACTTCTGCTCGGCGATGCGGCGCGCAGATTCGTCGATGCGCTGCTCGCTGATTTTGCCGGAGTGCACGGCGTCGATTAGAAAACTCGCTTCCTCGGTGCCGCCGAACTGATCGACTCCGGCATTTACCGCCTTCGCGAAGCGATCGGCCTTGCTGAGGTCTTCGACGCCCCACGGCATTCCGATGGCCGAAAATGTGGGACGCTGGCCGGCGGGAAAGCCGTTGCGACAAAGCTCCGAGCAATCGTTGGTGACCGCCCAGTCGGTGACGATCACGCCGTCGAAGCCGTAGCGGTTGCGCAGGAGATCGGTGAGCAGCTGCTTGTTGTAGCCTGCCCCGACCTGCTCGAGCGGTTTTCCATCCACCCGCGCGCCCTGGAGAATCGAGTATGTCGGCATCACGCCGGCGACGTGCGCGGCGAAGGCGCCGCGGAACGGCTCGATGTGGGTGTCGAGATCGTTGTCGGAGAAATTCGCGTAGCGACCGTAGCTAGAGTGGCTGTCGAGCCCGTTCTTCTGCGCGCCGTAGCCGACCCAGTGCTTGACGACGGCGGCAACGCCGGCGGAGTCGACGCCGTTCGCCCCGTGTTGAAATCCGGTGACGTACGCGTACACCATGCGCCGCGCAAGAGCAGGATCTTCGCCGAAGGTGCCGTTGATGCGGCTCCAGCGGGGCTCGGTCGCGAGGTCGGCCTGGGGCGAAAGAGTTTCCCGAATGCCGACGGCGCGGTATTCCTGCCGCGCGATGTCGGCGAACTTCCGCACGAGAGCGGTGTCGCCGGTGGCGGCGAGGCCGAGGGTCTCGGGCCATTGCGAGAACCGGCCGGTCTGCACGCTGGCGCCGAGCACGTACTGAAAGTGGTTTCGGGGATCGGTGCTGATGGTGAGCGGAATTCCCAGTCGCGTGTTCTCGGCGATTGCCTGCAGCTGATTGTTGGCGGCCGCGAGGGTGCGGGGATCGCCGCCGAGTCGGGTGATGAAGCTGTTGACGCCGACGTCACGAATGAGCTTGGCAGTCGC
>Ga0070681_10004691_pt1 | contig 13075 bp, 12 predicted proteins | sample KBSC83BmetaG_FD_65650 | JGI IMG/M metagenome (GOLD analysis project Ga0070681, IMG submission 65650) | Corn rhizosphere microbial communities from Kellogg Biological Station, Michigan, USA - KBS C8-3B metaG | ecosystem: Host-associated > Plants > Roots > Rhizosphere | place: USA: Michigan... | reverse complement strand
CCGGCGAGGCTCTCCAGGCACTGCTCGATCCACGGCAGCCCGTTCAGGGTCACCGTCACCGCCGTGACCCGGCTAGCCACTGCGTTCGAGCCGCGGGTGCTCGCGCGCCCTCGAGCCGCGGATCGCCTCCCAGGCGAGGATCACCGCCCCCGGCAGCGAGAGCGCGATCGTGACCACGAAGAACAGGAATCCGGTCGCGAACGCGGCATCGGCGTTCACGCCCAACTGGCCGAGGAAGCTGACGAAGAACGCCTCGCGGACGGCCAGGCCGTTGATCGTGAAGGGAACGAGCATGACGAGAAACAGGAGCGGGCCCATCACGTAGTAGGCGCGCGGCGAGAGGTCGACGCCGACCGCCTTCCCGGTCAGCCAGATCGCCAGCACGCGCACCGCCTGGATCCCGAGCGTGAGCACGGTCACGCCGGCGAGCAGCCACGCGTGGTCCCTGTAGCCGTGGATGCCTTCGTAGACGGCCCGGACATACCGCTCGACCCGCAGCCTCCGGAGGAGGGGCACGGACCGGCTCAGCGGCCGCCGCGCCCTCCTCGAGAACAGCACGACCGCGAGCACGAACGTCGCGACGACGAAGCCGAGCTCGACCCAGAGGTAGGCGCCGACGTCGTAGTGGCCGATCGCGAGGACGAAGCCGACGGCGGCCAGCGTCAGCGTCGCCGCGCCGCCGAGCGCGCGCTCGAGCAGCACGGAGCCGGCGATCGGTCCGCCGTGGCCGGGGTGACGGCGTGACGTCTCGAAGATCCGCATCGCGTCGCCTCCGACCGACGTCGGCAGCACCTGTCCGGCCGTGTACGCGGTGAAGTACGCCCGCAGGAGCCAGCGCAGCCGGTCGTGGATGCCGCGGCCGGCGAGCAGCTTCTGCCAGCGCCAGGCCATCGGCCAGACGGTGACGACCATGATCGCGATCGCCCCGAAGAAGTACTCGAGCTGCGCGTTGCGGAGGACGTCGATCGTCTTGCCGATGTCGATCTTCCAGACGATGTACGCCGTGCAGAGGCCGGTGACGACGAGCGTCGCGCCGACCCGGACCGAGCGGCGCTTCATCCCGCTGTGAACGAGGCGTGCACGCGGCGGAGCGCCTCGATCGCGTCCTCGATGTCCGCCTCGGAGTGCGCGGGCGACAGCGGCAGCGAGAGGAGCTCGGCGCCGGCCCGCTCGGCGACCGGGAGCGGCGGCTGGTCCGGGAACCGCTCTCGGTAGGCGGTCAGCTCGTGGACCGACAGGAAGTGGACACTGGTGCCGATGTTCTCCTCCGCCAGCGCCGTACGGTAGGCGTCGCGGGTCCCGCCGGCCTCCTGGCCGACACGGACCGGATACAGGTGGTGCGCGTGTGTGTCGCGCGGGTCGCGGGCGACCGGCTCGATCCCGTCCAGCTCGGCGACGGCGGCGTCGTAGAGCTCGACCTGCCGCATCCTCAGCGCCCTGTGGTGCTCGACCTTGTCCAGCTGGCACAGGGCGATCGAGGCGAGCACGTCGGAGAGGTTCGCCTTGTAGCCGGGCACGGCGATGTCGTAGAGCGAGCCGTGGCCACGGCGCATGATCGTCAGCGCGCGGATCGACTCGGCCAGCTCGTCGTCGTTCGTGGTCACGATCCCGCCCTCGCCGGCGGCGATCGACTTCGTCGCGTACAGCGAGAAGCACGTGGCCTCGGAGAGGCCGCCGATCTTGCGCCCGCGGTACTCGCTCTCGGCCGCGTGCGCGGCGTCCTCGACCACAGGCACGCCGAGAGCGTGGATCGGGTCGAGGTCGGCCGGCTGGCCGTACAGGTGCACGGGCATGATCGCCTTCGTGCGCGGCGTGACCAGCTCCGCCACCCGCTCCGGGTCGACGTTCAGGTCGGAGTCGCGCACGTCGGCGAAGACGGGCGTGGCGCCGGAGTGGACGATCACGTTTGCGGTCGCCGGCCACGTGATCGGAGTGGTGATCACCTCGTCGCCGGGGCCGATCCCGAGTGCGACCAGCGCCAGGTGCATCGCCGCCGTTCCCGACGACACCGCCAGCGCGTGCTTCGCGCCGGCGTAGGCCGCGAAGCGTTCCTCGAGCTCGGCCGCGCGCGGGCCGGTGGTCAGCCAGCCGGAGCGGATCGCCTCCGCGACGGCGGCGACCTCCTCGTCGCCGACCGCGGGCGGCTGGAAGCCGAGGAAGGTCTCGCGCCTAGACGACAGCTTCGACATCGGTGGTCTCGAAGACTACGAGCGCGTCCACGGAGTCCGCCCTCGCTTCGACCTCCTTGCGCGACGGAGCCACGACCAGCGCGGCTCCTACGCGGTCGCTCCCGCGGCGAAGCGGACCGACGACCGCACCCGGCTCGATGTAGAGGCGGACCCATTCAACTCCTTCCGCCGCGGTCGCCTCCTCGACGCCGTGCACGGCGACCACCTCTCCGGGCTGCGAAACGAGGAACCACACACACCCCGCGGCATGACGCTCGACGGGCCTCAGCTGCTCGTCTTCGACCGGTTCGCCCAGCGCGGTCGCGATCGCCAGTCCGTTCAGGTCGACGCCGAGCACAGCCTCGCAGAGCTCGGCGTCGTGGCCACCTCCGAGGCGCGCCGCGAGCTCCACGACATACGCACCCCGCTTCCCGACGACGACCTGCGTATAGCTCGGCCCCATCTGCACTCCGACGGCTGCGGCGGCCGCGCGCGCGGCGTCGACTGCCGCCCCGACCTGCCCGGGCGCGAGCGAGCTCGGCCACATGTGCGAGAGCGCGACGCCGAAGGCAGGAGGCTCGGCCACCCAACGATCCGTGATCGTCAGCGGCGTGAATCGGCCGTCGACAGAGAAGGCGTTGACGGTGACCTCCTGGCCCGCGATCAGCTCCTCGACCAGCACCACGTTCGACCGCGACTCGCGGAGCGCGAGCGAGAAGCCGTCCGCCAGCAAGCTCTCGTCGCGGACGAGCACGAGCCCCTTCTGGCCCTGGCGGTCGGGCGCCTTGACCACGCAGGGATACCCGAAGTCGGCAGCCGCGACCGCCGCCTCCTCGAGCGAGGCGCAGACCACGTGGCGCGGGTGCGGGACGCCCGTCTCGGCGAACCGCTCCCGCTGACGGAGCTTCGAGGTGGCCAGCACCGCCGTGGCCGGGTCGATCGGGTGGGGCAGCACGTGCCGTTCGGCGATGCGGGCCGCGATCGCCACCGGCCAGTCGATGCCGGGCGCGATCACGCCGTCCACCCGCTCGGCTGCGGCGAGCCGGTCGATCTGCGGCTCGTCCTCGACCGAGATGATCGCGCGGCGGTCGGCGAAGCGGAATCCGGGCGCCGCAGGGTTGCGGTCGACGGCGACGACGAACAGGCCGCGCTCGCGGGCGGCTTCGAGGAGACCGAGCTGCCCCGCGCCCGCGCCTAGGACGAGAAGACGCTTGCGTCCGGCTGCCTGAGTCCCCGCCACCAGCCGTCATTCTCGCGATACCACTCGACGGTGCGCTCGAGGCCGTCCTCGAAGGAGGTGCGCGCGCGCCAGCCGGTCAGCTGCTCCGCCTTGCCGGTCGAGCCGATGTGGCGGTCGACCTGCCCGGGCCTCTCGTCCACGTGCTCCTTCAGCGACGCCGGCCTGCCGAGCACGTCGAGCACGGCGTCGGCGATCTCCGAGACGGAGATGTCGACGCCGGTGGCGACGTTGAGCACCTCGCCGGCGACCACGTCGACGTCGGCCTCGATGATCGCCTCGATCGCCTCGGCGTCGTCCTCGACGTAGAGCCAGTCGCGGCTCGCGTGGCCGTCGCCGTGCACCGTCAGCGGCTCGTCCGAGAGCGCCTGTGTGATGAACCGCGGGATCACCTTCTCCGGATGCTGCCGGGGGCCGTAGTTGTTGAACGGCCGCACGATCACGATCGGCAGGCCGTAGGTGACGTGGTAGCTGTACGCGAGCCGGTCGGCGCCCGCCTTCGTCGCCGCATAGGGGCTGCGCGGGTTGAGCGGGTGCTCCTCGTCCATCGGCGCGTACTCGGCCGTCCCGTACACCTCGCTGGACGAGATCAGGATGAAGCGCTCGACCGGCGTGTCGCGGATCGCGTCGAGCAGGATCTGCGTCCCCTCGACGTTCGTGGTCACGAACTCGGAGGCGCCCTCCTCGATCGACTTCTCGACGTGCGACTCGGCCGCCGCGTTGACGATCACGTCGACCCCCGCGACGATCTCGCGGACGAGGTCGCCGTCGCGGATGTCGCCGTGGACGAAGGAGAGCCGCTCGTGCGCCATCACGTCGGCCAGGTTCTCCAGGTTCCCCGCGTAGGTGAGTGCATCGAGCGAGACGACCTCGTACGGCGTCGCCGCCAGCAGGTGACGGACGAAGGTCGAGGAGATGAACCCGGCGCCGCCGGTGACGAGGACCCGTTTCGGCATGTGCCGCATTCTGCCCAGATTCCGGAGGGCGAACCGCGCCGACCGGTCGAGTTACCCTCTCGCGGTGCCGTCCAGCCCCGACGACGACCGCGCGCTGCTCGACCGGCTGGGCAAGGCGGCGGTCCGGATCGAGACCGTCGCAGGCCGGCCGCTCCAGGATCTGGCGAGCTACGACTGGCGGGACACGACCAGACCAGACGCGGCCGCGGCCCGCGTCCGGGCGGAGGGCGCGACCGTCGACCCGCAGATCCTCGACGAGGTGCACCACCGGCAGTACGGCCGGCCGTGGGCGCTGGGGAAGTACCTCTTCGACTTCCTGGTCGAGCGCGGGCTCCGGCCGGGCGACCGGCTGCTGGACATCGGCTGCGGGGCGCTGCGCCTCGGCCTGCCGGCGATCGCCTATCTCGACCGCGGCACCTACTTCGGCGTCGACGCGCACCTGAAGAGCCTCGAGGCCGCGGTCACGTACGAGCTGCCGCTGCACGGGCTCGAGCACAAGCAGCCGAGGCTCCTCTGGGACGACGAGCTCGCCTTCGCCCACTTCCGGACGGAGTTCGACTGGGCGGTCGACTTCGCCACCTCGCTGCACCTGCCGAAGGACGCGGCGGCCACGTTGTTCCGGAACGCGGCGGCCGTCCTCCGTCCGGGAGGGCGGCTGCTCGTCGGGAACGGCCGGGGCTCGAAGCGCCGATCGTCTGCGCCCGACCTCGGCGAGCTCGGCCTGGAGCTGGTGCACGAGCAGGTCCAGTCGTGCCTTCTCCTCACCGGCCACCGTGCCGGCTCGGAGAACCAGTGGTACGAGTACGTGCGCGCCGAGCGCTAGCTCAGCCGAGCTCGCGGTCGATCGTGTACAGCGGGCGGCCGGAGACGTCGCGCTGGATCCTGCCCAGGTACTCGCCGACCAGCGCGAGGATGAACCCCTGGACGCCGAGGACGAACAGGATCGCGACCCCGCCGAACAGCGGGCCGGGAAAGTTCGAGCGGTCGATCCAGTAGAAGACCCCCCAGCAGCCGAGGGCGAACGCGCCGAGCGTGCAGACGGCGCCGAGCGCCAGGCCGATCCACTGGATCGGCTGCGGCCAGAAGCCGGCGAGGACGCTGAGTGCGGTGCGCACGAGCCTGAGCGGCGAGTACCGCGACGAGTCTGCGCGGGCCGCGTGCCCGACGTCGACCTCGACGACGCTCGCCCCGGTCGAGAGCACGAGCGCCTTGGTGAACTTCTGCTTGCCGATCGCGCCGAGCACGGGCTCGACGGCATCCCGCCGGTAGGCGTTGAACGCGCAGCCGAAGTCGGAGATGTCGACGCGCGTGAAGCGCCGGAGCATCCCGTTGATCAGCCGCGAGGGCAGGGTGCGTCCCCACGAGTCCCGGCGAGCGACGCGGCGGCCGCTGGCGACGTCGTAGCCCGACTCGACCGCCGCGACCAGCTTCGGCAGGTCCTCCGGCGGGTTCTGGAGATCGCTGTCCATGGTCACGACGATCTCCCCGCCCGCGCGGACGAGCCCGGCGTGCATGGCCGGGTGCTGGCCGAAGTTGCGCTTCAGGCGCACGCCGCGGACACGGTCGTCGGCGGCGTGGAACCGCTCGATCGCCGCGAACGACCCATCGCTCGACCCGTCGTCGACGAAGATCAGCTCGTAGTCGCGGCCCTCGAGCGCGGCGGTGGTCCGGCGGTAGAGCTCGTCGAGCGAGCCCGCCTCGTCGAACACGGTGACGACGACCGAGACCTCCGGCTGCGGGATCGCCTGGTCGACCGGAACGGGCCTGGCCATCTTGCGAAGGACCCTACCGCCGGGCAGCCGTCAGGGACAGACCACGGAGGGTCTGTCCCTACCGAAACGGTCGAAGGCTCACGCGGCCTCGTCCAGAACGGGCCGGAGCGCCTCGACCTCGGCCGGCCGCCTGCGCCGCGGGATGAGCAGCGCTGCGAGCGCGCCGACCGCGACGACGACCGCGCCGACCCAGATCGCCGGCGTCAGCCCGTCGACGAAGGACGGCCCGCTGCCGTAGCCGCCGTAGTGGGCGAAGATCGAGGCGAGCACCGCGACGCCGAAGACGCCGCCCAGCTCGCGGATCGCATTGTTCGCGCCCGACGCCTGGCCCTCTTCCTGCGGCTTCACCGCGGAGAGGACCACGTTCGCGACCGGCGCGAAGAAGAGCCCCATGCCGACGCCGGAGATCACGAACGGCGCGACCAGCTCGGCGTACGGCGTCGTCGGCGTGCTGACCGCCGCGATCCAGCCGAGCCCGACCGCCTGGAGCGCGAGACCGGTGGCGATGAGTTGCCGCCCGCCGATCCGGTCGGACAGCGCACCGGCGATCGGCGCGACGAAGATCGGCATCGCCGTCCACGGCAGGATCCGCAGGCCGGAGCCGAACGGCGAGTAGCCCTGCACCGTCTGGAAGAACTGGGCCAGGAGGAAGATCGAGCCGAACATCCCGAAGAACATCAGGAGCGACGCGAGGTTCGTCATCGCGAAGGTGCGGTTCCGGAAGAAGCGCATGGGCAGCATCGGCGATGCCGTGCGGAGCTCCCAGAGCACGAACCCGGCGAGGACGATCGCGCCGCCCGCGAGCGCGATCACGATCTCAGGGCTCGTCCAGCCCTGGCCGTTCCCGCGGACGAGCCCCCACACGATCCCCAGCAGGCCGGCGCTGACGAGGCCGACGCCCGGGAGGTCGAGCCGGTCTGAGGGTCCGCGCGTCTCGTCGAGGCGGCGCAGCGCGAGCGGGATCAGCACGAGGCCGACCGGCACGTTGATCCAGAAGATCCACTGCCAGGAGAGGCCGGAGACGACCGCGCCGCCGACGAGCGGGCCGAGCGCGACCGCGAGGCCGCCGATCCCACCCCACGCCCCCAGGGCGACGCCTCGCCGCTCGGCCGGAACCGCAGCGGAGAGGATCGTGAGGGTCAGCGGCATCACGATCGCACCGCCGGCTCCCTGGACCGCCCGGGCGGCGACGAGCACGCCCATCGAAGGCGCAAGTGCCGCGACCGCCGAGGCGACCGTGAAGATCCCGAGTCCGACGGCGAACATGCGCCGCCGCCCGAAGCGGTCGCCCAGGGCGGCTCCGGTCAGGAGGAGGACCGCGAACGTGAGCGTGTAGGCGTTGACCGTCCACTCGAGACCCTCGAGGCTCGCGTGCAGGTCCGTGCGGATCACCGGCAGCGCCGTGGTGACCACCAGGTTGTCGAGCGTGACCATCACGAGCGCGAGCGACGTGATCGCGAACGTCCACAGCGTCCGGCTCCGCGACGTTCCTCCCTTCATCTCCGTTCCTCCTTGAGTAGTGATTGCTTACTCACTTCAGTGCCGAAAAAAAGGCTTCACGCCTGCGCGGCGGCGATCGACGACAGCAGCTTCCGCGCCCATGGCTCGTCCGCGTCGAGCAGGTCCATCGACGCCACGACGTTGATCAGCATCCCCTTGGCGAAGAAGCGCGACACGGTCTCGGCGTCCGCACCCGATGTGCGCTCGACGACGTCGACCAGCTCGCCGAACCCACGCCGCGCGACCCGGCGCACGTCCGGATCCTCGCAGGCCGCGTAGGTCTGCATCTGGGCACGCAGCCGGTTCGGGTTCGAGCGGATCAGCTCACCGTACGCCTTGCCCATCGCCGTCAGCGCTTCGTCTCCGGTCTTGCCCTCGGCCGCCTGCTCGAACGTGTCGCGCGTCTCCGAGAAGCAGCGCTCGACCGCCGCGAGAAAGAGCTCCTTCTTGGTGCGGAAGAGCCGGAACAGGTAGGGCTGGGAGATGCCGGCGCGCCGGGCGATCTCGTCGGTCGAGGCTCCGGACAGACCGTGCTGCGCGAACACCTCGCGGGCCGCCTGAAGGACATCCTCTCGGCGTTCCTCGGCGCTCTTGCGGGCGGTCGTGGCGCGGTTCACGTCTAGTAAGTTATCACTCACTTACAAGAGCCGTCAAGGCCCCTGCGACCCGGTCCAGCTCGGCCTCGGTCAGCTGCGTGTGGAACGGCAGCGCCAGCGCCCGCTCGAAGCAGGCGTCGGCGCCGGGGAACGCGCCCTGGTCGCGGTACGCGCCGAGCCGGTGCAGGGCGTACGTGCCGATCTGGCACTGGATGCCCTGGGCGCGGAGCGCGGCCATCGCCTCGTCGCGGCGGTCGAGCTGGATCACGTAGGCCTGCCAGCCGTGGCGATCGCCCTCGTCGGCGGAGGGCAGCGTGAGCGGCAGGTCGCGGAGGCGCTCCGCGTACCCGGCCGCGACCCGCTCGCGCGCGGCGAGGAGCTCCCCGAGTCGCCGCACCTGCGGGATCCCGACCGCGCAGAGGATGTCGGACAGCCGGTAGTTGTAGGCCCCGGCGGGCATGTCGTCGTAGCGGTCCGACGGGCTCCAGCCGTGGTGGCGGAGCGAGCGCACGCGCTCGGCCAGGTCGGCGTCGTTCGTCGTCACCGCGCCGCCCTCGCCGGTGGTGACGATCTTGCGCGGGTGGAACGAGAGGCAGCCGGCGAGGCCGAGCCCGCCGCAGGCGCGGCCGCCGCGGCGCGCTCCCAGCGCGCCGGCGGCGTCCTCGATCACCGGAACGCCGTCCGGAAGCTCCTCCAGCCGCGCCGGCCGGCCGAACAGGTGCACCGGCATGATCGCCTTCGTCCGCGGCGTCACGCGCACCTGGGCCGGATCGATGTTGAAGGTGTCGGCGTCGACGTCGACCAGCACCGGCGTCGCCCCTGCGAGCGCGACCACATTGGCCGTCGCGGGGAACGTGTAGGCCGGGACGATCACCTCGTCACCCGGCGCGATGCCGAGCGCCAGCACCGCGAGATGGATCGCCGCCGTCCCGGACGAGACCGCGATCGCATGCTCGACCTCGCAGGCGCGCGCGAGCCCTCCCTCGAGCTCGGCGACCTTATCGCCCATGGTCAGCATCCCGCTCTCGAGCACGGCCGCGACCTCGGCGAGCTCCTCCTCGCCGGTGTCCGGCCTGGCTAGACGGATGACGGCGTCTTCGCCCGGTACCACGCGATCGTCCGCTCGAGGCCTTCGTCCAGCTCGACCTTCGCCTCGAAGCCGAGCAGCGCGCGCGCCTTGTCCACGTTCGGGATCCGCAGCTCGACGTCGAGGTAGTGAATCGGCTGGAACACGAGCTCGCCCGGGCAGCCGGAGAGCGACTTGATCCGCCGAGCCAGGTCGAAGATCGTCACCGCCGAGCGCGCGTTGCCGATGTTGAAGCTCTCGCCGACCGCGTTCGGGTGCTCGAGTGCGAGCAGCAGGCCCTCGACCATGTCGTCCACGTAGCACCACGCGCGGATCTGCGAGCCGTCGCCGTGGACGACCAGGTCGCGGCCGGCGAGCGCCGCCTCGATGAACGCGCGGATCGCGCCGCCGCCGATCTGGCCCGGCCCGTAGACGTTGAACGGGCGCACCGAGGCCGTCGGGAGCCCGAACTCCTGATGATAGGCGTGCGCCATGTGCTCGCCGGCGAGCTTCGAGACCGCGTACGTCCAGCGCGCCTCGCCGACGGAACCCTGCGTGGTCGCGCTCGTCTCGTCCACCCGGAAGGCGTAGGTGCCGAAGACCTCGCTGGTCGAGAACTCGATCAGCCGCTCGACCGTCTCTCTCGTCGCGAGCGCGGCCTCGAGCGCGTTGTAGGTGCCGATCAGGTTCACGCGCATCGTCCGCACCGGGCTCTCCAGCACGGTGTCGACCCCCGCGATCGCAGCGGCGTGGACGATGTGCGTCGCCCCGCGCGCAACCTCCGTGACGGCCTCGGCGTCGAGCACGTCGCCCTGGACGAACGAGAAGTTAGCGTGGTCGGCGAGGTCGGTGCCGCCGAGCGCGTCGCGGTGCAGGTTGTCGAACGCGACGATCTCGTTCTCGTCGACCAGCCGCCGCGCCAGCGTCGTGCCGATGAAGCCCGCGCCGCCCGTGATCAGGATCCGCTTGCCGGTGAGCGCCATCGCGAGCGAGTCTAGTCGCGAGGGCCGCGGCTGTAGCATCGCGCGCGACGTGAAGACCGTCCTCTTCGTCGGCGCCGGTCGCCACCAGCGACGCGCGATCCTGCGCGCGCGGGAGCTCGGCCTGCGGGTGGTCGCCGTCGACCGGAACCCGGAGGCGGCCGGGCTGGCCGAGGCGGACGCGGCGGAGGTCGTCGACTTCGTCGACCTCGCCGCGGTGGTCGAGGTCGCGCGGCGGCACGGCGTCGACGGGGCGCTGACCGTCTCGGCCGACCGCGCCGTTCCGGTCGTGGCCGCGGTCGCCGGGGAGCTCGGACTGCCCGGGATCGGCCGCGAGACCGCACACCTGATGACGCACAAGGTGGCGATGCGCCGCCGTCTCGCCGAGGGGGGAGTCCCACAGCCCCAGTTCGCGGCCATCCGCGCCTGGCGCGAGGCAGCGGCGGCCGCCGACACGGTCGGCTTTCCCGCCGTGCTCAAGCCCGCCGACTCGGGAGGCCAGCGCGGCGTCTTCCTGCTGCGCTCCTTCGCCGACCTCGAGCGTCACTTCCACGCGGCGCTGGCCGAGTCTCCCTCCGGCGAGACGATCCTCGAGGAGTTCACCGACGGGCTGGAGCTGAACGGGCTCGTCGTAGCGCGCGAGGGCGAGCCGTATCCGCTGTTGCTCTCCGACCGCCTGCGCCCCGACGGCGTCGGGTTCGGCGTCGGATGGATCCACTCGTACCCCTCCCGACTCTTCGGCGACGCACTGGAGGAGGCGGAGCGCGTCGCGCTGCGGGCCGTGCGCACGCTGGGCCTGCGGGACGGGATCGCATTCCCGCAGCTGATCGTCACCCAAGACGGCAGGGCGCTCGTCGTCGAGGTCGCTGCGCGGATCCCGGGCGGACAGATGGCCGACCTCGCCTTCCACGCCCTCGGCGTCGACCTCGTCCGGATCGCCCTGCGGCAGGCCCTCGGCGAGGAGACGCCCGACGACCTCGTCGTCCCGCGCATCTCGAGGCCGACGGCGATCCGCTTCCTGACCGCACACCCCGGGCCGCTGCCGCTCGGCAAGGTGCGGCGGATCGGCAGCCTCGACCGCGTCCTCGCCGCGCCCGGCGTCGTCCAGGCCGACGTCTTCCTCCAGGTCGGCGAGGAGATCCGCCCCGTGCGCCTGGACGGCGACCGGCGCGGTTACGTGATCGCCACCGGCGACACCAACGTCCAGGCGCTGGAGCTGGCCGAGTCCGCCGCGCTGAAGCTGTACGTGGAGACGGAATGACTTGCGCCTTCGAACTCGCGCACTACCGCGAGCTGCTTCAGGCGGCGAAGGCGGGCGGCTACCGGTTCGCCTTCTTCGACCGGCCGCCCGAGCCGGGGGCGGTGCTGCTCCGCCACGACGTCGACCTGTCGCTCGACGCCGCCCTGGCGACGGCCGAGCTGGAGGCGGAGGCGGGCGCGGTCGCGACGTACTTCCTGATGACGCGGAGCGAGTTCTACAACCTCGATTCGCCGTCGGGCACGGCGGCGATCGAGCGGCTGCGCGGGCTGGGCCATCGAGTGGGCCTCCACGCGGTCTGGCCGCACGTCGACCGCGACGAGCGCTTCGACCCGGTGCTGGCCTGGCACAACCCGGATCCCGAGTACATGCGGGAGCCGGTCGAGGGGTTCTTGAACGTGATGGAGGCGCCGTGGGCGGACGTCTACCGGTCGGACTCGAACCAGCACTGGCGCCAGGGGTGCCCGCACGAGGAGCTCGCCGCCGGCGCGTTCGAGCGGCTGCAGCTGCTCACCCATCCGGAGATCTGGGTGTACGGAGGCGAGACGATGGGGGAGACGATGCTGTCCATGCTCGAGGCCGAGCGAGAGCGCCGCCTCGAGCAGCTGGCCGCCGACCGAATCGACCTGGCGTGAGGGTCTTGGGAACGCCTCCGATCACGGTGCTCGTCTCCGCCTGCGGCGCGCCCGGTACGGCGGCGCTGATGCGCGCGCTGCGCGAGAACGGGGAGCGCGAGGTGCGGATCGTCGGCACCGACATGGGCGAACTGGCGATCGGGCGCCACCTGGCGGACGCGTTCCATCACGTTCCGGCCGGCTCGGATCCCGCCTTCGCCGACGCGATGCTCGAGGTCTGCCGCTCGGAGGGTGTCGACGCAGTGCTGCCGCAGTCGTCGTTCGACCTGCTCGGCCTCGCCGAGGCGAAGGACCGCTTCGACGGGATCGCGGTGCTCGTCTCCACGCCGGAGGCGATCCACCGCTCGAACGACAAGGCGGAGACGTACGCGCTGCTCGACCGGATCGGCGTCCGCGGGCCGGCGTGGCGGCGGGTGTCGGGCGGCGAAGCCGTCGCGGCCGCCGCGCACGAGCTCGGCTACCCGGAGGTCGACGTCTGCATGAAGCCGGTGTTCTCGTCCGGGTCGCGCGGCTTCCGCGTCCTCTCGGGCTCGGCCGACCGGCACGAGCAGCTCCTCTCCAACCGGCCGGGCGTGGCGGAGGCACTGCGGTTGGAGGATTTGCTCGAGCTGCTCGGCGACGACTCGACCGAGCTGCTCGTCATGGAGCTCGCGACCGGCAAGGAGCGGACGATCGACGGGATCGCGGTCGAGGGACGGATCGCGCTCGGCCATCCGAAGACGCGCGAGGCGATGCGCGCCGGCCTGGCCATGTACTTCGAGACGCTCGACGACCCCGCGCTGATGGAGACGGCGCGCAAGATCGTCGGCGAGCTCCGCCTCGACCACTTCTTCAACATCCAGCTGGTCGGCGAGCACGTGATCGAGATCAACCCGCGGATCTCGACGATCGTCTACCAGGAGGACCT
>Ga0070681_10004689_pt1 | contig 13075 bp, 8 predicted proteins | sample KBSC83BmetaG_FD_65650 | JGI IMG/M metagenome (GOLD analysis project Ga0070681, IMG submission 65650) | Corn rhizosphere microbial communities from Kellogg Biological Station, Michigan, USA - KBS C8-3B metaG | ecosystem: Host-associated > Plants > Roots > Rhizosphere | place: USA: Michigan... | reverse complement strand
GGGCGCCGCCGACGAGGTTGTCGCCGCGGGTGCGAATTCCGTCCAGCGCTTCGTTGACCTGACGCAGCTGAGCGACCTGCGATTCCGCGCCGTGGGATACTTCCTCGACCGCATCCGCGACTTCGCCGGCTGACGCCGAGATCTGCTTCGATGCCGAAGCGAGATCCGAAGCCGATTGCGCGACTTCGTCGGCGGTCTTCGCCGCGCCGGCGGCTATCCGCGACAATGCCATCGTGGCGTGATTCATGGCGTCGGCGAGGGTGCGGAACTCTCCGGGCATATCGCCCTCGGTGCGCTGCTGCAGATCACCATGGCTCAATTGAATCGCGTGACGCACGAGGAGACGCAGCGGCCTGCCGACGGCGCGGCCGGTTCGAATGACGATCATCATCGCCAGCAACGTCGCGATGACGATGACGGTGACGAGGATGCGTGATCGTGCGGTAGCCTGGGCGCGGAGATCGGCCGACATCGTCGACAGCTGCTTCGCGCGGGAATGCTCGAGCGCGGTCAGCTGCTCCAGCAGTCCCGGCACCATTTTCCGTGCTTTCTGCGCTTCGGCATGGGCCTCGTCGAGCCTGCCGAGGTCGGTCAATCTGTGTGACAGCGCGAAGGCGGCTTCGACACGCGCGAGGGTGGTGTCGATCGCGACGGTGCGAACGATCTGATCGGCGAGCATGTCCTGCCGGGCGCTGAAGTTCCTTTGCAGCCGATGCGCTTCCCAACCCAGCCGGCGGAAGTCGGCGTCGGACTTGGCATCCTGGTCACTCAGATAGGTGTTCGCGGCCTGGATTTCCTGGGTGACGACGTTGGAGAAGTCCGATGCCTGCTTGGCATCCTGTTGGGCGTCAGCGAGGGTCTCGCTGACCATGTTGGCCATGCTGTTCATCGAGATCCAGCCGACCGCGCCGGCACCGACGAGAAGCAGGATGAGGAACGAGAACCCGACGGTCAGAACCTGTCGAATCGTCTGGAATCTGAAGGTCGTTTTCATCGCGCCTCCGTCATTGTCAGCTCGCCGTTATGGGCGCGCAGCACGCGGAACCGCATCCCGACCGGATCGCCGGTGTCCTCGAAGTACGCGGGACCGGTGAGACCGGCGTAAGCGGTCTCACGATTCAGCGAATGCAGATAGTCTCGAATCGCGCGACGATCTGGGCCCTTTTCCTTGAGGGCCTGCGCGACCAGCTTGGTCGCGTCATAAGCGAGCGCGGCGTGGGCGTCGGGCTGGGTGTGGTACTTCTTCTCGAAGGCGGCGACGAAGGTGCGAGCAGAGGGCGACGGATCCTCGGGAGTGAACGACATCCCGATGTAGGCGCCTTCGGCCGTCGCGGTGTCGGCGAGAATGCCCTGCCAGCCGTCTCCTCCAACGAAAATCGGGTTGAATCCTTCGCGCTTCGCTTCCTGCAGAATCTTGAGGCCTGATGCGACGCGGCCGGCGACGAACACGATCTTCGGCTTCCGCATCTTGAGGTATGCGATGTACGGCTCGGCGCTCTGGAGATCGGCGTCGATAGGATCGAGGCTCAGGATGTCGCCGTGGAACGAGCGACGGAACGAATCGGCGAGGCCGCGGCCGTAGGTGTTGTTCTCGTAGAGCACGGCGACGCTCGCCGGTCCGCGCTGTCCGAACTTCGACGCGAAGTTGGCGAGCGCGATGCCGTTCAGCGAATCGCTGGAGATGATGCGAAAGACCCAGCTCGAGATGCCGGTCAGGTCGGGCGAAGTGGCGCTCGTCGCAATCGCGGGCAGCTGTCCGTCGTATACAGGCGCGGCGGCGAGCATGCCGGACGAATTGACGTGGCCGATCACGGCGGAGATCGAGCGGGTGGCAACGAAATCCTGGGCGATCTTGGTGGCCTTGTCGCCTTCGCCGTCGTCATCGCGCGAGACCAGCCGCAGGACGTGGCCGTTGATGCCCCCTGCATTGTTGATCTCTTCGACCGCTAGCTCTACGCCCTGCAGATTCTGGAGTCCGTAGCCTTGCTTCCAGGGCCCGGCAGCTCCGACGATGTACGGTTTCTTGGTGCTGGTGCAGGCGGCAAGCGCGAGCAGCGCGACCGACCAGACGACTTTAGAAGACAACTTCCCCCTCCCCAGTGTTCGGGGACATTCATGTCCCCCGAATTGACGAGGTCGAAGCTCGGCCGGTCACTCATTTTCGCGATTTGAGGCCCTGAAGTGGCACCCAATCTGCCCCTATGTGACCCGGCGCGGGCAAACCACGATGTGAGAGGGCGGACGCACCTTGAAAGCGGGCGAGGAGACGAGATGAAGGTTCTGGTGACCGGCGGAACGGGGGTGATCGGCGAGGCGGCAATAACTGACCTGCTCAAGCATGGTCACGAAGTGCGGCTTCTGACGAGGAAAGCGGATGAAGACGCGAAGCTCTGGCCAAGCGGCGTCGAGCCGTGGCCGGCGAGCATCTGTGATCAGAACGAGCTGAAGGGCTGCGCCGAGGGCTGCGATCTGGTGCTCCACATCGCGGGGATTATCGAAGAATCACCACCCCGACTCACCTACGAGGGCGTCAACGTCGAAGGAACCCGAAACATTGTACGCGAGGCCGAACGATGCCGAGCCGGACGGCTCATTTTCGTATCTTCGCTGGGGGCGGAAGCGGGAACATCGCCCTATCACCGGTCCAAGCGTCGCGCGGAAGAAGTGGTGCGCGGCTTCGCCGGCGGCTGGATCATCTTGCGTCCGGGCAACGTCTACGGACCCGGTGACGATGTCATGTCGCTCCTTCTCACGATGGTGAGAACCCTCCCGATCGTGCCCGTGATCGGCGGTGGTGACGACAAGTTCCAGCCCATATGGGTCGATGACCTCGTCGCCGCGATCTCGGAATCGGTGCGACGCACCGATCTTCACGGGCGGGTCCTCGAGCTCGCGGGCGAGGAGCAAACCACCATCAACGAAGTTCTGGACAAGCTCGCGGAGATCACCGGCCGGAGTCCGGCGCGCATCCCGATTCCTTCGTTCATCGCCAACGCCGGCATCACCATGGCGAGCCTCATTGGCGCCAAGCTGCCTGTGAGCGAGAGTCAGGTGACAATGCTGACCGAGGGCAATTTTATCAGGACTCCGGGCACCAACGCGCTCACGAGTGTGTTCAATCTCAAGCCCACACCCTTGGACAGCGGCCTGCGCAAGCTCGCCGACGTGCAGCCGGAGCAGACTCCTGACCAGGGTGTCGGCTCGCTCAAGCGGAAGCGCTTCTGGATCGACTTGTCCGGCAGCCCGCTCACCGCCGGGGAGCTGTTCGCGCGCTTCCGGGTGCGCTTTGGGGAGCTGACGCCTTTCATGATGGATCTGCACGCCGAGCCCGGCACGCCGACAATTCTGGATTATGGAACGACGATTACGATGTCGCTTCCGGTGCGGGGAAACGTCCAGGTCCGCGTCGAAAAGCTGACGGCCAACGAGGCGGTGCTCGTTACCCTCGGCGGCCATCCACTCGCGGGCGCAATCAGATTCTTGTCTGAGCACATCTCCGATCTGATCCGCTTTCAGGTCCAGGTCTACGACCGGCCGGCGAACCTCGCCGATTGGCTGGCGGTGCGCACGCTCGGCGAAGGCATGCAGGCGCAGACGTGGGAGAGTCTGCTGCAGGCGATCGTGGCGGAGAGCGGAGCCAGGCTGGTGTCGCCAATCCAGCACGAGGAAGAGATGCTCGACGACGACAAGGCGGCGCGCGTCGAGGAGTGGATCAAGGAGCTGGTGATAGAGCGAAAACGCGGACAGAAGGCTGCCGCCACGGGTGCGCGCCCGGCCAGCGACGATCAGGGGGCGGCAGATCAGGCGCCACGGGCAACGACAGCCCGGAGAACGGCACCTGTCGACGAGAGCTTCGGGGAGGACGCACTGGCTTGAATTCCAAGCTCGTGACCTGACTCGGAGCTTTCTGGGTCAAAACCCCGACCCCCTCTGGAGCGTCTTTTAGTTAACCCCGTTAGAAGGCGCTCCATCCATGCATTTCCGATCAATCCTAATTGTTGCGACAGTCGCGATGACTGTCGTTCGCGCCGGCGCTCAGGACGTGCGCGTAGAAGTCGTCGAAGCTGCGACTGGCAGGCCGATCATCGGCGCCAATGTCGCGCTCTTTGATTCGTCCGGCATGTTCCCGCTCGGCGGCGGCTTCAGCGATCAGAGTGGCCGCACCGATTTGCGCGCGCCCGTTCGCGGGCCCTACCGCATCCGCGCCGACAAAGTCGGTTTCGATACCTGGACCTCGGTCCAGCTGCAACTTGGCGATCGGCCTGTAATCGTGCGGGCTGGAATGGCGCCGACGCGCGCGCCCGCTCCCGTGGTGATGCGGAGCGAAGCCGCGTGTCAGCAGATGACCGGACCGGGCACGACCGCGGGTGACATCTGGGTCCAATTGAAGAAGGCCCTCGCCGCCAACGCGATGACCGAGGCACAGGGGCTCGTTCCCCTCGATGTCGATCTGTATGAGCGGGTGCTCGATCGCAACCTAGGCATCGTCTCCGAGCGCAACGAGCAGCGGAACCGCATCTCGCGGCGTCCTCTGACGGGAATCTCCTGGGAGCAGCTCGATTCGACGCGCCGCGGGGATGGCGGGAGCAGCGAGGTTTATCGCGCGCCGGATGCCGGGACACTGGTATCAGATCAGTTCGTGAATTCGCATTGCTTCACGGCGATACGAGGGTACGGGCAGGAGGCCGGGCTGACCGGACTCGAATTCCGTCCCGCTCGCATAGCGGGCCCGGCGGATCTCACCGGAGTGTTGTGGCTCGATCCAAGATCGAACGCGCTGCGCTCGCTCAATTTCGATTACGTGAATCTTCCCATCCCGCTCCGCATCGCGAGGACGACGGGCCGCCTGGAGTTCGAGCAGCTACCCGACGGTCGCTGGATCGTGCCGCGGTGGTACATCCGGATGCCGAGGGTGGCGCGGGTGACGACGAATGAGCTCGGCGCGCCGGCAGCTCCGCACGACAGCCTCGTCGGCTACCAGGAAGTTGGCGGTGCGGCACGACCGGCAGGATCGGCGCGGCCACCCGGAGGGGCAGCGGTGATCGATGCGCGCTCGACGGCTGGGAGTGCAAAGGCAGGCGGCTCAATCGGGAGTGCTGTTGACGACTCCCCGGCTAATGCAAACCAATCATCGATCGTCGGAATCGTGTTCGACAGCAGCAGTGGCCGCGGAATTCCGGGTGTGCAGGTTTGGTCCGGCGGTGGCCGCTACAGAACGGTGACCAACTCGGCAGGGCGGTATGAGCTGGCCATCGAGACGCCGTTCACCGACAGCATTGTCTTCGAGCACCCGCGACTCCGCCTGTTCCACATCGCCGATCGCGTCCAATCGATCTCGGTGCTGCCCGGTACGCGGGGCCAGGCGTCGATGATCCTCCCATCCTACGGCACCTTGCGGAAACAACTATGCGGGAGGAACGAGACGGGCACCGAGGCACAGGGCTTCGTGGCGGGTTACGTGAGAGATGCGTCGGGCAAGCCGGTGCCGCGCGCACACGTGTGGGCGACGTGGCAAATCCTTTGGGTGGAGCAGAACGGACGGCTTGTATCCACCAATCAGCAGCGCACCGTCGAGACCGACACCAACAGCGACGGCTCCTACCTGATGTGCGGCTTCACCCGCGGCGCGCAAGCGACGGTGAAGGTCAGCATCGGCGGCAGGCCGACGGTGCAGGACAGGGTGGTGCTGCCGGAGACGCAGGTTCTCGAGAAAGACTTCGTTCTCAGATAGTTCGTTAGCGCAGGCCGGTAGTCTTCCTTTTGCAGTTCCCTTAATCGCCAGTCGGTACGATGCCGGCCCCCTCGACCATGAGGATGATCGCCCGCTCAGGCGCGCGGGTGCGGTGCACCACGCCTTTCGGCACGACGAAGCCCTGACGCTCGGCGAGCTCCACGGTGCGGCCCTCGAGATCGATCAGGAAGGTGCCCTCGACGACGTAGAAAAACTCCTCGAGATCGTCGTGCTTGTGCCAGTGATACTCCCCCTGCATCACGCCGAGCCGGACTACCGAGTCGTTCACCTTGCACAGCGTCTGGTTGTACCACTTGTCGCGCACTGCATTGACGAGCGTGGGGATGTCCACCACCTCGAGCGGACGGTACTTGATGTCGAGATGGGTCGCGTAGGGATAATTCTGCGGCATGGCTCGGATTAGCTGGGAATTCGGAAACCGGGGAGTTCCGAATTACGTAGAGACAAATGACGAGGGGACCAATAAACCCTGTGGCTCCGCGTTTTGTCCAATAGTGTGGGATCGGATAACAAAAGTTGCACCGATCGCCACTACGCGTTTCAGAAATTTGCGCACCCAAAGAGCGATCGCAGACGCTCCCTACACGCAGCCCCGCAGGCAGCCCCCTGCGGGGTTTTTCTTGGGCATCGTTGCGTTGGCGCCGCGAGTGCGCCGACGGGGTGGGAGTTACTCGTGTTCGGGGATAACGCGTTGTCCATAGGCGCGGAACGATCCCCTTAACTACTTCTCCGTCGGTTGTAGTACCCGGAAATACGCCGTCCACGGGCCCACCGCCTCGGTGTATCCGCGAGTCATCGTCCGGGTGATCTGCGCAATATGCGACAGATCGTGAACCACCCAGGTCGCGAGCAGCTGCCGCATCGTCACTGTTCCAAACTCGGGGTGCTCACCGGTAAGATCGAGATCCTTGTCGGTGAGATTCCAGCCGCGCAGCGTGGCGACATTGCCGCTCCGCAGCTGGTCGAATTCGGCGAGCAGCTCGGTCAGAGGGCGCGGGGAATCGAGCTCGGCGAAACGGTCGAACGGATCGAACTTTCGGTACTTACCCTGCTTCAGGATTATCCGCGCGCGCGGGATCCAGTCCGTACGTTCGCCGTTAATTAGGTGGCCGACCACCTGGCGCGGACTCCAAGTCTCTGGCCCCTCGTCGACTCGCGTCCAGCGCTCGGGCACGCCGTCGAGCAGCCTGGATAGAACCCCCGGTGTTCGCTCGAGAATCGGGATCGCCTCATCGAGCTGGAAATTCAACTGTGAGCCCTGTGTCATGCGTAATCATACGCTGATGGCCGGGCATCAACTACTTTTCTCTGAGCCCGTTGTTGGTCGACGGTGCGCAGCGGCCGCCAACTCACTTACTGGAGCAGGAATGTCAGGACGACTTCTACGCGCTTCCGCTTTAGCCCTCCTTGGTGTCGTGCCGCTCCTCAGCTGCGCACAAGCCACGGCAACCACGCCCACCACTCAGATTCAGCCAACGAGCGCAGTGGCGCCCGAGCGCGCTGTGCGCCGAACCCTGCCAATGCAGAACATGATCGGCCGCGCCTTCGCCGCCGGGACTCGTGATTCCACGGGCCGCCCCGGTCGGAGCTACTGGCAGATCTGGACCGACTACAAGATCAACGCGCGGCTGGACAGCGCGACATCGACGGTCACCGGTCACGAGACTGTCACCTTCCAGAACAACAGCGACTCGGCGATGCGCAGCATCGTGCTCCGTCTCGATCAGAACATCTTCAGGCCCGAGGGCGCGCGTACCGACGTGATGGATGCGATTACGGGCGGCATGAAGATCACGAGACTGGTGCTCAATGGTCGGTCACTTCCGGTGAACGACACGCTCGGCTCGCCGATTCCCGGTACGACCCGCCGCTCGACGCCGATCGCCAGAACTCTTCGGCAAACGTCGGCGCGCTTCCCGCTGGCGAATCCGATTGCGGCGCACTCCAGCGGAACCCTCGAGGCCGATTGGAGCTTCGAGGTGCCGGCAATTCCAAGCGGTCGCGGATTCCGGATGGGGCGATGGGCCGACACTCTTTATCAGGTTGCGCAATGGTATCCGCGTGTCGCCGTCTTCGACGACCTGCGTCTCGGTGACCGAAGCTACGGCGGCTGGGACACCGATCCTTACCTCGGCGACGCCGAGTTCTACAACAACTTCGGGCACTTCGACGTGAGCATCGATGTGCCTGCGGGCTGGATCGTCGGCGCGACGGGCGTGCTGCAGAATCCGACCCAGGTGCTATCTCCGACGGCTCGCGAGCGACTGTCGCACGTTCTCGAGTCAGACGCAACGCAACGTGTGGTGACCGCGGCGGAGCGTGGACCCGGGAAATCTACCGCGGTCGGGACAAACGGCCGGCTCGTTTGGCACTTTGTCGCCGACAGCGTTGCCGACTTCGCGTGGGGTACATCGAACCAGTTCGTGTGGGACGCCTCGCGCGCGACGATCCCGACCCGCGGTGTGATTCCGTTCAACATCCTCTACCTGCCCGGGCACACCCAGTCGTACGCCGACGGTGTGCGGGTGCTCCGGCACGCGCTCCAGTTCTACTCCAATCTCTGGATGCCTTATGCGTTCCCGCAGCTGACGATGGTCGATGGGCCGGAGCTCGGGATGGAGTATCCGATGTTCATCATGTCGGCGGTGTTCGCCGCGGATCACGAGACGGGCCACCAGTGGTGGCCGATGATGGTCGGCGTCAACGAGACGTGGTACGGCTGGATGGATGAGGGATTCAATCAGTATATGAACATTCTCTCCGACGCCGATCTCGCCGGCAAACCGTACCAGCTGGATAGCCTCGGGATGTCGTACGGCGCGGTGAGCGGTGAAGAGCGCGAGCCGCCTTTGATGTGGGACGGCAACTACGCGGGTCCACTTTACGGGTTCCAGGCGTACGGGAAGGCGCCGCTGATGCTGTCGTCGCTGGGCGGAGTTGTCGGCGACAGTGCAGTCTGGCACGCGATGAGTGACTACGCGAAGACGTGGCGATTCAAGCATCCATCGCCGTGGGACTACGCGAACTTCATGAGCAACGCGCTGCACCAGGACCTCGGCTGGTTCTGGTACTACTGGCTGTTCACGACGGAGCGCGTCGACGGGTCGATCCAGAACGTGAGCACGTCCGGCGGACGGACATTGGTAACGGTCCGGCAGGATGGCGAGATGCCTTCGCCTGTGGTGCTCAAGGTCGAGCTGGCGAGCGGCGGCGGCGGTGCGGCTCCGAGTGCGACCAGTAGATCGATTGGCGGAGGCATCACTGAATCGACGAGATGGCTCGACGCCAACACCGCGATCGTCACGTATCCGGTCGACGTCTGGTTCGGCGGAAGTCGGACTTTTGTCGCGCCGCTGGAGCTTGGCAGTCGCGCGATTACGCGGATCACGCTGGATCCGTACGGCCGATTCCCCGACCGGAACGCCAGAGACAATGTGTGGCCGCGCACCCAGCCGGCACCGAAAGCAGGCGGCGGCAATTAAACCATTGCACACCAAAATGACTCAATCGAAGGCAATCAGGCCCGCGTCGAGACGCCGAGCGGTGTTTGGATGGTCAGCGCTGCTAAGCGGCGTTTTGTTCGTGACGCCCGTCGTAGCGCAGCAGGCTCCCAGCCTCACCGCCGCCGACTACGCGCGCGCCGAAAAATTCCTCAGGCAGAACACCCTTCCACTCGTTTCGGGGGTGACCGTGCAGCCGCTGTGGCTGGCCAACGACAGGTTCGGCTATAGGAGCGGCGACGCGCGGAATCAGTTCGTGCTCGTCGATCCGGCCCGCGGCACCCGCGTAGTATGCAGTCCTGAGACTGATCGGTGTGGCGGCGCGCTCGATCCGCGCGAAGTCTCGGCGCTGCAGGCCAGCCAGCAACGCGGCCCGCGCGGTCGCCCGGAATCCGTTTCGCCGGACGGCAAACGAGCTGCATTCATCCGCGATTGGAATCTGTGGGTCCGTGATGTCGCGACCGGACGGGAGACGCAGCTCACCACCGACGGCGTCAAGGATTTCGGCTACGCCACCGACAACGCCGGTTGGATCAGAAGCGACCGGCCGGTTCTGGTCTGGTCACCAGACTCCCGCAAGATCGCCACGTTCCAGCAGGACGATCGCCCGGTCGGAGAGATGTACCTGGTGACGACGAAGGTGGGGCATCCGGCGCTGCAGCAGTGGAAGTATCCGCTGCCCGGCGACAGCGTGATCTCGATGATTCAGCGCGTCGTGATCGATGTCGATGCCCCGCGGGTAATCCGGTTCCAAATGCCTCCCGACGCCCACCGTTCGACCTTGTGCGATCACGTCATCTGCCGCGGCAGCGAGTGGGCCGATGTGGAGTGGTATCCCGACGGCTCGCACATCGCATTCGTTTCGACATCGCGCGACCACAAGCACGAGGTTTTCCGGGTCGCTGACGCAGCAACGGGCAGTGTGCGGGATGTCTTTCGCGAGGATGTAGCGACCCAATTCGAGTCGGGAAACGGGATGGTGAACTGGCACGTGCTGCCGGCGACGAACGAAGTGGTGTGGTTCTCGGAGCGCGACGACTGGGGTCAGCTGTATCTGTACGATCTCAACACCGGCCGTCTCAAGAACAAGATCACTACCGGAGAAGGGAACGTCGGCCAGGTGCGGCGCATCGATCAGAGTACGCGCACCATCTACTTCGTGGGCAACGCCAGGGAGAAGGGCAGAGATCCGTACTTCCGGCACTTCTACAAAGTGAAGCTGGATGGAACCGGGCTCACGCTGTTGACCCCGGAGAATGCGGATCACGACATCGAGATGGCGCCGTCGGGGCGGTACTTCGTCGACAGCTATTCGCGTCCCGACATGCCGCCGGTGACGGTGCTCCGCGATCTGAATGGGAAAACCATCGTCACTCTCGAGAAGGCAGACATCTCGAGGCTCACCGCGACGGGCTGGAAGCCGCCGACGCCGATCACAGTGAAAGCGCGCGACGGCAAGACCGACTTGTACGGCCTGATGTATCTGCCAACCAATCTCGACCGCTCGAAGAAGTACCCGATCATCAACCACATCTATCCGGGCCCGCAGACGGGGAGCGTCGGAGGCCGCAGCTTTTCACCGGCCCGCGGCGACGCGCAGGCGCTCGCCGAGCTGGGCTTCGTGGTGGTGGAAATCGACGGCATGGGGACGCCGTGGCGATCGAAGTCGTTCCACGACGCTTATTTCGGGAAGATGGGCGACAACACTCTTCCCGATCAGGTCGCGGGGATGAAGGAGCTGGCCCAGCGATTCCCGTTCATCGACATCGACCGCGCCGGCATCTACGGCCACTCGGGCGGCGGCTTCGCGACGGCCGACGCGATGTTCCGCTATCCCGACTTCTTCAAGGTGGGAATCGCCGAGGCGGGCAATCACGATCAGCGCGAGTACGAGGACGACTGGGGCGAGCGTTATCAAGGCCTGCTCGTCCGAACGCCAGACGGCAGCGACAATTACGCGCCGGAAGCAAATCAGAACTTTGCGAAGAACCTCAAGGGCAAGCTCTTGCTCGCGCACGGCACCACCGACAACAACGTGCCGCCCTACAATACTTTGCTCGTCGTCAACGAGCTCATTCGCGCCAACAAGGATTTCGATCTGCTGATGCTCCCCAACCGCACCCACGGCTTCGGTAACGAGCCCTACATGATCCGCAGGCGCTGGGATTACTTCGTCAAGAATCTGCTTGGGGCGGAGCCGCCGAAAGAGTACCAGCTCGGGGGACGGCAATAATGGAAACGGCAACGGCAACTGCAACTGCAACGGAAGAGTACCGGCCGGAGGCCGCGGGCGGGTCGGCTCGAGGCCACGGGCCGTCGCTTCGAAACCATAGTCGCAAACCGCCCGCGGCTTCTCGCCGTGTGGCCCGCGGCCTCCCGCCGGTAGTCTTATGTTGCCTTTTCCTCCCAGCCGTAGCCTCAACCCAAACTTTCACCCACGCGGACACCCTCCGCGGCTCCAACACCCCTCAACGCGCGTGGTGGGATGCGGCGTTCTATGACCTGCACGTCAAGGTGAATCCGACCGACAGCAGCATCGCGGGCTACAACGCAATCACCTATCGCATCCTCAAGCCGGCGCCAAGGCGCGAGATGCAGATCGATCTGCAGATGCCGCTCGTCGTCGACAGCATCGTGCAGGATGGGCTCGAGCTGAGCGCGCGGCGTGATGGCAACGCTTTCTTCGTCACCCTCATCGCGCCGCAGAGAGTCGGAACGAAGAAATCCATTGCCATCTATTATCACGGCAAGCCGACCACCGCGGTCAGGGCGCCCTGGGATGGTGGATTCGTCTGGGCGCGCGACAGCCTCGGACGCCGATGGGTCGTCACCGCCAACGAAGGGCTCGGCGCCAGCGTCTGGTGGCCGAACAAGGATTATCTCGGCGACGAGCCCGACAGCCAGCGGATCGCCATCACCGTTCCGGATTCATTGCTCGACGTTTCGAATGGGCGGCTTCGCAGCACCACACCGAACTCGGACGGTAGCGTCACCTACGAGTGGTTCGTCACGAATCCCATCAACAATTACGACGTCGCGGTCAACTCGGGACATTACGCGCACTACACCGATGTGTTCGAGGGAGAGAACGGAAAGCTGACCCTCGATTTCTATCCGCTCGACTACCACCTCGACACGGCGAAGAAGCAATTTCAGCAGGTCACGCCAATGCTGCAGTGCTTCGAGACCTGGTTCGGCCCTTATCCCTGGTACAACGACGGCTACAAGCTCGTCGAGACGCCGCACCTCGGTATGGAGCACCAGAGCGCCGTCGCCTACGGCAATCAATACAAGAACGGCTACCTCGGCCACGACCGTTCGGCGACGGGCCGCGGCATGGAGTGGGACTTCATCATCATCCACGAGAGCGCGCACGAATGGTGGGGCAACAACATCACCATGAAGGACCAGGCCGACATGTGGATCCACGAGAGCTTTGCCACCTACGCCGAGGGACTGTACACGGAGTGCCAGCAGGGCAAGAAGGCTGGGCAGGAGTACACCATCGGCCAGCGCAAGCTGATACGGAATGACAAGCCGATCATCGCCGCTTACGGCGTGAACGCCGAAGGCTCGGGCGACATGTACGACAAGGGCGGCAACATGCTGCTCACCATCAGACAGCTGGTCGACGACGATGCGCGTTGGCGCGGAATCCTGCGCGGACTCAACAAGACGTTTTGGCACCAGACCGTCACCACCAAACAGATCGAGGACTACATCAGCCGCGGCGCGGGAACGAATCTGGGCTAGGTCTTCGATCAGTACCTGCGGACGACGAAGATTCCAACGCTGGAGTACAAGCTTCAGGGACAGAAGCTGT
>Ga0070681_10004688_pt1 | contig 13076 bp, 6 predicted proteins | sample KBSC83BmetaG_FD_65650 | JGI IMG/M metagenome (GOLD analysis project Ga0070681, IMG submission 65650) | Corn rhizosphere microbial communities from Kellogg Biological Station, Michigan, USA - KBS C8-3B metaG | ecosystem: Host-associated > Plants > Roots > Rhizosphere | place: USA: Michigan... | reverse complement strand
GGCCTGACATTCTCGCCGGAGGCAAGCAAGTTCACCTTGATCCGGCGCGCGTACTTCGATCTCACGGGCTTACCGCCCACTCCCGATGAGGTGCGCGCATTCGCCGCAGACACCGCACCCGACGCTTACGACAAGCTAATCGACCGCCTGCTGGCCTCGCCGCGATACGGAGAGCGATGGGGCCGCGATTGGCTCGATCTTGCTGGTTACGCCGATTCTGAAGGCGGGAAACTCGCGGCTGACCCGGTTCGCGCCGAGGCCTGGCGTTACCGCGATTACGTCATCCGCGCATTCAATTCCGACAAGCCGTATGATCGCCTGCTGCTTGAGCAAATCGCGGGCGACGAGTTGATGGACTACGAACACGCGCAGGTCATCACCCCACAGATGATGGACAACCTCATTGCGACCGGCTTCCTGCGCATGGGGCCGGACTCGACCAACGATAAGTCCACCAACGCTGTAGAGGATCGGCTGGACGTGATCGCCGATGAAATGGATATCCTCGGCTCGGGCATTCTAGGCCTGACGGTTCGCTGCGCGCGGTGCCACACGCATAAGTATGATCCGATTCCGCAGCGCGATTATTACCGCATGGTGGACGTCTTCAAAGGGGCATACGACTACTACGACTGGCTGATGCCCCAAAAGGATCCGCTGGCGAAAGTCGTCACCCCGGTCCGGTACCTGGCCTACGTCTCGCCAGGGACGACGCCCGTCCAATTAATGAAGGAGCAGGAAGAGAGAGAGCTTGCCAATGGCTTGTTGGACAAAAAAGCTGGTGAGCTGAAAGAGGCGCTCGAGCAGAAAGCCGCACCCATCAAGAAGAAGATTCTCGATCAGCGGCTTGCCCAACTCCCTGCCGGTTTGCAGGAGGACTTGCGCAAGGTGCTCGACACGCCCGCCGAGAAACGGGATAACGTCCAAAAGTATCTCGCCGAAAAATTTGAGAAGGTGCTGAAAGTCGAGAAGCACGATCTGAAGGCTGCCGATGCCGAATATGGCAAGGCGGCGGATGAAACTGAACGGCAAATCAAGTTGATCGAGTTTCAAAAGCAGCCTGAGCCGAAGATCAGAGCGTTGTGGGACCGGGGGGATCCGTCGCCGACGTATATTTTGCGGCGGGGAGAGGCGGGGAATCCCGGACCGCGGGTCAGTGCGGGAGTGCTTTCAGTCCTTACGGACGGTAAAACTCCCTTCGTCGCCGCGCCGCCATTTCCGGGCGCGAGCTCGACGGGCCGCCGGCTCGCATTTGCGAAATGGCTGACAGCGGAGAACAACCCTTTGACCGCGCGCGTCATGGTGAATCGAATCTGGGCGCGCCACTTCGGCACGGGCATTGTGAAGACGTTGGGGAACTTCGGCCGCACCGGTTCGCCTCCGTCAAATCCCGAGCTTTTGGACTGGCTGGCCACGGAGTTTGTGCGCGAGCGATGGAGCATCAAGACGATGCACCGGCTCATCATGACGTCCAACACGTACCGGCAAGCATCCTTGGTGACTCCGGAATTGCTGAAGGCCGATCCGGATAACGTACTGCTCTCACGAATGCCGTTGAAGCGCATGGAGGCGGAGCTTCTATATGATTCCCTGCTCGACATTTCAGGCCGCCTGGATGCCACGCGCTTTGGACCTCCCCAGCCTGTTCAGGTGCGTGATGACGGGCTGGTCACGCCGATCGCCACAGATCAGGGATGGCGGCGGAGCGTTTATGTGGCGCAGCGGCGCACCGAGATCCCCACCCTCTTCGAGAGCTTCGACCTGCCGCCGATGAGTCCCAATTGTCTGGAGCGGAACACGTCGACGGTGGCGATTCAGGCGCTGCACCTTTTGAATAACTCGATGGTAGAGAACCTGTCTCAAGTATTTGCGGAACGCCTCAGAAAAGAAGCGGGAGATCAACCGGAAAAGCAGATTGAGATGGCGTATTGGTTCGCGCTGAGCCGCCCGCCCTCGGCGGAGGAGAAGTCCGCCAGTTTGCAGGCGTTTACGCATTTCAAGCAGTTGGAAAAACCGGGCCCTGATGCGAGTCCACGAGCACTGGCTTCCTTTTGCCATGCTTTGGTCAACTCCGCCGGTTTCCTTTATATTGATTAGAATTTTGATGAGACGATGAGGTCTGGAATGCATCGAACGAGTGGACAGTTGACCCGGCGTGGTTTCTTCGATCGCGTCTGTGACGGGATTTACGGGACCGCGCTCGCCACGGTTTTGAGCGGTGATTTCTATGGAAGCATGAACCCGTTGATGGCCACCGAAACGGATCCCAGCCTGCCCGAAGGCCATCGCCGTGTTTACGATCTCAAGCCGCGTGCTCCTCATTTCCCACCTAAGGCCAAGGCGGTCATCCATCTATACATGAATGGCGGTCCCAGCCAGGTGGACCTTTTCGATCCCAAGACCACCTTGGAAAAGCATCACGGCGAAACATACAACACCGCCGGCGGCCAGAGCGATGTGGACCACACGGGCAAACTCATGCGAAGCCCCTTCGCGTTTAAGCAGTACGGGAAAGGCGGCGTTTGGGTTTCCGAGTTGATGCCGCATGTTGCGCAGCACGTGGATGACATTGCGCTGATTCGGTCCATGTATACGGTGCACTTTAATCACGAGCAGGCGCTGTTCATGATCCACTCCGGCAGGCCCGTTCCCGGCCGGCCGTCCATGGGATCGTGGGTTGTGTTCGGGCTTGGCACGGAGAATCAGAATCTTCCCGCTTACGTGGTCCTGGACGATCCGCTGGGTCTGCCGATCAACGCCAATTGGAACTGGCAGAACGGATTTTTACCGCCCTTATATCAAGGGACGCGGCTGCGCTCGGTCGGATCGCCCATTCTGGATCTACAGCCCGATTTCCAAAAATCGGCGGGCGTGATTAGCGCGGAGCGTGATTTGATTGCGCGCCTGGATAGCATTCACAAGAGAAGTCACCCGAACGAGCTCCAGCTCGATGCCCGCATCTCGAGTTACGAGCTGGCCGCGCGCCTCCAAATCGAAGCCAGCGACGCTCTCGATGTCGGGAAGGAAACTGCCGCTACGCGCGACATGTACGGGATCGGTCAGGACCCTACCGATTCGTATGGGCGGCGGTGCCTGATGGCGCGCCGGCTTGTGGAGCGCGGCGTGCGCTTCGTGCAACTTTATATCAACGGGCAAATCTGGGACAACCACTCAGGCCTCGAGAGCGGCATGAGAGATGCCAGCCTGCGCACGGATAAACCCGTCGCTGCGTTGCTCGCGGATCTCAAGCAGCGTGGTTTACTGGACAGCACGCTGGTCATCTGGGGCGGCGAGTTCGGCCGCACCCCTATCGCTCAGACGGATGCAGGCCCGTCCGCCGGCCGCGATCACAATCCGAAGGGCTTCTCGCTGTGGATGGCCGGCGGCGGCGTCAAACCTGGGGTCGTCTACGGCTCGACCGACGATATTGGGTATGAAGCGGTCGAGAATAGGGTCAGCGTGACCGATTGGCATGCCACCATCCTTCATCTGCTCGGTTTGGATTATCAAAAACTGGTCTTCGATCAGAGCGGATTAAAGGAAAAGGTGACTTCGGTTTACGAAGCCCGCATCGTCAAAGAAATTCTCGTCTGATTTTTCAGCAATGAAAAATCCAACGATTCCGCAGTTGTGTAGCGCAGGGCTGCCGCCGGGGTTGCGGAAGACCTGCGGCTCTTTGGTTAGGTCATCAAAAATCCGCGGGTCCCCGCACAAACCGCGTGGCTCCGCGCTACAAATTAAAAAGCATTTGATTACGCTTCGACGTGCTTCCGAGCCCGCGACCGTGAGGAAGCGGTTGTGCGTTAGGTTATTTTTGCGAAAGGCCACTAGCGCGCCCCACCCGCAAAAACGCACCCCTCATCGGAGGCGCTAGGGCTTCCGCCAGGTGCCCGTCCCCTCTTCAATCAGGATGTGACGATCGGCAGGAATGCCGCTCAACTTGTCTACAGCGCCGCTGGGCCATCGAATGGTGAGGTGGTCGATCCGGGTCTGCCCGCCCAATCCGAAATGCAGGCGCAGATCGCTCTGCGACAGATAACTGCCGCCGCTGCGGACTTCATCAATGTCGCGCAGCCCACCAGTTTCCAACTCTACACGAGCGCCGATGCCATCGCGGTTGGATTTGGTCCCAACCAGTCGTATGCCGATCCAGTGTTTCGGCGCGGGCGGCTGCGGCACCAGCAGCGACGGCTTTTCGTGCAGTTCGTTGACCGCAATCGCCAATCGCCCATCGTTGTAAATATCCGCCGCTGCCGCGCCCCGGCTCGAGTGCAAACCTGCCATGGCCGCGCCGGAGACAGCCGTAACATCCTCGAAGTTTCCATCGCGCCGGTTACGATACAGCAACTTGCGCTGGCGATACGCGGAATCGCTCTTGGCAGCGTCGATCTCGGGAGTCAGGTGACCGTTGACCATCAGGATGTCTTTCCAGCCGTCATTGTCGAAATCCGCGGCAATGACTCCCCAGCCGAGAAGATTGCGCAGGCGTCCAAGCCCTCCCCGAAAAACTCGATCCGAGAACGTCCCGTCACCGTTGTTGTGATAGAGATTCGGGCTGTCATCGGAAAAATTCGTTTTCACCACGTCGAGAAAACCATCGTGATCGTAATCGAGCGCAGCCACACCCATACCCGCTTGCGCTTCGCCGTCTTCGTTATAGGCGACGCCGGCAAACATGCCGGTGTCCGCAAATGTGCCGTCGCGCTGGTTGTGGTAGAGGATGCTCGCAGCGGAATCGCATGCCACGTAGATGTCCGGCCAGCCGTCGTTGTCATAGTCGAAGGTCAACACTCCCAGCGCATAATGGCCGTCGGTGTTGCGGATACCCGATGGCGCGCTGGCATCGGTAAACGTGCCGTCGCCGTTGTTGTGGTAGAGATAATTCACGGCGGCCGGCAGACCGCGCGGTCCGCAAGCAATGGGTATCCCCTTGTACTGGCAGAATTCGCCCGAACCCGGCTTCGGAATGTTCGCAAAGTTCGGTCCTAAATCGACATAATTCGCGACGAACAAATCGACTCTTCCATCGCGATCGTAATCCACGAAGGCGCAGCCCGAGTTCCAGCGCCCCTCGGCTCCCGCGACGCCCGCCCGTTGCGCGATGTCCGTGAAAGTGCCATTGCCGTTGTTGTGATAGAGCTTGTTCTTGCCGTAATAGGTGACGAAAAGGTCGTCATAACCGTCGTTGTCGAAATCGGCGACGCACGCCCCTTGCCCCCAGCCCGAGTAAGCCAGCCCGGCTTCTCGCGTGACATCCGTGAAAGTGCCGTTGCCATTGTTGCGGTAAAGGTGGCTCACCGGCGCGGGCGTACCGGAACTTGCTTCGAGCCGCGTACCGTTCACGATGAACAGATCGATCAAACCGTCACGGTTATAGTCGATGAACGCGAGCCCGCTGCCGTTCATCTCCAGAATGTATTTCTTCTTGGCGATCTCGCCGGAGACGTTGGCGGCGTTGAATCCGGCTTTCGGCGCGGCGTCGCTGAAAGTTACGATCCATTTCTCGTTCAGAACGGTTGCGCAAACCAGGCCAGCGAGCGGAAGCAACAGCGTCCATAGAGCGGCGGGACGCATGAGCTAACGCGACGCCGGCATGAGGACATCCTGCGTCTGTCTGGCGAGGATTTCTTCTTCCCTCAGATTTCCCAGCTCCGAAAATTTCCGACGGGCCGCTGCGGCTTCTTTCGTGCGACCCTGCCTGGCATAGATCTGCGCCATTTTGAAGTAGGGCAGTGGATATTTAGGGTTTAATTCCGCGGCATGCTCGAAATCGACCAGGGCGCCCTCAAAATCATTTTGCTCCATGCGAATCTTACCTCGCAAGAAATAGGACGGCGCGAATCGGGGATTGGCGTCGATGGCGCGCTCCACTGCCTCGGCGGCGTCGGCTCGCAACTGGGGAGACATGCGGTAAAGGATCATGGCTTCGAGATGAGCGAGGTAAAAATCCGCTTTTGGATTTCGTAGACCCTCCTCGACAGTGAGACGCGCTTTTTGCAGATCACCCGTAACGTAATACAGAAATCCGAGACCCTCGCGCGAAGCGTCCACACTCGCATCTTGCTTCAGAGCCGCCATATAACTGCGGATCGCATCGCGGTATCGGCCCAAACGAAATTGCGCGAGACCGAGCAGGGACAGCAGGGCGTGCGACGCCGGTGATTTTTCAATAGCCGGCCCTAAAAGCGCGACAGCATCCACAAAATGTTCTTGGCGAATGGCTTCGAGCGCGGCATCCGCGCAAAAGGTCTCATTGGCTGGCTGCATCCGGCACGCGACAGCCTTATCGGTGGTTTGCGGCTTTCCCGAAGCCTCGAGAATTTTACCGCGCAGATAGAGTACATCTGCATCGGAAGATGTGATCGATGCCAGCGTTTGCGCCGCCGACGCCAGGTCGCCGGTTTTATATTGCGCGAGCGCCAGATTATACGCTGCCGACGCTGAATCCGGACGCGCCGCACGAGCCCTCGCGAACACTCGAGCCGCGTCTGCCAGATCATTGCAATCCGCGAGGCCCTGGCCTGCCGCCATCAGGGCATCGAAATTCGTGGTGCTCTCGGCGGCCGCGCGAAACAGTTCCGCAGCCGAAGTCTTCTGTTCTTGCTGTTGATAAATTGAGCCCAATTGGAGCTGCGCTGCTGTGAACGATGGGAGGATTTCGAGTGCCTTTCGAAATGCATTTGCGGCGTCGTCGATTTTATTTTCTTTTCTATAGACGATTCCAAGCGCGTTGTAGAGGATCGCGGATTTCGCATACCGCTCGATGCCCGCGAGCAGTTGTCCTTCAGCTTTGGACAGCTCGCCACGATCGATGAACGGCAGCACGGAGAAGAGGTACTGCTGTTCGTCGGCGGACGGGGTTTGCGCCGCCGCTGCAAGAGCTAGCATCAGATTCAACAAGACCGCCGTCGCAAAGGTCAGCGAAAAGCCGCAGGTCTCCCGCAAACCCCGCGGTAACCCTGCGCTACATGCAAGTCGCGGCATTATCAAATCAATCCGCCACATTCTGAACCAACTGTAGCGCAGGGCCACGCGCCTTTTGCGGGGACCTGCGGCTTTTCGCCGATGCAGCTAAACTGGGCTCAATGATTGCGCGGTTAGTCCTGATGCTCTGCTTAATGGCAACGGCAGCCGCCGCCGGCTCTACAGCTTCGGCGCGAGCGCACCTTGGCAGCGGCAATCAGCTCATGCAAGCCGAACGATTTACCGAAGCCGCGGACGAATTTCAGCAGGCGCTGCGCGACGATCCAACGCTTACTCAGGCTCGCGAGCAACTCGCCATCTGCCTTTTCGAACTCCGGGATTATGCCCGCGCGCGGCCGCTGTTCGAAGAGAAACCGGGCGACAGCGTGGCCGCTTATTATCTTGGCCGCATGGATCTGATCGATCATCAGCTCGAGTCCGCCATTCGCCGTCTTCGCTCGATCCCGCGTGAGCACTCGGTGCGCGATGAGCTCTACTTTCTCGGCAGCGCTTATTACAAACAGGAAAAATATTCAGAAAGCGTGCGGGTTCTCAGACAGGCGGCCTCAGAAAATCCTCGCGACTCCCGCGTCCACCAAATGCTCGCGCGCGCTTATCAGAGGCTTGGCGAAAACGGAAATGCCGAAAAAGAGTTCGCCGAGACGCGACGGCTGCACGCTTATTATCTGGATGGCTCCGTCGCCATCGGCGGCTGCCGCGCCTTGCTCGTCAAGCATGATGTGGACGCCGCCTGGGCCATGTGCCGTCCGCTGACGGAAACCGATGATGTCGACAAGATCGTAGCCATCGGTATGCTTTTCGGCGAGGCAGAGCAGTACCAGCCCGCGCTCGAGGCCTGGCAGAAAGCTGTCGCGCTCGATCCGGATTCGTCGGAGATCCAGTACAACCTGGCGCTCACCAGTTTTCACTTGAAAAACATCCTGCTCGCGCGTAAACATGCAGCGCTCGCTGTGCGCCAGCGGCCCGATTTCGTCGAAGCCAATGTTCTATACGGCACGATTCTGTATATGGGCGCCGAAGACCGGGAAGCCCTGGCGGTTCTCACGCACGCACACGAGTTGAAACCGGACGATGCAGGCATTCGCCGTTTGCTTTCCGAAGAGCTGGCCATCGCTGCCGACCAGCACGCCCGAAACCAGGATTGGCGGCAAGCCGCAGAGTTGCTAGAGAAAGCCGCGGCGCTTGCGCCGGATCTCCCCCAGATCTCCGCCAAGCTCGCCCAGGCACGTGCGCATCTCGACGGCAATCGTTAACTTCCGCCCCGCGTCATTGACATTAAGCCGCACGTTATCATACGATTCGTTCCAATCGGCGCTTTTGAGGTAGTCCAGGAGGATTTATGAAACACAACTTTCGTGGCACGTCTCTGCTGGCTCTAATGATGCCGTTTGTTGCAAGCCTGTGCCACGCCGCCATCGATCGCGGCGCAATTCAAGGAACCATTACCGATGCTCAGGCCGCCAGCGTCCCCAAGGCGCGAGTCGAGATCACGAACACAGCCACCGGCGTCACTACCGCCACGTCCACCAATGACACCGGGTTCTACGCGGTCGGTGAACTGGTCCCTGGCATCTATAAGGTTCGTTTTCAAACTCAGGGCTTTGCGACCCTGGAACTCACCAATATTGAAGTACGAGCCGGCACTACCGTGACGGTAGACGGCGTCTTGAAGATCGGTCAACTGGCGGAAACCGTGAACGTGGAGGCAACCTCTCCGCTGGTGGAAGAGACGGCCTCGAACTTCAGCACTGCAGTGCAATCGCAGATTCTCGATCAGGTGCCGATTATTGGGCGCGACATCCAGACCCTCGCGCAACTGCTCCCCGGTGTGACGCAATCGACTGGACCGTCCGGCTCGGTATTCGGATTTAATAGCCAGTTCGGCGGATTCCCCGACCCCACGCACATCGTTGGCTCCGGCATCAGTGTGAACGGCAGCCAGGGCGGAGCGAATGCCTGGTATCTGGACGGGACATTGAACGCCATCTTGGGACCCGAGAGCGTGGTCGTGAATCCGGCGCCCGACGCGGTTTCAGAGTTTGCCATGCTCAACAATGGTCTGGCGGCGGAATGGGGCCGAACCAGCGGCGCTATCCTCAACGTAGTTTTGAAGTCAGGCACCAACCAGTTCCACGGTAATGCGTACGCCTTTAATCGGAATTCATATTTCAGCGCCAGCAACCCCTTCCAGCGCCGCGATGTGAATGGAAATCAGTTCTTATCGCCACATTACAATTTCAATGATTTCGGCGGGACCATCGGTGGACCGATTCGCAAGAACAAGACATTCTTCTTCGCTTCCTGGGAAACCTCGTTTCTGCACGAGCTGTTACCGCGTATTTACACGGTGCCGACGGGGAACGAACGCAGTGGCGACTTTACGGATCGCCCCGATCTCGCCGCCGCCTGCAACCCTGCCGCTGGAATTACCAACTGTATCTACGATCCGCAATCTACCACCGGGCCGGATGCAAATGGCTTGTTTCACCGGACGCCGTTTCCAACCAGAGTGATTCCCGCAAGCCGGATCGATCCGCTGGCTGCGTTTTACGCGGCCAGCTTTCCGCTTGCCAACTTCCTCGATCCGCTGCAACAGGGGCCGAGCGGTTGCGGCGCGCAGTGCAACAATTTCCTTGGTTCCGTAGGCAGCAGCCAGACCACGAACAATCTTTCGATTAAGGTTGATCACCAGTTCAACGACAACAGCAAGCTTTTCGTGGAATATCTTCTGAACCCTAGTTGGTATACGAACTACCGCTTGCCGTGGTTAGGTCCGACGGCGCAGACTTCCGGTGTCGCCGGTGCTCAACCCTATCGAACCATGAACCAGATCTTCACGGTCGGGCACACTTCGACCTTCGGTGGCAGTTTGGTCAACGAAGCGCGCGCCAGCTTCAGCCGGCAGAACCAGAGGGCAACGCCAAATCCCGACTCGCTGGTGAATAACAAAGGAGTACAGGAGAAGGTCGCGGGCTTGAATTTTATCGAGGACCCCATCTTTTTTCCGGTCCCATCGATAGGGATCGGGGGGTTACCAGGCTTCGGGCCGCAACAATGGCAGAATGCGATCCAGGGCGAAGATGCCTTCACGGTTCTGGATAACGTCACCAAGATTATCGGCGCGCACACATTGAAGACCGGCCTGATGTGGCGCCGCGATCGCAATTGGAACCTGGCCGGCTGGGGCTATAACCTCGGCTTCGGCGGCGGGCTCACCAACGACCCGGTGACGGGTTTGGGCGGAAACGGCCTGGCGCAGTTTCTACTGGGCGCGGTGGATCCGGGGAGCGGGACCGGCACATACCATGCGCCTTATCAGAGCAATGATTATTGGGGCTTCTATATCCAGGACGACTATCGGATCACACGGAATTTCACGCTGAATATCGGGTTGAGGTACGATCTGTTCGGCTGGTTCCGGGAACGCCATGATGCGCTCGCCAACTTCGACCCTAGCGCTCAAAATCCGGATGTCCCGTATAAAGGCGCTCTCGTTTACTTCAATACGCCGGCTCACAAGGATCGGAATGTTTTCCCGGCAAATAAGAATAGTTTGGGACCGCGGATCAATTTCTCCTGGTCGCCTTTCGCTGATAGAAAGACCGTGATTCGGGGCGGCTATGACATCATCTACAGCAACGGGATCAGCGCCGCGTTCGGCGATCAGAACGGCGCTATCAGCGCTCCCGCTTACGCCAACTATTTCACTTACAGCCAGGTCCCTACCGCCGACCATACCGGCTACAGGCCGGCGTTCATCCTGAGCCAAGGCGCACCCAATTTACCGCTGCCTCCACTCGACGCGGTGAAGAAGACCAACAACCAGTTTCTGGGGACGGGGCTAGGAGCTTTCTTCCAGGGCACCCATGACCCGTATGTGGAGCAGTGGAGCTTCTACGTGCAGCGCCAGCTCCCTTCCGACATGGTCCTGAGCGTAGGATATGTCGGCACCCACGGTCTACACCTGTTCGGCGATGAATTCCGGAACATCAACCAGGTGCCCACCGCGCTGAGGCTACAGCTCAGGAATCACATCAATGACACGGTTCCGACTCCTGCCGGCTTGGTGTCCGTGTATGGACCTACGGTTCCGCTGGGTGTAATCGACAGGCCGTATCCCCAGTATGGGGGACTCGGACCCAATACTAGTCCGGACGGTTTCAACCGGTACAACTCGTTCCAGACCAGGTTTGAGAAGCGCTATTCACACGGGCTGTCTTTGATGGCCGCATATACCTTTCAGAAGAACATCCAGTCGGCGAACCTGACCAGCATTATCGGCAACACCGCTACACCGACTACCGTGGGGCGGACGGTGGGGCGTGCAGCTTACGTCGCGGGAGGCTACAGCCAGAGCCCAGGCGGACAGCTGAACGTGCGCGACCACGACAACCGCAACCTCGATGTAGCGCTTGCGCCGGACGACATCCCGCATATCCTGAACGTTGCCGCTGTTTATGAACTGCCTTTCGGGAAACATAAATCCCTGCTGGCGGGAAACAGAATCGGGAGCGCCATCCTGGGCGATTGGAGGCTGACTCAGAATTGGAATTTTCAGAGCGGCGTCCCCATGACCATCAACGGGCCGTGTAATGCCATCAACTGCCGGGTGAACCTGCTCGGCGACCCCAGTAAGTTCAGCGGCTCTCGCTCGCGACAGGACCAGGAAAACCAGTGGTGGAACCCAGCGGCATTTTCACCGTCTTTCGGGAGCAATCCAGCCATTTTGACAGCGCCCGACCCAAGCGTATTCGATAGCTGGTGGCAATTTGGCAACATGAGTGCCCGAAATCCGGCTGTCCGTGCACCCGGTTACTGGAACACCGACATGTCCCTCTCGCGCGACTTCCATCTCTCCGAGTCGAAGTACTTCAGCTTTCGATGGGACGTGTATAACGCCCTCAATCACCAGAATCTCGGCATCCCGAATAACGGTTACTGCCTGCCGCCGAACGCCGACGGCTCGGTCGACGCTTTGCACCAGTTCGGCTGCCAGTTCGGCAAGATCACCAATGTGCAGACCGACCCCCGTGCCATGCAGTTCGGGCTGAAGTTTTATTTTTAGCCGACGTTTACTCAGAATCGCCGCTCTAGGCGTATTCAGCATCAGTGCTTCGCTAGACGCCTGGTTCGACGCCGGCCACATGGTGGTGGCCTACATCGCTTACCGGAATCTGACGCCACAAACCCGCGCGCGCGTGGACCAGTTGTTAAAACGAAACCCGAGGTACGCGGCCTGGACCAAAGGAGTGAGCAAGAACCGAAAGGGCCTGGCTGCATTTCTGCGCGCCGCCACGTGGCCCGACTGCATCAAGCAGCCCATGTGCATCGCCGGCTACACGAGCGATGGCGGTAATATTCCGCCTGGTGCTCCCACCGATACGCAGAATATCGGTTATGAAGACAAATTGATGCACCGGTACTGGCACTTCGTCGATCTTCCCTATGCTGCCGGATCACCTGGTGAACCACCGAAGATTCCCAACGCGCAGACCGAGATTCTACTGCTCAAAGACGCTATTGGCACGAACGAGGCGGACGATATCAAGTCCTACGACGTAGTCTGGCTGGAACATCTCACCGGGGACGTTCATCAACCGCTGCACGCCACGTCGCGATTCACCAAAAATCATCCGCATGGCGACGCCGGAGGCAATTTCCTGCTGTTCTGCGCGAAGCCCTGTAGGGATGAGCTTCATGCGTACTGGGACGGGCTTCTTGGCGACAAGCCAACAATCGCCGAGGTAACTCACACCGGCCGGAGTCTGCTTGCAGCCGGCAAGCCGGCAGGCGCCGATGACGCCGATCCCACATCGTGGATTCACGACAGCTTTCAACTCGCGACGACTGCTGTTTACGCCGCTCCGATCAGCGACGACAACGACCCGTCCGTGCCGATTTCGGACCGGCCGGACGCTGCTTATCAAGCCAAAGCGCTTGCAGTCGCGCGTGCGCAGGTAACTCTCGCCGGGTACCGGCTGGCGGCACTATTGAACGCAAATCTGAAGTGAGCGGCGCACCAGTGCCCCAGGTCTTCCGCTTGTACGACCGCTTGTTCATTGGTCTGCGAATTAGTCCTGGGCTGCAAGGCA
>Ga0070681_10004685_pt1 | contig 13080 bp, 15 predicted proteins | sample KBSC83BmetaG_FD_65650 | JGI IMG/M metagenome (GOLD analysis project Ga0070681, IMG submission 65650) | Corn rhizosphere microbial communities from Kellogg Biological Station, Michigan, USA - KBS C8-3B metaG | ecosystem: Host-associated > Plants > Roots > Rhizosphere | place: USA: Michigan... | reverse complement strand
CTCACCGGCGCCGTACTATTAAGTATCATCTACCGATCGGATCGGGTCATCGCCAAGCTCACCTATCGAAGAGCTATGGCCTCGGCGCACTGGTTGCCACTGACTATGGCGCTTTCGAGGTTTGGAGGCCATCCGGTCTCGGTCCAGGCTCCCGCCACAAGCAAGTTGGCAATCGGACTGCGTTGGATGGGCCGATGTAATTTGGTTCCGGGCGTGAGCGAGAGGAATGCACCTGGCATGGTTCGGCGAGAAATGGATGGGATGGTGCTTCCCACGTGAAGCAGTCTCAATGATCTGAGGAGGTCAGGAACGAGAACGTCAAGCGCGGGGTCCAATCGAGTCTGGGCGAACTGACTGTCAGTCGAAATGAGAGAGAAGCTCGTCCGGTCAGACGTCGGCGCAGTGGCGATGACTGAGTGGAATGATGTGTCACCCAAAAGGACGAGACGAGGCATGGTACAGGGTTGGTGAACTTCCAAGTGGAGGATTGTGCAATCGATCGACATCAGATCTGCGATGTGTTGAAAATAGGCGTAACGGGTCAGCCATCGCTCTGGTAGCAAGGGTGTGAGTTGCTGCGGGGGTAGAGCGGCGACATACCAATCGGCCTGCACCAGCGAACTATCCAGCTGCACGCTCGAGATGTGATCTCCGTCATAGCGGAACTCTAACGCTTCTGTACTATGCAGGATGGTAGCGCCGGCTCGGGTGAGTGTTTCGACAATCGGTAGTATGAAACACGCGCGAAATGTATCCTGCATTACTGAGATGCGGCTGTCTGAAGGAGTTTGCAAAAACAAAGATTTCAAAGAGGCCAAGAACGTGTCGGCAGATATCGTGGAAAGATCATTGCCTGTCAGCCATTGCGCCAGAGGCCTCCAGATCACGCTGCGTGTTTGTGCACTCTGACCAATTGATGCGAACCACTCATCGGCGGTGCGCTGTTCCAGGTCGGTAGGCAGCCGGTCTTCCCCCTCCCATACTCGTTCCATCAAGGAGGCCAGGCGCCATCGTTCTTTCCATGGGATGCCAGCAAATCTCAGGAGGTTCACGCATGCATGGAGGGGGGCCGGCAGCCAGCTACGCGTGTAATGAACCAGCGAGCCGTTATGGAGGCGAAATTCCAGCGGAATCTCGACCCGCCCCGGCTTTTGAGAATCCGGATGCAATACGTCCAGCAATGATTGAGTTGCGTGATGGCATCCGAGGATGGTGAAGGGCTCAGGGACGTCAAGAGGGCCATCGCCTATGAGCATGCCTCCAAGCAGGGGACGCCGGTCTACGATCGTGACTCGATAGCCATGGAGGGTGAGACGGTACGCAGCAGTGAGACCGGCCGGGCCTCCCCCGAGAATCACGACGGACTGGGCATTAGGTGACGTCACGAGAATCGGGAGCGGAGCCAGACTCCGGCGGCAAGCGCAAGTCGATGATTCGTTGAAAGGCGGACCCGAGTGCCGAAAACTTGATGTCCCGGCTCCTCAATTTTCTTCAGAATGCGAAAATAGACCGCGCGCATGATTTCCGCGACCGTCAGCGCCCGTCGTTCGCGTGCGGGGAGAGCCTCGAATGCCGCCCGTGCTTTCGCGTAATACTCATGGGCCCGTGCGGCTTCGAAGTGGATCAATGTGCGGAGTGAGTCACTTTCCTGCTGCTGCAGGATTGCCTGATCGGTGCAGCCGAATTTTTGGAGGTCTTCTTGGGGCAGATAAATGCGGCCTTGAACTGCATCTGTTCCGAGGTCCCGTAAAATATTCGTCAGTTGGAAGGCCATTCCCAGGGAGACGGCATAGTCTTGCGCCCGTGCCGAGACGGGTCCGAAGATATGGAGGCAGATCAATCCCACCACCGATGCGACACGGTAGCAATACAACGAGAGTTCTTCAATCGAATGATACCGAGACGCCGTGAGATCCATCTCGACGCCTTTAATCAGCTCATCAAAATAGGCTCGCGGGATCGACAACTGCTTCACATGGTGGGCGAGACTGATCGTCACGGGCAAGGTCGGCGTGCCGCAGTAGGCCGCGTCGAGTTCGTTCCGCCACCGCAGGAGTTCTTCCCGGGGGTTACTACCTGCCAGCGGCTCATCCACCGCATTGTCGACTCCCTTGCAGAAGGCATACACCGTATACATCGCGGCGCGACGTTTTCTCGGAAGGAAGAGGAAGGAGTAATAGAAATTGCTCCCGCTCTTCTTGGTGAGCGCCGTGCAATAGGCTTGTGCATCTGTGACGGAGAGTACAGTCATGGACGCCGGTGTATTGGTGATGGCCCTAACCGACAGGCCATCGATTCGGAAATGTGCTCATGGTCCGACGGATGCAGAATGGCTGCAAGGAGTTCTATCCCGTCAATCAATCGAGGGCCGGGCCTGCTGAAGTAGGAGGAGGCGTCGACCAGGATTGTGTGCTGCATCAGCTCAGGTGAAAGGCTCCATTGGCCCGGCGGCTCCATCAATCGGAACAGCTCTGCATGCGCTCGTTCAACAGAAAAACCGCAGGGCATCACGATGAGGATGTCTGGAGCTGCGGCTAGAACTTCGTCCCAGGTCACAACTCGCGAGGGGGTATCCGGTTGTCCAAGGACGTCCTCGCCGCCGGCGAGTTGGACCATCTCGGGAACCCAATGGCCGGCCACGTAGAGCGGAGACAGCCATTCGATACAGACAACGCGAGGGCGATGTGGAACATGCTGAATCCGAGCTTGCACGGCGGCGAGGCGCTTGCGCAAGTGTGTAGCGAGACGATGGCCCTCTGCTGATCGGCCGACCGCGTCGCCGATTCGTACCACATCGCCGATGACATCATCGACTGTACCGGGATTCAATGTCAGAACAGCAGGTTGGTGAGGGAGGGAGCGCAGAACGCCATGGAGTTGGTCCGGCGTGATGGCGCACACATGACAGAGGTCTTGTGACAATACGAGATCCGGAGCCGCCTGCCGGAAGAGATGGTCGTTCAAACGATAGAGCCCTTGTCCGGTCGCGACCAGTTGCCCCACCTGTCGATCGATCTCGGCGCTGGTCAGCCCAAGAGGAGGAATCATGGGCTCCACCATGATAGGGACATGCCTGATTGATAAGGGATAGTCGCATTCGTGACTGATCCCAACCAACTCATCGGCCAGGCCGAGCAAGGCGATCACTTCTGTGGCACTTGGTAGCAGAGAGCAGATTCTCATACGACTCGGTTCCTAGGCGGTAGGCCACAAGCGTTCGCGGAGTTCGCTCAGGCGCACCAGTGTGAGGTTCTGGGTGACTGCATGGGCCTCATGCAGCATCTGTGTCGTATGGGTATTGGCCACCGCCAGAACTTTCATGCCGGCGGATTTCGCGCCGCGAATACCCGGGATCGAGTCTTCAATCACCAAACAGGAAGCGGCTGTAATGGGAGGCTCCAGACGTTTCCGATTTAACGCGTCGAGAGCATTGAGAAACGGTTGAGGATCGGGCTTTCCTCTTGTCACGTCCTCAGCGCTGGTGATGTGAAGGAATTCTTTTCTGAGGCCCGCCTGCTCAAGGATCACTTCGATTTCATGGCGGAGGGCGCCGGACGCAATGGCCAACGGGTAGGCGGCGGCCGCATCGCGTACAAATTCGCGCACGCCGGGGAAAATGACCAGATGATCCTTCACCGATTCCAAATAGGCTTGAGCTTTCCGTTGCATCAGATGCGTGATTGCGGATGGGTCGATGGAACGCTGGTGTGCCGCGAGAGCCGCCATAAAGCATCCTCGATCGTCGTATCCCAGGTAGTTGGCATAATAGTCTGATTCAGACAGGCCGATGCCGATTTCAGCCAGTGTCTGACGAAAGCCAGCGAAATGAAGGGGTTCGGTGTCCGCAATCACTCCATCAAAGTCAAAGATGATCGCTGTGAGTGAGTTCATGAGACCGCTTCAAAGTGTATTGTGGCTTTGGTCACGAAACAAACGGGCGGATTATATCACAGGCAAATGACCCGAACAGGCGGGAGTATGTCTCGTCCCACAGGTCGCTCTCGAGAGAAGCTACTGGAAGGTTAGAACTTCAAGCGAAGACGTTTCTCCGATACCCAGCCATTTGTCCCTTCATCGGAGCGCACCAAATACATCCATCCTCCCGGCTGTAGATCACCGTCCAGAACGGTCAGTATGACCCCGGGGCGAACGATCGGTCCCGGCTTGCTGCTCGACGAGTCCACAAACAACGGAATGTTACTGCCGGGAACTGTTTCATCTGTCGTCACGGTCACTTTCTGTCCTTCGCCGAACATCGGGGCGGGGGGAGGCGCAACCTGTGCCCCAGTTCTCGCTGGTGTCTGCGGTGGAAGAACGGCTGCCGGGGGTGTCTGGACCACGCCAGACTCGGGAGGGGCAGCCGGAGTCATTGGGGCGGAGGCGTCTTCGCTCGGACGTGGAGCCATTTGTGGCGCGGGCGTCGAGGGTGTCACAGGCGCCGGGGTCACCGGTTTCGATTTCATGGCTGTCGGAGGCGGGGTGTTGTCACCGAGGTATGGACTGAGCCATTCCGTCAACATCTCCGGTTCCATCGAAACGTAGGCGATGCCTCCGACAAGAACCAGGAGAAGGATCCAAAGGATTGGTCGCCCCCCTCCGGATTTCTTCCTCGGGTTCAACGGGCCCGTCGCTCTTGTGGTGGTCGTTTGATCGAGCTCCTCCTCCGTGAATTCCAAGTCCGGTTCTGGTTGGCGGGCGAAGAGGAGCGTCCAATCAAAAGGATTCCCGACAGGCGTCAGGTTCCTAACGAGCGCAGTCATCAAGCACCTCCCTACTACTGATCGAATCAATGTTACGGGGTCTAATCTGTGAAAATACTTACACTATATGGCAGGTACTGTCAATTTTGTTGGGAAATATCGCGACCGAGCGACGAGGTTTAGCAGGGAGATGAAGCGCTGCAGGAAAAGACTTGCCCTTCCCGGCTACCCGTTCGAAAAACAGTAATGCCTTTGCATCCGAGCTGGTGCGCGAGCAGAAAGGCTGCGGCCACCTCGGCTGTCGTTGCTTGGTCAGGCAGGTTGATGGTTTTTGAGACTCCGCTGTCGCTATATCGCTGAAACACGGCTTGCATGCGCACGTGCTGTTCAGGCGTGACATCATGCGCCGTCACAAATAGTCGCCGGAGTTCTTCCGGTACCTGAGCCAGGTGTTGAATGGAAGGATGGGCCGCCAGGTCGGTCTGGAGTAACTCGAGATCCAGGCCAAGCATGCGTGCGCTGCGAACGAAGGCTGGGTGGAGGCGGGTAAGCAGAACGCCGTCCATGACGCGACGGACTTCCCGCACGCCATATAATGGCTCAATGCCGGGCGAGCAATCAGCGATGATGCTGATACTTCCCGTCGGAGCGATAGTCGTGATGGCCGCGTTTCGACGCGGCCAGTGAATGGCTCGAAGGCGGCTGCTCCGGTATGCAGGAAAGACTCCGCGTTCGGCGGCGAGATCCGCAGAAGCGCGATGGGCGTGAGATTGAATGAACGCCATCAGGGTTGCGGCTGTCTGGAGCGCGGCATCAGAGTTATAGGGAATATTCAGTGCGATGAGTAAATCGGCGAATCCCATAATACCCAGGCCGATCTTCCTGGTTCGCTTCGTCATGCGGTCGATGAGAGGAAGCGGGAAGCGGTTGCGATCGATCACATCGTCGAGAAATCGTACGGCGAGAGAAATGGTGTCGGCCAATCTGGTGAAGTCGATGGCGAGTCGTGTGCCCCGCCGGTCGACAAAGTTCGCGACATTGATGGATCCCAGGGTACAGGACTCATAGGCCAGAAGCGGCTGCTCGCCACAGGGGTTGGTCGACTCGATGACGCCTAAGCCGGGCGTAGGATTGGCTCGGTTGATCGTGTCTAAAAAAATAAGGCCTGGTTCGCCACTGGCCCAGGCCGCTTCGACGAGGCGATCAAACACGAGCTGTGCCGGGAGTCGCCTGGTCGATTTGCCGGTGTGAGGATTGATCAGGGCATAGGTGCGGCGGCGTGTCAGTGCCTGCATGAATGAGTCGGTCATACCAACGGAGAGATTGAAATTCGTCATTGCGGACGGCGTCTGTTTGAGTGCGATGAAGTCGAGGATATCCGGGTGATCAACACGGAGGATGCCCATATTCGCACCGCGTCTGGTTCCACCTTGTTTGATGACATCAGTTGAAAGGTTGAACAGACGCATGAAGGAAATAGGCCCGGACGCGACGCCGCTTGACGATGCGACCCGATCATCGTGAGGGCGCACTTGGCTGAACGAAAATCCCGTTCCGCCGCCGGATTGGTGAATGAGGGCCTGATGTTTCAAGCTGTCGTATATGGAGGCGAGGGAGTCTTCGACCGGAAGGACGAAACAAGCGGAGAGTTGTTGGAGGCGTCGTCCCGCGTTCATCAGTGTAGGGGAATTAGGGAGAAAATCCAACCGGGTCATGCATTCATACCAGCATCGATCCGCGTGAGGGAGCCGGCTGGCGCGAGGATAGAGTCGTTCGGCTTTGGCGATGTCGGTGGCGACGCGCCAGAAAAGCTGGCTCGGCGTCTCGATGATCTTTCCTGTCGCGTTCTTGGCCAGATAACGCCCGCGAAGGACGACCCTGGCATGGTTTGATAACCGAAGTCGTGGAGATGTCGGAGGGCTCGAGCATGTGTCTGTCTTCTTGTTGACGGACATGACACCATTATATACCGGCACCGGCCGGATTGATCGATGGTGCGGCTTGCATCTAGAGGGTCCGGTTCGGCAGAATGAACGCCCACTGACCGATCGCCATGAAATCCTATCGCGAAGAACTCTGGTTCGAGACGAAGACGCGGCGCGCATACCTCAATATCACGCAGCAAGTTGAGGCAGCAGTTAACAGGAGCGGCGTCCGAGAGGGACTGGTGTTGGTCAATGCGATGCATATCACGGCCAGCGTCTATATCAATGACGACGAGCCGGGACTCCTCAAGGACTATGACCAATTCTTAGACAGGCTCGCTCCTCAGGGTGCGACCTATCGACACAATGAGACGGGAGAAGACAACGGCGACGCCCACATCAAGCGACAGTTGATGGGGAGGGAAGTGGTCGTCGCGATTACCGAAGGTCGATTGGACTTCGGTCCCTGGGAACAAATTTTCTACGGTGAGTTCGATGGGATGAGGCGCAAACGGGTATTGGTAAAGGTGGTCGGGGAATGAAGGTAGCAACAATCGACTGGTGGTCCAGGCTTCGCGGGAATAAACTGCTGGAGCGCTTGCTACCATGGGCAAAGTTTGGCAACATGGATGCCAGTATTGTGCGTCTGTGCGGTGGGAGTCTGCTGATATGTTGAGTTGGTCTCGTCCCGACCCTCTCACGAGAGATCTTGTTCATTTGATCAATGCCCGTCGCCATGACCATGGTGACACCGACGCGGCAATTGATACGTTGCAAGCATTCTTGGAGCAGGGCCGCGAATACGATCTCTTAACTGTGCTGGCAGCGCTGGATGAGGACATGGCGGAATGGCTCTTCGATCTGCTCGCCGAGGCATCTTGCTCCGTGCTGCTGGATGGGCAGGCCGATGACAAATTATCCTATGCCATCATGGCGGCCTTGGAGCTTCCTCTCCAAGCCAATCTGGCCCATCCTCTGAAGTTGAAGATCGATCCGGTCGCGACGGCGGATCTGTTGCATCGTCATCTTCGTTTGTCTGCCGGAACGGTGGTGCGGGTAGAGTCCCGCCTATTGACCGATTCGACGCTGGAGCCGCTCAGCCTTCAAGGTCTGAATGATCATCTGAGCACGGTGGCAGATTCGCAACGGACAACGTCCATTGCCGCTCGACTCTATCCTCCAGTCGAGAGCACGGCCTTTCTCTTTTTTGAATTGATCGGCGTGCCGGACACCGGTTTGCCCGATTCGCTGGAGGACCGGCATCGCCGGGCTCTTGTTGAGGGACTCGTGGCGCAATGTCCTGAATTGGCGCTGGCTCCGGATATGATCGAAGCACCGGTCTATGCCGCCTATGCCATGTTCGATGCGCAGAATGCCGTGCGGCTCCATCGATTGGCGGATGAGACCGCGGCAGTCTGGCGGGATCTGGACCCTCTCGTGCGGGCCCGCACGATCGTGCATCTCCATACACAATGCGGGAACGGGGTGTACATGCCGGTGTGGACCGATCTGTTTGATCCAGAGCTTCCTGAAGACCACGGACCTGTATGGACCTCTCCCGATGTGTGGGTCTTCACGGCAGACTTGCCCATTGAATGGCCCGGAGAAATGCTCACCAACCGGCTACTCGCCGAAGGCTGCACCAGGTTCGAAAATCACATTGTGGAAACTCCCGAGAACTAACCCTCGTCTGGTCCCCTTCGCCTCCCTTTCAGTATCGGGCGCCTCGTTCGCCATCTGACCCTGGCGGGTCATGACTCCCCGTGTTACAGAGTCGGAGTCCGCAAAAACAGGACAATTCGTCGATTTTTTTGACGGCGTATCCTATGCTGGGCTGGTAGATAGGGAGCGATCATGGCTCAACAACAATCTTCGAGCGGTATCGTGACAGGTGCCATCACCATCCTTGGACTTGGGCTTGTCTGGGTAGCGGTGGGAACTAATTTTCCGTCACAAGAAGAGTTGTCATCGGCAGCAGTGCCTGCTGAAACTCGTCCCGCGGTACGCCCTCTCACGGCTCCGTCTGAGCCGCCAATGTTAGATTTGACCATCCCGACTTCTCCTCCGTTGCCTTCAGAGGCGGCGATGGCGCAACGGGACAACGATCGGCCACGCGATTCATCTGCTGAAGGTCCGAAGGTACCACGGATGAATCCACGGAGCGTGCAGGTGGCGAAGTTGAGGTGCGACGCTGAGGTCGAACAACTTTGTCCAGATCCTCCGGATGGTTCCGGCCGTACGCGCTGTCTCGAGCAGCGGGCCAAACAGCTGTCCCCGTTCTGCCGGATTCAGGTGCGTGAGCGGTTTGTGAAATGGAAAGAGGATCGAAGTCGAATGATCACAGCCTGTGACGAGGATGTCAAACGGTTTTGCAACGCGGTCAAACCAGGCGGGGGACAGATTCTTCAGTGTCTACAGTCGCACGACCAGGAAGTTTCCGATCGATGCTACGAGACCCTGCCAAAGGGCGCGGTCTATTTTAAGTAGTCGAATTTGCGTTATTGAGAGACGCGCTTGTCACGAGTGGGGACATAGAACATCATTTTCACCCCTGCCACCTCGATCTGATCGCCATCCTTCAGGTCCCATTGCCCCTCGACCGCCGTGCCGTTAACGAGCGGAGACTTCGCGCCTTGAGAAGCGGTGATGCAGTAGTGCGCGCCCCGTCTCGCGATCGTCGCTGCAGTTTTCGGGGCAAACCATCCGGTCAACCGGATGACCGCTCCTTCTCGTGACCCAATGACAGTGACCTGTTTGGAGAGTTGATATTCCAGTCGATCAGTTTTCCCAGCCACAATCAGAACCCTGCCCGCGAGTTCCGGTCCCTCGGGTGCATGGTCCCTTCCTTTGAGTACCATGGTATGGTCCAGGTCGGCAGTCGGGGCGGATAGCGCCGTATTGGCCATTCCACTGTCCTGAAAGACGAGGCGATGTTGGCCGATAGTGATCACATCCGCGTCACGAAGTTGATGGCGCGTGATCGGCCGGTTGTTGACCGAAGTGCCATTGGTGCTTTGTAAGTCTTCGAGAAAGTAGACCGCCTGAACCTTGACAATCCTTGCATGCTGCCCAGACACGGCAGCATCTTCAATTACCAGCGAATTGTTGGCTTTCCGACCGATCGTAAAGGTCTCATGGATCAGTTCGATGTGCCGCGAACCTTTGCTGTGAAGTCTGACGAGAAGTTTGGCTGGTTGAGTCAGAGTATCCGACATCGCGTTTCCTCCTGTACAACGTTTGTGTGAGTGGTTATGCGACGAATCGCTTTTTCAGCCGCTCCCACAACCCGGCTTGAAGTTCATCCCGCAGAACCAGGACGACCACGGTCGTATTGTCATCGCCACCGACATCGTTTGCCATCGTGATCAGGTGATCGGCCATGGATGCGAGATCTTCCGATCCATTGAGGATGTGCAGCATATCGTCCGGGCGGACACCGCGGGTCAGGCCGTCCGAGCATAACAGGAGCATGTCGCCACTCATGACCGGCACTTCCGCCAGTTCCACGTCGACGCTGCTCTCGACACCGAGGGCTCTCGTCACGATATTCCGGCGGGAGGAACGCTCGGCCTCTTCTTCAGTCATGATGCCGTCGCGGATCTGTTCGGCGACCCAGGAATGATCCGTGGTGAGGGCTTGGATTGTTCCGTTTCGAATGAGATAGAGCCGGCTATCCCCGACATGGGCGATCGCCAGGACATCCTCATGGAGCAGTGCTGCGACCACGGTAGTGCCCATCCCGGCATAGTCAGGTCTGCTCCATGACTCGCGATGAATGATTTCATTCGCCGCACGAATCGCGCTGGCAAGACGATTTGCCGGTGCAGACACGGTGGAATCGCAGGGGCCGATCAATGGGAGGTCGACTTGTCGGGTAGCCTCGGACAGGTGCGCGTGAATGGCATCGGCTGCGAGGGCGCTGGCAATCTCCCCGGCATTTCCGCCGCCCATGCCGTCGCAGACGAGATAGAGTCCAAGCGTCGGGTCCGCTACAAAACGATCCTCATTGTGTGATCGTTTGAGACCGGTATCGGACTTGGCACTATGCAATCGTTCGAGGGCCAGACGATACCTCCCTCAGGCGGCGAGACTCTGCAAGCAAGCGCGGAGCTCGCGTGCGAACTCTTCCGCCCGCCGATAACGATAAGGCAACTCCTTTTGCAACGCACGATCGACGATCTCCTGGACCATCGGGGGAAGATCCGGCCGCAAGGTCTGAATGGCTGGGTGAGAGTGGTGGGCAATGCTGAACAACAGGGCCGACAGGTTATCCGCAGTGAACGGGGGTTGCCCTGTGAGGAGTTCGAACAATACGGTGCCAAGTGAAAAGATATCCGACCGTCCGTCTACCTTTTTCCCCGCAATTTGTTCCGGGGACATGTACGTTGGCGTGCCCAATACCATGTTGGTTTGCGTCTGGCTACTCGATGCCATCTTCGCGATCCCGAAATCCATGACCTTCACGATACGGTCTTTTGTGAGCATGACGTTTGCCGGCTTGATATCGCGATGGACGACGCCTTGTTGATGGGCATAATCAAGGGCATCTGCGACAGTGGCCACTGTCAGAAGCACCTCGCTGACCGGCATCAAATTTGGTTTCCGTGACCAATGCTTGAGTGAGGTCCCCTCAATGAGTTCCATCGCGATATACCCCAAATCGTGTTCCTCGCCTGCGTCGTAGATGGTCACGATGTTGGGGTGGGAAAGACGCCCGGTCGATTCGGCTTCGCGGAAAAATCGTGCCTTGACGTCTTGCAGCTTGTCATCGTTGTCGATTTGATCGAGACGCATGGTCTTAATGGCGACAAAACGCTGGATGGTTGGATCTTTCCCGAGATAGACCAGACCCATCGCGCCGCGGCCGAGTTCTTTCAATACCTTATAGCGACCGAGCATACCAGGCGTTGGGTTAGTCATCGCAATTGTGGCGGCCATATTCTTTGTCTGATACGAAGTCTCTGGTTCTAATTCCTGTGAATCCTCTTCGCTCTCGAGCTGTGACGCGGGACGTGTTGTCTGATGCGATGGAGCGAAGGCTTCGCGCAGTGAATTCTGGTTGAGAATCCATGTGGCTGTGACCCAGAGACCGGACCCGATGAGACCGGTCGCATAGCCGAAGGCGAACCGAGCAGGGCCTATCTGTTCGATCAGCGGCATGCCCACGATCCGGAATGCTTTGTTGGCGAAGATGATGACGACAAGGGTCGTCAGCGGGAGGGCCAGGTTGCGGATAAAGCTTGATCCCCCGCCTTTATTTGGAATTTCTTCATGGGCGTTAAAGGCCAGTGCCCAGAGGATGGAGAGCGCCAAGAGGTCTGCCGCCAACCGAATCGCGTGAGGCCCGCTGAGCAACACAAAAGGGACCGAGGCTGATTGGACCAGGGTCAGGCTGCTGAGTACCGGTCCGGCAAGCAGCACGGCCAAGATGGCAAAGGTATAGGGTCCGATCCAAGTCCATGATTTCGACATAAGTGTCTTTGAGACTGTCCGTGAACGACTCAAAGTGTAGCGGATGGAGTGGGAGAGTCAACGAATAGGGAGAATTGAGCAGAGAATTGGCAGGAACGGGCGAGCCTGACAGCCCTCAGGCCTGTGCGGCTGCTTTTTTGAGTGGATCAAGCAGATTCTCGGACACCTTCAACCCGCCCCGGCCGGTGCCCACTTCAATGTCTGGTTTGGTAATGCCGTGGAAATCGCTCCCTCCGGTTATCAGTAAATCGAGCCGTTTGGCCAGGTCGAGGTATTCCCTTGTCTGACGTTTCGTATGAGTACTGTAATGGACTTCGATTCCGCCAAGGCCGTCGGCTTTCAATGTTTTCAGGAGTGTGTTCAACCCCTCCCCCGTCACCTTGGCCCAGGTCGGATGAGCCAACACGGCGACACCGCCGGCGGCATTGATCCAGGCGATGGCATCTTCCGGCTTGGGCAGCTCTCGCGACACGAAGGCCGGCCGTCCTTCCGCGAGATACCGGTCAAAGGCATCTTTTGCCGACGTGACGTATTGTTTGTCCATTAAGACCCGTGCAATATGCGGTCGCCCGACCGAGTCTGTGCCGGCCAGATCCTGCACTTCCTCATAGGTCACATCGAGTCCCAATGAACGCAGCCGTTCGATGATCTGAGGGTTGCGGCTATGCCGGCTCTCGCGCAATGACGCCAAACGTTGATTCAGTTCCTGGTCTTGCCAGTTGATACAGTAGCCAAGGATATGGAGTTCGCTGTTGCCAAGACGAGAACTGATTTCCACGCCGGGAATGATTTCAATTCCCAATTCTGCCCCTGCTGCAAAGGCTTCAGGAACGGCGGACACAATGTCGTGGTCTGTGATGGCCAACGCAGTGACCTTTGCCTGGTGGGCGAGCCGGATCACCTCAGTCGGGGAGAAGCTCCCATCAGAGTGGGTCGTATGGAGATGAAGATCGATGCGGCTCATGCGGGCTCATGGGAGAGGA
>Ga0070681_10004682_pt1 | contig 13083 bp, 15 predicted proteins | sample KBSC83BmetaG_FD_65650 | JGI IMG/M metagenome (GOLD analysis project Ga0070681, IMG submission 65650) | Corn rhizosphere microbial communities from Kellogg Biological Station, Michigan, USA - KBS C8-3B metaG | ecosystem: Host-associated > Plants > Roots > Rhizosphere | place: USA: Michigan... | reverse complement strand
GACGTAACCGAGGAGATGGATCTCAGAGCGCTGCTCAGACGGTATCGAAACGGGGATGGACGCGGTCTGGCCGCGTATAACCCTGTGATGATGTTGCGGTTAATCCTGTACGGTTACTGCGTGGGCAAGAGAAGTTCCCGGCAACTGGAAAAAGCCACCTACGACGAGGTGCCGTTCCGGTATCTGGCAGGCAATCAGCATCCGGACCATGACACGATCGCGGCGTTCCGGAAGGAGCATCTGGCGAGTCTGGGCGATTTGTTTGTAGAGGTATTGCAGCTGTGTTTTGAAGCGGGGATGGTGAAGGTAGGGCAAGTGGCGATTGATGGGACGAAAATGCGAGCCAACGCCGATCGCAATCGGAGTTTCCGGTATAACCAACTCTCGGAACAGGAGCAGGCACTGCAAAAGCAGGTGGAGCAAATGCTTGCGGAGGCGGCACAGTGCGATGCGGAGGAGGACGCACTGTATGGCGAAGGTCGGAAACCAGAAGAGTTACCCGAGGAGTTACGGAGCGCGAAAACACGGCGGGAGAAGATTCGGGAAATCGGCAGCGGCTGCAACGGGAAGCGGAGGAACGCGCGCCGGCGGCTCGGAAAGAGCATGCCGAGTCAGGTGAAACATCGCAACAATGCGGCCAGAAAGCGGTTCGAGCGAGCTACCCAAACGGTGGAGAAGAAGAATCCGCTATGCAGCTTTACCGATGGGGATTCAGCCATCATGCCGAACCCGGCGGGAGGGTTTCTGCAGGGCTACAACGCACAGGCGGCAGTGGAAGGCAGTGCTCAGGTGATTGTGGCGGCAGAAATGAGTAATGACGCGGCGGACAGTAAACAGTTGGTGCCGATGGTGAAGGCGGCCGAGCAGGCACTTCGGCAAGCGTGCAAGGTCGAGGCAGCCGGTGTTGCCGCAGAAGCGATAGGCGATGAGGGCGCGGCGGCGAACAAGTCAGGGGCTGTGATCGCGGAAATCCTGGCCGACGCGGGGTACTTTTATGTGGAAGCGCTGCAGGATGAAGTGTTCCAGGATAAAGCGGCACTGGTCACCCCCGACAGCCGCAAACAAATGAAAGAGCACAAGCCAAGGAACATGCATGCGGTGGCGCAACAAATGCGAGCGAAGCTGAGCACCGAGGAAGGCAAGAAGAGGTATGCGCGACGCGCTGCCATCGTCGAACCCGTGTTTGCTTGGATCAAACAGGTGCGCGGCATGCGCAGCTTTTTGCTACGAGGATTAGACGCGGTACGCAACGAATGGCGAATCATCTGCTTGACGCAGAACCTCTTGAAGTTGCAGCGGTACAGGGCGGCAAACTCCGCCTCGTAAAGCAGCAGCCGCCCGTTGATTAAGACACTTTACTTCACATAATCCAGAACAAGGCTCGCAAGAAAATCAGAATCGCCAAGCGACCACCCCTTGGCCTCTCTCGCGAATCAAAAGAGCGACCGCGGCACAGTATCGCAAATGTATCTCCGACACACTCCATGCCCGGCCCGCGCTCAGCCATCGAGCGCGCGCTCGAGTAACCCGGCGAATTCCTCAGTTTTGCGCCCTACGCGTTCCTTGAGGTTGGTCAGGTCCCTCTCGAGGACATGAAGGCGGTCGGCCAAGTGCAGACAGGCGAGCACAGCGACCCGTGTACTATCGGCCGAAGGGGCTTTCGCCGCGATGGAGTGGAGCAACTCGTCGACGCTCTGCGCCAGTTCCTGTACTTCGCGTGCGTCCTCGCCGGCCAGCAACGTGTAGGCCTGGTTCAGAATCGTAACGCGAACGGGACGTTTATCATCCATGTAAAGCGTGGTCGCGGCTTAACCCGCGCTGAGTTGATCGATGTGGGTCAACAGTTTCTCGATACGGGTGCGGACGTGTTTCCGTTCAGCGCGCACTGCGTCCAGCTCTTCGGCTAATTTCGTAGTGCTTGCTCGCGCTTCAGCCGATTCTTGAATAGCAGCGTCATTCGAAGTGTGCAATGCCTTATTCTCTCCGCGGAGATTTTCGTTTTCTTCGCGTAACGCCTGGTTCTCGCTGCGAAGCTGCGAAACGAGCTCGATTGCTTTGTGGATGCGCTCTTCCAGGGAGGCGAGCGCGTCCGATTCCTGGTGAGGCGCCGCCATCAGTTTGCCTTCTCCAGCGCCGCTTTGGCTTGATCCACCAGCAGCCGGAAGGCCGCGTCATCAACCGCCGCAACTTCGGCTAGGACTTTCCGGTCGAGTTCGATGCCCGCGCTCTTCAGGCCGTGCATGAACTTGCTATATGAGATTCCCCCGGCCCGGCAGGCTGCGCCGATGCGCACGATCCAGAGTGACCGAAAATTGCGCTTTTTCTGGCGCCGGCCGATGTAAGCGAACTTCAGTGCCCGTTCCACCGCCTCCTGGGCCGCGCGATGCAGTTTGCTTTTGGTTAAAAAATAGCCGGATGCCCGATCCAATGTTTTGGCGCGGGAGGCTCTGCGTTTGGTTCCTCGTTTGACTCTGGGCACGTTTCAACTCCTAGTTGATTTATGGCGGCGGGCCGGGCACGTGCCACGCGCTCCGTCCGCTCGCCGGGGTCCCTTAATAGGGAATCATTCGCCGCAATACACGCTGGTCCGACGGATCGGCGACAACCCGCTCATGCAGCTTCTTTTTTCTCTTCCGAGGCTTGGATGTCAATATGTGACGCCCGAAGGCGTGACTGCGCATTACTTTACCGGTTCCAGTTTTCTTGAACCGTTTGGACGCACCCTTATGGGTCTTCAATTTCGGCATAAAAAATGTTCCTCGGGGGAACTACGGAATTCATGATTATAGCACGCACCGGTTTCCAGAAACGCCACCCGCGTCTGCATATGACCGCCTGTTATCCTAGCCGTAGGATGCGATCTCCAGATCCGAACTGCGCTAAACGCTTAACTCGTTGGATCCGGCTTTTGCAGCGACAGAATTCGATAGCAGACGATTTTCGAGGCGCGCGTCGTCCCCGGCACGGTCTTCGCTTGCAGGAGGATCTCCACGTACGGCGCTGGCGTAGAGCCACGTCGAGAATTCAGCATCTTCGAAAGTACCGAAGAAAACTCAGGACTTGTAACGAGTTCGGCGGCAGCCTCAGTCATCTCCATGGTAATGCCCGAGAGTAAGAGCACATAGCCGGTGCCCGCCAGATTCGGTAAAAGCGCGATGTCTGCATAACTTTCAGCAGTGGGCTTACCGTTGCTTCCAAGTCCGTAGCTGGCTTGTTCGCCTGGCCGGGGCGCTTTATTGCGGAAGTAGTACGTCCGGGAGCCCGGGCTCTCGTCCAGAAAGAAATTTAACTGCGGCTCGAACAACTGAAGCCAAGCAATTCCTCGGCGGCTGCCGATCAGGACAAAATTCCCCGTCTTGAATTACCGTGCATCAAGATAACGCGAGTAACGAATCCTTGGGGTGCGGTTGTATCTGTGGCCCAACTCCACCACCTTTTCAGCGACACTCATGTCGCCCAAACTCGTGTATCGGCGCGAGGAGATCAACTGCAGCGCGTCCCGCAGCTTGTGATCCTGGACGAAAGAAAGCAGTTTGAGCGGATACGCTCTGCTAAGATAATCGCTCAAAGGAATATCCGCATCCAGGATGTCCTGCAGCATTACAAGGGATGAGTCGGAGGCACGATGCTGAGCTCCTGACCCGGCGCGAACATCTTGGACCACAGAACGTCTCCCACAGCGGAAGGATATTGTCCAGAGACAAGGGATACGAGGCGTTGGGCTTGCCTCTGTCTCCAGAGGAAAATCGCCGTAGCTGTCAGCGCTACCAGCAGCACAGAGAGGACGGCCACCACGCGCCACGGGTATCTAGACTTTGCGGCGGGCGGGATCACTGCCAAAGCCGGCCGAGGTTCCGAGTCCGGGAGAACGGCCGGTCGCTGCGCTGGCTGGGAGTTACGGGGCTCAAAACGGGCGACATAAGCTCCCTTGGGAATGACCAGGATCAGCGGCTCTTTAAGCCCCTCGGTGCTGAAATAATCCTCTAATTTCTTGCGTAAGTGCCGGACCTGAACCCGAACGATATTGTCCTCATTCGAGTTAAAATCCGGTCGGCGACCCAACACGTTGCAGCCGATATCGTGTGCGCTAATTGTCGGCGGCGCTGAAGGTCGCTCAGAGTGAGGTCGGAGACGCCTGGACTGCTTTGGAGCAGCAAGGGAATTTCTCGAAGTCCTACGGTCTACAGAACGGCACACCAGTTCTCCGGACCATTTACGATCCTTTCTCGACGGTGGTGGGCGCGGATGGTTCAATAACGCGCACACCTTTCCCCAACAACACGATTCCTTCCAACCGTTTCGATCCGCTCGGGGCGGCCTTCATGAAGGATTTCTGGGCGCCCAACAATCCCGGTGACAACATTACCGGAGTGAACAACTATAAGTTTGGCTACATCGACGCGTGGCACTATTACAATTTTGGCGACCGCGTCGATTACAACATCAATGACAAGTGAAAAGTAATTGGCCGCATGGGCCGCTACCATACCACCGACATCTATTCAAACCCCACACCAAACAAGTCACCGTTATATGTGCCGACTGGTTCTCTTCGGAATGCGGACCAAGTGGCGGGGGATGCGATGTGGACGGTCAATGCGTGCACGGTAGTGGACTTCCATGGCGACTGGCATGATGTGGTGGATGCCTATGTTTCGCCACTTGACCGGCGCCTGGGAATTCACCAGCAGCAGCCACCCTGGCATGTGGGATCCGCCGAAGTTGGCGCTGGCGGCGCGCGCCGGTTTCGTCTTCAGAATCGACGACAAGACGGCGCTGCGCTTGGCTATGCCCGCTATGTGATTCCGACGGAGTATAACTTCACCGCGGCCCCGATCAACGGCTTCGAAGACATTCAACTTCCCGGAGCCGCCGTTCTTCGGCATGACGGGTTACCAGAATGTAGCTCCACTGGCGAACGGCGTGCCCCAGGCGACCCTGACGAATCCCTTTACGTCGACCAATCCTCTCCTTCCGAATTTCGGTCCAGTAGCAGGCAAGGCCTTGGGCACGAACATAGGCCGTGGCGGGGAGAACCTGCTTTGGTACCCGCAGAACCTGTCGAAGGCCTTTAACGACCGGTTCAACATCAGCTTCGAACGACAGTTGCCCGGCGGGTTTGTAGCTTCGTTCACCTACTTCTTCAATCGCGGCAACCAGCATTACATTAAGGAGTTGAACGCAATCAACCCGAATATATTGCAACAATTTGCGAGCAATGTCACTCCCCTGGGCCTGCAGGTCGCCAACCCCTTCTATCACTACTTGAACACGACCATCATTAACGGTCCCGATTATTACCAGCCGACCCTGCCGCTGTCCACGTTCCTGGTGCCGTATCCGCAATATGGCCCGATGTACACTATCGGCGATTGCTGCGGCGGTGAGCGCTATAACCAGATCCAGTTCAAGGGCCAGAGGGCCTTCACCAAAGGCTTCAACTTCCCTGTTCACTTACGTTTATACTCGCGAGAAGTCGCAGATCAACCACTTCAACGACGAGACCTACTACAACAGCACGTTCCAGTGGCAGAACAGCGACCAGCCACGCCACCGCATGAACATCGCCGGCACTTACGAGCTTCCTTTCGGCAAAGGCCGTGCCTATCTGAGCGGCGCTCCCAGAGTGCTGGACGCGGTTGTGGGAGGTTGGAGAATAACCCCAGTTTTCCAATCCATCTCGGGCGATTTCCCGAGGTTTGGCAACCTGATCGTGACCGGCAACCCGTGCGTCTCCAGTCCCTCGCCCGGGCAACTGGTTTAACGCATCCGCGTCTCAGCCGATCCCCGCGAACACTTACGTGCTGCGGACCAACCCCTTGCAGTACGATTGCCTGTCGGGCCCGCATTTCTGGGATTTGGATGCCAGTCTGGTAAACGACTTCCATATCAGCGAGAAATTCCGCGCCGAGCTTAAAATGAGGGCTTACAACGCGCTGAACAACGTGAATCGGTCCGATCCGGATGTCAATGTCTACGACTCCAACTTCGGCAAGGCGTTGTACCAGGGATCTCCGGGCGGCACTTTCGGCTCCCAGGGTGCGACCTCCGCGTATAACAGCGGCCGCCGGTCGAGCTTGGCTTCAAGATACGCTGGTAAACCGGGCCTCCAAATCGCTTCCGCGGTACCGGTTTATTCGTTTCCGCCGGCACCGCCGAATCGTGGAAGCTGGTATTCTGGCCACAGAATGTTTTTGGAAAGCTGGCGTAATCTCCTTCGCCTGCTAGCCTCGCCGGCCGTGCAACTTCTGGGGCAAAGCTCTCCGCCGGGCCAGGGAATGGTATCCCGCGGCGTCAAAGCAACTCCCGCGGCAGGTTCTCCGGACTTCCTTTCCACGCGCGGTTTACGGACATCGCGCAACAAGCCGGGTTGAAACATCCGGTGGTCTCCGGCCACTCACGGCGCGCCGACCACGTCATAGAAGCCATGAGCTGTGGGCCGCTTTCTTCGACTACGACAACGACGACTGGCTCGATATCCTGATTCTCACCGGCTCCCGGTTTGGCGATCCGCCGCGCGAAGCCTCCAATCGTCTTTATAAAAACAACCGCAATGGCACGTTTACCGACGTGACTCAGAGTGCAGGCCTGTTTCGCTCCGGCTATTTTTACGGCGTTACGATCGGCGACTACAACAACGACGGTTTTGAAGACATTTTCGTCACCGGCTGGGAGCAGAACACGCTCTACCGGAATAACGGCGACGGTACGTTCTCCGATGTCACGAAACAAGCCGGCCTGCTCAGTCCCCAACCACGCTTTGGCTCCGGCTGCGCCTTTCTCGATTACGATCGTGATGGCAAACTCGACCTGTTCGTCGCGAACTATCTGACGTTTGACATGAAGACGGCTCCTCAAGCGGGCAATCGAATGACTGCAACGCTCAAAATGTATTCTGTGGACCGCGCGGCCTCCCCTATGGATCCCATTCTCTCTATCGCAACAATGGCGACGGCACCTTCACGGATGTCACATCCGCCGCCCGCATAAGCAAGCCGGATGGAGGATACGGCCTCACGGCCGTGGCCGCCGATTTCGATAACGACGGCTGAACGGATATCTATGTTGCCTGCGATTTCACTCCAAGCCTGCTGTTCCACAACAACCACGATGGAACCTTCAAGGAGCTGGGCCTCGAAAGAGGAGTGGCTCTGAGCGACGATGGCATGGAACAGGCAGGGATGGGCGTCGGTATCGGCGCCTCGGCGGTGAAGGGTTTTGAGAATCCGGCGACTCTGATCGGATAGAATGCTGAGGAATGCCGGCTGGCTATTGGTTCATGTTGTTCGGGCTTCTCAGCTTTGCCGCTATGGGCATCATCCATAAGCTGGGCGATCGGTACGCGTGCAACCCATTGCACATCGCCCTGTTCACCATGGCGACGTCGTGCGTACTCAGTTTTCTAAATGCGGCGCTCTCCCAAAGGGAATCATTGCTTTCGCCGAATGCGCGTGTGGTGCTGATCGCGCTGCCGTTCGGTGCTTCGGCAGCGATCGCTTTATGGCTCTTTCAGCGTGGTCTTCGTTACGGCCGCATCGCCACCAGCTGGCTGCTGATCAACCTTTCATCGGGAGTTCCAACAGCGCTTTCCGTCATCGTGTATCACGAACCGCTCACTTTGAAGAAGGCGAGTGTCCTGGTGCTCATCGTGATCTCGCTGCTGCTTCTCTGGTGGGACCGCAAACAAGATCGCGAGAAAAGCGAAAGGACGGCCGCGGCCAGTGTGCCGAGTCCGGTGGTTAGGGTCGATTAACGATGTGGTTTCGCTTGATGATGATCGCTTTCTTTTTCAACGGGCTGTGCCCTTTCGGGCTCAGAATTCTCGCTGGGATGGGACTGGCGGAGCACTATACGCCTCTCTATCTCGTGTTTTGGTACCTCGCCGGAGTGGTATCCATGCTGGGGATCTTTTCGCGCGCGCCGGTCAAGCCCGCTCGCTCGGACATGATTGTTGGTGCCGGACTCGGACTCTTCAGCGCGTGTGGCCAGACCTCCATGGGACTTGCCCTTTCGAAGGGACTGCCGGGGAATGTCGTGTTCCCCGTGTGCCTGGCCGGCGGACTGTTTCTGGTGATCCTGGCGGCAGTTACCGTTTTCAAAGAGCGCATGGGACCAGCGGGCATTGCGGGGATCTCGCTCGGGATTATCTCGATTGCGCTGCTGAGCTTCACGTGAAAGGCGAGCGCCGGCGATAATGCTGGGGATTATGTGGGGCGGTCCCCCCGGACCGCCAAACCCGACCTGGGGTCGGGTCGCGGCTCAGGGGAGCCGCCCTACACAACCTGGCAACGACGCTGTGCGACAACCAGTGCGATTAGTCCATACGCGGCCAGCATCAGCGAAGTTGGCTCCGGGGTCTCACTTCCGGCACCGACGCCGACGTCAGCGGGTCCGAAATCTTCCGAGAAGGTGATGGCCAGGGGCCCTGAATCAGAGGATCCGGTGGGGGAACAACTTACTGCCCGAGCTGCGTTCCAGAACATGTCTGAGCATTAAACGCAGCATCACAGGCCGTCACCGTGATGGTTACATTGTTGACCGGGGGTATCTGAAACGCCGAGACACCCCCGCTGAGCGAAACCCTATAGGACAGGAATAACCCATCGCTTCCGGTCTGACTGACGTTCGCGCCGAAATCCAGGGCAGCACCTACACCTCCGAAAGCGCAGACGAGGTCTACTTCCGGGGAGACACCGGCGGCTGCTGCCGCGAGTTCAAAATTGTCGAAGGTAAAATCGGCAAGTGTGCATGAGAAGCCAGGCGACGTAACATCTTGAGGTCCGGCGAAGGCCGTGCAGAGAGGTGAGGCGGTGCTGGCGGACGTGACGATAAGAGCGATCAAAGTAGCCAGATGGTTTTCACATCGACTCTCCCGGAAACGAGTTTGGATGGATATAAGCCTTTTCTGACTTCAAGGGTAAGGCCGCCAAGTCACAAGATGTGTCGCAGCGGACGCTGGAAGGGTCTGGCTCGTGACGAAGAGAACCTTCAAGTGAGTATGCGAATCGATCGCTCGGCCGAAATCTCCGGGCAACTTAGCGTCCAGCCCATAAAACGGGCCATAGACTTGCTTCCGAGCTGGGGTGTATAAAGACAAGGTCAGCTGTGAAAACCCCGGCGTTTCAGTTATTTAGAATTATTCTGGTGGCGACAGCGGTCCTCCTCGTTCTGACGCCAGGTTCGGCCCAGACAACGCCTGCCGCCGGCGCCTCGCTCTACCTTCAGCAAATCAAGCCAGCCTTGGAAAAGCACTGCGTCATGTGCCATGACGGGCAGTCGCGCAAGGGCGGCCTGGATGTCACCTCCAGAGAAGCGCTTCTGCGAGGCGGCGAGAATGGCCCGTCGATTCTGCCCGGCAACGCGAAAGATAGCCTGCTCTATAAGCTGATTGCGCATGAGCAGCAACCTGCGATGCCATACAAGGCCGGAAAGTTGCCCGATGACGTCATCGCCAAATTCGCCGAGTGGATCAATGCGGGCGCCCCGTATGGCGAGCTGGCAGCCGCACCGAAACAGGGCGGCACTACTCTGTTTGCATCCTACATTCGTCCCCTGCTTGAAACGCAGTGTTTGAATTGCCACGGCGCCGGTCAGGTAAAACGAGCCGGGTTTGACCTCTCGACGCGCGACGGGCTCTTGCGCGGCGGTGAGACGGGGCCGGCTGTCGTGCCAGGCAACGCCCGCGAGAGCGCGCTCTACAAGCGTGTCAACCATGAAGTCCAACCCGGCATGCCCTTTCAAGGTGCGAAGCTTTCTGAAGAGCAGATCGCGCGGATTCGAGATTGGATTAACGCCGGGGCTGAATTTGATGGCCCCCTAAGCGCGAAAGCAGCACGCCGCATCAGCAGTCATTGGGCGTTCCAGGCGCTCAAGAAGCCGCCCGTGCCGCAAGTGAAGAACGCAGCCTTCGTGCGCAATCCAATCGACGCGTTTATTGCTGCCGAGCGGGAAAAGCGCCAGCTGCATCCTATGCCGCCGGCGGACAAGCGCGTGCTTCTGCGCCGCGTGTATCTGGATCTGATTGGTCTTCCGCCTACGAGGGAAGAAGTGCAAGCGTTCCTTGCGGACAATTCCCGGGATGCTTACGAGAAAGTCGTCGATAGCCTGCTGGCCCGCCGCCAATACGGCGAGCGGTGGGGACGCCACTGGATGGACATCTGGCGCTACAGCGATGTTTATGGGAGCGCGGACCGCAGCAGCCGGCCGCACATTTGGCACTGGCGCGATTGGATTATCGAGTCATTAAACCAGGACAAAGGCTACGACCGGTTCATTGAAGAGATGCTGGCCGGGGACGAACTGGCGCCAACAGACCCGAAGGTGCTGGCCGGCACCGGTTTTCTCGGCCGGAACTACTATCTCTACAACCGCGATCTGTGGTTGCAGGACACCGTGGAACACACAGCCACCGCGTTTCTCGGCCTCACGCTTCGCTGTGCGCGCTGCCACGATCACAAATACGATCCTGTTGCCCAGGAAGAATATTACCGGTTCCGCGCCTTCTTCGAGCCGGAAGACATCCGCATGGACCGCCTTCCCGGCCAGCCCGATCTCGCGAAAGACGGATTGCCGCGCGCCTTTGAAGCGGAACCACGGCCCGCTCACCTGGACTCACCCAAATTCAAACACGTGATCGTGGCCATCTATCCGGCGACCTATCGGTACATTCGAGGGAATCCGGACGCGCCGGATAAGGAGCATCCGCTATCGCCGGGGGTGCCGGAAGTTTTGGGCGGCGATCCTATCAAGATTCAACCGGTCGCTCTTCCGCTCGAGGCAACATACCCGGATTTTAAGAAACATGTACAGCAAGATCTCCTTGTGCAAGCCAGTCAGGAAGTGGAGCGGTCGGAAGTAGCGCTCTCGAGAGCCAGTCGCGTGTTGGCCAAAGCCAAACAGCGAGCCTCCGAGACAGCCCCGAATCCGAAGCCGTCGCCCAAAGCCGCGGCATCCGGTACCGGTGCCGTCAGCTTCGACACTACCCTCAAACCCATTCTAGAAAAGAGTTGTTTCAGCTGTCACGACCTGCAGAAGCAGGCCAGCGGTCTGGTGCTCGAGTCAGCCGAATCCATCTTTCAGGGTGGAGTCGCCAATGGGCCGGTTGTAGTTCCCGGAAATAGCGCAGAAAGCGCGCTTGTCCTCTACCTCAGGGGCGAGAAGAAACCCAGAATGCCTTTGAACCAGGCGCCGCTGGCTGAGGATCAGATCGCAGCCGTCGCTCGCTGGATCGATCAGCTTCCCGAAGAAGATCCCGCAACTGCGTTGCACAAAGCGGAAGCCGCTGCGGCGCACGCGGAAAATCACTTGGCCTGGGCCCGGGCAAACCTTCCGGCGCTCGAGGCTCGCATTGCAGCCGAGAATGCTAAGTACTCGAACCCGCCTGATGCGCGTGCGGAAGAGTTGGGCGAAGTCGCGCGGAAAGCCGATCGCCAGGCCAGTCTGCTAAAGGCGCTGGCGGAACTGGCGCAAGCGCAACAGAAACTCTCGGACGCCGTGAATGCCAAAGTCACGAATGAGAAGGAAGGGCGCGCTCGCGAGCAGCGGATCGACGCTGCCGGCGAAGAACTCGAAGCGGCCCAAGCTACCTTGAACCAGGGCACAACCGCCTACACGCCACTGGGCACGCTCTACCCTGCGACCAGCAGCGGCCGCCGATTGGCGTTGGCCCGCTGGATAGCCAGCCGGCAGAACCCGCTCACCGCGCGCGTGGCCGTCAACCATATCTGGCTGCGGCATTTTGGCAAGGCGCTGGTTCCCACCGTGGCGAACTTCGGCACGAATGGCAAGCCACCCAGCCATCCGGAGCTGCTGGATTGGCTGGCCTCCGAGTTCGTGGAGAAGAACTGGAGCATGAAAGCTCTTCACCGCCTCATCGTTACCAGCAACACGTACCGCATGCAGTCCTCCTCCAATGACCCGAAGGATCGTAACCTCTCGATCGACCCCGACAACAAATATTATTGGCGCGCGAACCCGCACCGCATGGAGGCGGAGGTTGTGCGTGACAGCATGCTGTATATGGCCGGCTCGTTGGATTTAGCGATGGGGGGGCAGGAGATCGATGAGGCCAAAGGCCAGGAATCCCGGCGGCGCAGCGTTTACTTTCATCAGACCCCGGATAATCAGATGGTTTTCCTGCAGGTGTTCGACGGCGCGAGCCCCATTGAATGCTATGAGCGCAGCGAAACGGTGGCTCCGCAGCAAGCTCTCGCCTTGGCCAACAGCAAGTTGAGCTTTACCGTTGCGGGTCTGATTACCGGCCGTCTTGGTGGTGTGAGCCCGGCCTCCGCGAAGTTTGTTACCACGGCATTTGACGCTGTTCTGGGCCGTCCTCCGTCAGGGGAGGAGATGACCCTGAGCGAAAAATTTCTAGCGCAAGAAGAGGAACGATTCCGGAGTCCCGAGAAACCTGCGTGGCAGGGTGCAGCAGCGGGCGAAGCCACGGCACCCGTCTTGCGTGCGCGCGAGGATCTGGTCCACGCTCTACTGAATCATAATGATTTTGTGACCATTCGTTAGGTGAGAAATATGAAGCAGCTGCGTTCGATTTTCGGCAGTAGTTGTGGCAGGGTCAGCCGCCGATCGTTTCTGGCTGATTCCGGCCTCGGTTTTACCGGGCTGGTGCTGGGCTCTATGCTGCAGCGCGACGGCATTGCGCGAGCGGCTACGGTGCAGGATTGGGCGCCGCCTGATGGCAAACCGCATTTCGCCCCGAAAGCCAAGAACGTCATCTGGATTTTCATGCTGGGCGGCGTCAGTCACGTCGAAAGTTTTGATCCCAAGCCGGCGCTGGTCAAATATGGCGGGAAGACCATCGGCGAGACGCCTTACCGTCGAGTACTCGAGTCCCCGCTCATCCAGAACCATGTCAACGCCACGATGGAAGAGCGGAAGCTCATGCAGACGTTATTGCCCCTGCAGGTCGGTTTCCGCAAGCGTGGGCAATGCGGCGTCGAAATCAGCGACTGGTGGCCGCACGTGGCCGAATGTGCCGACGATATCGCGTTCATCCGCTCGACCTGGACGACCGACAATGACCATGGCGCGCAGTTGCAGTTTCACACGGGCCGCCAGTTTTTCCAG
>Ga0070681_10004681_pt1 | contig 13084 bp, 12 predicted proteins | sample KBSC83BmetaG_FD_65650 | JGI IMG/M metagenome (GOLD analysis project Ga0070681, IMG submission 65650) | Corn rhizosphere microbial communities from Kellogg Biological Station, Michigan, USA - KBS C8-3B metaG | ecosystem: Host-associated > Plants > Roots > Rhizosphere | place: USA: Michigan... | reverse complement strand
AGCTTGCCTTCCTTGCGCGCGCCGTCGAGCCATGCCTTGGGAACTTCCAGCTCCTTGTCGATGTTGGCCAGAGCGGAAGGTTCCAGCTTCAGCTTCTTAAGAATCTCTTCGGTTGATTTCGGCAGAGGGACGGAGGCGGCGGGAAGTCGGGTCGAGAAGAAACCCAGCGTGCTAATCAACGCCCAGCCCGCGACCCGGAATATTTTTAGTTTCATCGCCAGCGCCTCCTTACGTTTTTGCGCGTTTGTCGCCGGAAAAGAAATTTTGATGTTCAGCGTTGCCGTGTCTTCGGGCTGTATTCTTCTATATAATTGCGCAATGAATGCAAGGCGGGATGGTGAATTGATTCGGGCGCACTCGCGCTGTCGAAGCTGTCGGGCCAGCGCGGTCGATCGAATCGACGGGTATCGCTTCGCTCCACCCATCCTACGGCTGCTATTTCGCCGCGAACACCAGGAAATATTGATAGGGCAGAAAAGTGTGCTCGCGGGCGAGGCGGAAACCGTTTTCGTTCATCTGTCGGATCAGGTCTTCGCGGGCGATTTTCATTCTGAGCGGCGGGCCGACCGGCAGTTCCTTTTTGTGAAAATCGATCATGACAACCTCGCCGCGTGGCTTCAAAAGCCTCTTTATCTGGGAAAGATACTTCGGCTGATTCTCGATGTGGTGCCAGGAGTCGCAAAATAAGAAGCGATCGACCGAGGCCGACGGCAGCAGCGGGTCGTCGGCGTCGGAGAGGACGGAAACCACGTTGGTACTTCTGAAATCGCGGATACGCCGATTGATCTGCAAGATCATGTCCGGGCTCACGTCGACGGCGTACACTTTGCCGGTCTCGCCGACCCGGCGCGCGAGCGGAAAAGTAAAATAACCCGAGCCGGCGCCGATATCCGCGATCACTTCGCCGGGCTTGATATTGAGCGCGGCGAGCACTTCCTGAGGTTTCTGATAGGCGTCGCGCTGGGGATCCTCCAGGGCGCCGATGTACGCCTTGGGATCGTTGTGCAGGCCGTGCATCTCATGAGGACTGCGTTGCCGCGTGTCCTGGGCGCGCGTCGCGGCCGGCGCAAGGATGAGAAAAACCAGCAGCAGGGTAGAAAGCATGATTCGCCTCCCGCGCGAAATTTCACTCGCGCTAATCAGAGGCTATCACATTCGCCGTTGGTGCCAATTACCCGCGAAAATTGTCAACCGTGGCGATCATAGTCGCTGAGGATTCCATTCCCCGACCGCAGGCGCGAAAAAAGTTGCCTGCCCCGGCGTTTCCCTGTATGGGTAGGCGCTATGACGCAGACTGAGCTCAAACGACAGATCGGTTTGTTCGACGCGATCATGCTGATTTCGGGCGACATGATCGGCACCGGTATTTTCATTTCCACCGGTGTCATCGCGGCGCAGGTGCCGTCGCCGGGCGGCGTGCTTCTGGTCTGGCTTTTCGGCGGGCTGTTGGCCTTGATGGGCGCGCTCAGTTGCGCCGAGCTTTCGGCAAGCCTGCCCTACGCCGGCGGCGATTATAATTATATCCGCGAAGCGTACGGCAAGCTGATGGGGTTTCTCTCCGGCTGGTCGTCTTTTCTGGTGACGTTTTCGGGAGCCATCGCTTTTCTCGCGGTGATCCTCAACGAATACATGTCGTTCTTCTTTCCCGTCCTCGCAAGCAAAAATGTGCTTTTTTCGGCGGCGCTGCCCTTAGTCTCGATCAACGTAACCGTCGGCACTCTCTTCTGCATCTTCGTCGTGCTGGCGATTTCGACGCTGCATTGCATCGGTGTGCGTCAGGGAACGGTGACGCAAAATATCTTAACGGTAATCAAGATCGGCTCGCTGGTGGGTATCATTTTGCTCGGCATTTTTGTCGGCAAGGGCGATACCGCTCACTTCACTCCTTTGTTCGACTGGGGCAAAATCGCCAAATCGAGCGTGTTCGCCTCCGCTTTTATACCGGCGATTTTCGCTTACTCGGGTTGGAACGCGATCATTTACATCGCCGGTGAAGTTAAAGACCCGGAGCGGAACTTGCCCAAAGCGCTGCTGATGGGAAACCTGATCGTGATCGTGCTCTACCTGGCGATCAACATCGTTTATATCTACGGCGTGCCGGTGACCGGAATGAAAGGCGTGGCGCGGATTTCCGAAGTGGCGACGACGGCGTTGTTCGGTTATCCAACTTCGGCGTGGATTACGGCGCTCATCACTGTTTCGATCCTCGGCGCGCTCAATGTTGTGACGATGCTCGGACCGCGCATTTATTACGCGATGGCGCGCGACGGCGTATTTTTTAAGCGGCTGACTTATGTCCATCCGAAGTTCGGCACGCCGAGCAGCGCGATCATTCTCCAGGCGGTCTGGTCTTGTTTGCTGATCCTTACGAACACATGGGGAACGTTGTTTACGTACGTGAGCGTGGTGATCACACTGTTTTCGGCGCTGACGGTCGGCTCCGTGATCGTGCTGCGCTACAAGCGGCCGGAGTTGAGGCGACCGTATAAACTGTGGGGTTACCCGATCGTGCCGATTCTGTTTGTCGCCGCGAATTTATGGATCGTGTGGGGTTCGGTCACGGAAAATCCCAAAGATTCTCTGATCGGCCTTGGTATCGTTTGTCTTGGAATACCCGCGTACTTGATCTGGCGCACACGGAGTGTAAAGAACTGAATGGATAATTGATCATGGAGAATTGATCACGGCGGAGCGGGCAATTCCTAATTTTCCATCTGCATTATCCATACTCCATTGGTTGGAACCATGGCTGTTCGCATCACCAAAGTTTACACGCGCACCGGCGATCGGGGCGACACCGCCCTCGTCGGCGGTAAACGCGTGGCCAAAGATTCGCCGCGCATCGAGGCTTACGGCACCATCGACGAGCTCAACTCGGTAGTCGGTCTGGCGCGGGTGTTCAACGAAGAAAGCCTCGAGGCCGGCGAGGGGCATCGATTTCTCGACGAGGTTCTGTGCCGCGTTCAAGACGAGCTTTTCGATATCGGCAGCGAGCTCGCGACCCCGCCGGAATTCTTTCAAGCGGGCATGTACCAGGTCGGTGATGATGAAATCAAGCGTCTGGAGAAACTGATCGACCAGTGCCAGGAAGATCTCGAGCCGCTCAAATCGTTCATTCTGCCCGGCGGCGGGCGCGTTGGGGCTTATCTGCATCAATGCCGCACGGTCTGCCGGCGCGCTGAGCGCGAAACACTGCGGCTGTCGCGCACGGAAGAAATCAGCCCTCGGATCATCAAGTACATCAATCGCCTCAGCGATCTTTTCTTTGTCTTGTCGCGCTGGATCGCCAAGCAAACCGGTCATCCGGAATATCTCTGGCAGCGCGGACTGATGGAGAAAGGCAAAATTAAAAAGTAAAAATTAAAAAGGCAGGGGTGTTTTCATGAAGCTACTGGAGGGGAAGCGAGCGGCGATCTTCGGTGTCGCCAACGATCGCAGCATTGCTTGGGCGATTTCCGAGGCGTTTCACGCCGAAGGCGCAGAATTGGCGTTTACGTTTGCCGGCGAAATTTTGGAAAAACGAGTTCGTCCGTTGGCGGAAGGCATCGGTTCGAAAATTATTCTGCCTTGCGACGTCACCAAGGACGAAGAAATCGAAAATGTGTTTTCCGTACTGAAGCAGGAATGGAACGGTGTGGATATCGTGATTCATGCCATCGCCTTTGCTAACAAGGAAGACTTGTCCAATCCCTATGCGCAGACCAGCCGCGCAGGTTTCCATCTTGCGCTCGACGTAAGCGCGTATTCGCTGGTCGCGCTGGCGCAGCGCGCCGCGCCGCTGATGGAAGGCCGCGGCGGCTCGATCCTCACGCTGACTTACATGGGCTCGGAAAAAGTGATTCCCAATTACAACGTGATGGGCGTGGCGAAGGCTGCGCTGGAAGCGAGTGTGCGCTACCTCGCGCACGATCTCGGACCCAAGGGTGTGCGCGTCAACGCTATTTCCGCCGGCCCGCTGCGCACCTTGGCCGCGGCGGGCATCTCGGATTTCAAATCCATGCTGCATCACGTGGCCGAGCGCGCGCCGCTCAAGCGCAACATCGACGCCGAAGAAGTCGGCAAGACTGCGCTCTATCTCTGCAGCGACTGGGGCAGCGCCGTTACCGGCGAGGTTGTTCACGTTGACGCCGGGTATAATATTATGGGGATGTGACGGAAGAATGGGTAAATGGAGTGTTGCACTGATGGAGTAATGATCCGGGACTCCCGACACTCCAGCATTCCAGTACTCCATCACTCCAGCGAACTTTTATGGCCGTCAAAGAAATCACGCCGCAGCAGGCTCACGAATTTCTAACGGCAAACCCTGATGCCGTTTACATCGACGTACGCAGCGAGCGGGAATTTGTCAATGGACATCCCGCCGCCGCGGTGAACATCCCGGTCGCTTTTCCCGATCCGGCGCGCGGCATGATGATGAATGCCGACTTCGTCAAAGTCGTCGAAGCCAACTTCGCCCACGACACGAAAATCGTCGTCGGCTGCCAGGCCGGACCGCGTTCCAATGCTGCCGCCAGCTTTCTGCAGCAGGCAGGGTTCACGAATGTATCCAATATGGTCGGCGGCTTTGGCGGCATGCGCGATCCGATGGGCACCGTGATCGCGCCGGGCTGGACAGATTCCGGCTTGCCGGTGACCGACGATAATGGCGAGGGCGTGAGCTACGACTCGCTCAAGGGGAAAATTAAAAATTGAGAATGGAAAATTGAGAATGGAATGCTGAGATCCCAGTCCTGCGATTATCAATTCTCCATTTTCAATTATTCATTATGCTTTATTTCAAACAGATCGAGATCGGGCCGATGCAGAACTATGTTTATCTCATCGGCTCGATGGAAACACGCAAAGTCGCCGTCGTCGACGCGGCGTGGGAGATCGACACGATTCTCAAAATCGCGGCGCAGGACAACGTGGAAATCACCCATGCTTTCGTGACCCACACGCATCCTGATCATGTCGGCGGCGGGTTTGCTGGCATGGAAATCGACGGTGCCACGGAATTATTGGAGAAGTGCAAGGCCAAAGTCGTCGTGCACAAAGCCGAAGCGGAGTTTATCAAAGGCCTGTCGGCATCGGACATGATCAAGTCCGACAACGGCGACAAGATCAACGTCGGCGGGGTCGAGATCGAACTTATGCACACCCCCGGCCACACGCCGGGCTCGCAGTGTTTTCTTGTAGACGGCCGGGTGGTTTCCGGTGACACCATGTTCGTTGACGCCTGTGGCCGAGTGGATTTTCCCGGCGGCAACGCGGAGCAGATGTATTACAGCCTCACGCAGAAACTGGCGGCTTTGCCGGATGACACGATCCTTTTTCCCGGCCACAACTATGCGCGCAAAACCCAGGACACCATTGGCGAGCAGAAGAAAACGAATCCGTATTTGAAATTCGGTTCTTTGAAACAGTTCTTAGCGGCGATGGGTTATCGCTGATCAATGTCCGATTAGCTCGTGGTTCGAACCCGGATCGGAATCCTGGGGCATGCCTCGCTAAAAAATTAACCGCCGCTTGCGTCGATATTTTCCGACAATCATCGCTTTGATATGCGAGCGACCTTTACGTCTACAATAGTCGTTTTCGGCTCCTTCGATTTGCCGTCGATGATGGATAGCTCTTGGCCATCGTGAGCAATCGGCGGGGCGTCGTGAGGTCGCCATACAGGCGAAATGACGATCCAGCCAGCATCGTGTGAGCGTCATTGCCCTCGAAGTCAACGCGTATTGCCCGCGCGCCTGGCGAACCAGGAATGATCGGCGCAAACCGCTTGATGCCTTCCGTCCTCTTTCGGGTTTGCCCACCGCATTGGGATACCATCCTCGCATCCCATTTGAATTAGCTCCTCAAAGTCCATCACCGTGAAAAGGCGGGTTTTTCCGGAGACGAGCTACTATTGGAAAATCCAGCGGGAACATGAAGAACGGCTTCATAAAGCCGTCTCTCATATTGAGTTCGACAAAGTCAAAAAAACGGAACGATTTTTTGTAGAATTTCTAATTCATCCTTTGGGTCGCTGCCGGCCTCGAAGGAACTAGCGCAATCCTCATACTGGTGCTGAAATCTTCATCCCGAGCACAAGGTTTTAAATTCTCGAACCGTTACCCGTCAGCATCCGGCCCGATGAACCGACCTAGACTCGTACGTCACTCAGATCGTGGCCTCCTCAGCATGGCGCCCACGACCGAGTGTAATGACATGCCCGGGATTTCTGCTCCGGCCCCGTGTTGACCGGCAGGGCATTCCTTCAGCGCCGCCGGCTTTGTATCGGTCAGGTAGGTCTGAACCGCTGCCGCATCTCGTAAGAAATAGGCTTTCCGCAATCCAAAATGGTACACGAATAATCGCTCGTACGGATAGAGTTCGCCTGTGTCGTAAGATATAACAACCAACCCTCGCTTATCAGCCCTCACCCGAGAGTGAAGAACGTCGGCGCGAATATCTCGGTGACCATATGTGAGCTGTAATGCACCAGCAAGATCCCATGACGTATCAAAAACAATAGCGGGGCCGTAATACGGGCATGTACCATCCAGCATTAATGAAGTTCCCGCCGGCATTGTCGGGAATTGCTCCTTGATGGAGCCGAGAATCTTAAGCTGCCGGTGATAGCTTTCAACCCAAAATGCCGCGACAGTGTTGCAGGTAAAGAAGCCGCTGACCCCGAGTATCGCGATGCCTGCAGCGAATAGTCGCGCTCGCAACGTCCGGTTGGCTGAGAGCTGGCAGGCGATCCAGCCGGTTGCGCCCACCAAGGAGAGCGCGACTCCAACCGCCGCCGCATTAGCGGCGCGGTTGTTGATTCCGGCCATGGTCGGGGTGGGCGGGTAAAGAGAGAAGCCAGCAGCAAAAACGATCACACCGAGACCTGAGTAGACCAGCATGCGCGCCGGTTGTATCGACGTAACCGTTAGCGCTGCCTCGTCGGCATGGCTGATACACCCGATCAAAAAGACACCGATAATTACTCCCATGATAACTTCGCGGAACGTCGCATAATGCACAATTATCTGCCAGACCGTGAATGGAATCTTCAGGACGTGGTGGAGGTAGCTGATCTCAACGGCTGCGAGCATTTGCCGATGCACTAAATCAAGGTATGCGAGCGGCGTGCCCTCACGAACCCCGCGACTCGCCAGCAGTGCCTTGATGATGAGAAGTGAGACCACGGCCACTCCGTTGCTTCCCAGAACGATGAGTCCTCTCCATGGTGGCCGTCTGCGATAGCCCTCACGAAAACTTTGCCACCATTGCCTCAACGTGAGAACGCAAGAGCCTACGATCACTAGAGGCATGAATACTTCATAGGCGAGCCCGCTCAGCAGAACCAGGGCAACACCGAGGGCATTCCACCACCAGTACGTCCGACTCGACCAAATCGCTCGCTCGTCCGCATAGAAGCTCATGAAAAAAAAGCAGGCACTGACGTTTGCCTGCATCGCGGATATCCACAACCGGTCGGTCGAATAGTGAGGAAGCAGCGCATACAGGAGCGGGACCGCGAGAACGAAGATAGGCGGCTCATGCAGCTGCCGCAAACAGAGGTAGAATGAGATCGCGGTTAACGCGACCAACATCGTGTTGAAGATGTGATAATCAAGCGGATGAAGACCGAATAGCTTGTACAGGGCAGTTAGGAAAATCCATTGGATCGGGCGTACCGCGTTGTCAAGGTACAAAAGCTCGCGGAGTAACCCCAGGAAAGACTGGTCTCTAGCCAGGTGCAGCTGCGCAAGAAAGGCCCAATCGTCGCTGTAGAAACCGAGTTGCGGGAGATGGAACACGGTGGGGAGTACGGCCGCGGCAATTATCAGAAGGCAATCGATCTTTGCTCGATGCATCACCAACTTGAACGAGAGATTCATCATTCCCAAACGATAAACCAGCTTCATGCGGCTTGATGGTGATAGCAGCGTCCTGGCTAAGACGGCTGGGGCGTTGCTGTTTTTGGCAGCCTATGAGCCAAATGAAAACGATACTCATACATGCTGGCCGCGCCAGCAGCTATGCTTGTGCCTGTGAGCTTAAACGCAACAGCGGCACGCAGGTGGGGTATCAGCCTGCCTATGCCGAGCAGCAAGCCAAGAGCCGCCATTATCTTCCCCGGGGCAAGAGTAAGCGGGTTTGGCGTGGACACAAAGGCGGCAGCCCTGTGGATCATACCCAGGACCGAGTCCCGATTGATCGCGCCCAGCCTATATTCACAAGCGACGACAACCCGGTCATTGAGAGGCGGACCTGATGTTGTTTGCCAAGTACGGTCAAGCGGTCCTGGTCACTCATGAAAGACGCTCTCGTTAGCTTATAGTTAGTCGTCCAACCCAATAAGGTGGCCATCGGACGAATGCGCCGAGGACTCCCTAGGAAACCGACCTGGCTGTATTACCCGACCACCGTTTGCTCGACTTGTGCCTATAATCACACGCCGAGAAAGTGTCTTAACTACAAAACTCCGGCAGAGGTTTTCTGCCACGAACTGTTGCACTTGAAATTTGAATCCACCCCTCAACTCGCCAAGCATCGGCCATTGTTCGCGGTTTGTTTATGAAAGAGAAAGAGTTTGGTTAAGTTATTGAAATGATTTGCTCTCCCGGCGCGATTTGAACGCACGACCCAAGATTAGGAATTGTGCTCTGTCCGTGAACCTGTCAGTTACCCGCGTACTTATTCGTCCACAGCACGCCTTCTTTTGCCGACGGGGTTTTGGCGTGGTCTTTGATCATGCCGGAGCCGACGGAGAAGTCGACGACCTTTTGCCAGCATTCTGATTCATGCTGTCCGGAGGTGACACCGCTGGAAGGTTCAATCCTTCACACCGGTGCTTGAGGCGGGTTTCTTTATTCCCAATCTTTGGCGCATCTCGTTGCTGGAAATCCCGCCTTCTGTGCGATGACGGGCGCGCGAGCGCTTGATCAAGGCCAGAAATTTCCGGTTGGTACTTAATGCGACGGTTTCCAGATCGGCGTTTTCGAGGGATACTAGCGCTGCAATCGGTTTCCCTTTACGCGTCACGATGACGGGTTCCTTTTTTACCCGAGTGGTATAGTCCGCCAGAGGAGCTGTTGCTTTCGATTTTTCGACGACCCTCATAGCTCAAATATATCCTTTCCGATGCGCACAAGGTTTCGAACTTTGATACCGACCGCGCGAATCAGCACGAATTCCCGTTCTTCGTCAACATCATAATACACCCTCAAGTCGCCGATTCGTAGCTCCCAAGGAGCCAGGGAGTTAGGACGCATGGGTTTACGGTTTCTGGTTTCTTCCGTAGGCGTGTGGGTGAGTTGCTCGTCGACGCTGTCCAAGACAGTAGCGCGCTGACGTGCGGTCAATCTACGCAAATGATCTTCTGCGTCGGGTGAGTACTCAATACGATACGGCAATTTCAGGAGGACCTTTTTCCGAAGAGGTTAAGTTAGCGAGAATCCATCAGGACTTGCTCGCGTCCATTCAGAATTCGAAATCCGAACTCTAGACGCGAGACGCCAGACTCTCAATCCTATTTCGTATATTTATTCGTCCACAGCACGCCTTCTTTCGCCGACGGGGTTTTGGCGCGGTCTTTGATCATGCCGGAGCCGACGGAGAAATCGACGACTTTTTGCCAGCCTTCCTGGTTCATGTTGCCCCATGGCGGCATGGCGGGAGCGACCATCGAGTAGGCGAGATCGAAGACGTTGTCGTCGAGCTTGGTTTTGTTCGAGAAGCGGTGGGCACGAAGCGCAGCTTTGAAGGCGGCAGGGTCGATGTGGTAGAGCGCGGCGCCGCGCGAGATCGCTCGCGAGACGGCGTTGGCGAGGTTGGGATTCTGTTCGGCCCAATCGGGACGCGCCATCAAGACTTCGTACGGGTAATTGGTCAGCTCCGTCACCTCTCCGAGACCCAGCGGAATCAGTACGTAGCCTTTGCCGGCGGCTTCGGTGACTTCCGCGGAGGGCGGGGATTGCGCCAGGCCATCGACGACTCCGTTCATCAACGCGGCCGGTAGCTCGGTGCCACCGAGATAGGCGAATTTCAATTTGCTGCTATCGCCCTTTATCTTGGCGATAAGAAATTTGAAAATCTGCTCCGAAACCGCGCCCGGACTGGTGGCGCCGATGGTGCGGAGCTGGGTCAGCACTTTGATGCGCTCGTTCAGCGGGCTTTTGCGCGTGACCTTGAATTTATCGGCGATCGCTTTGCGAATCGCGATGCTGAGCGTGAGATTGCGATTGTGCGCCTGGATCGCGATCAGCGGCGCGCCTTCGATGTGCGCCAGCACCAGACCTTCCGAGCTCGATGCGCAAAAATTGGCCGAGCGGCCGACCACCGCGTTTTGACATGGCGCGCCACCGCCAGCCGAGGTAATCTTCGCGCGCACGCCTTCCTGCTCGAAATATTTGAGCTGCTCGGCAACCCACAGCGCGGAGAACGCCATGTTTGACACGGCGGTCAAGATCGTCACTTCGCCGAGATCCTTCTGCTGCGCTTCCGATCGTGCCGGGGCCAGCAGAAAAAAATAAAAAACGAGAGCGGTAACCCAGATGCTTACAAACCTGCGTCGAGTTAAAAAAGTATTTCTCACGGCGTCCTCCGATTTCCCAAAAATTGGAGATCCGAAACTCAAAACTCAAAACCGCCGGCGCCGGCCGGCTAGCGTTTGCCGACGTATTTGTTCGTCCAAAGCACGCCTTCTTTCGCCGACGGTGCTTTGGACGGGTCTTTGATGATCCCGGAGCCACCCGCGAAGCTTATGACCTTCTGCCAACCCTCTTGGTTCATGTCGCCCCAACGGGGTATCGCGTCGACGATCATCGAATAGGCCAGGTTGAAAATCGGCTCGTCGAGCTTGGTCGGATCAAAGAAGCGATGGGCGCGCAGCGCGGCTTTGGCTTGTTCCGGATGGCTGTGAAAGAGCGCGCCGCCGCGGGAAACGGCGCGAGCCGCGGCGCTTGCGAGTTTGGGATTTTGCTCGGCCCAATCGGGTCGCGCCATCAATGCAAGGTAGGGATAGTCGGTAAACTCGGGAATCTCGCCGAGGCCCAAGGCAATGAGCACGTAACCTTTGCCGGCGGCCTCCGTGCTCTCGGGCGTGGGCGGCGACGATGCGAAGGCATCGATTACGTTGTTCATCAGGGCCGCCGGCAGCTCGGCGCCGCCGAGGTAAGCGAACTTGAGCTTGCTCGGATCGGCGCCGATTTTTTTTACCAGAAAGCGGATGATCTGTTCCGATGCCGCGCCGGGACTGGTGGCACCGATGGTGCCGAGCTGAGTCAACACTTTGATGCGCTCGTTCAGCGGGCTCTTGCGCGTGACTTTGAATTTATCCGCGATCGCTTTGCGGACGCCGATGCTGAGGGTCAGACTGCGGTTATGAGCCTGAATCGCGATCAAAGATGCGCCTTCCAGATTGGCCAGGACCAGGCCTTCCGAGCTCGACGCACAAAGTTGCGCCGAACGCCCAACGACCGCGGTTTGACAAGGCGCACCGCCGCCCGCCACCGTGATTTTCGGACGAACGCCTTCCTGCTCAAAATATTTTAACTGCTCCGCAACCCAGACCGCGGAGAATGCCATGTTGTTGACGGCGGTGAGAATATTGATTTCCGGGAGTTCCTTTGGTTGTGCCGCCAGCCTCGCCGGCGCAACGGCAAGAACGGTCAAGACGGCGACCGTGAATAACCAGCCGGACGTAGGTTGTCTGATCGATGTGTTCATGGTGACTCTCCGTTTTGGCTCGTACCCGAACACGAAACCTGAAATTTGAGAATGCCGTTCGGCCTTTTATGGTTTTCCTACATACTTATTCGTCCAGAGCACCCCTTCTTTGTTCGACGGCGCTTGAGCTTCTTTGACGATGCCCGCGCCGGTGGCGAAGTTGATGACCTTCTGCCAGCCGGCGGTGGTCATGCTGCCCCAGGCGGGCATCGCCTTGGCGACCATGTTGTAAGAAAGATCGAAAACACTCTCGTCCAATTTGACGCCGAGCCGGTGGGCGCGCAGAGCGGCTCTGGCCTCTTCGGGTTTACTATGGAACAGCGCACCGCCGCGCGAGATCGCGCGCGACACCGCCATGGCGATTTTCGGATTGGCCTCGACATAATCCGGCCGCACCATCAGCACTTCGTACGGATAGTCGGTCAGCTCCGGCACTTCGCCTTTGCCGAGCGGAATCAGAACGTAGCCTTTGCCGCTCGGCTCGGTGACTTCGGCCGAAGGCGGCGACAGCGCGTAGGCATCGACGATGTTATTCATCAGCGATGCGGGCAGCTCAGGCGCGCCGATGTATACGAACTTGAGCACGGTGCTGCCGGCCCCGGCTCTCTTCACAAGAAATTTAAATATCTGTTCGGACGCCGCGCCCGGTCCGGTGGCGCCGATGGTACCGAGCTGAGTCAGCGCTTTCAGCCGCGCGCCGATGGGGCTCTCGCGAGTGAGACCGAGCTTGTCGACGATCGGCTTGCGCAGCACGATGCTCAAAGTCATGGCGCGGTTGTGCGCCTGGATCGCCATTGCCGGCGCGCCTTCGGCGCGCGCCAAGACGAGTCCCTCCGAAGTCGACGCGCAAAAATTGGTCGAGCGGCCGACTACCGCGTTCAAACACACCGAGCCGCTTGGCGCCGGGGTGATTTTGATCCGCACGCCTTCCTGCTCAAAATATTTGAGCTGCTCGGCGACCCAGATCGCCGCGAAGGCGAAGTTCGGCACGGCGGTCAGCATGGAGACTTCCGGCATTTCTTTTTGCTGTGATTGTGCCCGCGGCGGCGCGAGCGATAACACGATTAAAGCGGCGAGAACCGCGACGCTCAAACGAGTTCGGCCTCGATGATTCATGGAACTCTCCTTTCAGCTATCCCTGGATTTGCACGTGCTCGGTTTGCGCTTGCCAGCGGAGCGCGCGGCGCTCGATCGCTTCGGCGATCTTGTCCATGATGATCACCATGATCATCAGCACGATGATGCCGACGAACACGTCGGCGGTTCGGAAAATGCCCGCCGACATGCGGATGAAAAAGCCGATGCCCTCGGTGGCAGCGACGAACTCGCCGACGATGGCGCCGATCACCGCGAACGGGATGCTCGTGCGGATGCCGGTAAAAACGTAGGG
>Ga0070681_10004680_pt1 | contig 13084 bp, 7 predicted proteins | sample KBSC83BmetaG_FD_65650 | JGI IMG/M metagenome (GOLD analysis project Ga0070681, IMG submission 65650) | Corn rhizosphere microbial communities from Kellogg Biological Station, Michigan, USA - KBS C8-3B metaG | ecosystem: Host-associated > Plants > Roots > Rhizosphere | place: USA: Michigan... | reverse complement strand
AATTGAACCGCGTGGCGTCAGTGAGTTTCACACGACGATCGCGCGCGCCCGAGACGATCGCTGACGCTAGTGGATGCTCGCTGTGTCGCTCAAGACTCGCGGCCAGTCGCAATAGCGTCTGTTCGTCAGTGTTGCTTGTAGAAACGACGCTTTGAAGCTGCGGTTTGCCTTCAGTCAACGTACCGGTCTTATCAATAACGAGCGTGTCGACCTTGCGCATGACCTCGATCGCTTCCGCATTCTTGAACAGGATGCCGTTCAGCGCAGCCCTGCCCGTGGCGACCATGATCGACATCGGCGTTGCGAGTCCGAGCGCACACGGGCACGCGATGATCAGCACGGCCACGGCGTTCACGAGACCGTGCGCCATGCGCGGCTCAGGCCCCCAAATTCCCCACACCGCAAAAGTAATCGCAGCGATCAGCACGACTGCCGGAACGAAGTAGCTTGACACGACGTCGGCGAGTTTCTGAATCTGCGCACGGCTGCGCTGGGCCTCACCCACCATCTGCACGATCTGCGCCAACAAGGTTTCCGAGCCAACGCGCTCTGCGCGCATCACAAACGATCCGGTACCGTTCACGGTCGCACCTACCACGCGATCGTTCGCACGTTTCTCAACCGCAATCGGCTCGCCTGTGATCATCGACTCATCGACACTGCTCGCACCTTCGAGCACGACGCCATCAACCGGAACCTTCTCGCCGGGCCGGACTCGCAATCGGTCGCCAACATGCACCTCGTCCAACGGAACGTCTTCCTCTTGTTCGTCCTGACGCAGACGTCGTGCTGTTTTGGGAGCAAGCCCGAGGAGTGCCTTGATCGCAGCGCCGGTTTGACTGCGCGCGCGCAACTCAAGCACTTGGCCAAGAAGCACGAGTGTCACGATCACCGCCGCGGCTTCAAAGTAGACCGGAACGTTACCGTGTGCATCGCGAAACGAACCCGGAAATATTCCGGGTATCAAGACCGCGATCACGCTGAACAGATAACCAACGGCGACGCCGAGCCCGATCAACGTAAACATGTTCAACCTGCGATACACGATCGACTGCCAAGCACGCACGAAGAACGGCCAACCAGCCCAAAGGACTACCGGCGAAGCGAGGACGAGTTGCAGCCATGCCAACGTCCGCATCGAGAAGATCTGTTGCAGCGGCTGGCCGGGGATCAGATCGCTCATACCGAGGACAAAAACAGGAGTCGTGAGGATGACCGCGGTCCAGAATCTGCGGGTCATGTCCATCAATTCGGTGTTCTCTTCTTCTTCGAGCGACGCCACGAGCGGTTCGAGCGCCATGCCACAGATCGGGCAACTGCCTGGACCGTCGCGAATGATCTCGGGATGCATCGGGCACGTGTACTTCCCAGCCTTCGTGACGGGCTTCGGGTCAGTCTTTTGCAGGAAGCTCTCAGGATCTTTTTGGAAGCGATGCAGGCAGTGTGTGTTGCAGAAGTAGTAAGTTTTGCCTTGGTACTCGAAAGATCCGGCGGCGTTTGCTGGATCTACAGTCATGCCACAGACGGGATCGACGACGCCTGGTTGTATTACTTGTAGCGTGCGACTCATTTCCTTGTTCTCTTACTGAATGCGTGCGGCATCGGGTTCGAATGCGCGAGCTCTGTTTCTTCGATCAAGCCGCACACATGACCGTCGAGTTCGCCTGTTTCTTCCCACTTCGCGAGTGCCGCGCCGAGTTCTTTACGGTAGCGGCGCATCTCGCGCATCTTTTCGTCGAGCTCGGCAAGACGGTGGCGCACGATCTCGCGCACTTCGTGGCACGGGCTGCGACCGGCAGCCTTGTCGGCGATGATCTGTTTAATCTCCTGGAGCGAGAAGCCGAGCACCTGGGCGCGCTTGATGAAATCGAGGCGCGTCAGCACCTCGGCATCGTAGACGCGATAGCCGCTCTCAGTGCGACCCGGACGACCGAGCAGTCCGCTGCGCTCGTAAAAGCGTAGCGCCTCGATACCGATACCGCTCGCTTTCGCAACCTCACCGATTTTTAGCGGGCGTCGCGGGCTTTGCATAAAAAGTCGGAACTGAGCGCCAAAGGCGCGGAATATGAAAGCCAGGGGCAAGCGCCGAACAACGTGAGGCGCGTCGCCCCTGGTAAACGCGCGCAATGACCGTGAAGCTCTGAAAGAGCGGAATAATTGATGTTCGTATTTCGCACTTTCAGTGCTCTGTTCAAAATATTTCTTTGTTACCAGGGGCGACGCGTTCCGCTGCGCTTCACGCTTGCCCCTGGCTATTATATTTCGCGCCTTTGGCGCTGGCCGTTTGCCCTGCCTTTCATATTTCGCGCCTTTGGCGCTGGCCGTTTGCCCCTGGCTATTATATTTCGCGCCTTCGGCGGTGGGCGTTTGACCTGGCTTTCATTTTCGCGCCTTTCGCGCTTCATAGCGGCTTTTTGTGCAAAGCCGGTGTCGCGTTTCAAGGTTTGATTTCATTGCAGGGACATTCTAGACCCTGTAGTCAAGTACAGAGTCAAGCGAACACGGGCGGCCACGGAGGGCCGCCCCTACAGTTCCTTCGCACAATCCTAATTCTCTCGAATATTAAATCATGGGACGTAATTGTAGGGGCGGCCCTCCGTGGCCGCCCGTGCTTATCGAAGAATTTGCCACAGCCGTATGTTTGACACCGGCGACTCCGCCAGGAGTGCGCCCGCGTACTCGTCACCAACCTCAATATCAAACATCGTCCAACGCGACATGTCCTGTCCTTCTGCGCGTAACAACGCCGCCGCTTCGCCAGGCGCAAGCGTCACGTCAAACGCGTCGAGCGGCTCCGACATCCCACGCCCGATCGCTTTGATGTACGCCTCCTTCCTGGTCCAACAACGAAAGAACGCCGCAACCTGCTCGTCTTTCGGCAACGCATTGAACGCCGCTACCTCAACACGCGAAAAGAATCGACGCGCAATGTCCTCCGTCGCGAAATCCACGCGAACGTGCTCAACGTCAACTCCGATCTCCCTGTCCGCAGCAACTGCAAACAGCGCCACACCATGCGAATGCGACACGTTAAATCGCAAACCTTCGCCAACGAGCGAAGGCTTGCCATACGCGCCATACGAAAATCGAAACTCCCGCGGCTTCACATCAAGGTAGCGCGCCAGCACGTAACGCAACCCGCCTCGCCCGACAACGAAATGCCTGCGATGCTTCTCGAAATGAAAACGACCAGCCCGCTCAAGCTCATGCGGTTCCAACGTCGCGCGAAACTCGTTCAACACACTATCCGGCTGGTCCAAGGCAAGACGCCAGACGTGTACTTCCCCCATCGCCAACGACAACGCCTTCGGCGGTTCGGACCATGTTTGAACTTCAGCCATTTCCGCAAAGAACTTAAACCAGAAACACAGCACACGCCAAGGTGACAAAAAGAACACTTTCATCTGCGAGGCTGTGCAGGATAGAATCGGCCCAGCCCAGATTCGTTGGCTGTCTCCCCCGAATTAAGTTCCCCCGACTTCTTTGCGAAAGTTTGCATTAATTTGGATGACCTCAGGAGGGGGTCTGGCAATGTCGCGAACTATTTACAATCTGGCCCGACTGGCAATGTGCGGGCTTTTCCTTTTCTCCTTAGCGAGTGCGGCACACGGGCAGTTCCGAGCCGGCGTCCAGGGCACGGTCTCGGATTCAGCGGGCGCACTCGTTCCCGATGCCAAGGTTGTTCTGACGGATACTGAAACCGGAAAAACGCAGGAGACTACGACCAATAACGAGGGTTTCTATCGCATCACCGGCCTCGCCCCGGGAAAGTACGGATTAACGGTCGAGAAAACCGGTTACAAGAAAATCGCCCAGAGCCTGAGTATCAGTGCGGAGATTATTCAGGGCATGGACGTTATCCTTGAAATCGGAGATATCACTGCCACCGTAACGATCACCAATGACACCACCGCACAACTCGAAACTGAGAACGCGAATGTCAATAAAGGAATCACTACAAACGAGGTGAAGCGACTTCCGCAAGAAGGACGCGATCCATACGAATTGCTTCGGCTCACACCGGGAATCTTTGGCGATGCAGCTCGCAGTCCCAACGGAAACTCCACCGCGTTGCCGAACTCGCCCGGACCCGGCGGTTCAAGTACTTCAATCTTTCAGGCGGAGAACCAGCCGCAGATCACTGCCAATGGTCAACGCATTTCGGCGAATAACTATCAGATCGACGGAGTGAGCGTAAACAGTCTCAGTCACGGCGGCGCCGCTGTCGTCACACCCAACCAGGAATCGGTGAAAGAGATCCAGGTGTCGTCGGCCAGTTATTCGGCCGAGGACGGAAGAAACTCGGGCGCCCAGGTCAAAGTGGTTTCACAGAACGGCTCCAACGATTTTCACGGGAGCGCCTTCCTCAAATATGACAGTCCCAAGCTCAACGCTTTTAATAAATACCCGAACGACTTCGGCCGCGGACGTGTGGAAAGAGTTGAGCGCTTCTTCCGTCAGTTCGGGGGTAGCGTTGGTGGTCCACTTATTTTGCCTCGCTTCGGTGAAGGTGGTCCATCCACTTACAATGGTCGAGATCACACGTTCTTCTTCTTTTCGTACGAAGCATTGCATGAAAATTCAACGGCGCCGTCGATCGCCTACGTCGAAACGCCGCAGTTCCGGCAAAGCGTCATCAACGCGCGGCCGGGTAGCATTGCCGCGCAAATCTTAACCAGTGAGGGTGTTCAGCCACGCATCGGCGGTGTACTCACACCAACCTGCTCCGACATAAATGGCGGCATTCCCTGTCAGGTGGTTGGCGGTGGTCTCGACGTGGGATCGCTGACTGGTTCAGTGGGTCAGTACGTCTCTTTCTCGAATCTCGGCGGCGGTGGTCTCGACGGAATACCTGACATTGAAAAGGTGCTCATCGAAGCGCCCTCCATCAACCGGCCCAAGCAATATAATGCGCGCTTCGATGTTCTGCCGAACTCAAATAATCAATTGACATTCAGCACTTATCTCACGCGCTCGTTCCATATCGGCACCGATTCGGGCGGGGCCGCACGGCCGCAAACTGATATTACCAACGCGCCTCACAACACAGCTTTTACCGTGCTCTACAACCGCACCTTTTCGCCGCGACTGCTGAACGAAGCGCGCTTCAACATGACGAAATTTGCTTACAACGAAATTGAGTCGTCCAATACAACCAACTTCGGCATTCCGCGGATCGAGATCGAGAGCCTGTTGCGTTCCGACCGTATTCGCTTCGGCGCTAACCAGTCTGAAGCAACGCCGGGTATCTTTTCTGAAAAGACGATGGAGTTTCGGGACATCGTAAGTAATGTCCGCGGCAATCACGGGCTAAAAATGGGCGGCGAGTTTCGTCGCGAGTTCAACGATAACAACCTCAACGGTGCGGCGCGCCCGTTGTACACGTTCGCCAGCCTCTTCAACTTTGCGAACGACACCCCGCTCTTCTATCAGATCAACGCCAATCCGCAGACGGGTGGACCAGCAAACGCACAGCGTCACTTTCGCTCGAACAGTTATGGCGTTTTCGTGCAGGACGACTGGAAAGTACGTCCAAATCTGAGTCTGAATCTTGGTCTTCGCTACGAGTTGTTCGGAGTATTGAAAGAGCAGAACAACCAGGTGGCTAATTTTGTATTTGGACCAGGAGGTGGTTTGACAGGTTCGAAAGTCGAACCGACCAGCCGGCTGTACAATACGGATAAAAACAATTTTGCGCCGCGCTTCGGATTTGCATACAGCCCGAAGTATTACGGCCTCGAAGAGAAACTCGTCATTCGCGGCGGAGCCGGCATCTACTACAACCGCATCCCCGAAGTGGTTTTCTCCAACACGCGCGGCAATCCGCCGTTCTTCGCACGATATGCGATCTGTTGCGGCACTGCATCTACTGACTTCGGTTCTCCTTTTGCCGGCGGGCAGATTCTTTATGCGTTGGGAAGCAGTAATTCGCCTTTTAGTTATCCGGCGAATCCAGCGCTCGCGGTGGGCATCGATCCAACTACAGGTGCGCCGCCGAATCGCACCGTTGAAATTTACGGCGCGCTTCCGGATACGCCGACAGCTTACGTTTATGCCTATTCACTCGATTTCCAGTACACCTTGCCGTTCAAACTCGTCGGCACACTTGGCTATCAGGGCAGCTCGAGTCACAAGTTGATTCGCCTCGTTAATCAACTCTTCGTCCAACCGGTGATCCCGGCAAATTATTTTGCATTCGCGGTGTTCATTCCCACGCCCGACGTGAACGCAAATTACAACGCAATGAATGCACGACTACAGCGCCGCTTCTCTGGCGGTGTTCAGTTTGATGCCGTTTATCGTTGGGCCAAAACTATCGATACGCTCTCCAACGAAGGACCGGGCGCGGAAACTAACCAGACGTTTCCACAGGATCTGCGCCAGGAGCGTGGTCCATCCGATTACGACGTGCGGCACCTGGTGAATGTTTCGGGTCTTTGGGATTTGCCGATCTTCCGTCACCGCCGTGATTTCGTCGGCAAGGCATTTGGCGGTTGGGAACTTGACGGCATATTGACGTGGCACACCGGTTTTCCGTGGACGCCTCACACGGGTCAGTGTGTGCGTTCCGCGAACTCCAACAACTTCGTCTGTCCTTCGCGTCCGCCACATTATTTCGGCGGAGCGCTGAACGACACCAGCAACGAGGCTTTCATCCGGCCGGGCGGAAACTTCCCGGGCGGCGGCTTGGCTTTCTTCGATCCAAACAATCCCAACGGATTGCTACCGCCGGGCATCGGGCGCAATTCATTCCGTGGTCCAAGATATTTTGCGGTCGATATGAGTCTGGGAAAGCGAATCGGCGTGCCGGCATTTCTCGGCGAGGGATCGTTTCTCGAAGTTAAGGCAAATGCCTTCAACGTCTTCAACAATCTGAATCTGGCGCCGTTTGGGTTCTTCTCATCGACGGTCGATAATCCTGACTTCGGGCGCGCGCAGAGTGCGCTTGCAGGGCGGGTGGTAGAATTCCAGGCGCGGTTCAATTTTTAGGATCATTTCTCCCGCAAAGGCGCCAAGACGCAAAGTTTGAACTCAATTCTTTCTTTGCGCCTTTGCGTCTTTGCGGGACAGTTTCTAAATGCCTTCAAGAACAGTCAAATTCGTACTCCTGCTGCTCGTTCTTGTTTGTTGCTTTCTTCCAACTTCTCATAGTCAGCAAACTTCCTCTGTCGAAGAACGCGTCAATTCCCTGCTCGCGCGGATGACGCTCGAAGAAAAACTAGGCCAACTCCAGCAACTCGACGGTGAAGCAAACGGAAACTTTCGCCCCGAACACCTCGACCTCATTCGTAAAGGACTGCTTGGCTCAACTCTCAACGTGCGTGGCGCGCAGCGCACCAACGAGTTGCAACGCGCGGCAATGAACGAATCGCGCTTGAAGATTCCGGTGCTTTTTGGTTTCGACGTGATTCACGGCTATCGCACCATTTTCCCGATCCCACTCGGGGAGGCCGCGAGTTTCGATCCTTCACTAGCGGAGCGTTCTGCCGCTGTCGCAGCACAGGAAGCAAACAATCTCGGCGTCCGCTGGACCTTTGCTCCGATGCTCGACATCGCACGCGATCCGCGTTGGGGACGAATCACTGAAGGTGCGGGTGAAGATCCGTTTGTCGGTGCGGCCTTTGCGCGCGCGCGTGTTCGCGGTTTTCAAGGTCAGGATTACGGAGCCCCTGACAAGATTCTCGCCTGCGCCAAACACTGGGTCGCGTACGGTGCGGCCGAAGGTGGCCGCGATTACAACACCACCGATCTCTCCGAACAGACTCTGCGCGAGATCTACTTTCCACCGTTCAAAGCCGCCGTTGATGCCGGTGTCGGAACGTTGATGAGCTCATTCAACGCGATCAACGGTGTGCCCGCGTCCGCGAATCCGTTTACGTTGAGGAAAGTTTTGCGCGACGAGTGGAAGTTCGATGGTTTTGTCGTCAGCGACTACACCTCGGTCAAGGAGCTCATCAACCACGGGATTGCAGCAAACGAAGAAGACGCAGCCGCCGCAGCGCTAAACGCAGGCGTCGACATGGAGATGGTGAGCCGCAGCTACAACACCTTTGGTCCAAAGCTGCTCCAGGAGAAAAGGCTATCGATGGCCACGCTCGACGAAGCCGTGCGACGCATCCTGCGCATAAAATTCCGTCTCGGACTCTTCGATCACCCTTACACCGATGAAGCGCGCGAACCAAACGCACTGCTGCGGCCTGAGAGCATTCGTCTCGCGCGTGAGATCGCCGGCCGCTCGATGGTCCTCCTGAAAAACGATCGTGAGACTTTGCCGCTCAGCAAGAACCTCGGTTCCATCGCCGTCATCGGACCACTCGCGGACGATCGTCGCGCACCGCTTGGTTGGTGGTCCGGCGATGGCAAGGAAGAAAACACCGTCACGCCGCTCGCGGGGATAAAAGCGAAAGTCTCGGCGCAAACGAAGGTTGGCTACGCGAAAGGATGTAACGTCAAAGGCGACTCGACAGCCGGTTTCGCAGAAGCGGTGAATCTCGCGAGATCCTCGGACGTTGCTATCGTATTCGTCGGCGAGCTCGCTGAGATGGTTGGCGAAGCTGCTTCGCGTGCGTCTCTCGATCTTCCGGGCCGTCAGTTGGAACTCGTGCAGAAGATTCAAGCGACCGGTAAACCGACGATCGTCGTGCTCGTGAATGGCCGTCCTCTCTCGATTGGATGGATCGTTGAGAACGCTCCGGCTATTCTCGAGTCGTGGATGGGTGGCACTGAATCAGGAAATGCGATCGCTGACATCCTGTTTGGCGACGTGAACCCCGGTGCAAAGCTGCCCGTGACTTTTCCGCGCAGCGTCGGGCAGGTGCCGATCTACTACAACCACATGAACACCGGGCGTCCGCCCGAAGCCGAGAATCGTTACACGTCCAAGTATTATGACGTACCATGGACGCCGCTTTTTCCTTTTGGTTATGGTCTGAGTTATACGACGTTCAAGATCTCGAACCTGCAACTCAGCGCGCCACGCATCAGCGCTATCGGAAAGTTGACGGTGAGTGCTGAAGTGGAAAATACAGGGCGCAGAGCGGGCGATGAAGTGGTCCAACTTTACATTCGCGATACGGTGGCTTCGATGACGAGACCCGTCAAAGAGCTGAAGGGGTTTCAGCGCGTGACGTTGCAGCCCGGCGGGAAGCGACGTGTGGAGTTTGTGCTGGGACCTGAGCAGCTGGGCTTTTGGAATCGTGAGATGAGATACGTGGTCGAGCCGGGCGAGTTTCGCGTCATGGTTGGCGCAAACTCTGTCGACGTCATCGAAGCCAGGTTCGAAGTCAATTAATACATGCCACAAAAAAGCACAAAAGGCACAAGAATAATCATTTGTGTCTTATGTGGTTTTTTGTGGCTTGCTCAACCTGTCTGGGCTCAGTCGTTCATCGACGACCTACAGCACCGCTCGTTTCGTTACTTCTGGGAACAAGCTGATCCGCAAACCGGACTCGTGCCCGACCGTGCTCGCATGGATGGTTCCGCTTTAGACGTGAATCACGCGAATGTCGCCAGTATCGCCGCCACCGGCTTTGGTCTGACTTCACTCTGTATCGCCGCCGACAGAAACTGGATCGATAGATCCCAGGCACTCGAACGCGCGCGCAATACGCTGCGGTTCTTCGACTCGCGCGCCTTCAACCAACGCGGCTGGTTCTATCACTGGCTCGACTCAAGAACGGGCAAACGCCGTTGGAACAGCGAAGTTTCTTCGATCGATACGGCACTGCTGCTCGCAGGCGTTCTCACTGTGCGACAGTGTTTTCGCGACGATCGCGAGATCGTGAATCTTGCCGGCCGTATCTATCGTCGCGTTGACTTTCGTTGGATGCTCGACGGACACCCATTACTTTTGTCGCACGGCTGGAAACCCGAATCAGGTTTTCTAAAAGCGCGCTGGGACACTTATAGTGAAGACACGATTCTTTACCTGCTTGCGATCTCATCGCCGACACATCCGATTCCGGCCGCTTCGTGGTACGCGCTCTGGCGCGATCGTTATCGCTACGAAGGCCACAGCTATTTCACCACCATCGGCGTGCCGTTATTCATGCATCAGTACGCGCACGCATGGATCGACTATCGCAACCGTCGTGAAAACAAAGGCGACCGCATCGACTACTTTCAAAACTCCGTCGCCGCGACCCTCGCGCACCGCGCCTTTTGCATGAACCTCGCGTACGAATTTCCCGCTTATGGTCCGGATGTCTGGGGCATCACCGCTTCGGACAGTGCGAAAGGTTATCTGGCGTGGGGTGGTCCACCACGCGATCCTGAGATCGATGGAACTATCGTGCCTTCAGCAGCGGGCGGCTCGTTGATGTTCACGCCGGAGCTCGCGACCACCGCGCTGCGCACGATGCGAGAGAAGTACGGCGAGAAGATCTACGGCAAATACGGATTCGTTGACGCCTTCAACCCCAAAATCGGTTGGGTCGACACTGACATCATCGGTATCAACGCCGGCATCATTCTTCTCAGCGCCGAAAACATGCGTACCGGCAACGTCTGGCGCTGGTTCATGCAGAATCGCGAGATACCGCTCGCGCTGGCGAGAGTTGGGTTGTTGAAGTATGCGAGTAAGGTCATGGTGCGCACGGTCGCGGCTTCGCGCCCGATGTACGGCAGGGCTCTGCCGTGCCGTTAAGTACATCAGGCGGCGAAGCCGCAGACTGTCCACGCTAAACTCTTAACGTTCTCTGTACTCAACCTGTAAAATGGGCTGCCTTATTCGCAATCCCGCATTGAAGTCGCATTTAGTACTTACCCGAGATCTCATGATTTCCCGAAGGAGTGTGACATGCTAAAGAAAACCTTCTGGACTGTGACGCTGATCGCCGTCACGGTCTGCTTTGTTCTTCAACTCCCTGGAACGCAGACGGTCTATTCGCAGGGTCCGCGCACACTCACGCCGGAGGAAAAAGCCAAGCGGACCGCGACTGAAGATGAACTACAGTCCGTCGCGATCGTCGAACGCAAACTGATGATCCCGATGCGCGATGGGACCCGAATCGCCACCGATGTCTATCGTCCGAAAGACACGTCAAAGAAATACCCCACGATCTTCGTTCGCACGCCTTACAACTTCAATTTCTGGGACGTGCGCAATGGTCTCCCGCGCGATCTGTCGAACGAGCTCGACGCAGTCAAACGCGGTTACGCGTTCGTAGAAATGAACGAGCGCGGGCGTTTCTTCTCGGACGGCAATTACGATATTCTTGGTCCACCGCTTACAGACGGTGACGATGAGTTCACCTGGATCTCCAAACAACCATGGTCCAACGGAAAAGTCGGCACCATTGGTTGCTCTTCAACTGCGGAGTGGCAACTCGCAGTGGCAGCTCAAGGTAATCCGGCTTACACGACGATGATTCCGCAGGGTTTCGGCGCGGGCGTCGGACGCGTCGCTCCGTACTACGAACAGGGCAACTGGTATCGTGGCGGCGCCGTGCAGATGTTGTTCATCGCCTGGCTTTACGGCCAGCAGAACCAGGTGCGCCCGATGTTTCCGCGAACTACTTCGCAGGAAGAACTGATCGGCGCGTCGCGAGCATTCGATCTAGCACCGCAACTGCCGCCCGTCGACTGGTCCAAAGCCCTTGCTCACCTGCCCATCAAAGACATCATGGAGGCCGCGGGTGGACCACGCGGTATCTTCGCCGACCGCATGCCCGTGGACACCGGCGGCGCGATGATCCAGCGCGAGCCGAACGATCCCGCCTGGTACAAAGGCGGCCTGTGGCACGACAACATGAGGATCAACATCCCGGGGTTCTGGTTCATGTCCTGGTACGACGTGTCCATTGGTCCAAACCTCGCCGCGTTCAATCACGTCCGCAAGACTGCATCGCCCGAGATCGCAAACCAGCAGTACGCAGTCATCGCGCCCGTGCTGCACTGTAGTTACAAACGCGCGACTGAGAACACGATCGTCGGCGAACGCAGTGTTGGCGATGCACGGCTGAATTACGATGAGCTGACGTACGCATGGTTCGATCACTTTCTCAAGGGCGAGAGCAACGGCCTGCTCGAAAAGATGCCGCACGTGCGTTACTACACGATGGGTTTGAACAAGTGGCAGTCGTCCGACACGTGGCCGCCGCGCGGCGCACAGCCGTTGAGCTTCTTCCTTTCGAGCGGCGGCAAGGCAAACACGATGAACGGCGACGGCGTGTTGAGTGAAGCAGCGCCGGGGAACGATAAGCCTGACAACTTCGAATACGATCCGATGAATCCGGTGCCCTCTTACGGCGGGAACGTTTGTTGCACCGGAAACGCAATCACGGGCGGCGCTTTCGATCAGCGCAAGAACGAAGCGCGATCCGACGTGCTCATCTACAGTACCGAGCCGCTGCGCGAAGGGATCGAAGTGAGTGGTCCAATCGAAGTCACGCTTTACGTATCCTCCGATGCGAAGGACACTGATTTCACAGTGAAGCTGATCGACGTTTATCCTGACGGCCACGCTTACAATCTGGATGAAACGATCCAGCGCATGCGTTATCGCAACGGTTACGACAAGCCAAACGCCTGGATGGAGCCCGGGAAAGTTTACAAAGTCACCTTGCAACCGATGACCACCAGCAATTACTTTGAAGCTGGTCATCGCATCCGGATCGAGATCTCGAGCAGCAACTTCCCGCGTTTCGATCGCAACCTGAACACGGGTGGTCACAATTACGACGAAACAAAAGGCGTCGTCGCTCGTAATGCAATACATCACTCGCAGCAGTATCCGTCAGAGATCAAATTGACGGTGGTTCGAAAAGGCTCAATAAGTACTGCAACCCGCTAATCGATGAAACTCGCGAAGCCCATACTCGCCGAGGAGCATCGCAAGTTCAGCACGAAGAACAATGAATTTAACTTGCCTCACGAAGTACTCGACGAGCTCGGATTGAAAGAACAATGAACACCACTATGAAACCAAAAGAACTCACCATACGTGGCCTGATCCTGGGCGCGCTGATCACGACCATCTTTACCGCTGCCAACGTCTATCTCGGACTCAAGGTTGGTCTAACTTTCGCCTCGTCGATTCCGGCCGCAGTGATCTCGATGGCCATTCTGAGCATGGTGAAGG
>Ga0070681_10004676_pt1 | contig 13088 bp, 7 predicted proteins | sample KBSC83BmetaG_FD_65650 | JGI IMG/M metagenome (GOLD analysis project Ga0070681, IMG submission 65650) | Corn rhizosphere microbial communities from Kellogg Biological Station, Michigan, USA - KBS C8-3B metaG | ecosystem: Host-associated > Plants > Roots > Rhizosphere | place: USA: Michigan... | reverse complement strand
TCCTTCATTTGGTGGCGGAGCAGATATTGGACGCCTCGGGCGACGCTGAAGGCATCGGCCATTCCGGCCGACATGAGTCCCATGATGGCCCAGGCCGTTTGAGAGGGCGTACTTTCTCCCTTTCCGCTCCACGCAGGGTCTTCCCCGTAAGACAGACAAGACTCGCCCCACCCGCCGTCCGGATTCTGTTTTGACTCAAGCCAGGCCACGGCACGGCGGATGTAGGGCACTGACAGATCGACTCCGATGGCTCGGAGCCCGGCCAGGACGGACCAGGTCCCATAGATGTAATTGACGCCCCACCGGCCGTACCAGCTGCCGTCTGGCTCCTGCTCTCGCTTGAGGAACTTGAGGGCCGGCGCGACGGCGGGGTGCGTCTGATCGTAGCCCAACGCCGCCAGCATTTCGAGGCAGCGTCCGGTCAGGTCCGATGTACTTGGATCAAGCAGGGCATGGTGGTCGGCGAAGGGGATATAATTGAAGACAATGCGATTATTGTCCTTGTCATATGCGCCCCAGCCGCCATCGGACCCTTGCATGGCGAGGACCCAATTCGTCCCCCGCTGGATGGATTCCTGTAGCGCGTCGGTCTGAGCCATGCGGACTTTGGCCAGTGCCATCAATACCACGGCTGAATCGTCTACGTCGGGGTAAAGCTCATTCTCAAACTGGAAGTACCAACCTCCCGGCTCGGCGTCAGGAGATGAGAACTTCCAGTCTCCCACCGTCTTCGTTTGGCGGGAAACCAGGTATGTCGCAGCTTTCTGAAGGCAAGGATGGTCCTGTGCCATCCCGGTCTCGATAAAGGCATTCATGAGCAATGCCGTATCCCAGATTGGCGAGTGGCAGGGTTGCAGATGCAGCGCCTCAACACGCTGATCGCCGATGGCTACCGTGTCGCACACCTCCAGCGATTCGATCTCCTGCAGCGCCTTCCGTACCAACGGGTCATCGACCTGATAGCCGAGGCAGTGAAGAGCCACAATCGAATTGGCCATGGCAGGATAGATCGCCCCCAGACCGCCGCTGCCCTTGATGTGTTCCAACATCCAGGTGGCAGCCTTGTGCAAGGCCTTCTCCCTCAGCCAACTCAACGGCATCCGGTCGTATAACTTCAACACTCCATCGAGCTGGACGAAGAAGTTATGCGGGGTGAACCATCGTTGATCTTTATTGAACGGCGGCACGTTGCGATAACATATCTCTGACCGAGGAGCCACGTACAGTTCGTCGATGCCCTGCTCCTTCGGAATGCGGCAGACAGGCTGATTTGCGAAAACTACGAGCAGCGGAATCAGGACGGCACGAGACCAATAGGAGATAGCATAGATGCTGAAGTAAAACCGCTTCGGCAGGAGCATGATTTCCGGCGGCATGCTCGGAATGCCCTTCCAATCGTACTGTTCGAACAATGCCAGAGTGATCTTCGTGAAGACGTTTGCGCATACGACTCCGCCCATAGCCAGAATGCAGTCACGGGCACGAAGCATAGAAGGTTCATCTGCAGGAATGCCGCTCAGCTTCAAGGCGAAATAGGCCTTCACGGAAGCGCTGATCTCCGAGGGTCCTCCATGGAAAATCGGCCAGCCGCCGTCGGCCAATTGCATAGCCCGGAGATACCGAATCGCCTTACGTTCTCGTTCGGGATCGACCCGATCGAGAAACCGTCTCAGCAGCAGGTATTCAGCCGTGAGGGTCGTATCGGCCTCTAGCTCAGCGACCCAATATCCCTCCGATGCATGTTGTCTCGACAAGAACCAGGCTTGGCTGCGCCGGACCGCGTCGTCGAGCGCGTCCACCTGACTGATCGAGTGGCTGCTAGGTCTGCGGGTCGAAGCGTCAGGAGGAACTGTAAGCACGGACTTGTCAGACACCAGCCGCAATGGCGGGGCCTTCGATAGCTCGGACGCCAATCCCAACTTCTCGGGAACGGAGACAAAGAAGCTATCCGATAAACGATCCAGGAACGTTCGAATCAAGTTCATTATGGTCGTGGTCGGTGAATTAACTGCAGGTAGATGGGGCAACGAGGGGGAACTCGCTCCGCCCCTCAGGAACTTGAACCGCGAGCAACGCTGTCCATCAAGCAGCCCATTTGAGGGTATATAACAGACACCCTACTCCGAGTCAAGAAACGGGAGGCGGAAGTCCTCTGAAGTATGAATGTTTTAGCCGATCAGACCCTTAGACCGGTTGCAAGTTTCCGAGTCTCACCGAAACGATTTTCGAGATACCAGGCTCCTCCATCGTGACCCCAAACAACGAGTCGGCAATGGCCATTGTTCGTTTGTTGTGAGTGATGACCATGAACTGCGCGCCTTCGGAAAGTTCACATAGGACACCGGTAAAACGCCCGATATTCTCCTCGTCGAGCGGCGCGTCGATTTCGTCGAGGATACAGAACGGCGTCGGTCTGATTAGAAAACTTGCAAAGAGCAACGCCATCGCCGTCAGGGTTTTCTCTCCGCCGGAAAGCATGGTGATGCTCTTCAACCGTTTGCCCGGCGGCTGGGCCACGATATCGACACCCGGTTCCTGCGGTCCGCGACCTTCTGTTTCTTCATCCGTCGGCACCTCGACCAACTGCAGTTCCGCCCGACCACCAGGGAAAAACTTCGCAAACACCTCGCTGAATTTCTGTTGAAGCTCGGCAAAGGTGCTGGCAAACATATCCTTCGTCGTGCGGTTGATCCGCTGGATAATCTCCTTAAGGGAACCGATCGAGGTGGACAGGTCCTGTTCCTGCGTCGTCAAGAATCGATACCGCTCATCCAACTCTTGATGCTCGCTGATGGCTGCGAGGTTGATCGGTCCCAGTCGATCGAGTTTCTCCCGAATTTTCTGCAATTGCTCTCTCAACGCTGCTTCATCCACGGCCGGTTGGTCAACCGGAATCGAGCCCTCCCCGAGTGACAACTGCTCGGCTGACGTTTCCACGACCGTTGCATCAAGCAATGTCGCCGAATCGACCTGGTAGGTTCCGAAGAGCGTAGATTCGACGGTCCCTAGTTGCATCCGGATTTCAGCTTTCTTGACCTCCAACAGCATGCGCGATTCCCGAAGCGACGACACCGCATGACGAACGTCTTCTAAGCCTGATTCAAGGTCGTGAGCCGCAGCCATGTCCTGCGCCTGCCGCTCTTGCACTTCGGCCAACTGAGCCTTCAGCAAAGTTGAAGACTCACCGAACTCACGACAACGTGACTCCTGCTGCTCACGTTCCATCCGACTTCGTTCAATTGAGACTGCGAGGCCTTCGATATGACGCATCAATGTCTCAATGCGCGCGATCGCGTCTTGCTGTTGCTGCTGAAGCCGGAGAAGGTCGCGACGGTGATGCTCGCGGGTCGACCGGATCTCCTGCGCCACCAGCTGAGCCTCTGTCACACGCTGCTGGAGTCCCTGCATCTCCTGATCGATCAGCCCTACCCGATCACGCACTCGGCCAAGCCCGGCTTCCTGGCCGGATTTCTCCGCCGTCCACTGCGCAAGCTGTGATTCGGTCGAGCATCTCTCCTGCTCTAGCCGTTGCACTTCCGCTGTGCCTCGCTGCGCATCCTCCACCAGGGTATCGATCCGTTGGGCGAGGTCTCCCAACATCTGCTGAAGCCCTGCTTCGTCTTTCTGCAATGAGAGCCCGCGCATTTCTGCCTCTCGTAGCAATTCCACAAGCTGCCGAGTCTGTTCGCGCAACTCCTGCCCCTGCGCCAACAATCGTTCGCGCCGTTGTTTCCCCTCTTCAACTGATCCCGTGAGCGACGCTCGTTGCATGTCCAGCTGAAGCACTTCACGACGTCGCTGCAGCAGGCCTCCTGCTGCGCTGGCCTGACCACCGGTGATCACTCCGGCGGCATCCAGAATTTCTCCCGCACGGGTCACGAGAACCGGTCCATCAGGAGACGCGAAGGGCTGCCGCTCCCACAATGCCGTGGCGTCACCGAGCGTGTCGACGAATACAATCCGGTCGAAGAGATAGTCACGAGCCGTTTTGCGCTCGTCCTGGACAGGGATCAAATCAACTGCGCGGCCAATCACTCCAGGCTGGCCCTCCATTTCAGGCCACCATTGCAGGGAGGCCGAATCCCTGCTCGTCCATCGAGGTTGCTGAGGGATGAACGTCCCGCGCCCGAGATTTTTTCCTTTGAGAAACTCAATCGCCTCATATGCGGCAGCAGGATTGTCCACGAACCAGCCCCGGACCCGTTCACCTAAAATCGCTTCCACGGCCCGGTCCCATCCGGAGGGCACGACCAACCATTCGGCAATGGCATCACGCACTCCGGTACAGTCTTTAAGGGCAGTCGATTCTTCGTCGCCTCGCCGCCCATAACCCATATCTTCCTGCAGCACGCCTTGCAGCGCTCTGAGATGAGAGTCCACTGCAGCCAGCTCTTCCGACTCACGAAATACCAATTGATCGACTTCGACCAGCTCAGCCGCCACTCGTTCGTGTTCTTCCTCAATCGTCTGCCGCTGCAGGCGCAGGCCGGCCACCAGCTGCTCTGCCTCGGTGCAGGCCTGCTGGAGGGCCTGTCGCTTGTCCGACGTCGTGAGATGCTGGAGGCGAAACTCCTCTCGTTCGCGAGCCAGCCGAACCTCCCGATCCGTTGTTTCTTGAATCCGTGCAATTAATTGCACCAAGGTCTGCTCGGTGTTCGCCACCAACACCGCCAGGTTGAGCACATCCCGACGTCCCCGCTCTTCTTCAGCCAGGGTCGCGGTTCGTTGCTGGACCAGTTCTCTCATTTCCTGCTCGAGGGTGGCGAATACCTGCTCCCGCTCCGTACATTCATGCTCGAGGGTAGCCAACCTGTTTTCGATGGCCGAAATCTCCTCGTCACCCTGATTCTGCTCTTGTGTGAGTCGCTCGAGTTCCTCACCGCCCTGAATTTGTTGCTGCGTATACAGTTCACCGCGGTGACGCTCAACCTCTGCGGCCGTGAGCGCCTGCGCTTGCTGCTGTTCGATTTTCGAAAGCTCCTCGCGCCGTTGTCCGATCGCCTCGCTCGCCGTCGCGATCTCAAGCCTGACCCGCTCAAGTTCCGCATTCAAACGAGCCAACTCGGCGGACTGTGCGGACTCATGGTCTCCCAATGTCTGCAGTTCGGACTCCACTTCCTTGATGACGCCTCTCAAGACGCGATACTCGCTGGTCAACAACTGAATCTCCAACGACTTGGCCTCTTGATGCAGTGCCTGATACGAGCGCGCCTGCCGTGCTTGCCGCTCAAGAGAATTCAACTGTTTTTTGACTTCGGCGATGATGTCCCGCACACGCAAGAGGTTTTGCTGCGTCGCATCCAATTTGCGCAAGGCTTCGGCCTTCTGTTTCTTGTAGCGGATAATGCCGGCGGTTTCTTCGATCAGCTCACGCCTATCTTGTGGGGATGCGTTGAGGATTTGATCGATTTGTCCTTGCGCGATGACGGTGTGCCCTTTTGTCCCGGCCCTCGTATCCAGCAAAATACTCCGGACATCCTTCAACCGGCAGACGGTTTTATTGATGAGGTATTCACTATCACCGTTTCGATACAGGCGGCGCGTAATCATGAGTTCTTGATATTCCGACAGCTGACTCGACAGACCGGATAAAGGATCCACGTTGATCCCGTCCAGCCCGCTGATCACAAGCGAGACTTCAGCCAGGCCGAGAGGCTTCCGCATTTCGGTCCCGTTGAAAATCACATCTTCCATCTTTTCGCTCCGCAAGGCTTTCGTGCTTTGCTCCCCGAGTACCCAGAGAATTGCATCGACGACGTTGCTCTTTCCGCTTCCATTGGGGCCTACGATGGCGGTCACGCCATCGGGGAATTCGAGCCGGGCCTCTGCGAACGACTTAAAGCCAGCCATCTCCAAGGATTTCAAATACATCGGCAACTCCTTCGGTAGCGTGTCTTAAGAGACCCCCATGCGGAAAGAACGCCTGAGGTTTGTAGCACAGGCCTGCAGAAAAAATCAAAGGAAAATACTGCCGGTGGTGGGTAAAGGGATCGGGACCTACAACATTTAGGGAGGAGTGAAGAAGGTTGATTACCCTGCCTGGGCTCCAACAGATTTGTTCGAGGACTCGATGGTGATCAATTCCTTGGGAAGAAGAAACTCAACATCTTCTTCGATCACAGTCAGATCCTCGACCTCCGCAGTCCCGAATGTCTTGAGGTATGCCACGACCTGTTCGACAAGAACTTCGGGTGCTGAAGCACCGGCGGTGATTCCGACCGCTTTGACATTCGTGAGCCAAGCGGGATTGATATCCGATGCGGCATCGATCAAGTAGGAGGCAATTCCACACTGCTCTCCCAACTCGCGTAAACGGTTGGAGTTCGAACTATTCGGAGAGCCGATGACGAGAATAACATCCACCAGCTTGGAGAGTTCCTTCACCGCATTCTGACGGTTCTGCGTCGCGTAACAAATATCCTCCTGGTGAGGCCCCTTAATGTGCGGGAACCGCCGATGGAGCGCCCCCACGATATCCCGGCACTCATCGACGCTCAGCGTGGTTTGCGTGACGTATGAAAGGTCGTGCGCGTTATCAACTTGCAGCTTCTCGACGTCCTCTACCGAGGAGACCAAATGGAACTTATCCGGAATCTGCCCAAGGGTCCCGATCACTTCGGGATGGCCTGCGTGGCCGATCAAGATCAAGTCGTACCCCTGCGTATAGTCGCGATTGACCTCGTTGTGCACTTTGATGACCAACGGACAGGTGGCATCGATCACATGCAGACGCCGCCGATTCGCCTCGTCCCAAACCGACTTGGCGACCCCGTGGGCGCTGAAGATCACGACCGAACCCTCCGGCACTTCTCCCAACTCCTCCACGAACACGGCACCCTTGGTGCGGAGGGAGTTCACCACATGGCGGCTATGGACGATTTCATGCCTGACGTAGATTGGCGCCCCATACTTCTTCAGCGAGAGGTCGACGATATCGATCGCTCGATCGACTCCGGCGCAAAACCCGCGTGGATTAGCGAGATAGATCTTCATGACGGATACCCTTCCTTCACACGAGCCATGGCCACATCCGTGCCCGATACTCACAGATCATTGCCGTTCACCTTACGTCAGAGCGACGAGTCCCGTCAACACAATTGGCCCTGCCTCCCTTCTCCGCCCGTCTTGACACCATGGACGCTCCCCCGTAGGCTCACGCCATCACTATGGCCGGCCCAGCAAGCAAGAAAATCCTTATCGTCGAAGATGAGCAGGATATTCTCCAACTCGTCAAACTGTATGTGGAGAAAGAAGGCTTTCGAACCGTCTCGGCCAAGACCGGCACGGAAGCTCTCCACCTCGTCGAGCAGGAGAAACCCGATCTGGTCGTTCTCGACTTGATGCTGCCGGAGATCGACGGCCTCGAGGTCTGTAAACGCCTTCGATCGTCCCCGGAAACGGCGAGGCTCCCGATTATCATGCTGACCGCCAAAGCGGAGGAGTCGGACACCGTCGTCGGGCTGGAGTTGGGAGCTGACGATTACGTCACGAAACCATTCAGCCCCAAGACCCTCGTTGCCCGCATCAAGGCCCTCTTTCGACGGCTTGATCGGAAGCCGGACGACAGCCCCGCCCAATATCGCTATGGCGATCTCGTCATGGATCTCGCGCGCCATGAAGTAACAGTCAAGAAGACGGAGGTCCCCCTCACGGCGAAGGAATTCGGACTGCTCGAACACCTTTTACGCAATCCCGGAAGAGTGCTGACAAGAGACATCCTGCTTAACACCGTCTGGGGATACGATTACTATGGCACAACGCGGACGGTCGACGTCCACATCCGAAGGCTCAAGCAAAAACTTCCCTCGCTGAACGAGGCAATTATTTCGGTCAAATCACTGGGTTATAAGCTCAAAGAGTTGGATAGCTCGGCATGACCCTCTCCATCCGCTGGAAGGTCACTATCGGAACCCTGCTCGTGCTCGTATCCGGGCTTCTCATCGCCCGCACCCTGGCGATTCACTCCCTTGAACAACAGGAAATCGTCCAATCGGAGCAGATCCTGGAAACCCGGACCAGGCTTGTCGCATATGGACTGCAGCCGTTTCTCAAGCAATCGGAGGCATTGTCTTCAACTCCCCAATTACAGGCCGCGGTACGAGACCTTGGATCGAGGGCCTTCACCCGGGTCACCCTCATTGCTCCGGATGGACTGGTGCTGGCCGACAGCGCCGTCCCCGACAACAGTCTCTCTACAGTTGAAAACCACCTGGCACGGCCGGAAATCCGGCAGGCCATCGCGTCAGGGAGAGGAACGGATCTGCGTACAAGTCACACCACGGGTGAGCGCACAATGTATCTGGCTGTACGTATGAGCGGTGCGAATCATGCGGCCCCGGCGGTCTTCTTAAGATTGGGACTGCCGATGACCACCTTTGATCGCGAGGTGGCCAAGCTACACCAGAACCTGGCCCTCGCCTTCGGAATTGCATTCCTGGTCGCAGTCGCGCTGAGTTTGTGGGTAGCCCACAGCATTACGAAACCCCTGTCCGACATCGCGATCGCTGCGCGACAGCTCGCCAGTGGCGATCACACGGTCCGTATTCGGACCGGAGCTCGGGACGAAGTCGGCCTCTTGGCCGACACGCTGAATCATATGACGGACCAACTGAGAGCCAAGATCGAAGAACTCTCCGAAGATCGCGCCCAGCTCCTGGCCATGCTGACATCCATGGTCGAAGGCGTGATGGTGCTTGACTGCCGAGCTCGCGTGCTGCAGGTCAACCCGGCGCTGGAACGGATGTTCGATGTCACCGGGATGGAAGCGCGTGGACGCCCCTGCTCCGACGTCTTTCGACATCCGCAGCTGGATACGTTGGTCTCAACGGTTTTGATGAAACGAGTAAATGAAGAAGATGAGATTCTCCTGCATCCGAGTGGCCGCTGTCTCCACATTGAAGCCTCGGTCACCGAGTGCGATGGGGAGAACGAAGCCTGCGCGGTCCTTGTCTTTCATGACATTACTGAATTACGGCGTCTGGAAAATATCCGGAAGGATTTTGTGGCCAACGTCTCCCACGAGTTGAGAACCCCGCTGACCTCGATTAAGGGCTATATCGAAGCCTTGCTCGATGGCGCAAAGAACGACCCCGACACCGGCACAAAATTCCTCGAGATCATTCTCAGGCAAAGCGATCGCCTCAACCTGATTCTTGAAGATCTGCTCCAACTGTCGAAGATCGAATCCGGACAGATTCTCTTCAAGCAGGAACCACTTCATATCCAGAGGGTCGTCGACCGCACGCTGGCCATGATCAAGCCTCTTGCGGACAAGAAGGGGCACCGGCTCGTCTCCTTCGTTGAGCAGAATCTGCCCCCTGTGCTCGGCGATGAAGACCGACTGACGCAAGTCCTGTCCAACCTGCTCGACAACGCCGTCAAGTACACCACCGGAAAAGGAACCATCACCGTGGCGGCTCACCCGGTTGTGGATGACCCGGAACGGCCGGGAATAATCACATCAGTGGAACTGAGCGTGACCGATACCGGTATCGGGATTCCGGAGCAGGATCGCCCACGCGTCTTCGAACGGTTTTATCGGGTCGATAAAGCCCGATCGCGCGAGTTAGGTGGAACGGGACTCGGGCTGGCGATCGTCAGGCATATTGTCGAGGGTCTGGGCGGACGGGTGTGGGTCGAAGCCAATGCCCCGACCGGCAGCCGTTTTGTCGTCCGGCTCCCAGTCCAAGAGCTCAAACCAGCGGATTAGCTCAAGCTGGTTCCGATCAGATAGATGAGCGACGCGAGGAGCGCAGCGCCGGGAAGTGTGAACATCCAGGCGTACAGGATTCTTGTGGTGAGGCCCCAGCGCACGGCCGATAGGCGCTTGATCGCGCCGACCCCCATAACTGACGTCGTGATGGTATGAGTGGTGCTTACCGGCAGACCAATGTGCGCGGTCACGAGCAACACGGCTGCAGCCCCGGTTTCCGCGGCAAATCCATGCACCGGCTCCAGCTTGACGATTCCCATCCCCAGCGTACGGACGATCTGCCATCCCCCTGCGGCCGTTCCCAATCCCATCGCCACCGCGCAGGCTCCGATCACCCAAGCAGGCACCTCGCCCGACGGTATCTGCCCCGCGGAGAGCAATGCCAGCGTAATGATGCCCATGGCCTTCTGCGCATCGTTGGCCCCATGACTGAACGCCATGAAACAGGCGGACACAAGTTGCAACCGTTTGAACAGTCGAGTGGCAATGCTCCGGGTCACACGAAAAAAGATCCAACTGATCATTACCATTAATGATAACCCGATGACGAAGCCGAAGAATGGCGCCAGGACCATGGCTTCCATCACCGGACGAAGTCCGGACCATTTCACCGTAGCCCATCCCCCGTGAGTCACCGCAGCTCCGACCAGCCCACCAATCAAAGCGTGTGACGAGCTGGTCGGCAGTCCCAATAACAGCGTGAAGAGATTCCAGAAGATCGCACCGGCTAATGCCGCTGCCACCATTTCCTGGGTGACCACAGCCGGATTGACGATCCCCGACCCGACCATCTTCGCCACAGCGGTGGACATGAAGGCCCCCGCCACGTTGAGAACTCCCGCTGCCATGACCGCCATGATCGGGCTTACCACTCTGGTCGAGACGACGGTCGCAATGGCGTTGGCACTATCGTGCCACCCATTTGAAAAATCGAACAGGAGTGCCAACACCACGACAACGAGCAACATTCCGGTCAGTTCAGGCATGGCCCTCCGGGTAGGGACGAGGCACAAGGCTATGGGCAAGACGCAAGAATTCCTTGTTCATATCTTCAACGGCCTTTTGCCTACGGCCCCACGCACATGGCAGATCAGATTAGTGGTGCTTGAGCGCAATCCGCTCGAGAATGTTGGCAACGTCTTCACACCGGTCGGTTCCTGCTTCGAAATTCTCGTAAATTTCTTTCCACTTGATCACCGCGATCGGATCAGTTTCCTTTTCGAAGAGCGCGGAAATTGCATCACGTGATACGCGATCGGCTTCGTTCTCCAGACTATTCACCTGCACGCTGCATTCTTTCAAGTGCGGATGTGCAAGCCCCAGGAGATCCACGCCGCCTGCCACGGCCACAGATGCGCGGTACAGAATGTCGGCCAGCTTGATCGCCATTTCAGTCGGCTTCGTCACCTTGTATAACACGAAGCGGTCGGCAATCGCCTCCGTGACATCCAGAATATCGTCAAGAGCGCTGGCAAGGTCATGAATGTCTTCCCGATCGATCGGCGTGATGAATGTCTTGTTCAACCGCCGCGCGATGTCATGCGTAATACCATCCCCGACATGTTCTACGTCTTTGATCCCGCGGGCCTGTTCGACGGGAGAGTGGAAGTCCTCCATCATCACCTTTAAAAGGCGACTCCCCTCAATCATGTTATGCGCGGCCTTTTTGAACAGCTCAAAGAAAGCTTCTTCTCGCGGGATCAATCCAAACAGCATCGCAACTCTCCTCAGTTCTAAGACAATCGCCGTTTCTACCGCGCAGACGATCACTCTATCGCAGCGGGGTTTTACCGGAGCGACGAACGGCCCATTTCCGAACTACCACCGCACTAACCCTGTCGCCCAGGTCACGCCTCCGCCGAAAGTCGCCAGCAATACGATGTCGTGAGGCTGAATCCTGCCCGAACGCACTGCATAGTCAAGCGCGACCGGCAATGAAGCAGACGAGGTATTGCCGTAGCGTCCGATTACGGAACAGACCCGATCCGGCGAGACTCCCAGCCGCTTCGTGAGCTGATCCAGAATCCGCCCGTTGGCTTGGTGCAAGACCAGCTGCGCGATCGCGTCCAATTCGACACCGAACTCTTTCACGATTTCGCGGATCGCCTGATCCAATCGTTTGACCGCTAGACGAAAGAGCGGCGCCCCTTGCATCCGTAACGAATGGCGCTTGGCCCCGACTGTCTCTGACGTCGTCGGCTGTCGCGATCCGCCTGCGGGAATCGTGATCAACCCATGGTAGGCCCCTTCCGCGTGGAGACGGAGTCCCATAATCCCCTGTTTCGGCTGGCTTCTGTCCGATTCTCCTCGAAGGACCACCGCGCCCGCCCCATCGCCGAATAAGAGAGCCGTCTCGCCATCGGCAGGGTCAACGGAACGAGATTTCACCTCTGCGGCCAGCACCAGGCAAGTCTTGACCTGGCCGCTCCGAATCATCGCATCGCCCATGGACAGTCCATAGAGGAAACCGGAACAGGAGGCAGCCACATCGAACGCCGGTATAGAGGAGCAACCAAGCATCCGCTGAACATGGCAGGCGGTCGAGGGGAACACCGAATCCGGAGAAGTGGTGGAGAGAACGATTGCCCCCACTTCAGAGACCGGTAGGGCTGCAGCCTGAAGCGCCTGTCTCGCTGCCTCCACACCAAGATCGGAAGACGCTTGTGATGTCCCGGCCCAGCGCCGCTCATGAATTCCTGTGAGGCGAAAAGCCGCGTCTGACTCAATGCCCAGCGAAGCCCCTACTTCGCGATTCGACACCACCCGCTCAGGGAGGTACGATCCAGTCCCGATTATCCTAGCTCGGATCATATAACTCGCAACCCCACTGGTCCACGCGCAATTCCGGCGGGATTATAGGTCCCGGTGCCACAGGGGTCAACTCGCATGCTCGAATCATGACAATCATTGCATTCAATCATGACTCCTGCTACATTTCCGCCGGCACACATGATATTGACCGGTCCTACCTTCTTTTTCACTTCACGAACTGCGATGGCCCTCGGCGTCTGCGCGACGCTATTCTTCGTCGTCACAGCCTGTTCCAGCACGCCCAAGACCAAAGACACGGCGAAGAAGGCCTTGAGCGGTACTGATGAACAGATTTTCCTGGGGGATACGATCGAAAAAAACTACGACCCCAACGTCATCATGAAAAGGGGGGAGGCGTTCTTCGAGAAAGAAGAGTTTACGGAGGCCATCGTCGAGTATAATCACTTTCTCGATCTCCATCGCACGCATATCCTCGCCTCTTATGCAGCCTTCCGCATCGGAGAAAGCCAGATGAAGCGGGCCAAGGGGATCGAACGTGATCCGGACCCCATTCAGAAAGCCATCGAAGCCTTCGAACGGCTGCGGAAAGATTTTCCAGGAAGCC
>Ga0070681_10004675_pt1 | contig 13088 bp, 11 predicted proteins | sample KBSC83BmetaG_FD_65650 | JGI IMG/M metagenome (GOLD analysis project Ga0070681, IMG submission 65650) | Corn rhizosphere microbial communities from Kellogg Biological Station, Michigan, USA - KBS C8-3B metaG | ecosystem: Host-associated > Plants > Roots > Rhizosphere | place: USA: Michigan... | reverse complement strand
TTGGGGAGGCCGATCATGGCGGGGTTGCCGCACATGAAGACGTGGGTCGTGGCCGGATCGAGATCGACGCCGTACTCCTTCTCGAACACGTCGCCGGTGATGAGGTCCTGGATGTAGCGCTTCGGGATTCCGGGCTCGCGGGTCGGCAGCGGGAGGTAGTGGAAGTTGGCGTAGCGGGACTCGAGCTCCCGGTGCTTGTCGATGTAGCCGAGGTCGGCCAGGTTGCGGACGGTGACGGCCGACACGATCGGCCCCATGTGGCCCTTGCGGAGGAGCTCGACGATCATGGCGTTGTGGGGGGCTTCCCCGGTGCCGGTGGCGAAGAACATCACCGTGCCCCGGGGATCGGTGACCGGCCCGAGCGTGTAGCGCCCGGCGACCTTGGGCCCGAGGTAGATGCGGTCGCCGGGGCGCTTCAGCGCCAGTCGGGGCGTGAGCCCGGGGATGTTGTCGGGCGTGGGCGGCACCAGGACGATGTAGAACTCGAGCTCGGTGGTGTCGCGCTCCTGGGCCAGGTAGCCGTGCTCGTCGAAGATCCGGTGGGAGATGGAGTAGGAGCGGCGCACGAGCTTGTCCCACCGCTCCTCGAGGCCGGGGTCCTCGGCGCCGTCGATCCGGTCCTCCCAGAAGCCGAGGCCGAGGGAGGCGTACTGGCCCGGCAGGTGACCGACGTCGCCGTGGTCGGGCTTCACCCCGAGCACCCAGAGGTCGGAGTGCGTCGGCTCGAAATAGGTGATGGTGGCGTTGTAGTGCTCCTTGCGGAGCTCCCCGATGACGGCGAAGCTCCGGCCGCCGTCCCGCCGGGCGGCCTCGGCCTCGGCCTCGAGGTAGGCCTCGAGGGAGGGGAAGAGCCGGGCCACCTCGGCCAGCACCGCGGCGGCCGTCAGGAGCGGCGCGCCGTCTTCGTCGGAGGTCGGCAGGCCGAGGAGCCACACCCGGCCGGAGGCGGCCGCCGCCTCGGTCAGGCCGACGTCGTCGGGCTTGACCGGCGTGCGGCCGGAGGCGAAGACCACCTTGTCGAACTCCAGGTCGGGCGTGCGGCGGTCGCCGAAGCAGGCCAGCGGCAGCCCGTCGTCCTCGGTGATCCGCTCCGGCACCGACCGGAAGAGGATGGTGGCCAGCCGCTCCCGCTCCAGCCGGCGCAGCATGCGCTGGCCGATGGGGGACAGGCGCTTGGGGATCATCCCGCCGGCGGCCAGCACGACCCGGGCGCCGGCCATCGCCGCCTTCGACGTCAGCTCCACGGCGTGGTCGGTGTGCCCGACGATCAGGATGTCCTGGTCGACCAGTTGGCCGGAGAAGCGGTCGACCAGGATGCGCTCCGAGAGCGAGGCGTCGATCGGCGGCCTCCACACCGAGTTGCCGACGTTGGTGCGGTGCGCCACGACGCACGACCGGGCCCGGTAGACGCCCTTCGTGGTGGTGATCTCGAGCTCCTGGCCGGCGGCGTCGATCGTCTCCACCGACTCGCCGAAGCCCACGTCGAGCTGGTGCTCGCCGATCAGGTCGGTGTAGGCCACCGCCGACGACGGCTCCAGGATCCGCACCCGGCCGAGCCCGCCGCCCTGGGCGGCGATGGCCACCGACAACCCACCCGAGTTCCCGCCCACGACCACCAGGTCGTAGGCGGCGTCGCTTCCCGTACCAGCCGACATGGCCGCTCCCGTCTCCCCTGTCGCCCGGAAAGGTTAAGGGAGGCGGACGCCACCGGCCCACTCCGGACGGGGTACCGTCGTGGGGATGCGCATCCGGCGGCCCGCCCTCCTGGCCCTGTCACTGGCGCTCGCCCTCGCCGTCCCGGCCGCCTGCTCGAAGTCCGGGGGGTCGGCCCAGGAACGGTCGGGGGCCGTGAACCCGCCGGGCAGCGATCCGGTGGTGACGGCGCCGAGCAGCGCTCCCGGGGCCACGGCGCCGGCCGGCGCACCGGGCGTCTCCGCCGCCGACGACTGGCTCACCTACCACCACGACGCCGGGCGCAGCGGCGTGGCCGGCGACCAGGCGCCGCCGGGCACGGTCAAGAAGGTGTGGACGTCGCCGGCCCTCGACGGCAAGGTCTACGCCCAGCCGCTCGTCGCCGGCGACGCGGTGATCGTGGTGACCGAGGCCAACTCGGTCTACGCCCTCAACCGCGGCACCGGCGCCGTCGTCTGGCAGAAGAACCTGGGCCCGGCGGTGGCCGGCAAGTCGCTGCCCTGCGGCAACATCGACCCGTCGGGCATCACGGGGACCCCGGTGGTGGACGCCGGCGCCGGGACGGTCGACGTCGTCGCCTTCCTGGCCGACGGCCCCCACCACGAGCTGGTCGCCCTCGACCTGGCCGGCGGCGCCGTCCGCTGGCACCGGCCGATCGACCCGCCCGGGCTCTCCGCCACGGTCGAGCAGGAGCGGGCGGCGGCGACGATCACCGGCGGGCGGGTCTACGTCCCGTTCGGCGGCCTCTACGGCGACTGCGGCCCCTACAAGGGGGCGGTGGTCTCCTCCGCCGCCGACGGCTCCGGCGATCTCCCCGCCTGGATCGTCCCCACCACCCGGGAGGCGGGCCTCTGGGCGCCGGGCGGGCCGGCGGTCGACTCCGGCGGCCACCTCTGGGTCGCCACCGGCAACAGCGAGTCGAACTCCAGCTTCGACTACGGCAACGCCGTCGTCCACCTCGACCCGGCCCTGCACGCCGTCGACTACTTCGCTCCCGCCAACTGGAAGGCGCTCAACCGCGACGACGCCGACCTCGGTTCGGCCAGCCCCGTCCTCCTCCCCGGCGGCCGGGTCTTCGCCGTCGGCAAGGAGGGCGTCGGGTTCCTGCTCGATGCGGCGCACCTCGGCCACGAGGGCGGGCAGAAGTTCTCCGCCAAGGTGTGCCAGGGCGGCTACGGCAGCCCGGCGGTGGCCGGCGGTCTGATCTACGTCCCGTGCGTGGACGGGCTGGTCGCCCTGCGGCTCGGGGCCGACCGCTTCGACGTCGCCTGGCGCTCGCCGCCGGTCTCGACCGGTGCGCCGATCGTCGCCGCCGGCCTGGTGTGGGCGGTCGACGCCAAGGGCTCGCTCACCGGCTTCGACCCGGCCACCGGCGTCCCCCGCTTCACCAACCCGCTCGGTCCGGTGACCCGCTTCGGCTCCCCGGCGGCGTCCAGGGGCCTGCTCGTCGCCGCCACCGAGAACCAGATCGTGGGCTTCACCCTCCGCTGACCCCGTCGCCGCCCAGTCGGCGGCGCAGGTCGCGCAGGTACCACGTCTTCGGGGCTTCCCGGAGGGGGACGGGCAGCCGCCGGTAGAGGGCGCCGCCGACCGTCATGACGGCGTCGTAGCGGCGCTGCTGCCCGGCGTCCCACCCGATGCCGTACTGCCGGCGGAGCGGCTCCGGCAGCCAGGCGGCGGTGAGGAACCGGTTGAGCGGCATGGCCGCCCACAGCAGCGGCGGCGCCCATTCGGGGTGGAGGAGGTCGCGGGCGATCCGCCGGGCGTCGTCGGAGACCTCGAGCGTGCCGACCATCTGATCCCAGTAGGCCCGGAAGGCGGTCCGGCCGGCCGGCCAGCGCCCGTCCGGCACCTGGAGCGCCGTCCCGAGGAGCGCGTACTGCCGGTAGACGGTGTCGGCCGCCGCCTGATCGAGCGGCCCGAACAGCCGCTCGTAGATCAGCAGGGCGGTGTCGTAGAGCGTCGCCGCCACCCACAGCTGCAGTTCCGGGTCGGAGGCCCGGTAGCCGGCGCCGGCCACCGCCCGGTGGGCCTCGGTCACCATGGCCGCCACCGCCCGGCTCTCCTCCGGTGTGCCGAACGTGACGCCGTAGACGTAGGTCAGCGTCGCCCGCAGCCGGTCGAGCGGCCGGGTGGCGAAGTCGCTGTGCTCGGCCACGCCCCGGGCGACGCCGGGATGCGCCACCTGGAGCAGGATCGCCCGGGCCCCGCCGGCCAGCAGCGCCCCCTCCCGGGCCACCACCCGCATGTCGGCGTTGTCGGGCATCGGACCCGACCCTATGCCGTCGCCGAGGGAGATCGCTCAGGCGACGTCGGCGACGGGAGCGGCGAACTGGGCGTGGTAGAGGCGGGCGTAGGCGCCGTCGGCGGCCAGGAGCTCCTCGTGGCTGCCCTGCTCGACGATCTGGCCGTGCTCCATGACGAGGATCACGTCGGCGTCGCGGATGGTCGAGAGGCGGTGGGCGATCACGAAGCTCGTCCGCTGGGAGCGCAGCGCCGCCATGGCCTCCTGGATGAGGACCTCGGTGCGGGTGTCGACCGAGCTGGTGGCCTCGTCGAGGATCAGGATGGCGGGGTCGGCCAGGAAGGCCCGGGCGATCGTCAGCAGCTGCTTCTCGCCGGCCGAGACCGAGCCCTCGTCGTCGCTCACCACCGTGTCGTAGCCGTCGGGCAGCGACCGCACGAACCGGTCGACGAAGGTGGCCTCGGCCGCCCGGTGGATGTCCTCCTCGGACGCCCCGGGATTGCCGTAGGCGATGTTGTCGCGGATCGTCCCGCCGAAGAGCCACGTGTCCTGCAGCACCATGCCGACCTTGGAGCGCAGCTCGGCCCGGGACAGCGTGGCGGTGTCGATCCCGTCGAGGAGGATCCGCCCGTCGTCGATCGGATAGAAGCGCATGATGAGGTTGACCAGCGTCGTCTTGCCGGCGCCGGTGGGGCCGACGATGGCCACGGTCTGCCCCGGCTGGGCCACGAACGACAGGTGCTCGATGAGCGGCCGGTCCGGCCAGTAGGAGAACGAGACGCTCTCGAACTCGATGCACCCGGCCGGGGTGGCCGGCAGGAGCCGCTCGTCGGTGTCGGGCTCCTCCTCGGGGGCGTCGAGGAAGTCGAAGATCCGCTCGGCCGAGGCCACACCCGACTGGAACACGGTCACCATCGAGGCCATCTGGGTCATGGGCTGGGAGAACTGGCGGGAGTACTGGATGAAGGCCTGCACCGCGCCCAGCGTCAGGGCCCCCGACGCCACCCGCAGCCCGCCGACGACGGCGATGGCCACGAAGTTGAGGTTGCCCATGACCATCATCGACGGCTGGATCGACCCGGAGATGAACTGGGCGCCGAAGCTGGCCTCGTAGAGCGAGTCGTTCATCTCCCGGAAGCGGGCCTCGACGTCGGCCTGGCGGCCGAAGGCCTTGACGATCGAATGCCCGGTGAACGTCTCCTCGACGAGGGCGTTCAGATCGCCGGTGTGGCGCCACTGGTCCATGAACTTCGTCCGGGACCGCTTGGTGATCATCTTCATCGTCCAGATCGACAGCGGGATCGTGACCAGCGCCACCAGCGCCAGGACCCACGACACGAGGAACATCATCAGCAGCGTGCCGACCAGCGTCAGCGTCGACGTCAGCATCTGCGACAGCGTCTGCTGCATGCTCTGGGCCAGGTTGTCGATGTCGTTCGTCACCCGGGAGAGCAGATCGCCCCGGGACTGGCCGTCGACGTAGCGCAGCGGCAGGCGGTTGAGCTTCGTCTCGACGTTCTCCCGCAGCCGGTACATCGTCCGCTGCACGATCCCGGTCAGCACGTAGGACTGCACGTAACCGAGGACGGCGGCGCCGATGTACAGCCCCACCACGAACAGCAGGATCCGGTGCAGGGAAGCGAAGTTGATGGCGGACGGGCCGCCGTGCAGGAGGCCGGTGAAGATGACGTCGGTCGCCCGGCCGAGGAGCTTCGGCCCGACCACCGAGAGGCTGACGCTGACCACGGCCAGCCCGATGACGGCCGAGAAGCCGAGCCGCTCCAGGCCGAGCATGCGGCCCAGGCGGCGCAGCGACTGCTTGAAGTTGGCCGACTTCTCGGCCGGCATGCCGAGCGCACCCCACCGGCCGGCGCCGGATCCGATCCGCTGCTGGGGCAGGGGCCCCGGCTTGGCGGCGGGCTCGGGGGCGGGCGGCGGCGGCATGGCGTCCGCCTCGTCGGCGGTCTTGTCGATCCGGGCGCTCACGCCGCCTCCTCCTGCCGTTGCGATTCCACGATCTCCCGGTACGTCGGGCAGCCGGCCATCAGCTCGTCGTGGGTGCCGAGGCCGACCACCGACCCGTTCTCCAGCACCACGATCTGGTCGGCGTGGCGGATCGTCGACACCCGCTGGGCGACGACGATCACCGCCGCCTGCCGGGTGTGGGGCACGAGCGCCGCCCGGAGCCGGGCGTCGGTGGCCACGTCGAGGGCCGAGAAGGAGTCGTCGAAGAGGTACACGTCGGGCCGGCGGACCAGCGCCCGGGCGATGGCCAGCCGCTGACGCTGCCCGCCGCTCACGTTGGTGCCGCCCTGCTCGATCGCGGCGTCGAGCCCGCCGGCCATGGCGGCCACGAAGTCGGCAGCCTGGGCGACCTGCAGCGCCGCCCACAACTCCTCGTCGGTGGCGTCGGGCTTGCCGTACTGCAGGTTCGACCGCACCGTCCCCGAGAACAGGTAGGGCTTCTGGGGGATGAGGCCGATCCGGCTCCACAGTTGCTCGGGGGCGATCGTGCGGACGTCCGCGCCGCCGAGCCGCACCCCGCCCTCGTCGACGTCGTAGAGGCGGGCGGCCAGGTTGACCAGCGTCGTCTTGCCGGCGCCGGTCGAGCCGATGATGGCCGTGGTCGTGCCGGCCGGGGTGGTGAACGACACGTCCGACACCACCGGCGCCTCGGCCCCGGGGTAGCGGAACGTCACCCCGCTGAACTCCACCGACCCCAGCGTCTCGAGGCCCTGGACCGGAGCGGCCGGCGCCCACACCGAGCTGTCGGTGTTGAGGACGTCGGCGATCCGGTCGGCGCAGACCGCCGCCCGGGGGGCCATCGAGGCCACGAAGGTGGCCATCATGACCGACATGAGGATGAGCACGAAGTAGCTGAGGAAGGCGATCAGCGCCCCGATCGTCAGATGGCCGGCGGCGATGCGGTTCCCGCCGAACCAGATGACGGCCACGCTCGAGCCGTTGATGATCAGCAGCACGATCGGGAACATGAAGGCCATCAGCCGGCCCGACCGGAGGCCCGTGTCGGTGAGATCGTCGTTGGCCGTCTCGAAGCGGGCGACCTCCTCCTGCTCCCGCACGAAGGCCCGCACCACCCGGATGCCGGTGATCTGCTCCCGCAGCACCCGGTTGATGCCGTCGATCTTCTCCTGCATCAGCCGGAACTGCGGGATCATGCGGGAGACGACGGCCCACAGCGACAGGACGAGGACGGGCAGGGCCACGGCCAGCAGCCAGGCCAGGCCGCCGTCCTGGCGGACGGCGAGGATGACGCCGCCGATGGCGGTGACGGGCGCGGCCAGGGCGAAGGTGCAGGTCATCACCACCAGCAGCTGGACCTGCTGGACGTCGTTGGTGATGCGGGTGATGAGCGACGCCGCCCCCAGGCGGTTCACCTCCCGGGCCGAGAAGCCGGTGACCCGGTGGAAGAGGGCGGCGCGGATGTCGCGCCCGAAGCCCATGGCCACCCGGGCGGAGAGGTAGACGGCCCCGATGGAGAAGGCCAGCTGGACGGCGGTGACGACCACCATGAGGCCGCCGAGCCCCCAGATGTAGGCCGTGTCGCCCCGCATCACGCCGTTGTCGATGACGTCGGCGTTGAGGAAGGGGAGATAGAGGGAGGCGATGGCCTGGACGGCCTGCAGCCCGATCAGTACCAGCAGGAGCCGGCGGTAGGGGCGGAGGTGCGTCCGCAGCAGCCTGATCAGCACCTTTACCTCCTCCTCGCTGTCGCCAGTGCCTCGTTGCACTCAGTGCCAAGTTTAGGGTGATTCTCGGCACACCGGCCACCGAAATAAAGGGGCTTTTTCGGATGGGTGGTGCCCGGGGCGCCCGGGGGATAGCGTCCGGGCCGACCGACGACCGACCGGAAGAGGAGTGGCCCATGATCCGCGTCAGCGTGATGTATCCGAGGACCGAGGGCGGCAAGTTCGACATGGACTACTACGTCAACAAGCACATGCCGATGGTGGCCGACCGCTGTGGCGCGGCCATGAAGGGGATGACGGTCGCCGAGGGGATCGCAGGCGGTCAGCCGGGCGAGCCGCCGACCTACACCTGCGTCGGCGTCCTGAGCTTCGATTCGGTCGAGGCCTTCCAGGGCGCCTTCGGGCCCCACATGGCCGAGATCATGGGCGACATCCCGAACTACACCAACATCGCGCCGGTCATCCAGATCAGCGAAGTCCGGATGTAGCGGAGGCTCTCGTGGAGGCGACCGGGGCGCAGGCGACGTTCACCGACATGCAGCGGTCGACGGCGCAGGACTGGGCCGTCATCGGGCAGCGCTTCGTCGAGCACGGCCGGGGCCTGGCCGACCGGGTCCTCGACCACCTGCGTCTCCTCGACGGCGACTTCGGCGGCTTCGCCGTCGACCGGCTGACCCACTCCCTCCAGACCGCCACCCGGGCCTTCCGGGCCGGCGAGGACGAGGAGTACGTCGTCTGCGCCCTGCTCCACGACATCGGCGACACGCTGGGCTCCTACAACCACGCCGACATCGCCGCCGCCGTCCTGCGGCCGTTCGTGTCCGACGACAACCACTGGATGGTGGAGCAGCACGCCGTGTTCCAGGGCTACTACTTCTTCCACCACCTCGGGATGGACCGGAACCTCCGGGAGCAGTTCCGGGGCCACCCCTGCTTCGAGCGGACGGCCCTGTTCTGCGAGCGCTACGACGCCCCGGCCTTCGACCCGGCCGCCGAGACGCTCCCGCTCGAGTTCTTCGAGCCGATGGTCCGCCGCCTGCTCGCCGCCCCGAAGCAGACGCTCTACACGGGCATGCGGTAGCCCCCCGCCCGTCCGCCTCCGCCTCTGAACCGGCGTTCCTGACCGCGGGATGCGAGTGGTCGGGAACGCCGGTTTGGAGCGTCGGGGCCGGCCCGGCGAACCGGCGTTCCTGACCGCCGGATGGGCTTGGAGAGGAACGCCGGTTTGGGGTGGGGAGGCGCCGGCCTCCGCTGCCGGCCTCCGCTGCCGGCCGCCGCTGCCGGCCGGGCCGGCGGTTGGCTACTCGTAGCGGAGGGCTTCCATCGGGGTGAGGGCGGCGGCCCGGCTGGCCGGGTAGAGCCCGAAGAACACCCCGATGAGGATCGACACGCCGAACGACAGCACCACCGTCGACGGCGAGATCACCGGGTGCAGGCCGGCGCCGTGGTACTGGCCGGCGCCGATGCCCAGCGCCACCCCGAGGATCCCGCCGAGCCCGGCCAGCAGCATGGCCTCGACCAGGAACTGCGAGAGGATGTCGCTCTTCTGGGCGCCCAGCGCCTTGCGGATGCCGATCTCCCTCGTCCGCTCGGTCACCGTCACCAGCATGATGTTCATCACGCCGATCCCGCCGATCAGCAGCGAGATGCCGGCCACCACCGCCAGCAGCAGCTGGAACGACTGCGCCGCCTTCTTGCCGGCCGCCAGCAGGTTGGCGGCGTTGAAGACGATGAAGTCGGGCGGCGTGCCGGGGCCGAGCCGGTGGGTCCGCCGCAGCGTCCTCGTGATCTCGGTCATGGCGTCGGGCAGCGCCTGGCGGGAGGCGGCCTGGACGGCGATCGAGTTGTAGGAGTCGACGTTGCCGACGATGTTCTCGATGACGGTGCTGAGCGGCGCCACCATCACGTCGTCCTGGTCCTGGAACCCGTTGGACCCCTTCTTGTCGAGCAGGCCGATGATGCGGAACCGCACGCCGTTGAACTCCACCATCTGCCCGACGGGGTTGACGCCCTTCCCCATCAGGTGGTCGACCACGGTCTGGCCGATGACCGCCACCTTGGCGTGGGACTCCACGTCCTCGGAGTCGAACGTTCGGCCGCTGGCCATCGTGGCGTCGCGGATCTCCCCGAAGGCCGGCTCGGCGCCGACGAAGCTGTTGAGGGCGTAGGTCACGCCCTCCCAGGTGACGGTGCCGGTCGTGCTCACCGTCGGCGTGACGACGTTGGCGTCGGGGACGCGGACCTTGTCGGAGAGGGCCTTCACGTCGTCGGCGGTGAGCCGGATCCGGCGGGCGCTCGTGCCGCCCCGGTCGCGGCCCCGGGCGTTGCGCTCCGGGATGACGTAGAGGGCGTTGGTGCCGAGGGCCCGGATCTGGTTCTGGACGCCGTCGGAGATGCCGGTGCCCACGGCGACCAGCATGATGACCGCCGAGGTCCCGATCAGGATGCCGAGCATCGTGAGCGCCGACCGGAGGCGGTTGGCCAGCACGCCCCGGAGGGCGACGCGGACGCTGTCGAGAGTCATGGCCCCATGCCCCTCTCGTTGACCCTGTCCGCCGGGACCCCCAGTGCCAGCAACGATTCCGGCGTTTCCGGCTGAACCCTAGCAGAAAGTTGCGTCGGCTAACTAGTAGAACTGTCGCTACGTGCCCTCTTGCACTCAGTGACAGTTGGGCTTAGGTTCACCGGGTAGTCCCGAAGCGGGCAAGTTGGGGAGCAGGGCGGCGCACCCCCTGGAGTGACGCGTCGCCGGCCTTCTTCCGTACGGCGCACCGCCGGAAATGGAGGCGATCCTATGGGCCTCGTCCCGAACCGCGGCCTGACGATCGGAATACTGGCGGTCACGCTGCTGGGAACATCGGCGCTCGGCGTCGCGCCGCCGGCCTCGGGGTCGGCCCCCCCGGGGTCGGCGGCGCCGCCGAGCGCCGCGGCGGCGGTGACCGCCCTGCTCTCGGTGGCCTCCGACGGCACCCACGGCAACGCCGACAGCTTCGCCCCCAGCCTGTCGGCCGACGGCTCGACGGTGGCCTTCGCCTCGCTGGCCACCAATTTCAGCGCTCCGGAGGCGGTGCAGGTGGTCAACGTCTTCGTCCGGGACCAGCGGAGCGGGAAGACGGAACGAATCAGCGACGGGCTCGGGGGCGCCGACGCCGACGGCGACAGCAAGAGCCCGTCCGTCTCGGCCGACGGCTCGGTGGTGGCCTTCGAGTCCAGCGCCTCGAACCTGGTCCCCGGCGACACCAACGGCGCCTCCGACGTCTTCGTCCGGGACCGGGCCTCGGGGCGGACGACGCTGGTCAGCCTGGACTCGGCCGGCGCCCAGGGCAACGAGGGGAGCTTCACGCCGTCGATCTCGGCCGACGGCCGTTACGTGGCCTTCGCCTCCGACGCCACGGCGCTGGTGGACGGCGACCACAACCGGGCGGAGGACGTCTTCGTCCACGACCGGCGGACGGGGAAGACCGTCAAGGTCAGCGTGGCCACCGACGGCAAGCCGGGGAACGGGAACAGCTACAGCCCGTCGATCTCGGCCGACGGGCGGTTCGTGGCCTTCGCCTCCGAGGCCACCAACCTGGTGCGGGGCGACACCAACGGCGCCACCGACATCTTCGTCCACGACCTCGGCTCCGGGCGCACCGTCCGGGTCAGCGTGGCGTCGAACGGCACCCAGGCCGGGGGCGACGCCTTCACCCCGTCGATCTCGGGGGACGGGCGCTACGTGGCCTTCATGAGCGATGCCGGCAACCTCCGGGCCGGTGACGGCAACGGCGCCTCCGACGTGTTCGTCCACGACGGCGAGACCGGCCGCACCATCCTCGTCAGCCGACCGTCCGGCGGGCACCCCTCCGACCGGGGGAGCTTTGAGCCGTCGCTGTCGGTCGACGGCCGGTCCGTGGCCTTCGTGACCGACGGGGCGCTGGTGGCCGACGACACGAACAACACCGAGGACATCTACCTGGCCGACGTCCCGGGCGGGTCACTGCGCCGCGTGAGCCTGGCGTCCGACGGCAGCGGCGGCAACGGCCCGAGTCTCGGGCCGTCGGTCAACGGCAACGGCACGGTCGTGGCCTTCGAGTCGCTGGCCTCCAACCTGGTGGTGGCCGACACCAACGGCGCCGACGACGTGTTCTGGCGCCGATGACCTGAGGACGCGGAACGGCGGCGGGGCCGCGACCCCCGCCGCCATCCGTCACCCGCCCGGTCGGTCAGCCGCAGTACCCGGAGCGGTAGTCGTAGGCGTCGCAGTACGGCGAGCCGTAGTAGGAGCCGTAGTGGCGGTAGTAGTCGTCGCAGTCGGCGTTGCGGTGGTAGTAGCCGTCGCGCCGGCCGTCGGGGCCGTAGTACCAGCCGTCGCGGTACCCGTCGCAGCCGTAGCCGTAGTAGCTGTAGTAGTCGTCGTCGTAGCCGTGGTGGCGGTAATAGTCGTCGCGGTCGTGACCGCGGTCGTAGTGGTGTTCGGAATGGCGGCCGTCGTGGTCCCGGCCGCCGTGGCGACCGTCGGCGAAGGCGGCGTGGGGGACGGCGAAGAGGAGGCCCCCGGCCACCAATGCCGCGGTGAGTGTGCGCTTGAGCATGGTCCATCCTTTCCTGGGAGCGGAACGGCGTGGACGAACTCGTCGCGTCTCCCCCAGCAAGGAACCGGATGCTCTCCGTTGGCCCTGTGAGACGGAGGACGTTTCCGTCAACCGGCGCTTACCCTAGTGCAATCCTGACACTCAGTGCAAATAGCTCTTAGGTGACAATTCAGGCGAATCAGGACACGCACCTGCCGGCCGGGCGTGCCATCATTCCGGCGGTGATCCGGGTGTTTCTCATCGACGACACCGCCGAGATGCGGCGGCTGCTCGAGCAGATCCTCTCGCTCGACGAGTTCGAGGTGGTGGGATCGGCGGCCAACGGCGCCTCGGCGCTGCCGGTGATGGCCGAGGCCGACCCCGACGTCGTGGTCCTCGACTACAACATGCCCGGGCTCGACGGGCTCATGACCGCCCGGCTGATCAAGGAGGAGCGGCCGGACCAGGCGATCATCCTCTACACCGCCTATCTCGACGCCGAGCTCGAGCGGAAGGCCACCCGGGCCGGCATCGCCCTCTGCCTGGAGAAGGCCGAAGGCATCCTGACGCTGGAGGACGACATCCGGCGGCTGGCCGGCGGCGGGCGCGGGTCGGGACCGGGGCCGGGGCCCGGCGACCAGCCGGCCTGACCCGGTTCATCTCCGGCTCATCGAGCCGACGGTATGAATGGCCTGTCGGTACGAAGGCGAGGTCGCCATGGGGAAGCTCAAGGAATCCGTGGTTCGGGTGCGCTGCCCGCAATGCCAGGCCGTCGTCGTGCTCCGTCACTCGGTCGTCCGCCTCGGCGGGCGCGTCGCGCTGGTCTGCCCCGAGTGCCACGAGGTGACGGTGGCCTGACCGGCCGGTGACCGGCGGCCGGTGACCGGC
>Ga0070681_10004674_pt1 | contig 13090 bp, 11 predicted proteins | sample KBSC83BmetaG_FD_65650 | JGI IMG/M metagenome (GOLD analysis project Ga0070681, IMG submission 65650) | Corn rhizosphere microbial communities from Kellogg Biological Station, Michigan, USA - KBS C8-3B metaG | ecosystem: Host-associated > Plants > Roots > Rhizosphere | place: USA: Michigan... | reverse complement strand
GGCCTGCCGTACCTCGACGTGCTGCGCCGGGTGAAGGACACCTTCGGCGCGCCCACCTTCGTCTACCAGGTCAGCGGCGAGTACGCGATGCTGAAGGCCGCGTCGCAGAACGGCTGGCTGGACGAGAAGGCGGTGGTGCTGGAGGCGCTGACGGCGTTCAAGCGTGCCGGGGCCGATGCCATCCTCACCTATTACGCGATCGACGCGGCGCGCTGGCTGCACAGCGAGTAGCCAACGCGACCTGCCCCGGAAAATCCACAGGAGCGGCCGCAACGAGCCCGGTGCGCAGGGCACACCCAGTTCAAGCGCCGACTTTACAAGCCGGTGGATGCCGCCGACACGGAAAGCGACCGGCCGGATTTCGCGATGGCGATCTATCCGGGGCACCTGGCGACCGACGACGACAAGCTCAATCCCAACGTGCCGGTCACCGGCGAGACATCGCCTACCTTCCTGGTGCAGGCGGAAGACGACTACGTGGATGGCGTCGACCAGTCGCTGGTCTACTACGCCGCGCTGGCGAAGGCCCGCGTGCCGGCGCAGATGCACTTGTATGCGCACGGCGGGCACGCGTTCGGCCTGCGTCGGACGCAGTTGCCGGTCAGCGGTTGGCCCGCGCTGGCCGAGGCGTGGCTGCAGACGATCGGCGTGCTTCCGCACTGAGTGCCGCGAAGGCCTGGGTCACGATCGCGCGATACCATAGCCATTCCCGACCACCGTTCGAGCCAGCATCCCATGACCCCCACCCGCCTGGAAATCACCCGCCCCGACGACTGGCACCTGCATCTTCGGGACGGCGACGCACTGGCCTCGGTGGTCGGCCATACCGCGCAGCGCTTCGCGCGCGCGATCGTGATGCCGAACCTGAAGCCGCCGGTGACCACGGTGGCGCAGGCCGAGGACTATCGTCGGCGGATTCTCGCCAGCTTGCCGGCAGGTTCGCGCTTCCAGCCGCTGATGACGCTGTACCTCACCGAGGACACGCCGGTCGACGAGATCGCCCGCGCGAAGGACAGCGGCAGCGTGTTCGCGGTCAAGTACTACCCCGCCGGCGCCACCACCAATTCGCAGTCCGGCGTGCGCGAGCTGTCGCGCGTGTACCCGGTGATCGAGGCGATGGAGAAGCATGAGCTGCCGTTGCTGATGCACGGCGAGGTCACCGATCCGGCCATCGACATCTTCGATCGCGAACGCGTCTTCATCGAACGCCACCTGCTGCCGCTGCGCGAGCGGTTCCCGGCGCTGCGCATGGTGCTGGAACACATCACCACCCGCGACGCGGTCGACTTCGTCCGCGGCGCGTCGGCCAGCGTGGCGGCCACCATCACCGCGCACCATCTGCTGCTCAATCGCAACGCGCTGTTCGAGGGCGGCATCCGCCCGCACCACTACTGCGCGCCGATCCTCAAGCGGGAGACGCATCGCGCCGCGTTGCTGCAGGCGGCCACCAGCGGCGATTCGCATTTCTTCCTCGGCACGGATAGTGCGCCGCATCCGCGCGAGGCGAAGGAGACGGCCTGCGGCTGCGCGGGGCTGTATACCGCGCATGCGGCGCTGGAGCTGTATGCCGAAGCGTTCGAGCAGGCGGGCCGGCTGGACCGGCTGGAGGCGTTCGCCAGTTTCCATGGCGCCGATTTCTACCGCCTGCCGCGCAACACCGACCGGATCGCGCTCGAGCGCACGCCGTGGAGCGTGCCGGAGGCTTACCCGCTGGCCGGCAGCAGCTGCGTGCCGATGCGCGCCGGCGGCAGCATCGGCTGGTCGCTGGCGCAAGGCGCGTCTCCCACCCGGTAGGAGCCCGCTTGCGGGCGATGCTCTTTCGCGGGATTCGGGATTCGAAGAGCATCGCCCGCAAGCGGGCTCCTACGGGGGCGATGTGCTCGGGGGTGATGGGCCGCAAAGCCCTCGCTCAATAGGCAAACTCGCGGAACACCGGATCGACGTTGCCGCGCCACGGGCCGTGAAACAGCTCCAGCTTGCGTTCGGCCGGGGTCTGATTGGCCTGCACGATCTCGACCAGCGGTTCCAGGAAGATGCTCTCGTCGGCGCCGTTGCGGTTGAGACGGGCGCGTCGCTTGAGGCCGTGGCCGGCGATCTTCAATGCTTCCTCGGCGAGGTCGCGCACGCTGCCGCCGCGGAACGGCAGCTTCAGCGCGTGCTTCGGCACGCCGTCGCGCAGCGCGTGGCGTTCTTCGCGAGTGAAGTCCTTGACCAGGTCCCATGCGGCGTCCAGCGCCTGCTGGTCGTACAGCAGGCCGACCCAGAACGCGGGCAGCGCGCACAGCCGGTTCCATGGGCCGCCGTCGGCGCCGCGCATTTCCAGGTACTGCTTCAGGCGCACCTCGGGGAAGGCGGTGGTGAGGTGGTCGGCGAAGTCCTTCATGGTGGCGTGCACGCCCGGCAGCGTGGCTAGCTCGCCGGCGAGGAAGCGCTTGAAGTCCTGCCCGGCCAGGTCGATGTAGCGGCCGTCCTGGTAGCTGAAGTACATCGGCACGTCGAGGATGTAGTCGACGTAGCGCTCGTAGCCGAAGCCGTCGGCGAACACGAAGTCGAGCATGCCGGTGCGGTCGGGGTCGGTGTCGGTCCAGATCTGCGAGCGGTACGACAGATAGCCGTTCGGGCGTCCCTCGGTGAACGGCGAATCGGCGAACAGCGCGGTGGCGATCGGCTGCAGCGCGAGACTGGTGCGGAATTTCTTCACCATGTCCGCTTCGCCGGAAAAATCCAGGTTCACCTGCACCGTACAGGTGCGCGTCATCATGTCCAGGCCGAGCGAGCCGACCTTGGGCATGTACTCGCGCATGATCTTGTAACGGCCCTTCGGCATCCACGGCATCTCGTCGCGGCGCCATTTCGGCTGGAAGCCCATGCCGAGGAAACCCAGCCCCATGCCGTCGGCGACCGAGCGCACTTCCTCCAGGTGCTGGTTCACCTCGCAGCAGGTCTGGTGGATGGTCTCCAGCGGCGCGCCGGACAGTTCCAGCTGGCCGGCCGGCTCCAGCGTGATGTTGGCCTTGTCGCGCGACAGCGCCACCGGAATCTCGCCCTCGCGGGCAATGTCCCAGCCGTAACGCGTGGCGATGCCTTCGAGCAGCGCGCGGATGCCGCGCTCGCCCTCGAACGGCGGCGGCATCAGGTCATCGGTGCGGAAGCCGAACTTCTCGTGCTCGGTGCCGATGCGCCAGGCCTCGCGCGGCTTCTCGCCGGCGGCGAGGTAGTCGGCAAGCTGCTGCCGGCCCTGGATCGGGGTGCTCTTGACGGCACTGGGTATGGACACGGGCGAAGTCTCGCTGGGGGAGCCGACACTATGGGGGCGGCGCAAGGCGACGAAAAGGGGGCGTCGCGGGATGCGGGGTCGGAACCTCAGTGGAGCAGCATTGCCCGGATGGCGCCTTGAGCTGGATCAGGCGCGTCGTGCGGTGATCGGACATTGCGCCAGGTTTCGTCAGTGGGCGAAGTCCGGAAACCAGCCGCGAAGCCGTCGTTTCAGCGACAACGCCGGTGCCTCCACCGCATGCCATGAACACCAGGCGAGCAGGAGGGTGGCGATGGCCGCGACACCCGCTGTTGCCGGATAGGAGGGTGTCGCCGGCCACAGGTGCACCGTCAGCTGCTGCACGAAGTAGGCGTAGAGGTAGGTGCTGTAGGACAGGTCGCCGAAGCGGGCTGCGGAACGCAGCCCCGGAGTGCTTTGCTGTCCGAGCCACAAGGTCAATGGCACCGTCACGGCCCATTGCGCCAGTCGGGCGTGTTGCAGCAGTGCGGCGGCAAGCAGGCAAGCCGCTACGGCGCCGGCCACGAGCAGGCGCCGCCCCCTGATTTCGGCGGCGAACTGGCGCGAGCAGACACCGGCCAGGAAGAAGGCCGTGTAGAAGTAGCAAAGGTTGTCGAAGACGTTGTCCCGGGAGTGTCCGGGCAGCGTCTTGGCGTACATCACGGCAACCACGGCCAGTGCAAGCAGGGTGAACACCCGTCGCCGCAAGCCGATGGCGCCGAGTACGGCCACGTACGCGTAGCACTTCGCCTCGAGCGGAATCGTCCACCAGCTGCCGTTGACCGCCGACAAGCTGGCGTTGGCCGGTATCGTGCCGAACACGCCGGGCAGCGTGTAGTACGGGCGCAGCTGGGCATTGAAGGTGATGAAGCGACGTGTCTCGCGACCGAAGTAATCATGCAGCGGCAGTGCAGTGACCGCCGCGCCGGCAACCGCTATGACGAGGGTGGCGACGATCAGCGCCGGCCAGATGCGCAGGAACCGGCGCATGGCGAAACGCATGACGTGCGGGTCGTGGAACCAGCTCTCGGTCACCAGGTAGCCGCTCATGGCGAAGAACATCGCCACCGCGATGGAGCCGAGCGTCATGCCGTCCGCCAGCGTGGACTCGTGCATGCCCAGAAGCACGAATTGGTGGGAAACCAGCACCATCAGCGAGGCGATGAGCCGCAGCCCGTCGAAATTGTTGGCGTGGTGGCCGGATGGCGAAGGACGAGGGGTGTCCGTGACGAAGGTCCTTTTCGCTGGTGGGTGCCCGGTAGCCGCGCGAAGCCGGAACGGGTGCAACAGCTTCGCGGTACCGCGGAAACGGCAGGCGGAAAGAAGCAGGGCCGGCGTGGCCGACCCTGCCCTCAGCGCTTCATCGAATTGAAGAACTCGTCGTTGGACTTGGTGTTCTTCATCTTGTCGAGCATGAACTCCATCGCGGCCAACTCGTCCATCGGGTGCAGCAATTTGCGCAGGATCCAGATCTTGGCCAGCATGTCCGGGTCGATCAGCAGGTCCTCGCGGCGGGTGCCGGAGCGATTGATGTCGATCGCCGGGTAGACACGCTTTTCGGAGATGCGGCGGTTGAGGTGCACTTCCATGTTGCCGGTGCCCTTGAACTCCTCGTAGATCACCTCGTCCATCTTCGAGCCGGTTTCGATCAGCGCGGTGGCGATGATGGTCAGGCTGCCGCCTTCCTCCACGTTGCGCGCGGCGCCGAAGAAACGCTTCGGGCGCTGCAGCGCGTTGGCGTCCACGCCGCCGGTGAGCACCTTGCCGGAGGAGGGCACCACGGTGTTGTAGGCGCGAGCCAGGCGGGTGATCGAGTCGAGCAGGATCACCACGTCCTTCTTGTGCTCGACCAGGCGCTTGGCCCGCTCGATCACCATCTCGGCCACCTGCACGTGTCGCACGGCCGGCTCGTCGAACGTCGAGGAAATCACCTCGGCGCGCACGGTGCGGGCGATCTCGGTCACTTCCTCCGGGCGCTCGTCGATCAGCAGCATGATCAGGTGCGCTTCGGGGTGGTTGTAGGTGATCGCCTGGGCCACGTTCTGCAGCATCATCGTCTTGCCGGACTTCGGCTGCGAGACGATCAGGCCGCGCTGGCCCTTGCCGACCGGCGCGATCAGGTCGAGGATGCGGCCGGTGATGTCCTCGCTCGACCCGTTGCCGCGCTCCAGCTTGTACGCCTTGCGCGGGAACAGCGGGGTGAGGTTCTCGAACAGCATCTTGTTCTTCGACGCTTCCGGCGGATCGCCGTTGATGTCGTCGACGCGCAGCATGGCGAAGTAGCGCTCGCCTTCCTTCGGATGGCGCACGCGACCGGTGATGTAGTCGCCGGTACGCAGGTTGAAGCGGCGGATCTGGCTGGGGCTGACGTAGATGTCGTCCGGACCGGCGAGGTACGACTCGTCGGCCGAGCGCAGGAAGCCGAAGCCGTCCTGCAGGATCTCCAGCACGCCCTCGGCCCAGATGCCGCCGCCGGAGCGGGCATGCGCCTTGAGCACATTGAAGATCACATCCTGCTTGCGCGCGCGGGCGACGCCTTCGTGCACGCCCAGCGATTCGGCGAACTCCAGCAGCTGCGGCGCCCTCATGCGCTTCAGTTCGGTGAGGTTGATCACCCGGTCGTTGCTGCCCGGATCGGCGTTGTCGTCGTCCACCGGCAGGCCGTTCGGGTTCGGGCGCGGGTGCTGCTGGCGGCCCTGCTGCTGGTTCGGGTTGCCGCCGCGCTCGTTGCGCCGGCGCCGGCCGCGGCCCTCGCGGCCGCCATTGTTCTGGCCGCCGTTCGGGTTCTGGCCTTGGTTGGGATTCTGCGGTTGGCCAGGATTCTGGCCTGCCGGCTGGTCGTGATTCTGGACAGACTGGACGGTGGACTCACGCGGCTCCTGCGCGGGGCGTGCGGCCGATGGTTCCGCCGGCGGGGGAGGCAGGCTGGCCGGTACCGGCGCGGGCGCAACCGGGGCCGAAGCAGGCGCTGGCGCGGCGGGCTTGGCGGCAACTGCTGCCTTCTCGGCGTTCGCCGCCGCGACGGCGGCAGCCGTACGGCGCGGCGTGCGGGGGCGTGGCTCGGGTTTGTTTTCGGCGATGGGGCCGGTGTCGACGCCCGGAGCGTCGTTCGGGGTTCTGTTTTCGGTGTCGGACACGGGCAATCCTCGCGGGGCGCCGTTGAATTGCAGGAGGGAGGGTGTGCGTCGCGCGGCAGGCGCAAGGGGACAGGACTGTCCCGACGGACGCGTTGAATCTAGCACCCGCCGCGTATCGGCGTAAAGCCTCGCGCGCCTGCCGGACGAGCCCGGTCAGGCGGCGGGCAGCGGGTTTGCAACGAAGGGATCAGATGGCCTTGTCGATCATCTGGGTCAGCTGGCCCTTGCTGACGGCGCCGATCTGGGTCGCCTCGACCTTGCCGTTCTTGAACACCATCAGGGTCGGGATGCCGCGCACGCCGTAGGCCCGCGGAGTCTGCTGGTTCTGGTCGATGTTCACCTTCACCACGCGCAGCTTGCCTTCGTACTGCTGGGCCAGCTCGTCCAGCATCGGCGCGATGGCCTTGCACGGGCCGCACCACTCCGCCCAGAAATCCAGCAGTACCGGGGTTTCGGATTTGAGCACCTGCTCGTCGAAGGCGTCGTCGTTCACATGGGTAATCAGGTCGCTCACCGGGGGATCTCCGTGGCTGGGGGCCAGAATTGGCAGGTGGAAAACAATGGGGTGGCCGGGGCCGAAAAACAAGGAGTGACGACGGGCAGGGCCGCCATCGGCTACACTCAGGCGCCCACGAAGCGCGGGTTGGGCAGGAGGAGGGCGGCGAGCCCTCATTCCAGCGCAACTCCGGGCACGATTCAAGGGCGGCTTGCACAGCCGTCCGTCAGACCGCCGGCAAATACGGCGTCGCCAGCCGCGGCGCGACCTTGTTGACCCTGACATTGAGCCGCTTCGCCGCGCATTGCGCATCCGTCCTGCCTTGCTTCCGCGCCGACATTCGGCGCCTGGAGCCAAGTGCAGCGCATCACGCCGCCGTCAGGCAAGGTCAACCATCCGCATATGTCACAGACCGTACTCACCGATACCTTCTTCACCAACTTCGATCTTCATCCGCTACTGCAGCAGGGCCTGGGCGACAGCGGCTTCACCCGCTGCACGCCGATCCAGGAAATGACCCTGCCGCCGGCGCTGGCCGGGCGCGACGTCGCCGGCCAGGCGCAGACCGGCACCGGCAAGACCTGCGCCTTCCTGGTCGCGCTGATGAATCGCCTGCTGACCACCCCGGCCGTGGCCGAGCGCAAGGACAGCGACCCGCGCGCGCTGATCATCGCGCCCACCCGCGAGCTGGCCATCCAGATCGACAAGGATGCGCGCAACATCGGCCGCCACACCGGCCTGAAGACCGCGCTGATCTACGGCGGCGTCGACTACGACAAGCAGCGCCAGCAATTGAAGGACGGCTGCGACATCATCATCGCCACCCCCGGCCGCCTGCTCGACTACCACAAGCAAGGGGTTTTCAGCCTCAACGGCGTCGAGGTGATGGTGATCGACGAGGCCGACCGCATGTTCGACCTCGGCTTCATCAAGGACGTGCGCTTCATCTTCCGCAAGCTGCCGCCGCGCGAGCAGCGCCAGGTGCTGCTGTTCTCCGCCACCCTGAGCCATCGCGTGCTGGAACTGGCCTACGAGCACATGCACGAGGCCGAGAAGCTGGTGGTGGAGAGCGATCACGTCACCGCCGACAAGGTGCGCCAGGTCGTCTACTTCCCGGCCAAGGAAGAGAAGATGCCGCTGCTGCTGAACCTGATCGACCGGCACCAGCCCAGCCGCAGCATCATCTTCGTCAATACCAGGGCCGCCGCAGAGCGCGTCACCGAGCGGGTCAAGCGCCACGGCTGCCGCGTCGGCGCGATCTCCGGCGACGTGCCGCAGCTGAAGCGGCAGAAACTGCTGCAGCGCTTCCAGGACAGCCAGCTGGACATCCTGGTGGCCACTGACGTGGCCGCGCGCGGCCTGCACATTCCGCACGTCAGCCACGTGTTCAACTACGACTTGCCGCACGAGGCCGAGGACTACGTGCATCGCATCGGCCGCACCGCACGGCTCGGCGCCGAAGGCGACGCGATCAGCTTCGCCTGCGACTTGTACGCCATGTCGCTGCCGGACATCGAGGCTTACATTGGCCAGAGCATTCCGGTCGCGCAGATGGATCCGGAACTGCTGGTGATGCCGAAGCCGCGTGCGGTCGATCCCGAGTTCGCCGCGAACGCCGCCGCCGACAGTGCCGCGTTCGGCGACGTGGTGCCGCCGCGTCCGGGCGAAAAGCCGCGGCGCAGTGGCGGTCCGGGCCGCAGCGGAAGCAGTCGCGGTGCCGCGCGGCCGCCGCGCGAACGCAAGTCGGCCGTGGCCGACGGCAGTGCCGCCGCCGCAGAACAGCCGGTCGCCGTGGCCGCGCACAAGGCCGCCGCACCGGCGGCCGACGGCAGCGCCGCTGCCGAAGGCGCGCGCAAGCCGCGGCGGCGTCGCGGCGGTCGCAATCGGCGCCGCGAAGGTGCGCCGGCCGATGGCGCCGGGACGATGGGTCACCAGTCCGCGATGGCCGAGGGCAATCGTGCGCCGCGGGGCGAGCGTCGCCCGCCGCGCGAGCGCGTTGCAGCCGAGTCCGCCGGCGCCGTCCACAGCCGACCGTCGCGGCAGGTGGCGGTGACCTCGGGCAATGCCGTCGAGCACGCCCACCCGAAAAAGCCGGGCCTGTTCCGCCGGTTGACGCGGCTGTTCACCGGCCGCTGAACGTCATGATCGCCGTGGACTGAACCGCGGCGATCAGAGAAGTCGGCATCTTGATGCCGGCTTCCCTTATCCTTGCCGTCGATACGACGACACGCAGGCTCGGGGACGCTCGGTGATCCATTTCGATCAAGTCAGCAAGCGCTACGAGGGTGGCCATGAAGCGCTCTCGCAGCTTTCGTTCGAGGTGCCGACCGGTGAGATGGCCTTCGTCACCGGGCACTCCGGCGCCGGCAAGAGCACCCTGCTCAAGCTGCTGGGCCTGATCGAGCGGCCGTCGCACGGCGCGATCAACGTGGACGGCAGGAACCTGGCGAAGATCCGCCCCAGCGGCATCCCGAAGTGGCGCCGGCAAGTCGGCATGGTGTTCCAGGACCATCGTCTGCTGCTGGATCGCACGGTGTTCGCGAACGTCGAGTTGCCGCTGATGATCGGCGGCATCGGCCGCGCCGAACGCGCCAGGCGGGTGCGCGCGGCGCTGGAGAAGGTCGGTCTGCTCGCTTACGAGCGGCAGCTGCCGGCAACGTTGTCCGCCGGCGAGCAGCAGCGGGTGGGCATCGCCCGCGCGATCGTGGCGCGCCCCGCGCTGCTGATCGCCGACGAACCGACCGGCAACCTCGATCCGCAACTGGCGGTGGAGATCATGGGCTTGTTCGGCGAGTTCCAGCAGATCGGCACCACCGTGCTGATCGCCAGCCACGACCTGCCGCTGATCAAGCGCATGAAGAAACGCGTGATCGTGCTGGACCACGGCCGTCTGGTCGCCGATCTCGCTGCGCAGGAGGTGCTGTGAACACGTCGCCGGAAACCCTGCCTGTGTCGGCGGATGCGACGCCGCGCAACGGCCACAGCCGCGGCAACCGCTTCGTCAGCTGGCACGAGCATCATCGCTGGAGCGCGGCGTCCAGCCTGCGCCGGCTCGCTTCGCGCCCGTTCGGCAGCCTGCTCACGATCGCGGTGATGGGGCTGGCGCTGGCCCTGCCGCTGGCGTTCTATCTATTGCTGGGCAATGTGCAACAGCTCGGCCATGCGCTGGGCCAGAGCCAGGCGATCAGCGTGTTCCTGCTGCCGGACCAGACCGCCCAGCAGGCGCAACTGCTCGCCCAGCAGTTGGGCGACCGCCCCGAGGTGGCCGCGGTGGTGGTGAAGACGCCGCAGCAGGGCATGGACGAACTGGCGAAGATGCAGGGTTTCTCCGGCGCCCTGCAGACACTGGACGACAACCCGCTGCCGTACGTGCTGCAGTTGCAGCCGCGCGCAGGGGTGAGCGCGCACGCGCTGGAGCAACTGGTGGCCGACGTACGCACCCTGCGCAGCGTCGAGCTGGTGCAGGACAGCGGCAACTGGCGGCAGCGGCTGGACGCCTTGCTCGGCGTGGGCCATCGCGTGGTACTGGTGCTGGCTTCGCTGCTGGCGCTGGCAGCGCTGCTGGTGGTCGGCAATACGATCCGGGTCGACATCGCCAGCCGCAGCGAGGAGATCGGCGTGCTGCTGCTGGTCGGCGCCAGCGGCGCGTTCGTGCGCCGGCCTTATCTGTATGCCGGGATCTGGTACGGCCTGTTCAGCGGCATCCTGGCGGCGTTGCTGGCGGTGCTGATCGAGCTGGCGCTGGCCGCGCCGGTGGCGCAGTTGAGCCAGGCTTATGATGGCAAGCTGCAGGTCGGCGGCTTGCCGCCGTGGTTGTTGCTGGCGGTACCGCTGGTCGCCGCGGCGCTGGGTTGGTTCGGCGCGCGGCTGGTCAGTGCGTGGCAATTGCGCAAGGCGGCGTAGCGGTCTTGCGCCGGGGTGACGTGAATCGCAGCCGTCGACGCCGTATCCGGTGCACTATCACCAGTTGCAGCGGGCGCAGGGGGTGCGCCCGCGGGTTCATCGGCGAAGGACGGCCACGGGTCGGGTGGGTGAGCTAGGGAATGAGTACGAATATCAGCAGCCGTCTGCTGACCGACGCACCGCGGGTGCTGGTGGTCGATGGTTCACGTGTGGTGCGCCAGTTGATCACCCGCGTGTTGCAGGCCGAGCTGCCCGGCGTCGAGGTGGTGGGTTGCGGCAGCGGCACCGAGGCGCAGCAGGTGCTCGGCGAGGGCGTGTTCGATTTCATCACCATCGCGCTGCGCCTGCCCGACATGGACGGGTTGGAGCTGGCGCGCTTCGTGCGCGAGTCGGCGCCGCAGGCCTACGTGCCGATCGTGGTGGTTTCCGGTGACGTGGATGACCGGCTGCACCGCCGCTCGCTGGGCGAGCACGTCACCGACTACTTCGACAAGGCGCTGGGCTTCCAGGCGCTGGCCGAGTTCATTCGCGGTTACGTGCGGCCCGAGAACACCGCCGAGGGCGTGGTGCTGTACGTCGAGGACAGTCGCGTGGTGGCGCTGGCGACCCGCCGCATGCTGGAGAAGATCGGCCTCACCGTGCGCCACGTGGTCAGCGTGGAGGACGCGCTGGCCTTGCTGGAAACCTCGAAGGCGCAGGGCGAGGTGGGCGCCGACGTGGTGCTCACCGATGTCAGCCTGAAGGGTGAGCTCACCGGCGGCGATCTGCTCGAGCACATCCGTGGCGAGTTCGGCTACGGCAAGGGCCGGCTGCCGGTGCTGGTGATGACCGGCGACGAGAATCCGGCCAACCAGGCGGCGCTGATCAAGGCCGGTGCCAACGACCTGGTCGAGAAGCCGGTCGAGGAGAGACTGCTGGTCACCAAACTGCTGTTCCAGCTGCGCGTGGCGAAGCACCTGCGCGAACACGCGGCCGAGGCATGAGCGACGCGGCGCGGATCCGGCTGGAACCGTCGTGGAAGGCGCGCATCGGCGATTACCTGCTGCGTCCGGAGATGCAGGCGCTGGCGGCGTTCCTGCGCGCGGAGAAGCAGGCCGGCAAACGGATCTATCCGCCCGGGCCGGAGATCTTCGCGGCGTTCGAACATACCCCGTTCGACGCGGTGCGGGTGGTGATCCTGGGCCAGGATCCGTACCACGGCCCCGGCCAGGCGCATGGCCTGTGCTTCTCGGTGCGCCCCGGCGTGCGGGTGCCGCCGTCGCTGGAGAACATCTTCAAGGAGATCCAGCGCGACCTCGGCATCCCGCGCCCCGACCACGGCTGCCTCACGTCGTGGGCCGACCGCGGCGTGCTGCTGCTCAACAGCGTGCTGACGGTGGAAGAAGGCCGCGCCGGCTCGCACCAGGGCAAGGGCTGGGAGGGCTTCACCGATGCGGCGATCGACGCGCTGAACCGCGAGCGCGACGGCCTGGTGTTCCTGCTCTGGGGCAGCTATGCCCAGCGCAAGGGCCAGCTGATCGACACCCACCGGCACTGCGTGCTGAAGAGCGTGCACCCGTCGCCGCTGTCGGCCCACCGCGGCTTCCTCGGCTGCGGGCACTTTTCCGCCGCCAACCGCTACCTGGAAGCCCGCGGCCAGCCGCCGATCGACTGGTCGTTGCCGCCGCGGGCCGCGCTGCAGGGCGCTTTCACGTCCGCTTGAAAGCCGTTTCGGCAGCCTCACATCGAGTTGGACGGGGCGCTGGACAGGGGCGATTAATATCTGTACCATTTGGTTCATTAAAGCGCGGAACCAACGCTGCGCTTTAGCACTCCAACTGCCCGAGTGCTAAACTTTGACGTCGTTCAGGAGGTTCCATCCATGTCCCAAGCCTTGGTGACCGCCAACTTCCCGCTGCCCAGCGTCGTCGGCAGCCTGGATGCGTACATTTCCGCGGTCCATCGCATTCCGGTACTGAGCCAGGAAGAGGAGCAGTCGCTGTCGCGCGACTACCTCGAGGAATCCAATCTGGAAGCGGCCAAGAAGCTGGTGATGTCGCATTTGCGCTTCGTGGTGCACGTGGCGCGCGGCTATTCCGGCTACGGCCTGCAGCTGGCCGACCTGATCCAGGAAGGCAATATCGGCCTGATGAAGGCGGTCAAGCGCTTCGACCCCGACCAGGGCGTGCGCCTGGTCAGCTTCGCGGTGCACTGGATCCGTGCCGAGATGCACGAGTTCATCCTGAAGAACTGGCGCATCGTCAAGGTCGCCACCACCAAGGCGCAGCGCAAGCTGTTCTT
>Ga0070681_10004673_pt1 | contig 13091 bp, 13 predicted proteins | sample KBSC83BmetaG_FD_65650 | JGI IMG/M metagenome (GOLD analysis project Ga0070681, IMG submission 65650) | Corn rhizosphere microbial communities from Kellogg Biological Station, Michigan, USA - KBS C8-3B metaG | ecosystem: Host-associated > Plants > Roots > Rhizosphere | place: USA: Michigan... | reverse complement strand
GCGCGACAAGAAACCGGATGCAATGCGTCAATGGTGTTTGTGCCTGCGCCGGCTGCTGCAGATTCGATCCTTGAAGCAGTTGACGCCGGAGTCGAGCTGGTAGTTTGCATCACGGAAGGAATTCCAGTGATGGACATGATGCGCGTGAAAGCGCTTCTGCGCGGGAAGAAGTCGCGACTGATCGGGCCCAATTGTCCAGGAATTATCACACCCGGCCAATGCAAGATAGGAATTATGCCCGGCTACATTCACAAGCCCGGCAATATCGGCGTGATCTCGCGCTCCGGGACGCTGACCTACGAAGCAGTATGGCAGTTAACGTCGCGCGGCTATGGACAATCGACGTGCATCGGGATTGGCGGCGATCCGATCCACGGTCTGTCGCACCTCGACTGTGTAAAGTTGTTCAATGACGATCCGGGCACAGACGCGCTGATCTTGATAGGGGAAATTGGCGGGTCCGCGGAAGAAGAGGCCGCGGAATGGATCAAAGCGAACGGCAAAAAGCCCGTAGCAGCATTCATCGCCGGAAAAACAGCGCCGCCGGGGCGGCGGATGGGTCACGCAGGCGCGATCGTTTCCGGCGGAAAGGGAACTGCGGCGGGAAAAATTGAAGCGCTGGAAGCTGCGGGAATTGCCGTAGCGGAAACTCCGGCGGCAATCGCCGATACGCTCATATCGAGAATCAAGGGTTCCGCGTAATCCGCTTGGGAGTCGCGCGACCAAACATGATGCATCGCGCACGTGAAGCTCTTTGAGCTGGCGCGCATCGTTTCTTCGAACGACGCCAACTGATTCGTTACCGTCATCCTGAGCGAAGTCGAAGGATCCCGTGGAAGAAGCCTTAACCTGACGCTACGAGATTCCTCGACTTCGCTCGGAATGACAGATTGATTAAGGCTCTCTTATGAACACACTCGCACTTATCGCAATCACCTGGGTCGGTAAAGAATACCGGTTCATTGGGCTGGACTGGAGTTACCTCGTTATTCTCGGTCTAATTGGGAACGCCACTTTTTCGATGCGTTTTCTGGTGCAGTGGATCGCCTCGGAGCGGCAGGGCGAAAGCGTAATCCCGGTTTCATTTTGGTACTGGAGCATTTTCGGGAGCGTGATCATGTGCCTCTACTTCATTTTCAAACGCGATCCGGTCGGCATCCTCGCGTACCTTCCGAATTCGCTGATCTACATTCGTAATTTGATGCTAATCCAAAAAGGCAAGTCTGCTGCCACTGCTGCCGCGCCTTCGCAGCATCCGCGCGAAATGGGTTGATGGAATTATTCTAGCGTTTGTTTCGGATTTTGAGATTCGGATTTCGGATTTTCACCCGCAGGTAAATTTGCTGCCTTCCAATCCATCGCCATGCGAATCCGTGCGCGGCCGCTGGGATGATCGAAAAAAATGAATTCCTCGAGCGGCGTCGGGTTGAGCTTGCGATAGACGCCAAGTTTAAGCGCCACTTCAGCCATCGCATCCGGCTCACGCGCGGTGTTGATGCCAAAAGCATCCGCTTCACGCTCGGTCACGCGAACCAAAGTGTTAAGAAGCGGCGTGGCGAGGAAAAGCAATGTGCAGAAAATCAACGCCAACAGCGGGAGTCCGGCTGGATCGGCAATACCGCGCACGCCCCATCTGTCGCCCCAGCGCCTGAGGGCCGCATCAAACAGAATTCGAGTAAGCCCAAATCCAACCAGTATGGAAACTGCGAGATACGTGAGCAATTTCGCGCCGTGATTCAGAACGTAATGGCCCATCTCGTGTGCCATCACCGCACGAATTTCCGGCACGGTGCATTGGTTGAGCAGATTATCGTTTAGCGCAATGCGTGTCGTACCGAGAATTCCTGAGACATTCGCGCTTACGCGCGTCGTTTGGCGCGACGCATCCACCTCGAAGACCTGTTTTACCGGGATTTCATTCGCCCGCGCCATTACGAGAATGGGCTCGCTGATTTCAGGCTTCGTTAGCGGTTTATACGTATTGAACAGCGGCTCAATGAATACCGGCGCGATGAAGAGCACAAAAAATGAGAAAGCGACAGCGACGCCCGTTCCCCAGATCCACCACGTTTTTGGTGCGCGTCTAAAAATGGCGTACAGCACGATGAAGAAAATCGTGCCGCCGACAAGCGTGATGCCAAGACCAACCAACTGCTCTCGAAACCAGGCCGGAAAATTCTGTGTGGCGAGTCCGTATTGATGCTCGCGAAAGAAATGCTCGTAAACGTTGAGCGGAAAGCTCAAGAGAAAGGCGAGCAACAAATACGAAATGCTGTAACAGGCGACTTGCAGCGTTTTGTATCTCGTTAGTCGTTCCGAGGAATTGCGTAGCCGCTCTGAAATCCGCGAAGACAGCAGCAGAATCGATATGGCTGCGGCAACAAGATAATTCCAAAGAAGCAGCCAGTAGCCTCCCTCGAAGTAGGCATCTGATTTATCACGCTTGTCTTGCGGCACACTGTTCAACCACGCCTGTGTCGCCGCAGCCGGATCAAGCGATGTGGACTGTTGCAGAGCGGGCGATTCGTTACTCGGTCCGCTGTTTTCGTTCGCCTTCGCGTCTAACGTGGCACTTTGAATTGAAGTCCGCGTGGGAGTTGCATCAGCTAAGACTGATCTCGATGAGATCATCAACGCGGCGACTATCGCAATTGGAAGCAATAATTTGTTCACGGGCACGAGGCAGACATCAGTCAGGTCGAATTGTCAAAGAAAGCAGCGTTATTATGCGACGCAATCCGCATCGGGATGCGCGTCCAGGATGCGACCCCCACCTGGCGATAGGGAAATCGCCTCTGCTCTCTAAGGCTTGACAGTCACCATCGCATTAGGCTGGACTAGCCGGCGCCGACGATGGTAAACAAACAACATGAAAGCGCTCGTGTCGGAGTGGCTGGTTTGCGGGCTCGCGCTCGGAATTACTTTTGTCTCCAGCTTAAATGCCCAAACGCCCTCGCCCGACACTGCCCGCTACGGCCCTTACCCCACCTATTATAAAGAGATCGTTATGCAGTGGCTCAACACGCAATTGATCGATCCGGACAGTGCACGCATTGAGTGGAGCGGAGACCCCAAACCGTCCGATACGACCAAGGGCAGCGAATCTGTGTCGGGTTATCTCGTTAATTTCACTGTGAACGCACGAAATCGTTTTGGCTCTTACACGGGCAAGCAAAAACATTCTGTGCTCATCCGCAATGGCGCGGTAATCAAGAGCATGGGGTTCGGTTATTAACGAAGATGAAACAATTCAAATTAAGTTCTAAACGGAAATCATCCGGACAGGTCATTGTCCTGCTGATCATCGTTCTGGCGTTGCTTGGTGGCGCGTGGTGGTGGATGAATTCCAATAAAGAGAGTGCAGCGAAGGAAGGAACAGCATTTGCCAGGGAGGCGATTCAGAAAATTGCTGTCCAGCATGACATTAATTTTTTCAATTCGCGGCTCAGTCCCCAGGCGCGCGCGAATTTTCCCGCTTCCACGCAACAGGAGTTTATGAACGAGATTTTGAAGCTCGGGGCCCCGGTTCGGCCGGTGGACGTTCAGGGCAAGATTGAATTCAATTCACAATTCTTCGAGCCACACGGGTCTTTCCATTCGCGGATATATTATCCAGCGAAATACGCCGATATGGATCTCACGATCTCGCATCCAGTCGGTCGCTGGCAGATCGACGAGATCGCATTTATCCCACAGCAGCAGGCCGCGCCTGGACCTGCGCCGGCGGCTGCGCCTCCGCCTCCAGCTGCGCCTGCACCGCAAGCTCCGCCTGCATCTCCAGGTGAGTCTGCACCGCAAGCTCCACCGGCATCTACAGCTGCACCCGGCGCTGGAGGCTGAAAGAAAGTCAGGGCTGCGCTTCCTGCAAGGAAGCGGCTACAGCAACAAACGGTCGAACGAATCGAGACAAATCTGCGACCACGTCTCCATGACTTCACGGCGCGCGAGCAATTCGTCTTTCGCAAGAAATGTAAGGCCGGTGATCATCGCTTCGCGTTTTTCCACCTTCGGCTCTGCCAGTCTGAAGACATGAACGATGCCAAGATGCACGCGCCCAACCTCGGTCGTGTCATCGTTTAGAAGCGCCACGATTCGATCTTCGAACGGAGCATCGATCTTGATCTCTTCATTCACTTCGCGTTCCACACCCGCGCGATACGCCTGCTCATCCATGGCAAAGAGCGATTCGTCGGTCTCATTCATGTGACCGCCGATCCCGATTGAGCCTTTCGCCACCAGGCGCTGTTCGCCGGCTTTCTTTCCGCGGACGTAGTAAACGACTTTGTTCTGAAACGCGATGAGCGCGTAAGGAATGATTTGTTTGTACGCAGGATTGATCTCGGCGTCGGGGCGCGAAAGAAAGAAATTATTTCCACGCGAGAGGAACGCATCGAGATATTTTTGCGGCTCGAAGTTGAGGCCGTGAAAAGACCCAAGTTCGTCGAACAAGCTGCGCCTGACGACGAGCACGTTTTCCTGAGTCACCTTCATCGTCATTGTCATTCTGAGCGAAGCGAAGCGAAGTCGAAGAATCCCGTTGCAATACGCATAGTTTCGCCACGGGATGTCTCGACTTCGCTCGACATGACAAGAAACATCAAAACGAGTACGTGACGCCCACCTGCGGGCCAAACAGATTGAGGCTGGGATTCGGATCGGTTTGTCCGCCGTTGGACAGATGCTGGTAAAGCGCGCCTACATCCAGTTTCCAATGATCGTTCACCATGTAGGAAATGCCTGCGGCCGATAAAATGTTGAATGTGAAATCCTGTCCCTGGGCACCTGGAATATTCGCGTGGCTGTCGATCCAGCCGCCGCCTACGCCTCCGGAAAAGTAGGGAGCGAAGCGGCTGCCTCTTGGCACGAAATTGTAGCGAAAGCCGAGATTAAATCCGAAATAGTAGTTTTCGATACCGCGAAAGATCGGCTCTCCCATGGCGGTCACGTAAAATTGATGGTAACCGCGCAGCCACGTGTCGCTGTCTACCACTCCCCAGCGAATCCGCCCTGTCAAAAATTCAGATCCGATTTCGTAGCCTGCCGGGGCATTGATCGCGCCTAACAAATAGCCGGACTCAATTGCGAAATCGAATCGCGGAGGATTAAAGTCGCTGCGGGCGGATTCAACCTGGGTTTCCGGTGTGCCGCCGAAGAGGACAGAGCAAAGGCTGAGAAACAACAGGACAGCATATATCCGAGCGTGTTTCATTCGCGCGCTACGATAGGAACGCTTGATCGGATTGCAATGGTAGGGACAGCGCGCCGCGCTGTCCTGACGCCGCAGCGCGGCGTCAGGACCTGGCGAATTCGGCAAGATCCGGAGGAAGCGCGCTGGTCCATTCGCGCGTGCCTTCGACGCCTAGTTTCGCAGAGTGCAAAGCGTGTCGTGGCAACAGGAGCCTGTGCTCGAGCTCGTGAGTCCAACCAGTTTCGATGAAACGCAAATACAGCTGCTCGTCTGGTCCGTAAATTTTATCGCCTACAATCGGATGGCCGACTGAGGCGAGATGCACCCGAATCTGATGAGTGCGTCCGGTGCGCGGAACCGCGCGAATGATGGCGAAGCGATCGCCGGACGACGTCGATCTTTTGAACCGCCGTTCAACAAAAAATTCCGTCTGTGCTGGTGCGCCCGCGGCGTGAATCATTTGTTTCAGCCAGATCACAGAGTGTTGATGTTTGCCCTGACGATCTAACGGAGCGTCAATGAGTTTGCGTTCCCACTCAGGCCAGCCCCAAACGATCGCGAGATATTCTTTCCGCAAAGACTGTCGCTGCATCAAGAGGCCAAACTCTCGTGCCGCTGCGGCAGTTTTCGCCACGAGCACCAGGCCGCTCGTCTCGCGATCCAATCGGTTCACGATTGAAACCTGTCCGCCGCTTGCGATTTCGAAAGCGAGCAGCTCGCGTAATTGCTTCCACAACGTAGGTGCGCCGTTCGGCTTGGTGGGATGGATAAGAAGAAACGGCGGCTTATTGACCACGACGTAGTCGTCACTCTCATCTACGATTTCGAAGTGGAGGAGGGCAGTAATGGAATAATTGAGAAGGGAATATGCTTGAGTTCAAAGGCTATCGTTCGATCAATCAGTAATCGAAGCCTCGATTCCCGTGCTTGACCTGGCTACCAAAACTGTTTTACCTAAAACGCCTCAGCCTTAACCAGGAGCTGACCTTGGATTCCAAAGACATCAAAGAAATCAAAGCGATCATCGATTTGATGAAAAAGCACGATCTCTCCGTGTTTGAGATCGAAAAGGAGGGCTTTCGTCTGAAGCTGCAGAGAGGTGCTTCCGCCTCGCAATCGGCGACAGCTGCGCCGGCTGGGCCCGGTGCTGCGGTTAAAGGTTCGGGAGCAGGAGCCGAACCGCCGCCGCCTGCTGCGAAAGCGATCGAAACCATTCCGATGAAAGAAATCGTTTCGCCAATGGTGGGTACATTTTATCTCGCTGCATCGCCGGACGCGCCTGCTTTTGTTGAAGTCGGGAAACCTGTCACCGAAGACACCGTCGTTTGCATTATCGAAGCGATGAAAGTGATGAACGAGATTAAGGCCGAAACCAGCGGCGTTATCGCGGAAGTGCTCGCGGAAAACGGCAAGCCGGTCCAATTTGGCCAGGCGCTTTTCAGGGTGCGTTGAGGTAGGGTCGGCGCGCTGCGCCGGCCGGACACCGCATCGCGGGCGTCCCTACCAGGAAAAATAATGTTTCAAAAAGTTCTCGTTGCTAATCGCGGAGAAATCGCGCTACGAGTGATTCGCGCCTGTAAGGAACTCGGCGTTCGCACCCTCGCGGTGTATTCGGAAGCAGACGTCGATTCGCTGCACGTCCAGCTCGCCGACGAAGCAATCTGCATCGGGGCCGCGCCGAGCCTTGAGAGCTATTTGAAAATCGATCGGATCATGAGCGCGGCCGAAATCGGTGATGTTGATGCAATTCATCCCGGGTATGGATTCCTCGCTGAGAATCCGCATTTCGTGGAGGTCTGCGAAAGCTGCAACATCAAGTTCATAGGGCCGTCCTCTCGTGCGATGCAATCGATGGGTGATAAGAACGCTGCTCGTGCGGCTGCGCGCAAAGCGGGCGTGCCGGTAACGCCTGGCAGCGATGGAATCGTTGAAACCGAGGATGAGGCGATGAAAATCGCAAAGAAACTTGGTTACCCGGTGATGATTAAGGCGGCTGCCGGCGGGGGCGGGCGCGGGATGCGCGCCGCGCATAATGAGCCAAGCCTTAAATCCGCCTTCCATAGCGCGCGTCATGAGGCGCAGAAGGCATTCGGAAACGATGAGGTGTATCTGGAAAAGCTTATCGTCAATCCGCGCCACATCGAATTTCAAATCATGGCCGATAGCCATGGCCACATCATTCATCTCGGCGAACGCGATTGCTCAATTCAACGGCGTAACCAAAAGATGATTGAAGAATGCCCGTCGGCTTTAATGACGCCAAGTCTTCGAAGGAAAATGGGGAATGCTGCCGTGAAATTGGCCAAGTCAGTCGGGTACGAAAATGCGGGAACGATTGAATTTCTGGTCGACCGAGACAGGCATTTTTATTTCATGGAAATGAACACACGCATCCAGGTGGAGCACACCGTCACTGAGGAAGCTTATGGATGCGACCTCGTGAAGGAGCAGATCCGCATCGCCGCGGGCCAGCCACTTTCGGCGCATGTCGCACGTGTCGCACGTGCGGAACCGCGCCTGCACGCAATTGAATGCCGTATCAATGCTGAAGATGCGGCTAACAACTTCCAGGCGACGCCGGGCCGGATTGATTTTTATTACGCGCCAGGTGGCCGCGGCGTTCGCGTCGACTCGCACGTCTATACAGGCTACACGGTGCCCCCATATTATGATTCGCTGATTGCGAAAATAATTACTGTCGGTTCGACGCGGATCAATGCTATCGATCGAATGCGCCGCGCTCTGGACGAGTACTACATTACCGGCATTAAGACCACCGTGCCGTTTCATGCCGCCATGATGCGGAACGGCGATTTCCGCGACGGAAACTACGACACTGGTTTGATCGACCGCCTCGTTTCAGCGGGCAAGCTCAACTTGAGCACACGGCCGCTTCGTTTGCATGAATGAAGTGTTGCGTGCTGTAGCGTGCGCTGTCCTCAGCGCATTGGGTTCGGCGCGGCTGCAATCCGCTGAGGACAGCGGACACTACAACCCCAATGAGGCCACTACGTGATTGTCGTCTTTACGGGATCGTTGACCTCGGCTACGTGGAACGAGGCGATGCTGCTCGCATCTTGGAGCAAATGATGCGGGGTGGCGTCGATCTGATTCAGCTCCGTGGAAAAAACAAGTCAATCGGCGAACTCGTGAATCTCGCAGCAGAGTTACATGACTTCGCAGCGAAATCTTCCACGCCGATGATCATGAACGATCATGCCGAAATCGCAACGCGCGTACCCGTCGAAGGCGTGCACGTGGGCCAGGATGACGACCCGGTCGAAATCGTGCGACAGAAAGCCGCCCGCGACATTTTGGTCGGCAAATCTACACACAGCTTGGAACAAGCGCGCGCCGCGCAACGCGAAGGTGCGGACTACATCGGCTTCGGTCCGATCTTCGCGACGCCGACAAAACCTGATTACGCTCCAATTGGTCTTGAAAACATCAGACGCGTTCACGAAGAAGTGAACCTGCCGATTTTCTGTATCGGTGGCATCAATATCGACAATCTACAGAGCGTGATTGACGCCGGCGCAAAGCGCGTTGTCATGGTTTCAGCGTTACTCAAGGCGCATAACGTTGTTGATTACGCGCGCTGCGCTACAGATATGCTGGCTTAAACGCCCATGACGAAGCACGAATGACGAATGAATGCTGATCAATGACGAAGCTCGAATGCCGAATGACGAAGGAATGACGATCAATACCAGGCTCAAATGACGAATGGCGAAGGAATAAAAATGACCGTCATTCCGAGCGAAGTCGAGGAATCCCGTAGCGGAAGCTTTCAGGCGGTTCCTCGGGATCCTTCGACTTCGCTCAGGATGACCGACGTGGCTACTGACTCGTTATTCGTGCTTCGTTCGTCCTTCGTCATTCGGATTTCGTCATTCTAGTCATGTCTGTTCTCATTGTTGGATCTATTGCAATCGATACGGTTAAGACTCCGGTGGAGGAACACTCGGAGTTGTTAGGCGGCTCGGCGTCGTACGCCGCACTTGCGGCAAGTTTCTTTTCGCCGGTTCGGCTGGTCGGCATCGTTGGGAACGATTTTCCGAAATCGGAATTCGATTTTTGGAGATCGCGCAAGATTGATACCGAAGGTGTACAACGAGTGAACGGAAAAACGTTTCGCTGGTCGGGCGAATATTCGTGGGACCTGAACACGCGGGAGACGCGTTCTATCGATCTCAATGTGTTCGAAGATTTCAAGCCGGAGTTGCCGGAGACGTATCGACAGACCGATTTTGCCCTGCTGGCGAATATCGCGCCGTCGCTTCAAACGCATGTGCTCGAGCAAATGGAACGTCCCCGTTTTGTTGTCGCCGATACCATGGACCTTTGGATTGGGACAGCGAGGTCAGATCTCGATGCGCTGCTTCGCCGTGTTGATCTTTTGATCTTGAACGACAGCGAAGCGCGCGAAATGACCAAGGAAACGAGTCTTATCAAAGCAGGACGGCGCATCCAGAAAATGGGCCCTGTCCACGTTGCCATTAAGAAAGGTGAGCACGGCGCGCTGCTCTTCGGTGAAGGCGACCGCTTCTTCAGTTGTGGAGCGTATCCCCTCGAAGACATACACGATCCGACCGGGGCAGGGGACACGTTCGCCGGCGGCATGGCCGGTTATCTCGCGGGCACGGTAAAGACAGTGCACTTCAATGATCTGCGAAAGGCAATGATCTACGGAAGCGTGCTGGCCAGTTTTTGTGTGGAAGCATTCAGTCTGGAGCGTTTGCGCAATCTCTCAATGGAGGAAATCACAAAGCGCTACGAGATGTTCAAACTGATGAGCCAATTCGAAGTGCCGCCAGAATGATCGGCACCGAGGAGTATCGCGATCTCCTGCGACGCAGCTTGATCGTAACGGGCGCGTGCATTCTTGCAGTGGTGATCTGTTACTTCTGGGTTGATCGCGGCGTGGCCTTCTTTGTTTACAACCATCACATCAACACGATCGAAGCCTTTCGCTGGCTCACGTACCCGCCGCCGGAAGTACAAAACTGGTCGGCTCTGGTGCTGACGATTCTGATTGTCAGGCGCGCGTGGGGACCATTCTTGCGATGGCAAAAGGTATTGCTCGTCGCCTGTATCAGCTTGATCGTTGCCGACGATTTTCGGATCTCGTTAGGCGATGTTTTCGGTCGTTACTGGCCGGAGACTTGGACGCATGACAATCCCTCGCTGATCGGCACAGGCACATATGGATTTCATCCGTTTCAGCGAGCGGACGACGTCGGCAGCTTTCCGTCAGGTCATGCCTGCAGAATTCTGGCATTCGCCGGAGTATGGATGATCGCCATGCCCGCCACTCGCGTCATAGCGATCATTGTTTCTGTTCCCATGCTCCTGAGTCTTGTGGCGATGAATTATCATTTCGTCAGTGACGTGATCGCCGGCAGCGTGTTAGGCGCACTGATAGCCACATATGGCGTGCATTTGGCCCGGCTCAAAATAGCGTGCGAGGATCCCCGTCAGGCAGAGCAGTAATAACCAGGCAACTCGCGCGAACGCATTACGAGAGGTTTAAAGCATGAGCCATTTTGAGATTTCAAGGTGATTAACAAGCTTCCATCGCCTTTCGTTTCGATTATCTGCTGTGCGATCTGGCTAGCCACACTCGACCCGGGCGATGCAAGGGGAAAAGAGAAAGATTGGATCACGCTCGACAACTGTCGGCTCATTCCGAACGAGGCGAACGACGGCGACAGTTTTCACGTTCGGGCGAACGACACCGAATATCTGGTCCGACTCTACTTTGTTGATGCGCCAGAAACGGCGGGCATCAGTGCGGCGCGTCTGATCGAGCAGGCCGAATATTTTGGGGTCAGCGTGCCCCAGGTCATTGAAATTGGTCTGGACGCCAAAAGATTCGTTGACGCTAAACTGTCCGAGCCGTTCAGCGTCGTAACACGATTGGCGGGAGGATTAGGGCGAAGCAAGGTCCAACGCATCTATGGATTTGTGCGAACTAACGAAGGCGATCTCGGCGAACAGTTGGTCGCCAATGGGCTTGCGAGAATCCACGGCACAACCGCACCAGCGCCCGGCGCTTCGAGCTCTGCTGACGAACGCGAAAAACTCGCACAACTGGAGAGTGAAGCGAAGCGACGAAAAGTCGGCGGATGGGGCATGACCGAACAACCATTTAATGGAGGTTCGCAGTCGCACTCGTCGCCTGATGTGTCGCGTTGGATTTCTACCACACCAACGTCCAGCTCGTCGGCTGTCGCTACGAGTCCAAGTGAGCTAAAGAACCGCTCGAAAGAAAAAACGCATCTTGGTAACATCGACGTCAACACCGCGACAGAAAAAGAACTAACAACCGTGCCGGGGATTGGGCATGTGCTGGCTGCGCGCATTATCGCAGCGCGACCATTTCGCAGTGCTGACGATTTAAAAAAGGTTAGCGGGATCGGCGACAAAAAATACGCGCAAATTCGGCCGTATTTTCAGTGATCTGATTCGATCATGTTCAGGACCACGACCAAGCAAGAATAAGAGAAAAGCGCGCCCGAGAGGATTCGAACCACTAACCTTCTGATCCGTAGTCAGATGCTCTATCCAGTTGAGCTACGGGCGCCCGTGAAGAGCGGTAATTTGCGGAGGAACGGCGGGGCGGTCAAATAACACTAAAAATTTTCGAACCGATTCGAGTATTGGGATCGATTTACTTCAAGCAGGGCTATGGAGTTTGCATCGCGAACAGCACCTAAGCTCGAATCCGGACCAAGCGGCGCGGATCCTTCTCAGTCACATCAACAGGCCACAACCTTACGTCTGTTCATTCGCGAAACAGCGTTAACAGAAAAATACCATGAACAACCAAGACTCTGATCGTACCGACCTCAATGGCAATACCACACGCCGCAAATTTATCGGAACGGCGGCGCTCAGCAGCGCAGCGCTGTTAGGAGGAGGACTAACTTCACTCCTTTCGCGATCTGTTTTAGCTGCGGGCGATTTCCAATTTGTTGAGGCGACAATCCCCGAACTTCAGGACGCAATGGCTTCGGGTGAGTTGACCAGCGCACATTTGGTTAGGGGCTACCTGGAACGTATCCAGTCCCTCAACCCCCTGCTGCATTCGGTGATCCAAACAAATCCACTTGCCGTGTGCATCGCCCAGCAGCTCGATGAGGAGCGGCGTAACGGACACATTCGCGGTCCGCTTCACGGGATTCCTGTTTTGGTGAAGGACAACATCGCGACGGAAGCTGAAATGTGTGATGGCAACGAGCGGATGATGCAAACGACTGCCGGGTCGCTGGCATTGGTTGGTAGCGTCGTGCCGGGCGACGCAGTCATCATTCGGCAGCTGCGCAATGCTGGCGCAGTGATCCTTGGCAAAACAAATCTGGGCGAATGGGCAAACTTCCGTGGCAGTGACATCGCATACCCCCTGGCCGTGGGTTGGAGTGCGCGTGGCGGAAACACAATCAATGCATATAACTTGAGCTACACGTCATGGGGTTCCAGCGCAGGTTCCGCAAATGGCGTCGCCGCTAATTTGTGCTCGGTTGCCGTAGGCACTGAGACAGATGGATCAATCACTGGCCCATCCGCCGTCGAGTGTGTTGTCGGTTTGAAACCGACTCTTGGTTTGGTTTCGCAACAGGGGATAATCCCAATCTCGCATCAGCAGGACACCGCTGGGCCAATGGGCCGCAGCGTCACCGATGTTGCGATTCTTCTCAACACATTGAAATCGCCCTTCGGTCGCGTAATTGGTCAGCCCTTACCTAATGATTATACGCGGTTCCTGCGACGGGGCTCGCTGCAAGGCGCGCGGATCGGACGCGACGTTCGCTATTTCGATTACAGTTACTACGGCAGCGGCATTCCTGGCGATGCCTCAACCGTAGGGTTTGCGGAGCACGCATTGGAAGTGATGAAAGAA
>Ga0070681_10004671_pt1 | contig 13095 bp, 11 predicted proteins | sample KBSC83BmetaG_FD_65650 | JGI IMG/M metagenome (GOLD analysis project Ga0070681, IMG submission 65650) | Corn rhizosphere microbial communities from Kellogg Biological Station, Michigan, USA - KBS C8-3B metaG | ecosystem: Host-associated > Plants > Roots > Rhizosphere | place: USA: Michigan... | reverse complement strand
GAGTATGTCTTCATGTGAAGCGGAACGTATGAAAGTGCCGGCCCCCTTTCGTTCGAGTAGGGTCCAAGCGGTTAATTGCGACTAAGTGGTTTTGCGACAGCCTTTTAAGGTATCCGGCACCAGCGATCGTGTCAACCGCGGGAGCTCGGTGCCGGCCTACTCCATTTCTACCAGTAAAGCACCCCTCTCGACTGCGGTCCCGGGAGTGACTTTCACGGTTTTCACCGTACCCGAGCTTGTAGCGCGAAGCTCGTTTTCCATCTTCATCGCTTCCATCACCACCACGCCGTCGCCAGCCTCTACCCGATCGCCGGGGCTGACGTTGATCCTGATGATGAGGCCGGGCATCGGCGCCAGAATCGGAGCCGGTCCCGCCGGTGCCGCGTTCGCCGCCGAGATGTCGCGGATCGCGCGCGTTCGCTCGTCGAGCGCTTCAGCGTCAAAGCGGTGTCCATCGACCCACAGCGTGTATCGCCCCTTGCCTTGTTGCTTGCGAACGACGACCCGATAAACGTGGGTGCCAAGCTTCACCGTCTGCACCGGGCCGCCCTCCGCCTGGGCCAGCTCGCCCTGCGTCGGCGCCTCGTCCTCGAACCGAACCGATCCGCCGTCCAGAATGACCGAGTGCCGCTCGCCGTTGAGCTCGACGATGTATTTCACGCGACGGCTCGGTCCGGCCTGAGATCGCAGACGGTTTCGACGTGTGCCGTTTGGGGGAACATGTCGAAGGCGCGAAGCGATTCGATCCTGTAACCGGGAAGCCGCGACAGGTCCCGGGCGAGAGTGGCGGGGTTGCAGCTGACGTATACGACTCCGCGTAAATGTCCGGCTTCGGCCTCCAGGGTTTCTGCCACCCGCTTGTCGACACCCGCGCGCGGCGGGTTGAGTAGCACCACATCCGCCGGCAGCACCCCGGGAAGCGCGTCCTCCACCCGCGCTGCGATCGCGCGCGAGGACGCGGCGAGTCGAGCCGCCGACCACGCGGAGGCCTCGGCGTCGAGCTCGATCGCGGTAACCCTGACTCCCTGCTCGCTCAACGCGATGGCGGTGTGTCCCGCGCCCGAGTATGCATCTATCACCGATGTTGGCTCGTACGACGTCACCCGGTTCAGAACGTAGGCGCGCATCACTTCCGCCATCTCGGCGTTCACCTGCGCGAACGACGCGCTCGGCGATCGATCGTCTCGTTTGTCGAATAGTGGTCTCCGCGGCACATCCCCCGCCGGCTCCCACCACACTGCTGAAATAGACGGTACCGCCGCGGCAAACTGATCGCGCGCCTTCCAGCTCGTCCCTCCGATCATGACGAAAGTCGGTCCGCCGCTAGTAATTCGGACACTGCCGCGAAGCTCTTTGGCATCGGGGAAGTGCGCGTCGGCGTCCATGATTTCGCGCCAGGCCGCCACCACCCGGCGATCGGTAATCGGGCAATCCGCGAGCGCGAATACTCGCGCGGGATCGTCGTATGGATGCAAACCGGCGATCCATCGCGCGCCGCGCCGCCGCATCGCCAAAGTCAGCTTGGCTCGATACCGCCAGTCCTTCGGACTTCGCTCGATCGGGGGCGCGTCCACTATTCGCTTGCCGATTCTCTGAATGGAATCGCGGATGATCAGCTGCTTCGCCGACAGCTGCGAATCATAGGTCATATGCTGGAGCTGGCAGCCGCCGCATTTGTCTCGGGTGTAGTGCGGACATGGTGGCTCGATGCGCACCGCGGCCGGACTTACCACGTCGGCGAGCTTCCCACGCGCGAACTGACCCTTGCTCGCTATCTGGGCGGTGACGACATCGCCTGGTGCCGTCCGCGGAACGAATACGACCAGCCCGTCGCTGCGCCCAACGCCGTCCCCACCGGCGGCGATCGAATCGATTGATACGCTGACGACCGCCATCAGCCGTTCAGGCCCTCGACCCGCGCCGCCTGCTTCCACGCTTCGGACGAGCTCGGCGCAGCCGCGGAGGTCGTCGCCGCGGGAGTACCCGTCACGGTTGCGGCGGTGGACCCCGAACGAGTGACCCGCTCGCGCTCTGCAAGCATTGCCGCGGCGATGGCCGCGACACGAACGGACTCCCCCGGCGGTTTCCGTTCAAGAATCGAAGCGAGCCGCCGCTCGAGCCACTGAATGTCGATTGCACCACGACGAAACTCGTCGTCGTCCATGAGCCGGATGTGAAAATCACGCGATGTCTCGATTCCCTGGATTATCAGATCCACAAGCGAACGTCGCATCCGCGTGACGGCCTGCTCCCTATCCGCGCCCCACACAATCAGCTTCGCCAGCATCGGATCGTAGTAAAGCCCGACCTCGCTTCCCTGCTCGATGCCGCCATCCCAGCGAACCCCGGGGCCACTCGGCAGGTGCAAGTGCTCGACGCGGCCGGTGGACGGCAGGAAATTGTTCGAGGCATCTTCGCTGGTGATCCGGCACTCGATTGCCCAGCCCCGCGGCACGATCTCGACCTGCGTGAAGGGGAGCTTCTCTCCCGAGGCGATTCGCAGCTGCCATTGGACGAGGTCGATCCCTGTGACGAGCTCGGTCACGGGGTGCTCGACCTGGAGCCGCGTATTCATCTCCAGGAAATAAAAGCTGCCACCTGCGTCGAGAAGAAACTCGCAGGTTCCAGCGTTCACGTAACCGGCGGCGCGCGCGGCGCGCACCGCGGTCTCCCCCATCCGGCGGCGCAGATCCGGATCGACGGCAACGCTTGGAGACTCCTCGACCATCTTCTGATGTCGGCGCTGGACCGAGCACTCCCGCTCGCCGAGCGACAGCACATTCCCGTGCGCATCGGCGAGCACCTGGATCTCTACGTGACGCGGCCGGGCAATGAATTTCTCGAGATATATCGCATCGTCGCCGAACGCGGCTTTCGCCTCCCGCTGGGCGGCGCCGAAAGCATTTGCAAGGTCCTTCGGGTCGGATACGACTCGCATTCCCTTGCCGCCACCACCAGCCGCGGCTTTGAGCAAAATCGGATAGCCGAAGGTCGTGGCAACCGTCGCTGCAGCCGCGGCGTCCGCGAGCGGCTCAGTGGTGCCAGGCACGACCGGAACATTGTTGGCAACTGCCAGCGTCCGCGCGGCCGTCTTGCTTCCCATCGCCGCAATCGCTTCCGCGGGTGGACCAATCCAGACGATGCCCGCGTCTCTGACCGCGCGAGCAAACCATTCGCGCTCTGAGAGAAAGCCGTAGCCGGGGTGAATCGCATCTGCACCGGTGGCCCTGGCGGCCTCGATGATCCGGTCACCGCGCAGGTAGCTCTCGGTCGACGGCGGTGGGCCGATCAGAACCGCCTCGTCGGCCTCGCGCACGTGCGGGGCGCGTACATCGGCCTCGCTATAGACCGCAACCGTCTTGACGCCGAGCTCATTGCAGGCGCGGATGACTCGCAGTGCGATCTCGCCGCGGTTGGCAATCAGAACTTTTCTGAACACTTCCGGCTAGAGCGGAATGTTGCCGTGCTTCTTGGGCGGATTCTTGTCCCGCTTGGTCTGCAGGCTCTCGAGGGCGTTGATCAGTGCCGGCCTCGTGTCACGCGGATCGATGATGTCGTCGACGTACCCGCGGCCCGCGGCAATGTAAGGGTGCGCAAACTTGTCGCGATACTCTTCGATCTTGGCATCGGTCGCCGCCGTCTGGTCGGCGCTCTCTCCGATCTCCTTGCGGAACAGAATCTCTACGGCGCCCTTTGGTCCCATCACGGCTATCTCCGCCGTGGGCCATGCGACGTTGAAATCTCCGCGTATGTGCTTCGAGCTCATGACGTCGTACGCTCCGCCGTAGGCCTTGCGCGTTATTACCGTCAGCTTCGGCACGGTAGCCTCGCAGTACGCAAAGAGAAGCTTCGCTCCGTGCTTGATGATTCCGCCGTGCTCCTGCGCTACACCCGGCAGGAACCCGGGCACATCCTCGAAGGTCACCAGCGGGATGTTGAACGCATCGCAAAAGCGAATGAAGCGAGCTGCCTTGAGTGAGGCGTTGATGTCGAGTACTCCGGCGAGTACAGCAGGCTGGTTGGCAACAATGCCAACGCTGTATCCGCCGAGGTGGGCGAAGCCGCAGAGGATGTTCATCGCGTAATCGCCCTGCACTTCGTAGAACTCGCCGTCGTCGATCACGCGCTTGATCACCTCGTGCATGTCGTACGGCTTGTTCGCGTTGTCGGGCACCACGTCGAGCAGCGATTCGTCGCGGCGATCGCGAGGGTCCGTCACCGGCCCGCGCGGTGGATCGCCGAGGTTGTTGGACGGAATGAAGCGGAACAGATCCCTGATCTGCTGCAGGCATTCAGGCTCTGAATCGGCGGCAAAGTGCGCGACACCGGATTTCCCGGCGTGGGTATCGGCGCCGCCCAGCTCCTCCATCGTGACGTCTTCGTGGGTCACCGTCTTAACGACGTTTGGCCCGGTGACGAACATGTAGGAAGTCCCGCGAACCATGTAGGTGAAATCGGTGATCGCCGGCGAGTACACGGCGCCGCCCGCGCACGGTCCCATGATCGCGGAGATCTGCGGGACAACCCCTGACGCGAGAGTGTTGCGCAGAAAGATCTCTGCGTACCCGCCCAGTGACACCACCCCTTCCTGGATGCGCGCGCCCCCCGAGTCGTTGAGCCCAATGACGGGAGCCCCGTTCCGCATCGCCAGGTCCATGATCTTCACGATTTTCTCGGCGAACGCTTCCGACAGCGAGCCGCCGAACACGGTGAAATCCTGGGAAAAGACGTACACCAGACGGCCGTCGATCTTGCCGTGACCGGTTATCACTCCGTCGCCGTAGAACTTCTGGCTCTCGAGACCGAAATCGGTCGACCGGTGTACTACGAAGCGATCGAGCTCGACGAACGAACCCTCGTCGAGCAGCAGCTCGAGTCGTTCGCGCGCAGACAGCTTGCCTTTTTCGTGCTGCGCCTGGAGGCGGGCTTCCCCGCCCCCCAGCTCCGATTCGGCCCGCCGCCGCTCGAGCAGCTCGAGCTTCTCTCGCATGGTCATCGCTGCGAAAAGCTAACCGCATGCGGAATCCGCATCTAGCGGCTCGGTGTCGCCGATGGCCGGGCCAAACTAACTTATGAACACACATTGCTGCCCCTACCATTCGAGGGATAGCATTGAGTAAACCCGTCCACCTTGAGTCCATCACGAAGAAGAAGGCCCGCTAAGGCGAAAAAACACGCCCGGCGCAGGCCAACCCATCAGCACACCTCTCTTCCGACGAGCCGCAACGCGTACATGGAGACGCGCCAATGGCTGCTCGATCGGCACGGACCGGTGTGCGCCTACTGCGAGCGACGCGTCAGCGCGAAGGTGATCACCATGGATCACGTCACGCCGCGGAAGGGAAAGACTGCCTACGACCGGCGCGACAACCTCGTGCTCGCCTGCCCCGCATGCAACGCGCTCAAGGCCGACCAGCCATTTCTGGCGTTTTTGCTGGCGCGAAGGGCGCGGGCTGCCAGTCTGTTGCGATACGGTGAGCACCTGAGCCCGATGCTGCTGGATCTCGCGCGCGAAATAGCGGGTCCCGAGGCAGCGGCGCGCGCCGCGCGTCTCGCCGACCCCGACTACCCCTACCTGGACTAGTTTTCGGTTTCGCTTCCCGGAGGCCCGGCCGGAACCGGTTCGGCGGCAGCTTCGTGGATGTCCGCCGAGGCGTGGGCTTCAACCAGCTTGACAGGGCGCGGAGCGGCCGCGCGGCGCGATTTGCTCTTGAGACGCGATTTGATGAACGCCAGCACATCCATCTCGTGCTGACGCAGGGTGGGACCTTTCGATTTGCGCTTGTTCCAGCGGCGCTCGGGCAAAGGCGGTAGCACCGAACCCTCCAGATACGCCTCGATCAACGCGGGGTGGATGTAATACTTCCGGCAGACGCTCCGGGTATTGCCGAGCCGCTTCGCCGTCATGTCGACCGCGGCGACGATGTTGCGCTCAGCCTCGCGTTTGGTTTTCGCCGGGCCCATCGCGCGCATAGCTTCCGCCGCGAGCATGGTGCCGGCCCAGGTCCGGAAATCCTTGGCCGTTATGTCGCGGCCGGTGATCTCCTGAAGGTACGCGTTGACGTCTTCGGCGTCGACTTCCTGCCGCTTCCCCTCATCATCCAGATACTTGAACAGCTCCTCGCCGCGCAGCTCCTGACACCGCTGCACGATCCGCGCAATCCGCTTATCGGTGACGGAGACGGCGTGCTGAATCCCGCTTTTTCCGCGGAACTCGAAGCGGAGCTCCGATCCCACCACGGCAACGTGTCGTCGCCGCAGGGTTGTGAGGCCGAATGACTTGTTGGCTTTGCGGTACTCGTCGGAGCCGATGCGGATCAGCGTCGTTTCGAGCAGCCAGACTACAGTCGCCATGATCTTGTCGCGCGCGAGTCCAGGCAGCGCGATGTCCGATTCCACTCGCTCACGGATCTTCCACAGGACATCGCTGAGCTCGAACATTCGCTCGAACTTGGTGCCGTCGCGGTGCTGCCTGAATTGCGGATGGTAGCGGTACTGTTTGCGGCCCCGCGCGTCGCGGGCCGTCACCTGCAGATGACCATCCTCGTGCGGGCAGATCCAGACCTCGGTCCAGGCGGGAGGAATGACGAGGGACCGGAATCGCTTCAGCGACTCACTCGAGCGGATGACGGCACCATCGGGACCGACATACGTGAAGCCGCGACCGTGGCGGTGCCGGCGAATTCCCGGCATCGCATCGGTAACGTATCTGAGGCCGGCGGCGGCCGCGGACCCCATGTATTCACGTGAGACTGACTGTCCCAGAAATCCTCCCTAACCTGCGCGCACTCTCATCACGCCTTGCCGCGTACGGCTGAGGCGGGGCGTCGCGATATGGACGAGAGGCGGGCGCGGCGGCAACGTCAGGGACTGTAATGAAGGGCTCGAACGCAGCTATTGGGCGTCGCGAGGGTGTGAACACCGAAACCCACCCGGCATCGTGGTCAGTCGCCGCCGACGGAACGCCAGGCTGCGTGCCTTCGGTCCCAACCCTAGTATTCGGTCAGATACCCTGCTTTTCCGACTACCCAATCACCCGGCGAGTGCCGGAAGGCCAATGTGATGAAGACTTTTCTCGTCAGTGCATTTCTGCTTCTTGGTGCCAGCGGCTGTACGGGTATCAATGACAATGCCACCGATACCGCGCTTCTGCAGCTCAGTGCAAACCGCGACAAGTGGCAGACGCTGGCAATCCACGACTATGAGTTCGACTACGATCTCGCGGCGATGATTCAGTCGCGACCGCTGCACATCGTAGTGCGGTCCGACACGGTCAACCAGGTAACCGACCGGATGACTGGGGACGTTTTATCCAACGCGGGCAGTCCGACGGTTGATTCTCTCTTCGCGCGCGTTTCGTCCCTCATCGCGCACCCGGACAACGACGTCAGAGTTCAGTACAACGGCGCCTTCGGTTATCCGGAAAGCATCGCCTCGGGCTCACCAATTCCCGACACCGGCTACACCATCACCGTCAGTAACCTGACGCAGTCGCCCTAACCGGCGGCTTCGTTCGCCACCGGCAGCGTGAAGTAGAAGGTGCTGCCGAGACCCACGCTGCTCTCGACCCAGATGCGGCCGTTGTGGGCTTCGACGATGCCTTTGGCGATCGCCAAGCCAAGTCCGATCCCGCGCCGATCTGATGTCTTTGCCTGCCAGAAACGGCCAAAGATGTGGGGAAGTTGTTCCGCCGGAATCCCGGGACCGGTGTCGATGACCGCGAAGCGCACCTCGCCCTCCATGAGCTCGGCGCAGACGCTGATCCGACCCGCGCGCGGCGTAAACTTGACCGCGTTGCCAACCAGATTGGAGAGCACCTGCTGGATTCTTGCTGCATCAGCGAGGACGTTCGGCAGATCGTCCTCGATGTTCGTCTCCATTCGGATGGTGCTTCCAGTCGCCAGCGGACGAAGCATGTCCACCGTATCGTTGATGAGCACGCCCGGATCCTCCGGGCGCGGGTCGATGGTGAGGCGCCCGGATTCCATCCGCTTGACGTCGAGGAGATCCTGAATCATCCGGTTCATCCGATCCGCCGCGCGCCGCACGATCTCCGCCTGCCGGCGCTCCTGAACGCGCTCCGGCGGCGTGGTCTCGAGCATGAGACTCACCGCCATGGTGACGGTGTTCAACGGATTACGCAGGTCGTGCGCGACCACCGCGAGAACATCGTCGCGCGCGCGAGTGGCCTGCTGCGCCTCGTGAAACAGCCGCGCATGCTCGACGACAACCGCGGCACGTCGTGCCAGATCCGCCGCCAGTGATAAATCGGCGACCTCGAACCGGCGGCCCGATCCCGACGTGACCAGGGTGAGTGCACCGATTGGCCTTCCGGATGTCACGAGTGGTACGCAAATCAGGGATCGGGGACCCAGCGCCTCCACGACCCTTCGCTGACCCGCCTCGGCAAATGACGCGCGAATGAATGCGGGCGTTATGTCGGCCTCGAGAACCGGCGCGCCCGTGTTCATTACCCGAATCAGCGGATGCCGATCGGTGAGCGCGCTTTTGGGGAACGTCGCAACTTCGCGCAACAGCTGTGACTTTGCGGGGTCGACGTGGGCTTCACCGATGCGCTCGAACCGGTCGTCTGCCTCGACTATATCGAGCGCGCAGTAGTCGGCAAGAGATGGCACCGCCAGCCGCACCAGCGCGGCGAGCGTCGTCTGGTAATCGAAGGATGCGCTGAGAACCCTGCTCGCTTCGGCGAGAAGCGCGGCGCGCTTCTGCGAATGTTCCGCTTCCGCGCGGGCGGCCTGTTCCCGAGCCAACGCCCGCGCGTGATCCTCGGCGCGGCGGCGCGCGGTCACGTCGCGGAAGCTCCACACTCTGCCGACCGGCGCGTCGTCAATGCGCTGCGGCTGGGAGTAGCGCTCGAAGATGCGACCGTCCTTGAGCTCCAGAACGTCGTAGCTCGCTTCCTCCGGATGTCGATAGAGGTCGATCACCTTCGTCATGAATTCCTCGGGGTGAACGAGCTTGTCGAGCGCAGCGTCGATGGCGCGCTGGTCGTCGCCGCAGGCGAAGATTTCGGCCGGAATCTCCCACATGTCGGCCATCTTCTGATTGAAGCTCAGAATCTTGCCGTTCAAATCGACCACCAGAATTCCGTCGGCGGTCGACTCCAGAGTGGCGCGCAGCAACGAAAGCGAGCGGCTGGCATCGGCCTCGGCTTCGCGCCGCTGGGTAATGTCCTCGATGAACCCAACGAGGTAGAGCGGTTGGCCATCGACGGAGCGGACGATCGACACCGTGAGATTCACCCAGATGATTCGGCCATCCTTTCGGATGTATCGCTTCTCGATCCGGTACTCCGGCAGCTCGCCATCGCGAATGCGGCGGATGAACTCGAGACTGGCCGGCACATCTTCCGGATGGGTGAGCTGTTCAACCTTGAACTGGAGAATCTCCGCACGCGAATAACCGGTGATGTCGCAGTAGCGCTGGTTTACAGAGATCCACTGCTCGTCGAGGGTGAGGTGTGCGATGCCGATCGCTGCCTGCTCGAAGGTGGCAAGGAGCAGATGGCCCGGTCCGCCGAGCGGCACCGCGTATTCCGCCGTCCAACCTGGTACCGCGTCGGAAGGCGTGAGCATTGTCGTATCGCCTGAAGTTGTTAGGCGCGCCATGCTAGCTCCGTCTACGAGTGAGCCTGTAAACGCGCGTCCCTACCCGGCTGCGCGCGCTCGCGGGCCTAATGTCGCATCCGGCGCGGCAGAGGAACAGAACGAATTTGTGTTTGACGGAGCGAACTTAGTCCAGTTCGTCCAGCGATCGCAGTCGGGGAATGGTCGCGGCCGTTAGACCCACCACGCCGAGCGTGACGAAGCCGCCGAAAATCACCGATCTGACGGTTCCGAGCAGTCGCGCGGCGACACCGGACTCGAAGGAGCCGATCTCGTTCGACGAGCCGATGAATATCTGATTCACCGCCGAAACCCGGCCCAGCAGATGGGGCGGAGTGCGCAACGTCAGAAGTGTGGAGCGGATCACAACGCTGACGTTGTCGACCATTCCACTTATCAGCAGCAGCGCGAGTGACAGCCAGAACCAGCGCGACAGGGCAAAGAAAATCCAGCACAGGCCGAACGCGGCAACGCAGAGGAAAAGTGTCGGACCGGCATTTCGAAGCTTCCGATGGACGAGCAGCACGGAGATCAGTACCGCTCCCGCTGCGGGAGCGGCGCGCAATACGCCGAGCGCTTCGGGGCCGGTATGCAGAATGTCTGATGTGAAGATCGGCAGCAATGCCGGCGCTCCGCCGAACAGGACCGAGAACAGATCCAACAGCTGCGCGCCGAGCAGCTCCGGCTGTTTGAGGAGCCATCGAATTCCAACAGTCAGATTGTCGGCGATGCTTGCGTCGCTCATTACCGGGGGCTGCCGAACATATCCGATCCGCGCAAAGAGTCCCAATGCCAGCGCGCAAAAGGCCACCTCGACGATGTAGGCGAGATGCGCTCCCGAGAATCCGTAGATCATTCCACCCGCCGCCGGTCCGACCACTGCGGCAAATTGCCAGAGCGAAGAGCGCCAGGTGATGGCGTTAGTGTAGGTCTCCCGAGGCACGATCTCAGCCCCAAGGGCGGTGCGCGCGGGCTGCAGGAAGCTGCGGGCGAGACCGCTGACGCAGACCACTCCGTAGATCGGCGTCACGGTGCCGGCCAGGAATCGTCGCGGGTAGGTCGTGAGAAGGAGCAAAGCGCCGCCGCAAAGGAGCTGCACTCCGATTGCAACGAGCGACAGCCGCTTTCGGTCGTGACGATCGGCGATGTGGCCGGCGTACAGAGCGGCGGTGATGAAGGGCAACGCTTCGGCGAGGCCGACGAAGCCGAGGGAAAGCGGATCCTTCGTCAGCGCGTAAACCTGCCACGCCACGACGGTAGCCTGGATCTGGGTTCCGAGCGTCAACACTACCAGGCTCGCCACATACCACCGAAAGCTCGGGATGCGCAGCGATATGTAGGGGTCGTGTTGCTCGGCCATTCCTCAAGCGCAAAATGGGAAGCCGCATGATACCCACCACGGACATCGCCGGCAATCAGCGCCGGTAGCGCATCACCACGCACTACATTTTATTAGACTGGAAGGCGGGCGTCTGCAGGAGGCAAAATGAGCACGGCAACTTTGACGACAGCAAGCGCAACAAGACCGGACAAATCGGAGTTCCTTCCCTATTACGAGCGCTACATCGCCCTCGTGCCGGAAGGGGATGTGGTCGCGACCCTCGTCAGCCAGATGAACGAGACGCAGGAGCTGCTGTGCAGCCTGCCGGCGTCGGTCGCGACGTATCGATACGCCCCCGACAAGTGGAGCGTCAACGAAGTAGTCGGCCATCTGATCGACAGCGAGCGTCAATTCGCTTTCCGCGCCCTGCGTTTCGCCCGCGCTGACGCCACCCCTGTTCCCGGTTTCGAGCAGGACGATTACGTGCGCAGTGCCAACTTCAACGCATATCCGTTGGCCGATCTGGCGTCGGAGATGGAGGCGGTGCGACAGTCGACGGTGTTTCTTTTTAAGCACCTGGACGAAGCCGCCTGGATGCGTCGCGGGATCGCAAACAACGCCGAAGTCTCAGTCAGGGCCCTCGCTTACATCATCGCGGGTCACGAACTGCACCACCGGGGAATTCTACAGACTCGCTACCTCTAGATCCGCTGCCGCGGCGCCGACGGACGCCGCGGCCTCTGCCCCGTTAGAGTGTACAGCTTCTCGGATCGCCTGACTCGAATCCCCGCTTGAACGACGCCGATCTCTGCGCCGCGGACCCGTGAGTAAAGGAATCGACGTTCACACGTCCAGTCGTCTCTTGCTGGATACGATCGTCGCCGACCGAGGCGGCGGCGTTCAGCGCCTCGTCGACATCTCCGGTCTGCAGCATCTGCCGCTGATCGGTGGAGTGCGCCCAAATTCCCGCGTAGCAATCGGCCTGTAGCTCGAGACGCACCGACAGCTCATTGGCCGCCGACGGATTCGCATCCTGTTGTTGACGGATCCGCGCATCCGTTCCGAGGAGATGCTGAACGTGGTGCCCGAGCTCGTGCGCGATCACGTAGGCGCGGGCGAAATCCCCCGAGGCGCCGAACTTCTGCTGGAGCTCGTCAAAGAATCCGAGATCCAGATAGACGCGCTCGTCTTCGGGACAGTAGAACGGCCCCATCGCCGACTGCGCCCCGCCGCACCCGGACGTCGTCGAGTTCCGAAACAGAACCAGTCTGGCGGGGTGGAACTGCGCTCCGTAATTCGGCAGGGTCTTCGCCCAGGTGTTTTGGACATCATCCAGGACGAATGAGACGAACTGCACCTGCTCCTCCTGGGCCGCTGAATCGGCGGCGGAGAGCGGGGCGTTCGTCGCTGCCATTCCGGGCTCAACGCCCAGGTCACTGAAGAGATTTCGCCCGAAAAGCAGGCTGAGAGCGAGTACTACAACGGTGCCGCCAATTCCCAATCCGCGGCCCATGCCGCCACCCAAGCCGCCCATTGAACGGCGATCCTCGAGGTTGGGACTGCGTCCGCCTGGTGTCCATCGCATTGGCTTTCCTCCGGGAATGCGTTCTAGCTCCGGAGGCGACTAGGGCAAAAACCCCGCCGCAATCAGGCGACGAGTACGGCGTTCCCCTGCCAATCGATCCCCAGCAGAGCCTTGGCGATCGTTGGGTCGAAATGGCTACCCGCCCGGCGCTTGATCTCGGCCAGGGTCTCATCGATGCCGCGGGCCGGGCGGTAGGGCCGCTCGTGGGTCAGCGCGTCGAGGAAGTCGGCGATGGCGACGATGCGGGCCTCGAGCGGTATGCTCTGCCCCGACACCCGGTCTGGATAGCCGGAGCCGTCCCACCATTCGTGGTGACTCCGCGCGATCCGCTGCGACACCCGCACCAGCTCCGAACGTCCCTTGGAGAGCATCCGCGACCCGATCACGGTGTGGGTTTTCATTATCTCGAATTCTTCTGCCGTCAAGGGACCGGCTTTGAGAAGAATGCTGTCCGGTATGCCCACCTTGCCGATGTCGTGCAGCGGCGCCGCGCGACGAATAAGCTCGGTAGAGATCGGATCGAGCCCGACTTCCGCGGCCAGCAGCGCGGAGACGTGTCCCAC
>Ga0070681_10004670_pt1 | contig 13095 bp, 9 predicted proteins | sample KBSC83BmetaG_FD_65650 | JGI IMG/M metagenome (GOLD analysis project Ga0070681, IMG submission 65650) | Corn rhizosphere microbial communities from Kellogg Biological Station, Michigan, USA - KBS C8-3B metaG | ecosystem: Host-associated > Plants > Roots > Rhizosphere | place: USA: Michigan... | reverse complement strand
CGGATAGCGAGGTGGGCGATTGCGCTCGGGGTGCTGGCGGGCTGCACCTCCAGCGCCCCGAGCGCAATCGCCATCACCCACGTCTCGGTTGTGGACGTCGCAACCGGCGACATCCACTCCGACAACACGGTGATGGTGCGCGGCAACCGCATCACCTACCTTGGTCCGGCTGCGGGGGCGAGCATCCCGCGGGATGCCCGGGCCATCGACGGACGCGGCAAATTTCTGATCCCCGGTCTCTGGGACATGCACGTCCACGCCTTCCCCTACGAGTTCTCGGACTTCGCTGGTCCGCTGATGATCGCGAACGGCATCACGGGCGCGCGCGAGATGGGGTACTACGTTGATACGACGCTGAGATGGAAGGCCGATATCGCCGCCGGGCGTGAGATTGGTCCTCGGCTTGTCGCTGGTGTCAGGGTCGATGGGCCCGGCAAGGCCCGCTTCGTAAGTCACGTTGTCACCGAAGAAGACGGCGTTCGCGCGGTCGACACTCTCGCGCGCAAGAAGGACGGCTCACCCCGCGCCGATTTCATCAAGACCTACTCCTGGATTCCCAGAGAGGCCTACTTCGCCATCGCCAGCGAGTCCAAGAAGCTCGGCGTACCCTTCGCGGGCCACGTACCCTACTCCGTAAGTGTCGTCGAAGCGTCGAACGCGGGTCAGCGCAGCCTCGAGCACGAGGACGATTTGATGCGCGCCTGCACCTCGAAAGAGAGTTTTCTGCGCGCGCGATTCGCCGACAGCGCGAACGTGAACACCGGCAGGCTGCTCGCCGAGATGAGGGCCCAGGCTGGCTTGATCAAGGCATCGTACGATCCAGTCCAGTGCCACGCGGTGATTGCGACACTGCTGCGAAATCACACGTGGGTGACCCCGACATTGGTGTTCTATCAGCCCTACGTGCACGACTTCGACAGCGCCGGGACCCACCCGGAGTGGGCGCGTTACGTGCCCGGCCTCGTGCAGGGCGGCTGGCTGCAGCGCCGGCCGGCAATAAAGCCGGGCGACTCCATTATGATTCGCAGCTATTTCAGCTTCGATCTCACCCGTCAGCTGCACGACGCTGGGGTGAAGCTGCTCGCGGGCACCGATGCATCGCAGCCGTTCGTGTTTCCGGGATTCAGCCTGCACGAGGAGCTCGAGCTGCTGGTCCGCTCGGGGCTCTCTCCGCTCGAGGCGTTGCGCACCGCTACCTCCAACCCCGCTGAGTACCTCACTGCCAGCGATTCCCTCGGGACGATCACTAAAGGCAAGGTGGCCGACATGGTCCTCCTCGACGCGAATCCGCTCGTCGACATTCGAAATACGCGTCGGATTTCTGCCGTCATCGCGAACGGCCGGCTTTTCGACTCAACGGCTCTCGCGCGGCTACTTTCGCAAGTCCAGTCCGCGCTCAAGCACTAGCCGCCGCACCGGCATCCGCCGCTTGCGGCCGACGGGTCCAGACGCGTGCGACGGATCTCTCCCTCAGACGAGACGGGAGCCTCAACAGCGCGCACAGGCCCCAGCACCACGCGCCACAGGAAATGCGGTCCGCTAAACTCATTGTCCGTAACATCACGACGCCGACGGCAAATCCGGAAATAGCAATGCCGGCCATGTTCGTGGGGATCGGCGCGGTGCGTCTAGCGATGACCTGCACTGCGCGCGGCCCTTCGTAGATCAGGGTGCGCCGGATCGCGACGTCGAGCGCCGATGGCGTCATGGTTTGCCAACCTCGAATTCGCATCACGCTCCAGGCAGGAGCGGTGCGTCCCCACCCATGATTGTCCGAGCCTGAAACGAAAGCCACGCGCGCTGTGCGTGCGAAGGTCAGAAGGGCGTCCCGGTCCCGGCCGGCCTGCGCAATTCCGCGCGGCGACCCGTCGGACATCTCTATTCCGGCGAGATGTACCCGACCGCGAGTCATCTCTGCTGGAACGCGAAGCAGGTCGCCGGGGAGAGAGAGCAGGAGAACGGGTGGCGTCGGGTCGTTGTCCCGGCCGACCAGCGCGGGCTGCCAGTCCCCCGAGGTAATGCGAGTTCGCTGCGGATCGATTCCAATCAGAATCGGATGCTCATCACCGTCGCGGAGCTCGACCCCTGAAAGCAGCGTCGTACTCCTGCCCGCCAATTGCGGATTGCCGTTGGCGCCACTCACCGCGCCCTCTACACTGCGATGATCGGTGACGTACGCCGCCGCGAACCCTGCACTCGAATGCCACTGCCGATTCTCTTCCGCGTCGAAGCCCGCCCTCCCGTCGTGCGAGGCAGAGGTGTGACTGTGAAAGTCGACCGCCAGCAAATCGGGATCGCGGAGCGCGAGGGCCGCCATCGGTCTCCTGGCGACGAGAACCAATTCAGCCAGGCCAACGGCCCCTGCGATGAAGCGGAAACCGGAAGTCAAGAGTCGGCGATGCGCGTGAGCGCGATTGCGCGAGCCGCGAAGTGTGACGGAGGCGAGCAACGCGATTGCGGCGAGCCCCAGCGTGCCGAGGTACTGCGCTGGCGAGAGTAGTGTCAGAGTGTCCAGGGTTGCCGACGCCGGAGCGAGCATGTGATAGGCGAAAGGGAAGTGAAGCGTTCCTGCCGGCAGCGCCCCTGGATTGCCGAGGTCGACGAGCGGCGACAGTGGGAACAGCGACGTGACGGCCAGGACTGTCGTGACCGCGATCGGCCATCTCCAGCTCCGAATCTTCTCCGCGATCACGCCTGGAATCTCGGCGTGCTCTGCAACACCACCCATCGTGCAGGAATCACTCGTTGCTACGATGAGGAATCGGTGTGTGTCCGCGAGCGGGGAAGCTGATGCGAACAGTTGTGCCTTTGCCGGCCTCCGACGTCAGGGCGATGTCTGCGGCATGCTCTTTCGCTATCCAGTTGGCGATCGACAGCCCGAGCCCGGCGCCGTCGGTGCGGCTACGCGCGGTCTCGCCACGAAAAAATCTCTGAAAAACCATCGCCATCTCGTCGGCTCTGATGCCTATGCCGGTATCCCGGACTATGATCGTTGGCGCTCCCTGTTGCATCGACACCCCGACCCCAACTTCCCCCCCGGCATCGGTGAATTTGACCGCGTTGTCGAGCACGATCATGATCAGCTGCCGTACCAGAGTTGGATCTCCCTGAATTGGAGCTTCCTCGAACTCGTCGATGGTGAGATCCACATTCTTCTGACGCGCGACAAGTCGAGCTGCGCCAGCTGCGTCGAGCGCGATGTCGTCGAGGAAAAGCGGCTGCTTCTCGATCTGACGCTCGCCCGCGTCGGCGCGCGCGAGCACCAGCAGACTCTCCACGATTCCACCCAGGCGCCGCGCCTCCGCCTCGATGCCGCGCAGCGCATCCACATAAGTCGCTTCCTCGCGCGGCTGCTGCAACGCGATCTCGGCGCGCGAGCGGAGAATCGTGATCGGTGTCCGGAGCTCGTGCGCCGCGTCCGCCATGAATCGCCGCATGAACTCGATCGAGCGCTCGATTGGCGCCGTTGACTGCCGTACGAGAATGAATCCACCGGCCGCGACCAGGAACAGCGCGGCAAAGGCGAACACCACGAACGCGGTGATGAGATCGGTGTACTTGTCCTCGAGCTCTTCCTGATCCGCGACGGCGACGGCTATCAGATCGCTGCCAGAGGTGAGTCGGAATCTCACCGCGTGCAGTCGCAGCGTCTTGTCCTCAGCGAGTCCGCGTTGCACCGTCGCCTGGCCGGTAGCAGCCGCCTGGCGCGCTGCCTCGCGAATCCAGGGATCCGCCGCGGCCGGCTTGATTGGCTCGCCTTTTGGATCGAGCAGATACAGATCGCGGTCCGGGATATTGAGTTCGTCGACCGCGTCCAGGACTCTCGCTCTCGGGTTGGCACCTTCCTGCTCCCGGATCCTCGCCGCGCGCACCAGCTCGAGGGTGGCGTTCCTCAGTGATTGGTCGAGCTGCTCGGAGAGCTGGTGGCTGATCGCCGCGAACAGGCCGGCCCCGAGCAGGAAGATGATGAGAGCGAAGGTGACGACGTACCAGATCGTGAGCCGAAGCCGCAGGCGGACCAGCCGCCGCAGTTCGACCCGCGACGAGCTTCCTTCAATCGCCAAAGCGATATCCGGCGCCGCGTACCGTCTGAATCAGCTTGACCGGAAACTCGTCGTCGATCTTGCGGCGGAGACGTCTGACCAGGACCTCCAGAACGTTGGTGAAAGGGTCGTGGTTCTCGTCCCAGACGTGGGCGGTGATCGCCGCGCGATCGACCACCTGACCGTGGTGCAGCACGAAGAACTCGAGCAGCGAAAATTCCTTCGCCGTGAGCTCGATGGGTTTGCCCGCGCGACGTACGCGCTGCGCATCGAGCTCGACCTCGAGGTCCGACACCTTGAGCGTCTCTGGCAACGGCGCACCGCGACGCCTCGCCAGCGCCCGCACTCGCGCCGTCAGCTCGCGAAACGCGAACGGCTTGGTGAGGTAGTCGTCGGCGCCGACGTTCAGGCCGGTGACGCGATCGTCCACCGTGTCGCGCGCGGTCAGCATCAGGATCGGCGTCGCGACCTGCGCGGCGCGCAGCTCCTGACACAGATCGAATCCACTTCCGCCCGGAAGCATCACGTCGAGCAGGATTACGTCGAAGCTGCCCAGCGTCGCCTTCGCCTTGCCTTCCGCATAAGTCGCGACTGTCACGACCTGGACGCCGTTTTCGGCGAAGCCGGTCTTGATGATTGACGCCAGCCGCGGATCGTCTTCAACCAGTAGAACTCGCATGGCGCCAATCTAAAGCCTGCGCGTGGAAGAGGTACAACCTGTAATCATGACGACAGGTTTTGTGTCTATGATTCCGGTGCAATCCAGGTAGCGCACGACCGTGCGAGATCAAACACTGAAGGAGGAAGTATGAAGAAAGTCATGGCGGTGGCGATTGCCATCGCTGCCACCGCGGCGGTTGCGGGTGCACAGGGAACTGCCAAAACCAGCAAGATCGCGGCGAAGACGACCACGATGCAGGCCACCAGGTCCACCAAGCCGCACAAGAAAGTAAAGGTGGCCGAGTCGCAGGCGACGCTTCAGAAGGAAGCAAAAATTACGGAACCAGCGGCTCGCGCGACCGCGCTGAAAGAAGTGCCAAATGGTACGGTGAAATCGAGCGAGCTCGAGCGCGAGAACGGCAAGCTGATCTACTCGTACGACATTAGCGTACCCGGAAAGTCGGGCGTCGAGGAAGTGAACGTGAACGCGATCGACGGCTCGGTAGTCGGGAAGATGCACGAGTCCGCCAAGACGGAGAAGAAGGAAGCGGCAAAGGAAAAGACGGCCGCCAAGAAATAGTCGCTCGCGAGACGATCCGCGACGCGAGGAACACGATCGGGTGGGTGCGGGGCGCAATCAGCGCCTCGCACCCACCCGCGTTTGCGTCCGGTGAGCGTAAATTTCCTGATGCGTCCTTTCCTGCTCGCCGCCGTGACCATCGCATGGAGCGCGGTCCCGGTCGGTGCCCAGCAGCCGATTACCAGACAACAAGCCGTAGAGGCAGCGGCTATGCGGGGCCCGCGCGCCGCTCTCGCTCGCGCCGACACCATGGTTGGCGCCGCGCAGGTATTGTCCGCGCGGCAGTGGGAGAATCCGACAATCGGTCTCACCTACTCCAGGTCCGTCCCCAACTACCACGAGATCCTGGACCTTCCGGTTGATCTCTTTGGCGCGCGATCCGCGCGCGTCGGCGCTGCCGAAGCCGCGAGGCTGGCCAGTCGCTACCGTTTTTCCTTCGAGCGCGCAGCCGCGGCGCTCGACGCGGACACCACCTACACCCGCGCACTTGCTGCGCGCGAGCATTTGCGCCTGTCACGCAGAAACGCACGGGACGCGGACAGCCTCCGCCGGATGGCGGTGCTCCGGCGTGACGCCGGCGATGCCAGCGAGCTCGACGTGCTGCTCGCAACCGTCAACGCGGGCCAGGCGGAAAATCAGGCCGCCACGGATTCGCTCGGCTATGTGTCGACGTTGTTCGACCTGCAGACTGTGATGGGATTCGACAGCGGTCACGTCGTCATCAATCCCGTCGATTCGCTGACGCTCCCGCCGACCACGACGGATTCCCTCGCTGCCCGCGATTTACCAATTGCAGCCGCCGAGCAAAGCGTGACAGCCGCCGAGCTGGCCCTCCGCGCCGAGCGACGGAGCACTTTCACACCATTCAGCATTCAGGCCGGGGTGGAGCACGGAGACCCGTCCGAGCCGGGTGTGCTCCCAACCTTCGGGGTCTCGATCCCGCTACCGCTTCTCAATCGGAATCGAGGCGGCATTGCGCAGGCATCCGCCGAGCGCGAGCGTGCTCTCGCCGAGCTCGCTCTCGTCAGACTCGAGAGCCGCGCCGCGCTCGCCCGCGCGAGCCGCGCGCGCACCCTCGCCGTCGAGAAGATCCAGCGCGACCGGCTTCTCCTCGAGAACGCCGGGCGCATTGCCGCGATGTCGCTCACCGCGTACCGTGAAGGCGCGGAAGGTCTGCCGGCGGTGCTGGAGGCGCAGCGCAACGCCCGCGACATTCTGTCGCAGTACATCGACGACGTCGCCGATGCATGGATCGCAATCGCGACGCTCCGACTTTACAATCTCTCTCCCGGAACCCGATGAAGGTCGTTGCCATCGGTTGCGCCTTCGCCGCGCTCGTCGCCTGCCATTCAGGAGAGAACGCGCAGGAAACTTCAGCGCTCGTCCAGGTGAAGACCGCCGTAGCGACGCTGCAGCCGTTCGCCGAAGTAGTGAGCTCCATCGGAGCAGTCAGCGCGCGCAGCGGACACATCGCATCACTGAGCGCGCCTGCCCCCGCCCGCATCGCGACGGTCTACGTCTCGCAGGGCCAGAAGGTGAATGCAGGCGCGCCGCTTGTCGCGTTCGAGCAGGCACCCTTCATTGCTGCCGCGCAAAGTGCGGAGGCGGCGTTGACCGCTGCGCAGCACAACTACGACCGCGCCAGGCGTCTTGTCGACGCCGGCATCTCGCCGTCCAAGGACGCCGACCAGGCCGCGACCGAGCTCGCGCAGGCGCGCGCGACCGCGGCGGTGGCGCGTCGCTCCGCGCAGCTCGCCACCTTGCGGAGCCCGATCTCGGGCGTCGTCACGAAGCTCAACGCTCCCCTCGGCGGATCGGTGGACGTCAGCCAGCCGATAGTCGAAGTCGCGGACCTGACCGCGCTCGACATCATCTTCAACGTCTCGCCGTCTGATGCGGCGCGGATAGCTCCAGGCGCGTCGGTCACCCTGAGCGCCGGCGAGACCGCGAAGGGCGAGCAACTAGGTGTCGGTCATGTCGTGGATGTCGGCGGCGCAGTTGATTCGGCGACGCGAACCGTCGCCGTGCGCGCGCAGGCACCGCCGACCGCGCGGCCGCTTCGAATCGGCGAAACGATCTTTGGCCAGATCGCGACGGCGGTACAGCCGCGCGCGATCGTGGTACCCGTCGCGGCACTCGTGCCCGAGGGCGACGGCTTCAGTGTCTTCGTAGTGACACCGGGCAACATCGCTCGCTCCCGAAAAGTCACGGTCGGGCGACGCACCGCGACGAGCGCCGAGATCACCTCCGGTCTCGCGGCAGGGGAGACTGTCGTAACCGAGGGCGCGTACGGGCTGGAGGACAGCGTCAAAGTAGTCCAGGCCAGATAGTGAAGTCGCTCTTCGACGGGCTCGCCGCTCAACGCCGGTTCGTCTACCTGATCGTCGCTCTGCTCAGCGCGGCCGGGATCTACGCCGCGCTGAGACTACCGTCTGCTATCTATCCCGAGCTCGCGTTTCCGCGCGTGCTGATCGTGGCGCAGGGCTCCTCGCTCGGCGCGCGCCAGATGCTGTTCTCCGTTACTCGCCCCATCGAGGAAGCAGTGAGCATCGTGCCCGGCGTCACACGCGTGAAATCGCGCACGATCCGCGGCTCGGACGAGATCAGTGTCACCTTCTCCGACAACACCGACATGACTTACGCGCTCCAGCAGGTGCAGGCGCGCGTGAACCAGGTACGCGGCACGCTACCCGCCGAGCTCGATATCGAAGTTGAGCGGATGACGCCTTCGCTGTTTCCGGTCCTGTCGTACAACCTCGAGGGTGGTGACCCCGCCGATCTCTACGACATCGCGCGATACCAGCTCAAGCCCATCATCTCGCGCGTTCCCGGGGTCGGCCGCGTCGATGTGCAGGGCAGCGATGTCCGCGAAGTTGAAGTCGTCGCCGATCCGGCGCGGCTGGCGGCGCAACGACTTACCTATGACGATCTCGCAAGCGCCATTCGCGATGCAACCGGCGTCAGTGCCATCGGCCGCTTGCCTCAGGACTACAAGCAATACCTCATCGTGGCGGCACAGGAGGCCCACACCCCCGAGGACATCGCGTCGATCGTCGTCGCGCACGGCCTACGGGTGCGCGATGTCGCGACGGTCAGCCTCGGCACCGAAGATCACGTCCGGATCATTGCCGGCGATGGAAAGCCCGCCGCGCTGATCAACATCACCCGCCAGCCCGGCGGAAATACTCTGGAGATCGTCGACAGCGTTGCCAGTCTCGCGAAATCGGTGGCTGGCTCGCTGCCGCGCGGCGTGAAGCTCAAGCCGGTCTACGATCAGGGTGCGCTCGTTAGAGACGCCATCAAGTCGGTTCGCGACGCGATGATCATCGGAGCCATTCTCGCGGTGCTGATCCTGCTGCTCTTTCTGCACCACGCGCGCATCACTGCGATCAGCGCATCGTCGATCCCCCTGACGCTCGCGACCAGTGTTTTCGCGATGTCTCTGCTCGGCCAGACTTTCAACCTGATGACCCTCGGCGCGATGGCGATTGCCATCGGTCTGGTGATCGACGACTCGGTAGTCATTACCGAGAACATCGTGCGTCACCTCGGCGTGAACTCCAATCGCCACGAGGCCATTCGCGACGCCCTCAACGAGCTGATCTGGCCAGTAACGACATCCACGCTTACGACTGTGGTGGTCTTTCTGCCCTTGAGGCTGTTGACCGGCGTCGTCGGCCAATTCTTCGCGGCACTCTCCATCACTCTTACGGTGGCGGTTCTGGTCTCTCTCATTCTGGCCGTTACCATCATCCCGCTGATGTCCGACCAGTTTCTGACCGCGGCGGACGCTGATACAACCGAGTTCGAGAGGGCGGTGGCGACCCCCCGCACCGGTTTCGCCGGAATCATGCGCCGCGTTCGCGACTCACTGGACGCCCTCTCGGTGCGCTACGAGCGGTCGCTCGCCCAGGTGCTTTCTCATCCGCGACGCATGCTATTCGCTGCCGCCGCGCTCATCTTGGCCGGCGTCATTGCCCAGCGATTTGTCGGGACTGGCTTTCTGCCGGAGATGGACGAGGGAGCGTTCGTGCTCGACTATTTCACTCCCGGTGGCACCGCGCTCGCCGAAACCGACCGTCAAATCCACATCGTCGAGGAGATTCTCGCCAAGACACCCGAGATCGAAGGCACTTCGCGACGCACGGGTGCGGAGCTCGGACTTTTTGCCACCGAACAAAATACGGGTGACATCGTCGCGCGGCTCACCCCGCCGGGCCAACGATCCCGGTCCATCTTCGACGTCATCGACGATGTGCGCGTGAAGGTGGAGACTGCCGTACCGCGGCTGCGGATCGAGTTCGTTCAGATCCTCTCGGATGTGATCAACGATCTGGCCGGCGCGGCGCGTCCCGTCGAGATAAAGCTTTACGGGCCCGATCTGGATCGTCTCGAGAGCTACGCGCGGAGCATCGAGCCCAAAATCTCCGAGATTCCTGGCATCGAGGATCTCTACAACGGTGTCAGCGAGCCGAGCGCGGAGCTCGACATGCACGTCAACGAGGCAGAGGCGAATCGCGTCGGCCTCACCCCACAAGCCATTGCCAACGCCGCGATGTCGGCCCTGCTCGGCGCGCCGGCTGGCGAAGTTCGACTCGAGGATCGGTCGATTGGCGTGAGGGTACGCGCGCCGGACACCGTTCGCTACAACCCCACGCAGCTCACCGTGCTGCCGATCGTTTCGACGCAGACCGGGGCGCCGGTTCCGCTGGGGACGTTGGCGACCTTCGAGCCCGTCGAAACCCGCGCCGAGCTGCTGCGCGAAAATCAACAGCAGATGATTGCGATGACTTCCGACGTCAGCGACCGCTCGCTGGGAGATGTTATCAAGGATGTGAAGCAGGTTTTGCAAAAGCAGCCGCCTCCGCCATCGATCAGGCTCGAGCTGGGCGGACAATACGCCAGCCAGCAGGAAGCATTTCGTGGTCTGCTGCTCGTGCTCGCGCTCGCCGCGGCAAGCGTGGTGGCGGTGATGGTGCTCCAGTTCCAGTCCTTCGTCGAGCCGCTGATCGTTCTGCTTGCAGCGCCCTTGTCATTCGTCGGCGCGATCGGGCTTCTGCTCATCACCGGCACGCCGCTCAACGTCTCGTCGTTCATGGGACTGATCCTGCTCGTCGGCTTGATCGTGAAGAACGGAATCATCCTTCTCGACTTTACCCGCCGGCGGATGTTGGCGGCAAATCTCCCACTTGCGGCTGCCATTACTGAGGCGGCGCGGGTGCGACTACGGCCGATCCTGATGACGACCCTGTGCACTCTGTTTGGTCTGCTTCCCCTGGCGCTGGGAATCGGCGCGGGGAGCGAGCTGCAAAAGCCCCTGGCGCTGGCGGTCATCGGCGGACTGGCGCTTTCCACTCCGATTACGCTGTTCGTGGTCCCGACGCTCCTCGTCGCAATCCGCGGCCGCGCTTACACCCTGCGCTAGTTTTAGCTGATGACCAATTCTCCGGTAGCGCATCCGCCAGAAACGCTCGAAGGCTGGTACGTCCTGCACCAGGTTTTTCGCGCGTCAGCTGCAAAGAGTGGCGCGCCGAACATCTCTGGCCTCGCCAGGCGTGCGCGCGCTTCTCTCGCTCCAGCGCGAACCGGCACCCGTAAAAAATCTGGCCCGACCTCTGGCTGGAGCTGCTTCGCCCGGCTGATCGGATCCGCGTCCGACCTGATGGCGATCCATTTTCGCGAGTCGCTCGATGAGCTCACGCTCGTCCAGGACGCGTTTGCGGCGAGCGCCGTCGCCAAACAGCTCTCTGTGACTTACTCGTTTCTCAGCGTGACAGAGGCGGGCCTCTACCACATCACCGCCGAGCTGGCGCGCGATGCAATCGCCAGAGGCGGCGCTGTCGGCGACGCCGAGTACACGAAGGCGCTCACCGATCGCGCCGCGGCCGAGCGGCAGAGCGCTCATATCAGGCGCCGGCTCTATCCGGAGCTACCCGGGAGCATGCCGTACGTCTGCTTCTATCCGATGTCCAAGCGCCGCGACGACGGCCAGAACTGGTACACGCTCTCGCTCGATGAGCGCAGCCGACTAATGTATGCGCACGGACTTACCGGCAGGCGCTACGCGGGGAAGGTCCAGCAGGTGATCAGCGGCGCGATCGGACTCGATGCCTGGGAATGGGGCGTCACCCTGTTCGGGCGCGACCCGCTCGACTTCAAGAAGCTCGTCACCGACATGCGCTTCGACGAAGTGAGCGCGAAGTACGCTCTATTCGGCGATTTCTATGTTGGGCGGCTGATCGAGCCCTGACGCGAGCGGGCGCTATCCCTCGCGCGGCAGCGCCAGCGTAAAGGTCGAGCCCACCCCCGGTGCGCTTACGACGGTCAGATTCCCACCCATGCCTCGCGCGAGGTCGCGGCTGATCGCCAGACCGAGTCCGACTCCCTCGTGCGCGCTGGTGAGCGTGCGTCCGAGCTGAACGAAAGGCTCGAAGATGGATTCCTGTTTTTCCGCCGGGATGCCGACACCGTTGTCGATGACGTCGATCGACGCCATGTCGTCCGATACCCTGCAGGTCACTTTGACCGAGCCGAGCGGAGCAGTGAACTTGATCGCGTTCGACAGGAGGTTGATCAGGATTTGGTCGACTTTGGCGCGATCGCCGGAGGCTACGCAGGTGCGATTCACCGTCTCGATCTCCAGCCGGATGTTCTTCTTTGCCGCCTGCGGCCGAACGAGGGGCCCAACTGCGTCGATTACGTGAGCCAGCGAGATCGGCGCGATGTCGTAGGTCAGGTGACCGGCCTCGACGCGGCTGAAGTTGAGAAGATCGGTGATGACGCCCATCAAATGCTGCTGGCTGCGACGGATCCGCTCGATGTACTCCGTTTGCTGCGGCGTCACGGGTCCCCCGAGTCCGAGGCTCAGAAGGTCGGTGTAGCCGCCGATAGCGTTGAGCGGGGTGCGGAGCTCATGAGACATCGCGGTCAGGAATTCGCTTTTCGCGACATTGGCAGCCTCCGCTTCCGCGACACGCCGCGCGTCGGCGATCGCGCGCAGCTGGGCGTTGCGCCTCTCAGTCAGATCGCGGGTAACCTTTGCGAAGCCGATGAGAGCGCCGTTCTCATCGCGGACCGCCGTGATGACAACGTTCGCCCAGAACTGCGAGCCGTCTTTCCGGACGCGGATCCCTTCTTCCTCGAACCGCCCGGCTTCGGCCGCTACCTTGAGCTCGTACTGCGGGTGACCTATCTCGACTGCGGATCGCGGATAGAAAACGGAAAAATGTTGGCCGATGATCTCGTCTGCAGTGTACCCCTTGATGCGCTCGGCGCCCTGGTTCCAGCTGGCGACGTGCCCCTGTGGATCGAGCATGAAGATGGCGTAGTCGCGCACGGCCTCGACCATCAACTGGTAAATCTTTCCGCCGTGCTTGATCGCATCGGCGAGTCCAGAGTGGGAGATCGGGGTGATCGGTGTCCCCTCGGGCGGTGTGTCGCCCGAGCTCGAGGAACCACTCGATGTGCGGCGCTTTCTCGCTTTATCGCTGCTCATTCATGTGCCGGCTGCCCTATGTACAAGCGTCGCCCGACCCATTTGACCAGAATCGTTGATTTCGGGTCGAGCGGGAGTGGCCTTGGATGGCGAGACGACGAATCGGCCAAAAACTACCGCAACGTTTGTGCGAGCGATTGCGGCGGGAGGATTTCCACTGAGTCGCTCGGTTGATGGAGGGGGGTCGAGCCGCTATACTGCGGGTCTGTTTTCGCCGTGAAAAATCGGTGAAGAACGGGACGTAGCGCAGCCCGGTAGCGCACCTGAATGGGGTTCAGGGGGTCGCGGGTTCAAATCCCGCCGTCCCGATTGGATTT
>Ga0070681_10004666_pt1 | contig 13102 bp, 14 predicted proteins | sample KBSC83BmetaG_FD_65650 | JGI IMG/M metagenome (GOLD analysis project Ga0070681, IMG submission 65650) | Corn rhizosphere microbial communities from Kellogg Biological Station, Michigan, USA - KBS C8-3B metaG | ecosystem: Host-associated > Plants > Roots > Rhizosphere | place: USA: Michigan... | reverse complement strand
GTCAGATTCTCTCTCCCCGAGGCGGATTAGGTGCGTTTGCGCCAGACGACGACGGTTCGCGGCTATGGAGGTCAGCATCAGCGTGATCGGGCGTTTTGGAAGCGGATTGTGGATGGGGGAGGTTGTAGGTGTGCTCGGGGCGAGAGGTGCTTCTTCGCCGAGTTCATTGAGGGCCAGTGGGTTGGCGGATGGATTCTTTCGGGGATGAAGTGGGATCTTGGTCATCCGGATGGTGAGTCTCGGGGTGGTCCGGAGCATCGGCGGTGTAATCGGGCGACTGCTTCGCGGCGGCGTCCGCGTCGGCGGGTGTCGGTGATCGTCTGATGGTTGAGCCGCGGTATGCGTGGGTTCCGCCGCGTGCCAGGTCGCTTGGCCGGGAGTGTGTCGAGTTCTGGAAGGCGGCTGGCGGTGATCCACTCTTGGAGTGGCAGGAGTTCGTGATCGACGCGATCCTCGGCCTCAACGATGACGATCGGTTCGTGTCGCGCGACGACGGGTTATGCGTTGCCCGCCAGAACGGCAAGGGCGTCGTGTTGCAGGCAATCGAGCTGTTCGTCGCGTTTGAGCTCGGCTCAGCGGCTGGTTACGACCTTGTGGTGCATACCGCGCACGAGTTCGCGACCTGTCAACGCCACCAGATCTACCTTGACGAGGTGATCCAAAACGCACCGCATCTCCATGCTCGGGTGAAGGAGAGCGGCGGCTACAAGCACGCCAACGGGCAGGAGTCGATCAACCTGAAGGACGGGACGAGCATCGTCTTCAAGGCGAGGACGAAGGCCGGTGGTCGCGGCTACTCAGCCGACTTGCTGGTCTGGGATGAGGCGATGGTTGTCCCTGATGAGGTGGTGGGTGCGCAGAAGCCGATGTTGCGCGCGTCGACTGGTAGGCATGGCGTGAAGACGATTTACGCGGGCTCGGCTGTCGATCAGGAGGTTCACGAGTACGGGATCAACTTTGCCCGGATTCGTGAGCGCGGCCTTGAGCAGTCACCGAAGGTCTGCTATCTGGAGTGGTCGGCGCCGTTCGATCACCCGTCCCAGATGACAGACGAGTTGCTGCGCGACGTGAGGTTGTTTCCGTTGGGGAACCCGTCGATGGCTGAAGGGCTGATCCTGCCGGAGACGATGATGGACGAGATCGAAGGATTCCCGCGTCGCACGGCCGCTGTCGAGCTCCACGATGTGGGTGATTGGCCGCGCACTGACGGTGTTGAGGAGTTGGTGTTCGCGATTGAGGCGTGGGACCGCCTCGAGCAACCCGACTCTGTGTTGCAGCCGTACTACCAGCTCGCGTACGACGTGTCTCCGGAGCGGCGCACTTCGATTGCGTTTGCCGGCTACAACCAGGACAGGCTGTGGCATGTGGAGATTCAGGAGTCGAAGCAGGGGACGCTTTGGGTGCCGGGTCGGATCGCTGAGATGGTTGAAAGCGGAAACATCGATGTGGTCGCGTGTGACGCGATCGGGCCGGCCGCCTCTTTGATTCCGGCGCTTGAGGAGTTGGGGATCACTGTGGAAACGGTCAACTCGCAGGAGCACGCGCAGGCGTGCGGCCGGCTGGTCGACATGGTGGCGGATGGGACGTTGGCGCATCTGGGGTCGGCTGAGTTGCGCGACGCGATTCGTGGCGCCCGGACTCGCCAGCTTGGTGATGCGTGGGCTTGGTCGCGGAAGCATTCGAGCGTCGACATTTCCCCGTTGGTCGCGGCGACGCTTGCGCTTGGTGTTGCTGTCGGCAGGTTCTCTTCGGTGACGACAGGGATCTTTTGACGGAGCATCCGAACATCACGAGGGTGCGTCTCTACCGGGATCACGGCAAGGAGTTCCGGTTTGAGGCTGTGGCGGCGAACGGGTTGACGATTGCGTCGTCGAGCGAGGGATATGAGAACCGGAAGGATGCGTTGGCTGCCGCGGTCTCTTTGTTTCCCGGCGCCCTGATCGTCGACGAGACACAGGCAGCGTCCGACTAATGGGTCGTATCGCTCGTCTTCTCGGCCTCGACGGGGCCGCGCTTCAGCGTGTCCAAGAACAAGCCGGCACCGTGCAGCGCGACATAGGCGAACCGTTGGAGGGGACGAACATGTCCCTGTTCCAGTCGCAGATCCCGTTCTTCTGGGCTGAAAACGGCCTGCTCGCGTCGCAGCAGTTCGTACCGGGGAACGGGTGGTTGGCGGAACGGGTGTGGGTGGCGAACCGGTGCATCCAGATGAACGCGCAACAGATCGCCGCCATGCCGCTCCGGTATCACGGCAACTATGAGCCTTCCTGGTGCTCCAGCCCCGACCCCGCCTACTTCCCGAACGGGTTGTCGGACGCGATCTTCGCACTGGTGTCCGACATGTACGGGTGGGGTTACTCGCTCCTGTACGTCACCGACTATTACGCGACCGGGTATCCGCGCACCTGGACGGTGCTGCCGTCCCAGTACACGTCGGTTGTGATCCGTGACGGTGAGCGCGTCTACCAGCTCGGAGCCGACCAGCTGGATCCGACAAGGGTCATCCAGATCGACCGCAACCCAGGGTACGGTGCGCACGGTTGTTCCGCGTTGCGCGCCTACGCGCAGCAAGCGTGGGGGCTGCTCGCGGCCGGTAACCAGTCAATGACGGTCAGCCAGGGCGGCATCCCGACCGCAGTCCTGAAGAATCTGACGGCGCCGCATCTGAACCAGAAACAGGCGCAAGACGCCCAGACGGCATGGATGGAGGCCACGAGTCGCCGCAACGGCGCACCGCCCGTCCTTGACAAGAACTGGGACTTCTCACCTCTGTCGTTCAACCCGCAAGAGTTGGGCTTGTTGGAGGTACAGGACTTCAACGCGAAAGCGATCGCGACAGCGTTCGGTGTCCCGGCCGTGTTGTTGAACATGGCGATCCGGTGGGGCATGACCTACCAGAACCCGGCCGCCCTCGGCGAGATGTGGTGGCGGTTCGAGCTCAGGCCGACCGCGAACAGGATCGCGAACGCATTCTCAGCCCAGCTGCTCCCGGCCGGCCAGTCGGTCGACTTTGACGCGGCGGACACGTTCCTGCCGTTGAGCACGGCTGCTGGACCGTTGGCGACGGAGGAAGACGACAGCCAGGCGGCAGCCGTCGCCCAGGACTCACAGGTCGCGGGCGCAAACGCGTCGCCCGGCCCGGTCGGGTTGGCGACCAATTTGACCGCGATCAGCGGAGGAGGCGCAGGATGAGCATGACGGCAAGCGAAGGCGTGAACATGGAGCGGCCAGAGATGGCCGCTTTTGTTAAGCGGTCATTCGAGGCGGAAGTCACACCAGGCGACGGCCGCACCATCGACGTCCGCATCGTCCCCTACGGGATCCCAACAGAGGTATCCGATGGCGGACCGCTGTACCGGGAAATGTGGATGCAGGGTGCGTTCTCGGACCAGGTTCGCGGCGCGCGTGCAGGCCGCGCCCGAGAGGTGTACGTCAACTTCGAGCACGGCCAAACAATGGCTGACGTGCTGGGCCGCGGCGAAGCGCTCAGGGAGTCCGACGACGGGTTCTACGGGTCGTTCCGGATCCTCAACTCGGCTGACGGCGACAAGACGCTCGAGCTAGTCAACGATGGCGCCCTGAACGGTATCTCGCTCGAGGCGCGCGTGAAGAAGTCGGTGCGGATGGACAACGGCGTCGTCCAGCGAATGAAAGCCCATCTCGTCAACGTCGCTCTCTGCCGCAATCCGGCCTACCAATCGGCGGGCGTGCTCGCTGTGAGAGAGGAAGACCTGATGGTCGACGAAGACGACGACGAGATGCTGGCCATGATCAGCTTGCCGGACGAGATCCGTGAGCGGTGCCGTCGCATCGGCATCGTCCCGCCTGACGAGGTCGTAGACATCGTTGAGCGTGCCTTCACAGAGAGGCCGTGGGATGGCAGTTCATCCAGGTGGCCCTCTGTGGACGAATACTGCTCCGCCTCCGTCATTGATCTGAACCCCGCCGGGAAGCCGAAGACGAAACAGATGTGTTACCTGCCCGTCCGGGAACCGGGAACGCGCGAGGTGAACGTCAACGCCGTCCGCAACGCGTTGTCACGGATCGGCCAGGGCTTCCCCAAGGACGCGAGCCAGTCTCAGCGCGACTCGGCGAAGGCGACGCTCGAGCGGCTCCTCTCCCAGTCGGCAGGGACGTCAACGCCGGCAGCCCGTCAGGCACCAGAAGCCGTCGACGAGGCGGCCGACGAAGATTCCGCGAACAGGCTCCAGATGATGGTGTCGATCGCTGAGAACTGGATCGCCGAAGAAGACGATCCCGAGGACATCTCGACGATGCGCGAGATCCTCGACAGGCTCCAGAACCTGTTGCAGACCGAATCGACAGAGGCGGACTAGCAGCAGCAACGCACGACACAGCACCACCGCACGGCGCACCCCGCTCTATTACGGGCACCCCGGACTAGCCGGCACCCCCGAACGCGGCACCCGCCAGCACGTCAGGCAACCCACTAGTTCGGGAGGACAACGGCATGAGTGTCGCAGCAGACACCACGCACAGCGAAGCCCTGCTCTCGCAGGAGCTCGACAAGCGTGACCTGATTCAACGCAAGTTCGAGGCGCTCGCACAGGACATCAAAGAGCGCGGAGACTCGACGCCGACCGAGGCGGACGAGGAGCAGTTCAAGGCGTACCGCGAGCAGCTCGTCGAGCTGGACACAAGGATCGACCAGCGGTCCAAGGACATCGAGGCGACCAGGACGGCGATCGAGAACGCCAAGCGCGTCCGCCGCGTCATCGCGAACGCCGACGGACGTCTCGACGAGTCGGACGGCGAGCCCGTCTACCGGACGTTCGCCGACTACGCGTACGACCGGATCCTGACCCAGCCGGGTCAGCATTTCGCCGAGATCGCACAGCTTGCCGGCGGCGAGAAGGCGGTCACGCAGGCACACGAGCGGCTGAACATCGTCAAGCGCACCCCGGCGAACACGCTCAGCTCGGATGTCGGTGGCCTGCAGCCGCCGCAGTACATCGACCAGATCTTCCAGGTCATCAACAAGTCGCGTCCGCTCGTCGACGCGTCACCGCGCACGACGCTGCTCCGCGGCCAGTTGACGTATCCGAAGGTCTCGCAGCGGCCAGTCGTCGACGTGCAGGCGTCGGAGAAGACCGAGGCTGGCAACCAGGCGATGCACGTCGATCTCGAACAGGCGACCGCCCAGACGTACCTCGGCGGCGGCGACCTGTCCTGGCAGGCGATCAACTGGTCGACCCCGGACGCGCTGCAGCTCTGGTTCGACTTGGCCGCAGCCGACTACGCGTTGAAGACGGAGCAGAACGCCGCACAGACGCTCGTAGACTCAGCGTTCACGCATGAGATCGGGACGACGCTCGGCGGAACCGCCGACTTCGCAACGATCATGACCGCGGTCGGTGCCGGCTACGCAGCCGTGTACGCGAACAGCCAGCGGACAGCGAACACGATCATCCTGTCCCCTGACCGGTACGGATACCTGCTCGGGTTGACGTCGACGCCGCAGGCGATCTTCACCAGCGTCAACGGCAACAACATCGGCCCCCTCAACATCCTCGTGAGCCGTGGGATGCCGTCGGGGACGATCGTCGTCGGTGACATCAACGGGTTCCTCGTCGCCGAGACCGGAGGCGCACCCGTCGAGCTCCGCACCGTCGAGCCCGCCATCGGCGGCATCGAGGTCGGAATCATCGGCGCGTTCAAGGCAGTCGTCGTCGACGACGGCGCGTTCGCACTGATCACGACCGCCTCCTAACCAGGAGACGCTGAACGAAGTGAGGACCCGGCAGTCGATGCCGGGTCCTCACATGTGGAGAGGAGCCAAGTTGACGCCATACAGAGAACGGCGCCAGAAGGGCTACTACAACCCGAAAGGCGAAACACCACAGAGCACCACATCGAGCACTCTCAGCGGCCTCACCGGGACCACCACCAGTAGCGCAACAACCGAAACAACAGCAAAGAAAGCAACCAAGAAAAAGTGAGCGGAATCCAGGCCAAAGGCCCCGTCAAAGAAGCAACCATCGAAGTCGTAGTCACACGAGCCGACGGAACCGTCGAAGACCACGGGGTCGTGGCCAGCTACTACCGCAACCCGCTCGTCAGAGCCGTGCGACTCATCAAACCCAAGAAGAAGAGGAGCTAGAACATGGCAACCAAAGTAGTTGACGGCGGGCTTGCGATTGTTACGAACAGGATCGCCGGATCAGGCACTGAGCCGAAATTCATCGGATGGGGAACCGGCGCCGGCACGACCGCTGTCGCCGACACGACCCTCTTCACCGAGAAGGACGTCGACCTCTCCACAGGTACCGGTACCCGAACGACCGGTACGTCGTCGCAGCAGACGACCACGACAACCAATGACACCTACAGGGTCACGGGGACCCGGACTGCAACGGGTGCCGGTTCCGTGACGAACGCCGGATTGTGGGACAACGCCACGATGGGCTCCGGGAACCTGTTCCTCAAAGGAGACTTCACCAGCATCGGCTTGTCCAGTGGTGACAGCATTTCCTTCACGATCTCGGCGGTCTTCGACAACTAGTCGATCGGCCAGTGGAATTCTTGACTAGACAGCCGCAGCCTCGAGGCGTAGCGTCGGTGTCGACGGTGCCGGCCCACCGTCCCCAGCATGGAAGCAGCGGGCCGGCGCGCTGGAGGCTATCCCATGAAACGGCTACTGATACTCGGCTGCTTCACGGCCGTTCTGCTCGCACCGACGGCAGCTGCCGCTCCATCGGGAGCATCAATCACGCTGGACCAGCCGCAGCCGGTTGTTGCTGGTTCGACTGTGACGTTCAGTTACACACTGCCAAAGTCTGCGCCCAGCCCACGGATCGTGGTCTATTGCTACGACGCGCCGGGATACAGCCCCTGGGCCTTAGGCAAATGGGTCTCCGACGGGACATCTTTCCCGATTTTGGCTGGTTACGGGATCGTCAGTTGTACGGCGGAGTTGGGGACGTTCAAGTTCTACTTCAAAGAGATCGCGGAGACAACGTTCGCTGTGACCTCTTAGAGAAGACGCTTGACCCTTATGTTCTAATCGAGGAGCGGCGGCGTGGTTACATCCGTTACCGACATACGGATGGTCGACGCTGGGAAGTTCACGGGTTCTGTGACGGCAACCGAGCTTGCATGGTGGGTGCAGTCGTCGACGATGTTCTGATCGAGACCGTCAAGCAGGCGCGAGAGCTACCAACGCCTGGTCTTGACTGTCCGGTTGCTCCAGGGTTCACCGGTTGTTGCGATTTCCGGATTGTGGAGTCGTAGATGGCCACGATCAGCAAGTTCTACTTTCACGATGCCGCAACGCCCAACACGGGAACGATGCCAACAGGGGCATTCGCCACTATCGGTCCGGACACGACTGGTGATGCTACCGGAGCGAGAACTGCTCGCGACGCTACAGACGTACTAGGTGCCGCACAAACATCCGCCTCGTTCACCGCCCAAGCCAATACAAGTGTTCAGCGTTGGGGATTCAGAAGGTTTGTGTCACGGCCGCTCGCAGCGCAGACAATTCTGTTCGGTAGTGCTGCAAATTGGACCTGTGCAGGCGCCCGTTCCGAGAGCAATACAAACCACAATCAGGGCATAACAGTTACGGCCTATTGCTGGAGACCTTCGACAGGTGCCATAGTAGGGACCACTACGAACAACAGAGTCGCTTTTACTCCTTCGGCGCCGGCGTCGACAGCCGAACTGACCTTCTCAGTTGGTGGGAGCGTAGGAGGCACCGATCTTGCTATTAGCGATGGCGATATTCTGGTCTTCGAAGTATCCGATCAGTTCACGCAGAGTATGGCCACTGCATACACGTCTTCGTTCTTCTATGACGGGACGACTGAAGGCTCAACGACAAACAATGCTGCGTTTATCACTCCACCCCTCGCGTTGACATTATTCACCGCATCAGCTTCTGCTTCGTTGGTGGCTGGTACACCCCAACGATCACTGTCACACCGTCACAACACAATGGACAGGTGGAACTAATGGAACTCGTCGCAAGAGTCCGGCTAGTCGTTGACGTGCCCTTCGACTACGACATCAAAGACCCTGACGCGTCCGGATACAGCCCGTCACGAAGAAAAGCAGCCAGGGCTGCTGAGACTGACGTGATGGACAAGCTCATAGGCAGCCTCAAGGACGTGACTGTGGTGAAGTCGCTGAGTGTGATCGAGGAGGTGCGTGAAGCATGATCGGCCTCGGACGCGGATACAGCGTCAGCTTCGTCGCCGTCTCCGTCACCGCCCAGCAGGACCTCTTCTATATCAAGCCGGCCGCTGACAAGATCTGCATCATCGAATCTATCTACGTCGCCGCCTCCGGCGGGTCAGCGGACGCTGGGGACGCCCAGGAAGAACTCTTTGACGTGGAGCTGCTCTATCTGCCCGCGACTGTCACGGCGGGTTCAGGTGGGACGGCGCCGACGCCGGCTCCGACGATCGTGAACGATGCCGCAGCGGGGTTCACCGCCAGGGTGAACGACACGACGAAGGCGACGACGAGCGGTTCGATCATCAACCGCCACCCGGACGGGATGAACAACCGGATCCCCTACGTGTATGCGCCACCCGCTGAACATCGTGACGTTGTCGCGAACGCAGCCGCGATCGTGTTCCGCCTCAACACAACGCCTGCTGACGCGATCCTCCTGAGCGGGGACATGCGCGTCCGCGAACTTCCCTAACACTCTCTTTCTGAGCCGACTTGCCGAACCTATTTTTCAGTAGGCCGTATTCGCGACGGCAGCAACATCGCCGCGCCTGGGTCGGAACCCAAGGGACGGCCAATGTCACGACGCCGCAGGCGTTGACAGCAACATCGTTGGCCACGGCAGCGTTCACGAACTCCGTCGGGAAGCTCGTGAGAGTCACACTCCCCGCTGCCGCAGCAACTGTCGTCAAGAGCGTCGGCAAGACGGTCACCGCGAACGGAACAAGCACCGCATCCATCGTCAAGTCGGCCGGAAAGTTGGCCACAGGGAACGGAACCGTGACAGCAACAGTCGCGGCTGTGAAACTGGCAGTGGCAGCTTTGACCGCGACAGCGACCAGCACGGCCTCGATCACCAAGTCGGTCGGCAAGCAACTCTCGGTGACGCTGCCCGCAGTCACGACGTCGATAGCGCGAAGCATCGCCAAGGCGATAACCGCGACCGGGATGAGCTCCGCAACGATCATCAAATCCGTCGCCAAACCCATCACAGCGAACGGGACTTCCACAGCTGCCCTCGCAGCGGCGAAGATGATCGTTGCTTCTCTCTCAGCGACAGCCATAAGCGCAGCCTCAATGGTTCGCTCCGTAGGAAAGACACTGACCGTGGCGTTCCCCGCAGTGTCTGCCTCGGTTGCCAAGAGCGTCGCCCACTCGTTCACTGCGACAGCCACCTCAGCCGGGACGATCGCGAAGTCCGCCGGGAAGATCGTCACCGGTAACGCGACGAGTACGGCAACGATCTCAATGGTCAATGCGCTGTCTGCCACGCTTACGGCGACAGTCACAAGCACCGCTTCTGCCCTGCGGTCCACTGGGAAGTCACTGACAGTCGCACTGCCTGCAGCCGCAGCGTCCATTGCTCGAGCGGTCACATTCGCCAAGACGCTGACCGCGACCATGACCGCGGTTGCGACCTTCGCGAACACGGTCGGCAAGAACGTGACGGCGACAGTGACGTCGACCGCGTCCGTTGTCGCGTTGAAAGCGATCGGCGTCCTGCTAACAGCGGCAGGAACCGTGGCCGCCTCGGTCACGAAGAGTGCCGGGAAGACGGTCACCGCTGCTGGGACGTGTGCCGCAACGGTGAGCCGCCAAATCGGCAAGCTCGTGACACCCGGCGTGACAGCCGCTGCTTCCTTCACGAATCAGGTCACTCATTCGCTCACGGGGAACGCAACAGTCGCCGCAACACTCACCGCGGCCAAAACGGCTCTCGCCACACTCTCCGCGACAGCGACCGTCGCAGCGTCAATCAGCAAGAGCGTCGGCAAGCTGCTAACCGTTGCGCTGCCGGCTGCGGCGGCGTCGATGGCGCGCCAGGTGAACCTGAACGTACTTGGTCAGGTGACCGCGTCCGCGGTGATGGCCGCAATCCGCGCCGTCCTGGTGACGTTGAGCGCGACAGCGACGTCTGCCGCCTCTATCTCTAGGTCGGTTGCCCTGAACGTGACAGCGACCGTGCCTGCGACTGCTCAGATCGTCAAGAGCATCGGCAAGTCCCTCACGGCAACCGCGACATCCACGGCGGTGGTCTCGCCGCTGAAGACGATCCTCGCTTCCCTGACCGCCACGGCGACTGCCGCGGCGTCGATGACACGTCAGGTAGCCCACGCGATCACAGCGGCAGCAACGGCAGCAGCGACCGTCACGAAGTCGGCCACATCGACACTCACAGGGTCTTGCACGGTGGCCGCGGACTCCATCATCAAGAACATCGGGAAACTCGTCACCGCCACAGTGACAACCTCGGCGTTGATGGACGCGATCGAGGGGATCACCGTCACCCTCACAGCCACAGCCACCACAACCGCGGCACTAGCCAAGTCTGTCGGCAAGAACCTCACCGCGACCATCTCGAGCCTCGCCAGCCTCGCCAGCGGCGAACTGTTCGCCCAATCCCTGACTGCGACGGCGACCGTCACGGCGTCGATCGTGAAAAACCTCCTCTCGCACCTGAACGCAACCTCGACAGTGGCCGCCGTGATGGCCGCGATCAAGGCGATCCTGGTCACCCTCACAGCCTCCGTGACGGCCGTGGCATCGATCACCCGCCAGATCGCTCACACGATCAGCGCCACCTGCACCTCTGCCGCGTCCATGACGCGCTCCGTCGCACGCACGGTCACGGCTTCCATGACCTCTACAGCCTCCCTGGTCAAGAGCATCGGGAAACAGTTGAGCGCCACCGCGACGATCACGGCTGTGCTGTTGGCGTTGAAGACGATCAGAGTGTCGTTCTCGGCGACGGCAACAGCTACAGCCTCGATCGTGCGGAACGCGCTGAAGACGGTGACCGCCACAGTCACCTCCACGGCGACGATCACGAAGACGCGCACCGTCGCGGTCGCCATCAACGCCACAGCCACCGCAGCCGCGTTCATCGCCAACAAGGTCAACAAGCTCATCACCGCAACAACAGCGACAGTGACGGCGACGATCGCGGCGATCAAAGCCTTCCACGTCGCACTCACAGTGACTGTGATCGCAGCCGCGACCATCAGCAAGACAATCGCTCACAAGATGACAGCGGCAGCAACGGCGACCGTGCTGGTTACGCGGAGTGTCGGAAAGAACGTCGCCGCGGCCTGCACGTCTGCAGCGACACTATCCCGTCTAGTTGGCAAGACGCTCGCGGCCACCGTGACCAGCAATGCCACGGTTACGAAGCTCGTCGCGAAGACACTCACCGCCATCTCAACGGCGTCGGCGGTCATCCAGCACGTCGGCGGCGTCCTCGAGGTCTTCCTCACAGCCTCGGCAACAGCCACCGCGACCGTCACCAAGAACATCGCCGCCAGCCTCACCGCAGCGTCAAAGGTGACAGGACAGATCGTCCAGGGCTTCGTCGTCGTGATGATCGCCCAGGTCACCACACTCGGCAGTCTCCTCAAACAGAAGATCCTGAAAGCGATTGGCCGCGGCCACATCCACGGACCCTCAGTGGGCATCACGGACGAGGCGATCCACGGTTGGCTTGAGGGTTCAACTGGTGGCGTGATCGACGACCCGGACGCCGGTGACATCGCGAAACCGAAAGCAGGCGTAATCGAATGAGCCAAGTCATCACTTTCGAGGACTACCTGCCATCACCACGGTATGACAGCCTTCCGTGGACGACCATCACCATCGAGGAAGGCCCAACCGACATCGGCCCCTGGACGGTCATCGACACACAACCGCTCGACCCCGTCGACACCGACCCGGCGAACCCGATCGTCCGCAACTTCACCACCGACCTAGCCAGCGATCTACCAGACCTCTGGTATCGCGTCGTCTTCTTCGACGCCTCGCTGGACGAGTCGCAGCCGACCGTCCCAGTTCAGAACACGACACCGACGACGGGTGCCCCGTATACGTCGGTGGCTGAGCTACAACGGATCTTGAAAATCAGGGAGCCGAGCACCGCGCAGCGTGCAGCCTTGGAACGGGTCATCATTGCTGCCGCACGCGAGATAGACGCCGAACTAGACCGCGACCCACTCGTCGGCCCGCCACTCTCAGGATCTGACCTTGCGTTGTGCGCCCAGGTGAACCTTGACCGGGCCGCAGACCTGTGGCGGCACACCGAATCAGCACCTGGCGTTCTCGGAGTGATGGACGAGATGGTGGCCATGCAGCCGGGCCGCTACTCATGGAACAGGTACGCGGAACGGCTCTCACCACTGAAATCAAGATTCGGGTTCGCCTAATCCCCCTTGATCACGTTGAACGACATCACCGACGCACTAGTCGGCCAGATCGAGCACGTCTTCTCCACCGTCACCGACATCACGGTCCATGTCGAAGGAGACCTGTTCGCGGTTGCTGAGACGCCGTACATCACCATCTTTCCAACAGCCTCTAACGGTCTTGACCGTAGCTCTGGAGCGTTCGGCGAACTCTACGGCGGCATCCCACTCACGATCGGTGTCCGCACCGGGTCAGCAGCCTCCGTCGAGGCTAACCGGCTGCTCAAAGACTTCATGGACGACGAACACCCGTTGTCGATCGTGAACGCGCTCGACTACGACCGCACCCTGGGAGGGATCGCTACCACGATCGGATGGGGCGACGGCTGGCCCTGGTCGGGGTTCTCGAGTTTCCCGTCCGCGAACGCGGACGGCGAGATCGTCGGGTCGAACATGGCGATCGTCGTTCACAAGGCGTACTCGTGACGGTGGACACCGAACAGATCGACCTTGAGGCCGCGTGCGATTTCGCGCAATGCGCCAAGTTCGCGTATCCGCTCTACAAACAGTTGAGCGAAGGCGGCTACGACGTGATGGCCGCAGCCCCAATCCAACCGATCGACGAATGGACAGCCGAGCACAGGACCGCCAGGAAACGCGCGGCTCGAGCGTCGGCGCGCCGCTACACCTTCGTCAAGGTTCAACCGGACGACCGAGTCGACGAGATCCACGCG
>Ga0070681_10004663_pt1 | contig 13104 bp, 10 predicted proteins | sample KBSC83BmetaG_FD_65650 | JGI IMG/M metagenome (GOLD analysis project Ga0070681, IMG submission 65650) | Corn rhizosphere microbial communities from Kellogg Biological Station, Michigan, USA - KBS C8-3B metaG | ecosystem: Host-associated > Plants > Roots > Rhizosphere | place: USA: Michigan... | reverse complement strand
GGCGAGAAGCGGCGCCGCCGGATCGAAGAAATCGACCTTCCACGGCTCCCAGCCATAGCCGGACGGGCTGCCCGAGCAGCCCGTCCGATCGGCCGGGCAAGCCGTCTCGCGATAATCATAATCGCCGAGATGAATCACCAGGTCGGGATGCGCGGCGGCGGCGGCGGCGGTGATCTTCGCGAACGGCCAGGCCGCGGGATCATTGCAATCCTGGACTTGGCGCTCGCCCTTGAGGCGGCAACCGGTATCGCCGAACAGCACGATGCGCTGGGGATCGGGGCGCGGCAGCGGTAATTGGCGTCCGGCAATGGCGGCGCTGCGCACGCCGGCGGGCAGCTCCGCCTCGCAGCTCCGGACGGAGAAATGCGCCGCCGGAACCTCTGCAAATTTCCTGTCCGGCTCGGCTCGCACATGCATCGGCAGCGCGACGCCGTCGAGCGCCACATCGGGACAGGCGTCATCGGTGATGGCGCGCAGGCTGGTCGTGCCGTCGGGCCCGAGCTGCACCCATTGCGCCAGGATCGTCGCCTGCGCCGAGGCGGCAAGCAGGATCGTGGCGATGCCGAGAGCACGCGACAGAGCGAGCATGCGCCTTTTCTCCTGCAAGATCGCAGATTGAAGCGCCGCTCTAGCTAGAAAGCAACGGGCGTCGAGCGCCGGTGCCGCCGGCGTGAAGAAATCGGCGTTCCACACGCCAAAAGCGCCCGCATCGGCGGCCTCGGCTGGTCGCTGGAATGGCGCCAGGCTGGAGCCGAAGCGTGACCGGCAGGCCGCAGACCTGTGACGGTTGGGCGACAGTGACGCGGGATTGGGCAGGCCAGCAGGAACCCGGCCGTAAGAGGGCCGTTGGGAGAGGCGCTCGTGATGCGTTCCCTGCTGTCAGAGGTCAGATCATGTTTCGCTTTCTTTCCACCGTGTCGAGCCTTGCCCTGATCGTCGGCTTCAGCGCCGCCGCTGCGGCGCAAAGCTCCTACTCCGATACGATCGCCGCGCCGAGCTACAGCACCACCACGACAGAGCCGAGCTACAGCAGCAGCACGACAGAGACGACCGTGGCGCAGGCGCCGGCCCGGCCGGTGATGCGCGAGAGCGAGGGATTCGCCGTGCGTCCCGGCCCCTATTTGCGTTTCGACACCGGCCATTCCTGGGCGACCAACAGGAATGTCGATGATTCCTGGATCGTCGGTGCCGGCGCGGGCTGGCGCTTCAGCCCCAATCTGCGCGGCGACATCACCTTCGACTACCGGCCGGATTTCAATCAGAACACGAGCTTCGGCATCGGGCCCGGCGCCAAGTCCGGGCTGCACAACTGGACCTTGATGGCGAATGGCTATTACGACTTCACCATCGGTGCGATTCAGCCGCTCGTGCCCTATGTCGGCGGCGGTATCGGCATCGCGCAGAATTCGGTCGATGGCGTGACCGTGGGCGTGCCCGGCACCGGTCTCGCACGTCTCAGCGGCCACGACACCAACCAGTTCGCCTGGCAGCTCTCGGCCGGCGTGACCTACAATTTCAATCCGAATCTGGCGCTCGATGTCGGCTACCGCTATCTGCATGCCGGCGAGACCGGTCTCGGCGGCAGGCTGCACGCCAACGAGCTGTCGACCTCGCTACGCTTCGGCTTCTGAGCGCGATCGATCGATCAAAAAAAGATCGGCCGAACCTCCGTAGGGTCCACCGGTTCGGCCTCGCCGAACAGCCAATAAAAATCGGCCGGACCCGATGAGGGTCCGCCCGTTCGGCCTCGCCGAACAGCCAATAAAAATCGGCCGGACCCGATGAGGGGTCCGGCCGAAGGCAACAGGGAGGCTTCACGTCAGGGCGGTGTCGAACAGCCCCGTCCGAGCGGGGGCACGGGAGCGCTCGACTGCACCACCATGAAAGGCAGATAGGGACGGGCCGACGGGGAGAGCACCGGCACGCCCTGCATGCTGGCCATGCGGTGACCGCATGGCTCGAAACGCTAGAATTCCTGGTCGCCGACCTTGCGCAGCAGGAAATCGCGCAACACCGTGATGCGTTTGGAATTCCTGAGCTCTTCCGGATAGACGAAATAGGCGGGGACCGAAGGCGTCTGCAGATCGGGTAGGACGCGCACCAGGTTGGTGTCCCACGACGCCATATAGTCCGGCAGTCCGGCGATGCCGACCGCGGACTGAACGGCACGGAAGATGGCGAAGTAATTGTTCACCTTGAGCACGGCGCGCTCGCCGAGATCGAGGCCGCCGATCGAGAGCAGCCAGTTCACCTCGGGAAAGGGCGGACGCACATCCGTGCCATAACCGATCAGCCTGTGCTCGGCGAGCTCCTCCACGGTGCGCGGCGTGCCGTGCTTCCTCAGATACGCCGGCGAGGCGTAGAGGTGGAAGTGGAAGGTGAGCAGATGGCGCTGCACCAGATCGCCCTGGCGCGGCGCATTGAGACGGATCGCGACATCGGCCTGCCGCATCGACAGATCGACCTCGTCGTCGTCGAGGCGGATGGTGAGGTTGATCTCGGGATAGAGATCGAGGAACTCGTTGATGCGCGGCGCGAGCCAGGTCGAGCCGAAACCGACCGACGTCGTCACCTTGAGCGGACCTTTCGGCCGCTCCTTGTTCTCGTTCAGCATCACCTCGGTCATGGCGAGCTTGGCGAAGATCTCCTTGGCCGTGCGGAACAGGAGCTCGCCCTGCTCGGTCAGGATGAGGCCGCGCGCATGCCGGTGGAAAAGCGGCACGGTCAGGCTTTCCTCGAGCCCGCTGATCTGCCGGCTGACGGCCGACTGGCTGAGATTCAAGGCATCGCCGGCATGGGTGAAGCTGCCCGCCTCGGCGACGGCAAGAAACACCCGCAGCTTGTCCCAATCCATCGACATGGCCGGCCGTCCCGCGCTGCTACTCGGCGGCCGCGCGCGCTTCGTGATGCGCGAGAAATTTCTCGGCCTCGAGCGCGCTCATGCAGCCCATTCCGGCGGCGGTGACCGCCTGACGGAAGATCTTGTCCTTCACATCGCCGGCGGCGAAGACGCCGGGGATGTTGGTCGCCGTCGAATCCGGCGCCGTCACGATATAGCCTTCGGCATCGGTCGCGACATGACCGCGGAACACTTCCGTCGCCGGCACATGACCGATGGCGATGAACACGCCGTCGGTCTTGATCTCCTTGCTCTCGCCGCTGTTGGCATGGCGCAGGCGCAAAGCCGTGACCTGCGGCGGGGCGCCGTCGCCCAAGATCTCGTCGACGGTGTGGTCCCAGATCACGGTGATCTTGGGATTGCCGAACAGGCGATCCTGCAGGATCTTCTCGGCGCGCAAGCTGTTGCGGCGATGGATCAGCGTCACCTTGCTGGCATGGTTGGTGAGATAGAGCGCTTCCTCGACCGCGGTATTGCCGCCGCCGATCACCGCCACCTCGCGGCCGCGGAAGAAGAAGCCGTCGCAGGTGGCGCAGGCTGACACGCCGAAGCCACGATAGCGCTCCTCGGAGGGCAAGCCCAGCCAGCGCGCCGAGGCGCCGGTGCAGATGATCACCGAATCGCCGCGATAGAGTCTGCCGCTGTCGCCGACGGCGAGGAACGGGCGCTGCGAGAAATCGACCTTGACGATGAGATCGTCGATCATCTCGGTGCCGACATGCTCGGCTTGCGCCTTCATCTGCTCCATGAGCCAGGGGCCCTGGATGATCTCGGCGAAACCCGGATAATTTTCGACGTCGGTCGTGATCATGAGCTGACCGCCGGGCTGCAGGCCCCCGACCAGCATCGGCTTCATATTGGCGCGCGCCGCATAGATGGCGGCGGTGTAGCCGGCCGGGCCGGCGCCGATGATCAGGACCTTGCTATGCTTCTGCTCCGCCATCCGGCTCCCCTTAGCGGTGAAACCGGCGGTTTCACCTTACGGCGGGGCAATTCCGGTCACCCCGTGACCGGAATTCGCCCCGCGAGCAGAAAGTAGCTAGCGAGGCCCGGTGGCACAAGGCGCGGGCGCTGCTTTTCGCCCCGGTCGCAGCCGGGGCAGGCGGAACAGCGGGCGCTGCCACGCCGCCGCGCCGCCGCGCGCCGCCGCCATGCTGACCCCGTGCTGATCGAAAATATGCCGCATCCACAAGGTCCAGGCGATGCCGAGCCAGGCCGCCGCCAGCACGTCGCTCGGCCAATGCGCGCCTACCATGATGCGCGACAGCCCGACCAGCAGCGCCAGCGCGAAGCCCGGCCAGGCGAGCGGCCGCCAGATCAAAGCGAGCGCAGAGGCCAGCGCGAAGACGGTGACGGTATGGCCCGAGGGAAAGGAGGTGTAGTCGGCCGTCCGGTGCCAGAGATCGAAGCCGAAGCGCTGATCGAGGAAATAAAGCTTGGGACGGAAGCGGCCGGCGGCCGCTTTCACGAGCGCATTGGCGATGCCCGCGCCGGCGATCGAGACGAAGGCGAACAGCGGCAGATAGGCGTAGCTCTGCCAGCGCGCGCGCAGGGAGGGTGCCAGCCAGCGGCGCGACAGAACGAACAGGATCACCGGCACGCCGCTCAGGATGAGCCAGCCGGTCGAGACGCCGAGCTGGGTTATCCACTGCATGACCGCGCGAATGCCGGGCGAGAGCGCATGCGCCCATTCGGCGACCGGCCGGTCGATCATGCGCACCGACAGCACGATCGCGATCGCGATCAGAATGAGCGCCAGCGTGAGCCGGCCGGCGACGCTCGAGCGGGCCCAACGCCACCACTGGGCGAAGCGCGCGGCGCCGTCCGGTTCGACGACCAGCAGATACAGGAAGCGAATCAGCGCCGCCATGAGCAGGCCGGAGAACAGCACGTCGGAAAGGAAATGCCCGCCCTGGGCCATGCGCAGGATGCCGAGCGCCAGACCGAGCACCGCCGCGGCGAGCGCGCCGGCGCTGCTTGCCGCCAGCATCGCGAAGCTGAGATAGAAAAATCCCGCCGAGGGATCGCCGGCGACGAAGGAGCAGTTGCGGTCGCATTCGTCGCTCGGAATGATCGGCGGCGTATAGGCGCGGGTGCCGCCGAAGGCTTCGACCTGCGCCGGTCGCGCGCGGCCCCAATGATCCTTCAGCACCACATTGACCAGGAGGCCGGGGCCGAGCGCCGCGCACAGCAGCACGAAGACGAGACCGCGGCGGCGCAAGCCCAGCCAGTTGGTGCCGCGCGCGAGATTGAATGCCGCGACGATCAACGCCGCCGCGATGCCGCCGATCAGCAGCGCCGGCACGCCCTTGTTGTGAATGAAGTCGATGAGCGCCACACGGCCGAGCGGAAACTCCTCGCCGGGCACGAAGAACAGGCGCGCCGCCCACAGATCGAGCGCCGGGGCGAGCAGGAACAGCAGCGCGAGCGCCGTTCCCGCACCCGCCAGGCGGCGCAGCGTCAGGCTCGCCGATACAGGGTTAGCGTCAGCCATTTGCCGCGCGAGATGTTGAAGCCGCGAATCGTGCCCTCCGCCTGAACCACGATGCCGGCCGCCGCGGCCGCCGTCCGGAACCCCGATTCCTCCTCGCCGGCAACCAGCGCCAGCGCGCTTTTATTTCCGGCGAGGAGCGCCGCCGCGGCGTGGCCGTCGCCCAGCATCGTGCCGGTGCCGATCTGAAAGATGAGGCTCGGCTCGCTGTACCCCGCCGCGATCACCGGCGCCCCCGCTTCGCGATGCAGCGCCACCAGCGCCGCCGCGCTGCGGCTCGGCCAGAGAGCGGCAATTCCCGGAAGCACGGTACCGATAATGAGGCCGAAGGCAACCGCGGTGCTGCCGACCGCGAGCATGACGGCGCGCAGACCCGGCCGCGGCAGGCGCCGCGCGCCGCCCGCGACCGCCGCCCAGAAGCCGATGAGGGCCGAGCCGCCGCCGCCCAGCATGATGGCGGCGGCGAGCGCGCCGGCGGTGTCGAACCGGTGCTCGAGCAGATAGGGAAGGGCCAGGGCGATTGCTGCCACCGCGATTGCGACCAGCGCCCACAGCGCGGCTCCGGCCAGCATCCAACCGCGCCTCGGCAGCGCATCGCGATCGCCGTCGAGGCTGGCGAGCGCGCGCGCGGCGAGCAGCGCCAGCGCCGGATAGAGCGGCAGCACGTAATGCGGCAGCTTGGTGGGCACCAGCTCGAGCAAGAGCCAGGCCGGCAGCAGCCAGGCGAGGCAGAAGCGCTCGACGGGCGTGCGCCGCAAGCGCCAGCCGCGCGCCAGCGCCGGCACCAGCAGCAGCGAGCCGGGGAAGAAGCAGACCATGACCAGGAGCAGATAGGTGCCGGGCCAGGCGCCGTGCGATTCCTGGCCGCCGATCAGCTTCGGCAGCAGATCCTGCGTGATCGCATCCTGATAGAAGCCGCCGCCCGTCGCGGCGAAGATCGCGATCATCCAGGGTGCGGTGATGAGGAGCGCGAGCGGCACGCCCCACGCCCAGCGCAGATAGCGCAGCCAGGCGACCGAGCGGTCGGCGATCGCCAGCGCCGCGATGGCGAGCATCGCGACCATCGGCACCACCGGTCCCTTGACCAGGATGGCAAGGCCGAGCCCGATCCAGAACATGAGCGCCGTGCCGACGCCGCGCGCGGCGCCCGTATAGAGCAGCGCCAGCGCGCCCAGCACCGCCACCGAGGTGGCGAGCAGCGCCGCGTCGGTGGTCGCGATATGCGCCTCGACCACGGTCAGGAGTGCGGCGCCCAGCAGCGAGGCGGCGACGAAGGCGCTGCGCTGGTTGCCGAGCCGGCGGGCGACGGCGAACAGCAGCAGCACGGCGGCGCTGGCGCCGATTGCCGAAGGCAGGCGGTAGACGAGGATGGCGGGCTTGCCTTCGAGCGGCGCCTGGCCGGTGAGTGCCGCGCTTGCCGCCTGGGCCCAATAGATCAGCACCGGCTTCTTGTTGCGCGCTTCGGACTGGAACTGGATGCGCACGAGATCGCCGGTCGCCGCCATCTGGCGGCTGGCTTGCGCGAAGCGTGCCTCGTCGCGGTCGGTCGGCGGCAGCGATCCGAGGCCCGGAAGATAGAGTGCGAGGCAGAGGGCGATGAGGCCGAGCCATGGTCCCAGCCGGTCGAGCCAGGAGGCGTTGCCGCCAGCCGGCAGCTCCTCGGGCGTGCGGCGGCGCGGCTTGCGCGGCGGTCCGAACCGCCGCTTCTGCTGCGCCGCCGCATCGCTCGCCGCCACCGTGTTCATGCCGATGCCAGTTGCGCCGTGCCGCTCTGCGCGAGCAGGGCGGCGACGGCGGCGGCGGCGCGCTCATTGTCGCGCGGCGGCTGATAGCTCCAGGCCGCGAGCGCGTCCGCGAAGGGACGGGTGATGCCGAGCGCCTGGAAATGCGCATGGAAGGCTGCGAAGCGGCCGCCGATGAGCTCGCGACCCAGAACGTGAACTGGCTTGCCGGTCGCCGCCGCCTCGGAGGTCATGGAGACCGAATCGGCGGTGACGATGATGTGGTCGGCCAGCGCCAGCAGGCCGAGATAGGGATTGTCGCCGCCGCCGTCCCACAGGAAGGTCGGCGTGTCGCCCAGCGCCTGAACCAGCTCGGCCAGGGCCTGCGGCCTGGTGCGGCGCGACGGGGTTATGGCGAAGCCGGCGCCGGTGCGCGCGCCGAGCATCGCGAGACGCCGGCCGAAGCGCTTCGCCGCGGTGCCGTCGAGCCGGAAATGCCGGTTCGAGCCGCCCAGCAGCACCGCGACCAAGGGTCGCGGCAGCGCGCCGAGCAGCGGCCGAAAGCGCTCGGCGGCAGCGGCGAGCTGGTCCGGCGTCACGCGATGCAGCGCGCCGTCGGTGACCAGCACATTGGCGCCGCGCACGCGGTCATGCGCGGCGGCGATCACCAGATCGAATTTTTCCGGACCGATGCGCGGATCCTGCACCGCGACCGCGATCATGCGCGCGCCCGCTTTGCGCCGCATCGCCGCGGCGGTCGGGACGGCGGAGCGGCTCGACGCGATCAGCAGATCGGGCCAGGGCGGCGCGAGATCGACATAGCGCGATGATTGCGCCGCGAGCGGCAGCGGCCAGGCATCCGCCGGCAGGAAACGCCAGGGCAGGCGCGGATGCGAGAGCTTGATGACCGGCGCCAGACCCAGCGCATCGGCGAGGCCCTGGCACTGGTTCATGGTGCCGATCTTGCCGTCGTTGAAGATCCAGCTCAGCACGCCTATGGGCCCGCATTTTTTGTTATGACGTTCCCTTTCCGATGGCTAATCTGTAATTTAATTTCCCTGTGAGGGGAGCGAGGTGAGGCGATGCGCCGCGTCAAGCTCGATCGGATCGACCGCCGCATTCTGCGCGACCTGCAGGCGAATGGCCGCATGACGAATGTGGAGCTGGCACGCCGGGTCGGCATCTCCGCTCCGCCCTGCCTGCGCCGGGTGCGCGCGCTCGAAAAGGCCGGATACATCAGGGGCTATCACGCCGACATCAATGCCGAGGCGCTCGGCTTCGGGGTGACCATATTCGCACAGGTCGGCTTGTCCAGCCAGAACGAGGCCGATCTCAAGGCTTTCGAGGAGCTGACCCAGAGCTGGCCCGAGGTCCGCGAATGCAACATGCTGGCGGGCGAAGCCGATTTCCTGCTGAAGATCGTGGCGCCCAACTGGGACGGCTATCAGCGCTTCCTGACCACGCGCCTCACCGCCGCCAAGAATGTCAGCCACGTCAAGTCGGCGCTGGCGATCCGCACCTCGAAATGGCTGCCCGGCGTGCCGATTCCGCTCGAGGATCAGGCGGAAGCCGCCGAGTAGTCGGTCTTTGCCGGCGTCGCGGCTCAGGTCTCCAGCGATGCGAGCACGATGCCGATGGCGCCGAGGATGATGACGGCCCAGACCAGCAGCCAGGGCAGTGGGCTGGGTGGCTGGCGCAAGCCGGAATTGGGATGGGTTCCGTCGGCATGGCAGCCGGCCCGCAACGCCGCGTCGTGCCGTGCCGCGGCCTCGCGCACCAGCAGCCGGTCCGGCGTCGGCGCGCCGCTCGCTTCGGCGTCGGTTGCGAGCGGCGCCGTGCTGGGATCGCGGCCTGGTATCTTGTCGCCGGTCCTGCCTTCGTCTGTCATCTGACGATAACGCCCGCCGCCATCCTCGGGCATCGCTCCCTCCATGCAGACGGCTCACGGTGAACGCGATCTGCGCGATCAGGTAACGAGCGAGCGCCGGATTTGACCCCTACCCCTGCGGGTAAGGTCTGAGGAAATCGTGCAGCCGGTCGAGCCCGGCCGGATCGGCGATGATCCGCGGTACCTTGTTCTGGCCGCCGAGGCGGCCGCGGCTCTTCATCCAAGCGGCAAAGCCGCCCGGCGGCACGATCTCGAGCCTGGGCGGGCCCATGCCATAGCTGCCGGCGCGGTGGACCCGATAATCCTCATTGAGTTCCCCGAGCCGCGCATCCAGCCTCGCCAGGAACAGGCTTTGCGCCGCCGGCGCCACCGGCTCGGCGAACTCGGCCAGGAAAAGATGATGGCCGGGCGTGGTGAAAACGGCGCCGACCGTGAAGTCGAGAATGCGGCCGCCGATCGCCTGCGCCGCCTCGGCCACGGCCTGCTCGATCTCCTCGCCGATGAGATGCTCGCCGAAGGCGGAAAGCGTCAGGGCGATCCTGCCGCTCACGACCAGGCGCGGCGGATCGAGGCTGACGAAGCGGACGCTGTCGCCGATGACATAGCTGAACAGCCCGGCGCAGCTGGTGACCAGGATCGCGTAATTCACGCCGCAGGCGACCTCGCCGATCCAGGCGCGCGGCGGATCGGCGGCGTCGAGCGCCTCGAGCGGGACGAATTCGTAGAACAAGCCGTTATCGAGCAGCAGACGCAAGCCCTCCTCGGGCCCTCGATCGGCGGTCGCGATGAAGCCTTCGCTGGCGGCGTAGATCTCCCGCGTCTCGGCATGGCTGCCTTCGAGCCAGGGCGCGAAGCTCGGGCGATAGGGCGCGAAATTGACGCCGCCATGCACCAGCAGCTCGAGCCCGGGCCAATAGTCGACGAGACGCCGCGGTCGCTCGGGATGGGCTCGTGCGAGATGCTCGAAGAACAGCAGCAGCCAGCTCGGCGTGCCGCCGATCGAGGTGATCGTCTCCTGTACGGAGGTCTCGGCGAGAGCGGCGATCTTGCGCTCCCAATCGGCGATCAAGGCGAGATCGCGCGGCGGGAAAATGCGCCGCCTGGCCCACCAGGATACCTCCGCCGCGGCGATGCCGGAGAGATCGCCGGCGCGCACGCCCGGCGCCGGCTCCTGCAGATCGGTGCTGCCGCCGAGCATGAAATTCCGGCCGGCGAGGATCCGGCTCTGCGGCCGGTCGGCGAGATGAAAGCACAGCATGTCGAGGGCGGCGCGCGCATTGCTGCGCAGCATGTCCCGGCTGACGGGAACATATTTCTGTACATCCGCCGTCGTGCCGGAGCTCAGCGCGAAATAGGGGATGAGGCCGGGCCAGCTGACATCGCGCAAGGACGGGAAATCGGCTCGCCAATAGTCGCGGCGGAAATCCTCATAGCGCCGCATCGGCACGCGCGCCTGGTAGCTGCGGATCCCGTCGATCGCCGCAAACCCATGGTCGCGGCCGAAGCGCGTGTCTTGCGCGCGGCGGACGAGCCGCATCAGCTCGGCTTCCTGCGCGCGCGGCGGATCGAGCGCCGCGAGCGCGGCCAGCCGGCGGCGGGCGCGGCGTCGCAAGAGCGGCGTGAAATCGATCATGGCAGGAAGGATAGTCCGCTGCGCCGGCAGGCGCACAGGGCTCGGGGCGGATGCGGCGCGCCCCGCCTCAGCCGCAGGGGCGAATCGTGATCGTGCCTTCCACGGCCCGACCGAACAGCTCGGCCGGCCGGTGGCAGGCGCCGTCCCAGCACAGCGTGTAGCCGGCGGTGAAGTGCGATTCGACGATCTCGAGCTCGGGCAGGGGTGCCAGAGCGGGCCGGTAATGCCAGACGCCGTCGCGCAGCACGGCGCCCGGCGGCGGCTCCATGCCGGCGCCGCTGCTGGCGATGCGCGCTTCGCTCAGCACCAGCCGGCCGTCTTCGACGCGGTAATCCTCCTGCCAGAGCGTCTTCTGCACCGAATGGGTCCATTGCAGGGTGAGATGGTCGGTGGGCAGCGCCAGCACCGCGCCGAAGACCAGGCAGATGGCCGCGCTCACGCGCGCGCCGGCAGCACGCGCCGGCTCTTCCAGCGGTGATAAAGCAGGAACGCGATGCCGAGCGCGAAGCCCGCCTCGTCGGTCCAGGGGATGGCGGCGACGACCAGGAAGGCGGCGGTCGTCGCGACGATGCGCTCGGGCCAGGACAGCGGACCGAACAGATAGCCGATCGCGGCCCCGCCCCACAGGCCGATCGAGAACAGCGCCTTGATCACGACATAGGTGACGGACAGCACGGTCCAATCGCCCTGCAGCATCAGCGACGGGTCGTACACCCACATGAAGGGGATGACATAGCCGGCGAGCGCGATCTTGGTTGCCATCCAGCCGATCTCCTGATGTCCCGCGCGCGCGATCGGCGAGGCGGCGAGCGCCGCCAGCGCCACCGGCGGCGTGAGATCCGCCATGATGCCGAAATAGAAGACGAACATGTGCGACAGGATGAGGGGCACGCCCATCTGATAAAGGGCGGGTGCGGCCATGGCGGCGCAGATGATGTAGGTCGGGATCGTCGGCAGGCCGGTGCCGAGGATGATGCAGACGATCATGGTCATGAACAGGACCATGAACAGATTGTCGCCGGCGAGGCCGAGCACGATGCGGGCGAGGTCGCTCGCCATGCCGGTGAGGACCATGATGCCGACGATGATGCCGACCACGGCGCAGGCGAGGCCGACGCCGATGGCGCTCTTGGCGCCGTCGGCCAGGCTGTCGATCAGCAGCGTGACCGTCTGCCTGCGGTCGCGCGACAGCAGCAGCAGGAGAAGGAGCGCGCCGACCACGAGGAACAGCGCCGTCTCGACGCTGAGCGTGTGGGTCGCGATGAGGCCGCCGCAGACGAGACCGAGGCCGAGCCAGAAGCCGAGCCGCAGCGCGACCGAGCCGAGCGGCGTCGCGATGACGGCGCCCTGGATCAGGATAATGGTGAGGGCAAGCCCGACGGTGCCGGCGAACAGCGGCGTGTAGCCGTCGAACAGCATGTAGACCAGCGCCACGACCGGCAAAGCGAGATGCCAGTCGCGCCTGAGCGCCGCCAGCGCGTTCGGGCATTGCGCCTTGGGCAGCCCGACCAGATTGTGCTTGCCGGCCTCGAGATGCACCATCCAGAAGGCCGAGGCGTAATAGAGCAGCGCCGGGATGGTCGCGGCAAGCGCGATGGTGGCGTAGGGCACGCCCAAGGTCTCGGCCATGATGAAGGCGACCGCGCCCATCACCGGCGGCATGATCTGGCCGCCCATGCTCGAGGTCGCCTCGACGGCGCCGGCGAAGACGCCGCGATAGCCGAAGCGCCGCATCAGCGGAATGGTGAACTGGCCGATGGTCACGACATTGGCGATGCCGGAACCGTTGATCGTGCCCATCAGGCCGGAGGAGATCACCGCCACTTTCGCCGGCCCGCCTTGCGTATGGCCGACCGTGCCCATGGCGAGATCGTTGAACAGATTGATCATCCCCGCCTTCTCGAGAAAGGCGCCGAACAGGATGAACAGGAAGATGTAGGTGGCCGAGACGAGGCAGGGCGTGCCGTAGATGCCCTCGGTGCCGAGATAGAGCTGGCTCACCACCTGGTCGAAATCGAAGCCGCGATGCATGAACGGCCCCGGCAGCGAGCGGCCGAACAAAGCGTAGGGGATGAAGATGGCGCACAAGGCCGGCAGCTCCCAGCCCATGGCGCGCCGCGCCGCCTCGAACAGCAGCAGCACCATGGCGCAGCCGACGGCGAGATCGAGCCCGCTCGGATCGCCCGAGCGCTGGATGAGCTCGGCCTCGAAGATCCAGTGATAGAGGCCGAGCGCGAATCCGAGAATGCCGAGCGCCCAATCGTACCAGGGCACCGGTACCTTGCCGTTCTGCTCGGCGCGGAAGCGCAGCAGCGGGAAGGCGACCAGCATCAGGAAGCCGACATGCACCGAGCGCAGCACGATGCTCGAGACCGGGCTGTAGGCGGCGGTGTAGATCTGCCACAGGCTGAAGACGACGCAGATGACGAAGATGATGCGGCCGGACAGGCCGGGCGCCGTCAGCCCGGCCGC
>Ga0070681_10004658_pt1 | contig 13107 bp, 10 predicted proteins | sample KBSC83BmetaG_FD_65650 | JGI IMG/M metagenome (GOLD analysis project Ga0070681, IMG submission 65650) | Corn rhizosphere microbial communities from Kellogg Biological Station, Michigan, USA - KBS C8-3B metaG | ecosystem: Host-associated > Plants > Roots > Rhizosphere | place: USA: Michigan... | reverse complement strand
CTCCGGGGCGGCGCGTTCAAGCCGCGCAGCTCACCGTACTCATTTCAGGGACTGGGCAAGCGCGGACTCGAAATGCTTGCCGTCGCAAAGCGGGAAACGGGTCTCGCCATCGTGACGGAAGCCATGGACGAGGAAGGCGCGGAGCTCGTCGCCGAACTCGGCGACTGCATCCAGATCGGCGCGCGCAACATGCAGAACTATTCCCTGCTCCGCTTCGTGGGTCACCTGGGCAAGCCCGTGCTCCTCAAGCGCGGCCTCGCGGCCACGATCAACGATCTGCTCCTCAGCGCCGAATACGTGCTGGCCGCCGGAAATCCGAATGTGATCCTGTGCGAGCGCGGCGTCCGCACCTTCGACACGGCCACCCGCAACATGCTCGATCTCACGGCCATTCCCATCGTGCAGGGACTCTCGCACCTGCCCATCGTGGCGGATCCGAGCCATGGGACGGGCATTCGCGACAAGGTGATTCCCATGGCGCGCGCGGCCGTCGCGGCCGGCGCGCACGGCATCCTGGTGGAGGTGCATCCCAATCCGGAGCGCGCACTGTCCGATGGCGCACAGTCGCTCTACCCGGAACAGTTCGCGCAGCTCGTCATCGAACTGCGCGCCATCGCCACGGCAATTGGGCGATCGCTCTGTCCCGCACCAGGGACCGTGGCGGCAGCGCGGGGGTAGAATTGGACACTGTCATGTGACAGCTCAGGAGCCAACCGCCAATTCCCATGCCTCGTTTTCAGACACTCGCCGCCGTCGCACTGGGCGCCATGACCGCCGTGTCACTCGGCGCCCAGTCGCCGGAGACAACCGTGGACCACGCGGTGCACGCGTATGCCAGCGTGAAGTCGCTGCGCGCAACGTTCACGCAACAGATCACCAATCCGCTCACCGGGCACGACGACGCCTCGCGCGGGGAGCTGCAGCAGCGCGGGCCGGGCTATCTGTCGGTGCGCTTCACGGAGCCCAGGGGTGACCGGATCGTGGCCGACGGCAAGGCGGTCTGGGTCTATCTGCCCAGTACGACCCCGGGCCAGGTGATCCGAATGCCCCTCGGCGACAACGCGGCGGGCGTGCCCGACGTGGCCGCACTGTTTCTCAAGTCACCCCGGGAGCGCTACACGATGTCTGCGGCCGGCACTGCCACGGTACAGGGGCACGCCACGCATGCGGTCGTGCTGGTGCCGCGCGACTCCACCATCCCCTTTTCCAGGGCAACGGTATGGGTGGATGATGATGATGGCCTGATCCGACAGTTCGAGATCGTGGATCCGAACGGCCTGATGCGCCATGTCGAGATCACGAACCTCCAGCCCAACGCGAAGCCGGACCCGGACGCGTTCGTGTTTCACGTACCGGCGGGAGTGAAGGTGTTCGATCAGCGGGGCTGAAGACAGGATTTACAGCGGGGACAGGATTTACAGGATTTACAGGAGTTACAGGATTGTTCGGAGCCGAGTCCCAAGGTTTCAGTCCGTTCGCCGAATGACGGCAAATACTTTTGGAACGGCACCGTGAGAATCCTGAAAATCCCGTCAATCCGTTAAATCCTGTCCCGCCGTTTGCGGGAGCGCAGCACACCGCTCGCAAGCGCGGATGAATCGTGCTACCCGTAAATCCTGTCCAGTCATTGGCAGTGGTGGAGCACGCTGCCCGGTGCAGCCAACACATCGCCTGCGAACGCCACGCTACGCCCGGTACAGTTCCTCCAGTTCCGCCCGGTACCGCTCCGTCACGGCCTTGCGGCGCAGTTTGAGGCTCGGCGTCAGCTCGCCATTTTCCACCGTCAGGTCGTGGTCCAGGATGGCGAACCGCTTGATGGTCTCCCAGTGGCTCAGCCGGGCGTTGAGCTCGTCGATGTAGCGCTTCACCATCGCCCGAGCCGCATCCGAAGTCACGATCTCGGCGTACGACCGGTCGCCGAGTCCGTTCTGCTTCGCCCAGGCCGCGACCGCATCGGGAGCGAGCGTGACGAGGGCCGAGACGAAGTTGCGCCCCTCGCCGTATACCATGAGCTGGCTGACATACGGGCAGATGCTCTTGAACATCGACTCGATGTTCGACGGTGCGATGTACTTCCCTCCGGACGTCTTGAACAAATCCTTCTTGCGATCGGTGATGCGCAGGAAACCCTCCGCATCGAGGTTGCCGATGTCTCCCGTGTGCAACCAGCCATCCGCGTCGATGGCCTCGGCGGTAGCGTCCGGCAGGTGATGATAGCCGGCCATCACGCCGGGGCCGCGTAACAGGATCTCTCCGTCGGCCGCGATGCGCGCCTCCGTGCCGGGCAGCACGAGTCCCACCGTGCCCAGGCGGCAGGCATCGAGGCGGTTGACGAACGACGCCGCGCTGCTCTCGGTCATGCCGTATCCCTCGAGAATGCGCAGCCCCATGGCGTCGAACCACTCGGCGATGTCCCGGTTGAGCGGTGCGGAGCCGGAAATGAAGAATCGGATCCGGCCGCCAAATCGCTGTCGTATCCGGCGCAGCACGAGGCGATCCGCGAGCGCGTGACGCAGGGTCAGCCCGGGACCCGGTCGTCCACCGTCGCGCCGGACCGCCGCGAACTGCCGTCCCACGTGCTCGGCCCAATGGAAGAGCCGCTGCCGGAACGGCGATTCACCGCTTACGGTGGTGGTGACGCGGGCGTAGGCTTTTTCGAAGATGCGCGGGGCAGCGCCCATGAACGTGGGACGAATCGTCGCTAGATTGTCCACGATCCTGTCAATCGTCCCATCGACGGCGGTCGGGAATCCGATCTGGAGCGGGAGAAGCAGCAGCACCTTGCCGAAGACATGCGCGAGCGGCAACCAGAGAAACTGCAGGTCGTTCGCGTGCAGGATGCCGAGCTGCTCGACCGCGGCGGCGAGGTAGGTCCACGCATCGTGGGGCAGCCGCACGCCCTTGGGGCTGCCGGTCGTGCCCGAGGTGTACACGAGTGTCGCCAGACTCTCGGGGCCCGTGGCCGCGATGCGCGCCGTCACGACCTCGGGCTCACGCTCGAGTCGAGTCCGGCCCAGCGCTTCGAGCTCGGCGAAGGAGATGATCCAGTCGCCGTCGGGTGTGCCGTCCATCGTGACGACCTTCGCCACGTTGGGGATCTCGGCGCGATGCTCGCGCAGCTTCGCGATCTGTCCATCGTCTTCGGCAAAGACGATGCAACTGCCGGAATCGGCCGCGATGTAGGCCACCTCCGATGCGATCGTACTCGGATAGATGGTGGTCGTGGCGGCGCCCGCGCACATCACAGCGAGATCGGCGAGCACCCATTCGTACCGCGTGGAGCTGGCGATGCCCACACGTTGCTCGGCCTCCACGCCAAGAGCGATCAGGCCCGCGGCAAGGGCGTCCACGCGGCCGGCGACCTCGCTCCAGGTGCTGCTCTCCCAGGCGGTCCCGCGGGGATAGCGAAACGCCTCCACACTGGCCGATCGCGCGACGCGATCACGGAACAGGCTTCCGATAGTGGCGGCGCGCGTGACGCGCGGCGGCGCGGTTCCCGGCGCGGGCTGAAGGATGGTAGCGGGCATGTGCTCCTCGTGGGGAAGATCGCGTGCGACGCGCACCCAACACGATGCAGCACGCCGGGTCATTCGTAAACCCGCGCGCCGGGAGTTCAGTCCAGCAACGCTCGAATGGCTCGCAGGCGATCGGAGTCCGTGCCTGTCTCACTCGCCAGATCAACCAGGGCACGCGAGAGCGACCGATATACCTCCAGCGCCCCCGGATCGTCCGCCAGCGCGCCAAGGTGGCGCCGAATGGTGTCCACGTCACCGCGGATAATGGGACCCGTGAGCGATGCGGCGCCATGCGCGCGACGCAGATTCGCAATGGCGGCGAAACAGAGCGCGCGCAGCGCCTGCTCCGCCGTGTCAGCCGGAATGCCCGTCTCGGCGAGGACGCGGTCTCCCACGGCGAGCAGCACCGCGGGAAAGTTCGAGACGATGACCGCCGCGGCATGATAGCGCGCCTTCTGACCCGGCGGAATGTCGAACACGCGGCAGCCCAGCGCCGCGGCAAGATCACGGCTCACGGATTTCGCCCGCTCGTCACCGTCGATGCCGACCCACGCGCCACAGAGCTGTTGCGGCGCGCGAACGGGATCGGCCATGGGCACGAGCGGATGAAACGTGCCGGCGGCATGACCGCGCGCGCGCACCTGCTCCAGCATCCCGGGCTCGGCGCTGCCACTCGCGTGAAGCACGACTGCATCCGGAGCCAGCGGCGCCTCGAGCACCTCGCGCAGTGCGTCATCAATCTGCGCATCGCGCACCGTGAGGAGGACAACGGTGGCCGTCGCAATGGTTCCGGGAATGGTTCCGGCGGTGACGGGATCGCGTCCTTCATGGACGTGGCGGCCGTGCAGTCCCACGACGGCCACGCCCGACATGCGAAGGGCGCGGGTCAGACCGGTGCCGGCACGACCCGCGCCCAGGATGAACACGCGCTCGTTCACGGGCGGGGTTTCACGTCCTCTTCGTGCGCGGCCCGCATCTGGGCCGCGCGCGAGAGCAGCGCGCGCTGATCGGTGGCCTGCGTGGCCAGTTGCAGTGCCGTGCCGACCACGCGATCGCCGCGCAACTGCCGGTGAAACGATGCGTCGAGGCCGAAGATGAAGCGCGCGATCTCGGCACCGAGCAGCTGATTGACCTGAGCGGTCGCCGAATCGTACTGCGCGCGAGAGAGCTGGTGTACGCCCGTGGCCTGCAGCCGGCGCCAGAATTCGTCGCGCATGGCCGGCGTCACGGCGAAATCGGGCGAGGACACCGCTTTCGACGCCTTGACACTCAGTGCGTAGTCGGTGAGCGCATCGCGGAAGCGCGGAATGTCCGTATCGAGCATGCGCCAGAACGAGAGCATGCCGTTCCCCGAATCGGCGGACGCGAGGATCAGATCCGGCGTAATGCCGCCGCCACCATAGACGATGCGCCCTGCGTCGGTGTGGTATTCGCGTCGCTGCGAGAGCGGCCGCTCCGGAGCAGCATTGCTGTCACTCCCGTCGCCACGGTCATCGCCCGCGCTGTCCGCGCGCGCCTTCTGAATGCTGCGCCCCGACGGCGTGTACCAGCGCGCGGTGGTCAGCTTGAGCGCGCCCTCCCCGCTCCCCAGCGGGAAGAGGGACTGCGCACTTCCCTTTCCGTACGATGTGCCGCCCAGGATGAGCGAGCGATCGTGATCCTGCAGCGCACCCGCGACGATTTCCGCCGCGCTGGCCGAATGGTCGTTGACCAGTGTGATCAGATCCAGTTTGGGCCAGAGCTGGCCGCTCGGATTCACGAACTCGTGCGCGGATTCCGGCGTGCGTCCACGCATGGACACGATGGACTGCCCCTTGCCCAGGAACATGCCGGCGATGTCCACACCTTGTTCGAGCAGGCCGCCGGGATTGTCGCGCAGGTCGAAGATGAGCGTCGTCATCCCGTCGCGAACCAGCGATCCGATCGCGTCGCGCAACTCATCCTCGCTCGAATCGCTGAAGATGTTGAGCTGCACGTAGCCCACGTGATCCGCGAGCATCATGGCGTGCCGCACCGAGCGGATGTGAATGTCGGAGCGCATCACGGTGAACGGCAGCCGCCCGCTGACACCGGGACGCTCGATCAGCAGCGACACCCGCGTGCCAGGCTCGCCGCGCAGCGCCTCGCGTGCCTCGTCCGCCGTCCACCCTCCGGAGGCCTTGCCGTTCACGGAGACAATGCGGTCCCCCGGCTCAATGCCCGCACGGTCGGCCGGCGTACCGGGCAGCGGCGCGATGATCGTGATCCAGCCATCGCGCACATCGATCTGGATGCCGAGTCCGGCGTACATGCCGCTCGTGCTCTCCGTGAGGTTGCCGAGTCGCTCCGGATCCAGGTATACCGTGTGCGGATCGTCGAGCAACCGCAACATCCCGACGGTGGCCTTGCGAAAGAGCGTGTCCTGCGGCAGCGAGTCCACGTACTGGTTTTGTACGTGATCGAGTACCTGCTGAAAGAGCTGGGCGCCAAGGGTGGTGTCCCCACCGCGCACCAGGCCACGCTGCAGCAGCCACCCGCCGGACACGAGCGCGCCGGCGAGTGCGGCGGCCGCAACGATGCCGCGCGACCGGTTCACTGGCTCACCGCGAGCGGAATGGGGAACAGGTCGGGCCAGTGCGCATTCAACGCGATCAGCACGCGATCGAATACGGCCGCCTCGGTCCCATCGCCGGGCAGCGCGACGATGCGCCCGCACTCCGGATGCTCCACCTGCCACTCGGGCCTGAGCGCCAGCGCGAAGGCGTCCTCCACGCGGGCGTGGAAGTCGGCGCCCGCCAGCTCGATCCGATCCGTGGCGCCGCGCTGCACGCGACGAGCGCGGCGCTGCACGGCGCTCGCGGTGAGGACCAGCGTGAGATCGGGCACATGACCGCCGGTCGCCAGCTCGTTCGCCGAGCGGACGAGCGCTTCGGACAGTCCACGCCCGGCAATCTGATAGGCGTACGTGGACAGGAAGAAGCGATCCATCAGTACGGTCGCGTTGCGCGTGAGCGCCGGTTCGATCACCTCGTCCATGACCTGCGCCCGCGATGCCATGAAGAGCAGCGCCTCCGCTCGCGCCCCGACATCCGGGCCGGAGTCGAGCACGAGCGCGCGAATCGCGTCGCCGAGCGCGGTGCCCCCGGGCTCGCGCACCGCGACACACGTCGCGCCGCGCGCGGCAAGCCATTCTTCGAGGCGACGCAGTTGCGTGGTCTTCCCCGCCCCTTCGGGACCCTCGAACACGATGAGCCGGCCACGCATTCCCGTCACCCCAGCGTGATGATGGGGCTGGCCGATCCCTTCTTGATGCCCTCGAAGATCCAGTCGTTCACGCGCAGCATCACCTTGTCGAAGTTTTCCTGAGCGCTCACGGCGGCCTGGTACAGGATGCTGCCCTGCACCTGCCCCAGCAGTCGATCCAGATCCTGCTCCATTTCTTCGGTGGGCTGCTCGCCGCGCTCGATCATCTTCTGCGCATTGAGCCGGAGTTCTTCCATCCTGCGAAGCAGCGTCATGGCATCGCGATCGCCCTGCAGCGCGTCGTTGGCGCGTTTCACCGCCTGATACTCGGCGCTCTGCCCAATGAGGCGTCCCAGTTCCCTCGCCTTGTCTTCAAGCACGATCAGTCGTCCTCCCGGTTTGCCAACAGGATGCGCTCGCGGCCGGCAAGGTCGAGTCGCACGGTGACGTCGCGATACCAGCCCGTCGCGAGCGCTGCTTCCGCCGCGAGTGCGGCGCGCCGTGCGTCCACCTCGAGCGCCAGCAATCCGCCCGGCTCCAGCACATCCACTGCCGCGCGAATGATCGCCCGTGTCGCGGCCATCCCCGCGTCCCCGCTGAACAGCGCGATCGGCGGCTCCCAGTTCCGTACGGACTCCGGCAGCGCCGTCGCTTCCTCGTAAGCAATGTATGGTGGATTCGACACGATCGCGCGGGTGCGCAGCCCGCGCACCGGCTGCAGCAGCGAGCCATGCCGAAATTCCACCGCTGTTCCCGTCGTGCACAGCCGCGCCGCGTTGGTCCGCGCCACGGCCAGCGCACCAAGTGACACGTCGGTGCCGATCACTCGAAGGAAGTGCCCTTCGGTTGCCAGCGCCAGCGCAATGGCGCCCGAGCCGGTCCCCACATCCACGACGACGCCGCCCCTGTTCCCGTCCAGCCGCTCGAGTACCGCGTCCACCAACTCTTCGGTTTCCGCGCGGGGAATCAGCACCCGCTCATCCACGAGCAGCGTCAGGTGGCGAAATGCGGAGCGGCCCACCGCATAGGCGAACGGTGCCCCCCGGGTCCTGCACCGCGCCGCCTCGAGCGCCGCGCGCCGCACCTCCCCGGCAACCATCTCCGCACCGTGCATGCCAGCCCAGAACCGCGGCGCATCCATGAGCGCGGCAATGATGTCCGCAGACTCGCGCCACGCGTCGGCGATGCCTGCACCCTGCAGGATCATCCGCAGTTCGTTTCGGAATGCTACGACGGTCGTCCCATCCACTCCCGTGGCGCTTCCCCGTCGCTCAGCCACCGAGCTTCTCCTCCACGTCCGCCAGCGCCAACTGCTCCAGCAGCGGATCGATCTCCCCTTCGAGCGTCCGCGCGAGCTCGTGCAGCGTGAACCCGATCCGGTGATCGGTCACCCGATTCTGCGGAAAGTTGTAGGTGCGGATCTTGGCCGAGCGATCGCCCGTGCCCACCTGCGTGCGACGCAGCCGTGAGCGCTCCGCTTCCTGCTCCGCGATGCGCTGATCGAGCAGGCGCGCGCGGAGCACTTCCATGGCCTTGAGCTTGTTCTGCAACTGTGACTTTTGGTCCTGCTGGCTCACGACGATTCCGGTTGGCAGATGCGTGATGCGGACAGCCGAGTCCGTCGTGTTGACGCTTTGCCCGCCGGGCCCCGATGACCGGAAAACGTCGATGCGAATGTCCTTCTCCTCGATCTTCACGTCGATTTCTTCCGCCTCGGGGAGAACCGCCACGGTCGCGGCCGACGTGTGAATGCGTCCCTGGTTCTCGGTGACGGGAACGCGCTGCACGCGGTGCACGCCGGACTCCCAGCGGAGCGTACCGTAGGCGCCGTCGCCCCGCACCTTGAAGATCACTTCCTTGATACCGCCCAGTGTGCCTTCGGACAGTGAAATGAGCTCGATGCGCCAGCGGCGGCGTTCGCAGAACCGCGTGTACATCCGGTAGAGATCCGCGGCGAAGAGCGCCGCCTCATCGCCCCCCGTTCCGGCACGGATCTCCATGATGGCCGGGCGGTCCTGGAGCGGATCGTGCGGAATGAGCGCCGGCTTGAGGGCCTGCTCCAGCTCGGCGATCTGCGCGCTCAGGCGTTCTTCCTCCTCGCGTGCCTCGGCGGCGAGCTCGGGGTCGTCTACGCCAACGAGCTCGTGCGTCTGCACGAGCTCGCTTTCGTACTTGCGGAGCCGGGCGGCCATGTCCACTACAGGTGCAAGCCGCCGGTGTTCCCGCCCCAGTTCGGCCAGGCGATGGGGATCGCGCACAGCTTCGGCGCTGGAGAGTTCCCGCTCGACGGCCTCGGCCCGCGCCAGCGCGTCCTGGATGCGGTCCTGGAGGCTCAGGCTTCCTTACCGTACTTCTGGCGGAACCGCTCCACGCGGCCTGCGGTGTCAACCAGCTTCTGCTTGCCCGTATAGAACGGGTGGCAGTTGGAGCAAATGTCGGTGTGAATTTCGGCGATCGTGGATCGCGTCTTGAACGTGTTCCCGCACGCGCACGTGACGGTCGCCGTGGCGTAGGTCGGATGAATGTCTTTCTTCACGGGTGCCTCAAACGGTGTGTCGGGTCAACTGTAGCCATATAATTTACTCTAAATTGGTGTCGAAAGACAAGTTGCGAACACGGGCGTCCGCCCGAGCGAACGCGGATCGCCCCCTCACGGCTGCGTGACCCGACTCATCCACGCATCCGAGTGATAGTCGCGCACCGTCAGGATGGCGTGGCGAAGGTCATCCGCGATGTCCACGTCCCACCACGGGCGGGAAATCGTGCCGAGCAGTTTGAGGTCGCCCGGCTTGCGCGATCGGTAGAGACGAATCGTGCGCCGCGTATCGAACACCACGAACAGCACCGAATGATCGGGCAGGAAGCTGGTCCGGGCATCCAGTCCGGTCGTTGCGGCCCACTGTGTACTGGATCCATCAGCGAGCGTAATGACACCAAATCCCACGGAGTCGCCGAACGCTGCGTGCGGACCCGCATAGCTGATCCTGGGCCCCAGATGGTCCGACTCCAGCCAGAGCAATCCGGAAAACCATGCTGGCTTGCGGAACTCCCGCACGCGGTTGCTCTGCCTGACCAGGACGCGATCGGCGCTGGCGGGAATCCAGGCCATGCCGTCGGACAGCGCCGTGAAGTCCCACCCTCCTGAATCGGCAGGGAACTCGAAGCGCGACAGCTGTCGACCGTTGCGCCCGTCAACGAGCATGTCGTGCACTTCGCCGTGCGGGCCGCGGGAGGCGATCGCGAGTCGGACGGAGTCCTCCCACCAGGCTGCGCGAAACGTCCCGTCAATGTTGATGGCGGTCTCCGGACCGCCCGAAACTGCTGTCACGCCGAGACGCGTGACCTGATCGTTGCCACCGCTCGCGGATAACTGCCGGATCCAGAGCAGACGCGTGCCATCCGGCGACAGTCGCACACTCAGCGGGGTGGACGCCTGCGCAATGCGGGCAGAGTCCGGCAGGCGGCCGGCGAACAGGTCCGGCAGCGTGAGTCGCCAGACGGACCATTCGTAGGTTCCCTGATCCATTACGAGATTCGACCCATCGGCGGTCAGCGAGAAGGTATTGAACGGGCCCGGAATGGTGTCCCGGCGTTCCGCGAAGCGGCCGTGGGTGGCATCGATCGGAATGCGCACAATGGCATGCGCCGCGGTCGTCAACCAGAGCGCTCCACCAGCCACGAAGGCATAGGTGTCCGGACTCGGCGGCTCGAGCTGGTCGGCGACATGTCCGCGTCGATCCATGAGCTCGAGGAGCGGCCCGCCCGCTCGATCGACGCCGACAACGATCCAGGGCGTACCCGAAACATCATCGAGGAACTTCACACCAAGCGACGCGCCCGACACGCGGAGGCTGTCCGTGACCAGTCCGGTAAGCGTGGTGCTCCAGATCCAGAATACCGAGTCCGGTCGGACTGGCGAAGCGACGAGCAGTGTGTCGCCGCCGCCGGTGAATGTGGCCGGTGCAGATCCGACGAATCGCGCCGTACCGCCCAGAACCGGAACGAGCCAGGCTCCGATCCGCCCAGCCAGCGCGCAGCCGACGATCAGGTTGCGGCGGTCGGGACTCCATCCCATCCCGTACCAGTCCGTCGCGCCATCGAGAATGATGTGCGCCGTGGCGCTCCCCACGTCCTGCACCGCCACGGCATAGGTGCAGTGCTGCTCGTCGCACCGCTTGGCGAAGTATGCGAGCTGCTTCCCATCCGGCGAGATGACCGGATCCAGCACGTTGGCGGAGCTCGTGAGCTGGATGCGCTCGCCCAGAACAGGGCGGCCTGGTGATCGCGCCCGCGCATGGCGAAGGCCCAGGACGACCAGCGCGACCGTGGCGGCGGCGAGTGCGCCGATGGCGACCCGCGACACGAGCGGCCGGCGTCGCCTGCCGGGCAGCGCGTTGCCCGCGGCACCGGCGTCCAGCGCGTTGGCGAACTCCCCGGCCGAGCTGAAGCGGTCCGCGGGGGGCTTCGCCAGGGCACGGGCCACGGCCGAACTCACGTACTCCGGCAGGCCGTCGCGCACGATCGCGAGCGGCGTCGGCCGTTCGGTAAGCAGCTTGGCGATCACCGCCTGCGGCGTCGCGCCCGTCACGGGCGGCTCGCCCGCAAGCATTTCGTAGCATACGGCGCCAAGCGAGTAGACGTCGGTCCGCTGATCGATGTGCCGGTCGCCCGTGGCCTGCTCGGGACTCATGTACGCCGGCGTACCGAGCGAGAGCCCCGTTTCGGTGAGCCGATTGTCGGCGGCCTGGCTCACGGCGAGTGCGATGCCGAAGTCGGTGAGCATCGCTTCGCCTTCGTGCAGCAGGATGTTCTCGGGCTTGATGTCCCGGTGAATGATGCCCTGCCGGTGAGCGTAGTCGAGAGCGCTCGCCACATCTCTGACGATCGCCACCGCGTCGCCCAGGGGCAGTTGCGGTTCGCGGTCCAGTCGCGCGCGCAGCGATTCGCCCTGCACGAAGGGCAGCACGTAGAACAGCAACCCGCCCTTGTCGCCGGAATCGATGAGCGTGAGGATGTGGGGATGGTCGAGGCGGGCCGTGATCCTGATCTCGGCGAGGAAGCGTTCCTCGCCAACCTTGGCCGCGAGTTCCGGGTGCAGCACCTTGAGCGCCACCGGACGCTCGTGCTTCCGATCGGTTGCCAGGTACACCGTGGCCATGCCACCTCTACCCAGCTCGCGCTCCACGACGTACTGATCCGCGAACGCGCTGGCGATCTGCCGCGTCACGTCCGGCATGGCGCTACCGGAGCTCCCTCGCGACCTGCATGGATGATGCCCGACTCGACATGTGTGCTCCTGGTGAGCCGCTCAATCGTCCCGCGACGACTGGCATCTGTCAATGGCCGCGTGAGGACAGGTGCCTGCCGCCCGCGCCTGCTTTGACAGTTTCCACCCAACCCCGTATTCTTGCCCCTGACTGCACGCCGTCCGCCCGCGTTGTCCCGCTGCTTCCCCGTCCCCGATCGCCATGCCCGCTCTACTCCGCGCCGCAGTCGTCGCGAGCGCCGTCACTCTGCTTGGAGCGTGCGCGCACCCGCGGGCTCTCTCTCCGCTGGCGCCGGCACGGGCCGCGGCTGATTCCTCCGCGCGCGCCGCAATCGCCAGTGAACGGACGCTCGATGCAGCGCAGCTTCCTGAACGCTCCGTGGGTGTTGCGCCACTCTCCGTCGCCCCGGCCGATTCATCGCTCGCGCCGCTCGGCTACGGCCTCGCCGATCTCCTGCTCACCGACCTCTCGCGCAGCGCGCAGCTCCAGGTGGTGGATCGTATTCGCGTGAACGCGCTGCTGCAGGAGCTGCGTCTCGCGGGCACGGGTCGCGTGGACAGCTCCACGGCGCCGCGCGTAGGCAAGCTCATTGGCGCCAGGCGGATCGTGAATGGCGCGCTCGCGTCCACCAGCGACGGCAGCATTGCCGTTGACACGCGCGTCGCGGATGCGGCGCAGGGTACGCTCGAGCCGGGCGCCATCACCGAAACGAGTCGCCTGGGCGGTATCCTCGACGCCGAGAAGGACATTGCGTTCAAGCTGTTCACGCAACTGGGCGTCACGCTCACGCCAGCCGAGCATGCGGCGGTGGAGCAGCGCCCCACGCGCTACCTTGCGGCGTTCCTGGCGTACAGCAATGGCGTGCGGGCCGAATCACTGGGCGACATCGCGCTCGCGCATGCGTACTATGCGCGCGCCGTGCTCATTGATCCGAGCTTTGCGCTCGCCCGGCAGCGGATGGACGAGACGGCCGGCGGCAACGCCGGCTCCGGCGTGCGGCTTGGCAGCATCGGACCCGCGACGCTCTCCGGCATCGTGGATGCGCTCAATCCCAGTCCGGCCGGCACGCTCGGTACCATTCGCGATCCTGGCGACTTCAACGA
>Ga0070681_10004656_pt1 | contig 13107 bp, 9 predicted proteins | sample KBSC83BmetaG_FD_65650 | JGI IMG/M metagenome (GOLD analysis project Ga0070681, IMG submission 65650) | Corn rhizosphere microbial communities from Kellogg Biological Station, Michigan, USA - KBS C8-3B metaG | ecosystem: Host-associated > Plants > Roots > Rhizosphere | place: USA: Michigan... | reverse complement strand
ATTTGAAGGTGACGGATCTCCAGTTCAAACTGCAGTTGATCACCACCGTCGCTGCCGTTCTCAACCTGTATTGGGACCTGGTGAGTTTCGTGGAAGATGTGCGTGCGCGCGATCAGGCGGTGCAAACCGCACAGCAGTTATTCGAGGGGAATAAAGAGCAGGTGCGGCTCGGCTCGCTCGCCGAAATCGAAGTCACGCGCGCGGAATCGCAGCTCTATGCGACAAAACAGGACCTGATCATCGCGCAAACGAATCTGGCTCAGCAGGAGACCGTGCTCAAAAATGCGCTAAGCCGGCTGGGGGTCGCCACAACAGACTTGGCGGGCGTACATATTGTGCCTCTGGATAAGATCGTCGTCCCGGCGCAGGATGCCATCCGGCCAGTGGACGATTTGGTCGCCGACGCGGTGAGTAAACGGGTAGAGATCGAACAAGGGCGCATTAACCTGGAAAGCAATAACATCAACCTGGTGGGAATCAAGAACTCGCTGAAGCCCACGCTGCAGGTGTTTACCGAACTGACGAATAACGGGCTGACCGGCTCTCTCACGGCGCTCGGAGCATCGCAGCTGGGCGTCGCCTATCTGGCCGGAGGATACGGCAATCTGTTAGCCCAGATCGCGCGGCGCAACTTCCCCAATTATTCAGCCGGTTTTTCACTGAATATTCCGCTCCGCAATCGCGCGGCGCAGTCGGATTATGTGACCAGTTTGATCGAGATCCGGCAGAACGAATTGAGTCTGCAGAAGAGCATCAATCAAGTCCGCGTCGACGTGCAGAACGCAGTGATCGGCCTGGAGCAGGCGCGCTCGCGATACGATGCCGCGGTGCAGGCGCGGATCCTTGCGCAACAGACCCTGGAAGCGGACCAGAAGCGATTAAACCTGGGAGCGGCGACTCCCTATCAGGTGGTACAAGATCAGCGCGACCTTGCGAACGGTCAAAGTTCTGAAATACAGGCCATGGCAAATTACAGCCACGCCCGGATCGCTTTCGATCAGGCCGTCGGCACTACGCTCGAGGTGAACGATATCTCCATCTCGGAAGCGCTATCGGGACGTCTCGGTACTGCGCCCTCGAGCGTGCCGGCGGAGGTGAAGCCATGATTTCGCGAATGCGCAAATCGATTGCCCTGCTGTTGTGCTGTGTGTGGCCGGCTTCATACACGTCGGCGCAAGAGGCGTTCATCGAGCCAGTGAAGCCCTCGGCGCCTGTCCTGTGGCGGCCATATCTCGCACCAGAGGTGCCTCCGATCCGGCTCGGGAACTCCCCCCGCCTTCGGGACCTCGTTCGCGCCGGCCGGCTATATTTGACAGTGCATGACGCCATCGCGCTGGCACTCGAGAACAATATTGATATCGAGGTAGCCCGCTATAGCCCGATCGACCAGGAGTGGCGGGTGAAGCGCGCCGAAGCGGGCGGTGCATTGCCCGGCGTCCCGAGCGGCGCCTCTCAAACCGTTTCAGTTGCCAGCGGCCAGGGCGTTCTCGGGAGCCAAGCGGCGGCTGGCGTACAGGGCGGCAACAACGGCACCGTGCGAGGAACCTCCAATGCCAGCATTACCCAGATTGGTCCTGTGACCCAAACCCTAGACCCGTCTTTTCAGGAAGCCACGACATTTAGCCATCGCTCGCTGCCTCAGCCGAACGTCACGCAGAGTATCACGCCTGTGCTCATCCAGGATCAGCGCATATACTTTGGGTCGCTGCAGGAAGGTTTTCTCACGGGTGGCAGCGTGAACGGCACGTACAACAATCATTACCTGCGTGAAAACGCGCCCAGTGACGTTTTGAACCCTTCTTCATTCCCGGCGCTCAATGTTTTCTTCGAACACAGTCTGTTGCAGGGTTTCGGCGTCGCTGTGAACTCCCGCTTCATCACCGTTGCCAAGATCAATCTGCAGACGTCGGATCTGAACTTTAAAACGCAAGTGATCGGAACCGCCGTCAATGTTCTGAACGCCTACTATGCCTTGGTGGCCGACTATGACGACGTCAAGGCGAAGGAGGCGGCGCGGGAGGTCGCCCAAACATTCTATGAAGACACCAAGAAGAGAGTAGAACTCGGAGCGCTAATCGAACTAGACGTGGCCACGGCCCAATCGCAGCTCGCCGCGAGCCGGCAGAACCTGGTGAATTCGCAAACCGCACTGCAGCAACACGAACTGCAGCTCAAAAACCTGATCAGCCGGACTGGACTTGCGGACCCGGTAATAGCGAGCGCGCACATCGTCCCTCTGGATCGGATCGTCATCCCTGCCAATGACGATCTTCCGCCGCTCAAAGAGATGGTTGAAATGGCGCTCGCCAACCGAAGCGATCTGGCGGCTCAAAAGGCCGGCGTGCGCACCTCGGAAGTTTTGTCACAGGGAACGCGGAACGGAGTGCTGCCCAACCTGGTGGCCTTTGCGAGCGAGAATCAGGCGGGATCGGCCGGAACGCCCCACACGGTGGTACAGGGCCCAATTGTCGAGACCCCAAATCCATATTTCGTCGGGGGCATTGGGACGGCGCTCGGCCAGGTATTCCGGCGCAACTTTCCTTCAGAAAACGCCGGCGCATTTTTTCAGGCGGAAGTCCGCAACCGGCAGGCGCAAGCCGATTACGGCATCGATCAGTTGCAGCTTCGCCAGCAGCAATTACAAACGGAAAAGACCCTGAAGCAGGCGCAGGTGGATATCATGAACGCCGTGGTGGCGCTCCGCCAAGCCAGGGCACGCTACGATACCGCCGTCCAAAACAGAATACTTCAGCAACAGCTTTTCGAAGGCGAGCAGAAAAAATTCACGCTGGGATCCTCCACCCCGTACAACGTGGTGCTGCAGCAACGGGATTTAACTGCCGCACAAGCAAGCGAGATCGTGGCGCTGGTGAGCTATAGCAATGCGCGTGTGGCTCTCGATCAGACAACCGGCAGAACGCTTGAAACCAACCATATCTCGGTCGCCGAGGCACGCGCCGGAAAGGTTGCGCAACCATCGTCGCTTCCTGCTGCTTTACCGCCGAACTAACCGCCGTTCGTCAAAAATCCTCGGGGTCTCGCCACAAGCCAGAAGTGCGATTCCGTTCTAGTTCTCCTTCGTTAAGACACCTGCACTGGTTCTCTGCTTGCACGACATGAGTACCGATTTCACAAAGAGGTCACGAATGTCATTCGCATTTTTGTTGTTTTTTGCCCAGTTCTCTAACCTCGCATCACAGAACGGTGCACCTGACTACGACCGGGAAGTGCGGTACCTGGAGCAGAAGAAAGACGATTCGTTCGAAGCAGAGGTAAAGCGGGCGGCAGCCATCGAAGAGCACCAGTTTGTAAGCCGGTTCAATCACCTGATTCGGACTCTGATCGAATTCTCCGATCACTACAATAAGGATCAATCGGTGAACATCAAGAAAATCAAGGCTGTGAAAAAGGCGTGGCACGATCTGGAAAAAACCGATAGCTGGTTCAGACTGGATGAACGCGAATCGTCCGACCCTCTTGCGCCGCGAAAGAAAAAGGGGCGCAATAAGTTGTTCCGTCAGGAAACGGACAAACCACCAGGCGAGTGATGCTTATTAGCCGGCCGATGAACCGCAGTCGTGCGGCGATCATTCGTCACTTTGACGCTGGCGTCGAAATGTTGACGAAGCCATCGTTCCTCATCTGCCCGGCCGGTAGATTTCGCACAAAGATTCGGAAGCAGGCACGAGTAAGCGGACGCGGTCGCATCTCAGTCGCTTTTCACTGATACTTCTTTGAAGTACACTGTCGACGTTTTGTCGTGATTCTGCAGGCCCATGTATCCGGAGTCCGGCCGCGGCCCGCGGACCGGCTCATACCAGGCTTTCCGGGCCGGGACCGGCTGATTGCCTGTGAATTCGTTAATTACCTCGCCATTGAGCCGCACAATAGTCTTCTGCCCTGCGAGAGTGATGTCCATGGTGTTCCACTCGCCTGTGGGCTTCTGATTGCGTTTGCTCACTTTGCTCAGCGAGTAAAGCGAACCGGTGCAGTGCCACTCGTCTCCGCCGGCATCGATCTGGACTTCGTACCCGTTGTGCACGGCGTACCAAGGATCCTTCGGTTTTTCAGGCAACCGGATATACACACCGGAATTCGCGTTAGGCGAAGCCGTCTTGAAGACGACACGAATCGTGGAATTGCTGAACTGCCGGCCGGTGTACCACAGCAGACCCATACCGCCTTCGGTCTTGAGCATTCCGTCTTCGATAACGAATCGACCGGGGCCGACCATCGACCAGCCAGTGAGATCCTTTCCGTTGAAAAGCTGCTTCCATTCTGCGGCCGGAGAAGCGGCAGCCAGCAGCAAGAAGGCAATTGCGATCTTCATAAGAAAATTCATCATAACGTGGCACAGGCATTCTTGCCTGTGCGTTTTTCAAAGATGATGGTTTTACTCCAGCGGCGCTTCGGCGAATGCAATACTTCGGCGAAAGCCGCGGGTCTTGTAAGCGCCGTAAATAATACCAGCCAGTATCCAGATACCGCCGGCGATCAGCACCGGCACCCGCAGGCTGGCCCAGATCGCGAAACAGATGACGAAGCCGAGCGCCGGCAACAGGCAGTCCAGCCATCTCCGCCGGTCCTGATGAAAAAAATAGTGGACGAAAGCCGCCGCGTTGACGCCCATGAAGGCGATGAATGCGCCGAAGTTCAGCAGCTCGGCGCCGAGCTGGTAGTTGACGGCGAATCCGCCAACCAAAACCAGCAGACCGGTAAACCATACGTTGTTGCGCGGAATTGCACGCCGCCGCTCGATTGCGCCAAAGAACTTCTTCGGAATCGCATTGTCGCGCCCCATCCCGTAGAGCAGGCGAACGGCTGCAAGCTGCGCCGCCATCCCCGAGCCTAAAGACGCCACCAGCAGCGTGAAATTCACAATATGGAACATCACTGGCCCGCCTGCGCGCCCCGCCACAAAGGAAAATGCAGTGTCGACGTCGGGATATTTGCGGTAATCAGGCCAGACGAGCTGGCCGGCATAGACCTCCACGATCGAGAGTACGCCGGTTATGAAGCACGTCAGCGCGGTCGCGAGCAAGATGTTGCGGCGTGGATTATGCGCCTCTTCCGAAAGCGTGGACACGCCGTCAAAGCCGATGAACGTCAGGACGGCGATGGACGTGCCAGTCGCCACTGCACCAAACGAAAAAGTCGCAGGATCGTAAAACGGATGGGTAAAGTAAGAAGGGTTGAGCGCAGGCAAATGCGCGACGTAGCGCGCGGCCGAGATCAGGAAGGCCACAATCACGGCCCCCATGCCGTAAACCAGCATCTGCGTGGTGCGCGCGCTGGCGCGGATGCCGAGCAGATTGAGACCAGTGAACAGGACAACAAAAAAGACGAACCAGACTGGGTACGGAATCTGCGGTGCAACATTTACAGCCGCCTTCGCGCACCAGATAGACGAGATGATGGGATTGAACAGGTAGCTCAGCATCGTGCTCCAGCCGGTGAGGAAGCCCACGCCCGAGTGGATCTCACGGCTGACATAGGTGTAAACCGAGCCAGAACTGGGGTAGACGCGCGCCATTCGTCCATAACTCAGCGCGGTCAGCAGCATCGCGCCCATTGCAATCGCCAGCGTCGTCACCATGTGCCCCATGGCCACCTGGCTCACCACTCCGAACAACGGCATGGGAGCGACCGGCTGGATCATGATAATGCCGTAGAAGACCAGCGCCCATAAACCCAGTTCGCGCCTTAAGTGCGGACGGGGCTCGCGTGGCTCGGCACTCGACATGAATTCCCGATTGTGACACAACAGAAGTAGCCTCCTTTTCATGCGCAAACGTCTGCGGGAATTACGGGCCACCGTCCGCCGCCGGATCCGTTACCGGATCACTCGCGGTGGACTGCTGTTCACACTCGCGGTGGTGGTAGTTGCCGCCGCAGCGACTGTCTCAGCCAATAACCTGCTGTTTCTGATCTTGGCAACGATGTTGGCTACTCTGCTGGTCTCGGGCTTTATCAGCCGGTTATGCCTTGCCGGCCTGGAGCTCGATCTTCTGCTGCCCGAACACATCTCCGCCGGCCGTGTGGCGCGCGCGAAGCTCTACGTGCGCAATCTGAAGGGCTGGATGCCCTCATTTTCGATCCAACTCACGGGCGTCCCTGAGCGCGCGCCAGTAAAGTTTGGGCATGCTGTCGATCAGCCCCCCATTCTGACGGCGCCGGTATACTTCCCTGTCATCCCCGGCGGCGCCGTGCTAGAGGAAAGCGTCGACTTGAAATTCGATCGCCGGGGGACCCAGCGCCAGAACAACTTCTCTTTCACCACGCGTTTTCCGTTTGGCTTCCTGGATAAGACAGCCAGAGTGACGCTGCGGCGCGAAGTGATCGTCTACCCCTCCATTGAGACGCAACCAGGTTTTTCGGAACTGCTGACCGCCATCGTGGGCGAGATCGAGACGCATATGATAGGACTAGGACGCGATTTCTATCGCATCCGGCCATACGAAGCTTTCGAGAGCGCGCGGCATCTGGATTGGAAAGCCTCCGCCCATACGGGCGACTTGCAGGTCCGCGAGTTCGCGCGCGAACAGGAGCGCGCGGTCGAGATCTTCCTCGATCGCGATGTGCCGCCGGAGCTCGAGGAATGGTTCGAGCACGCCGTCGAGTGCTGCGCATTCCTGGCGTGGAGCCTCTGGCAAATGGGCGCCGGCATCCGGTTCCGCTCGCAGCAATTCGACATCCGCGTTCCAGAGGAAGGAGATGTCTATACGATCCTGAAGTATCTGGCATTGGTCTTCCCGCAGGCGGGAAAACTCCCCGAGAATCCGGCGGATGAAAGCAGCTTTCAAGTTGTGCTCAGCGCCTCGCCACGCCGTTTTCGCGATATCGGCTGGGCCCCCGCTCATCTGCTCGGGCCGGACGACTTCACCGGCGCGGTCCTTCGCCCCCTGCGCTAGTGGACTCATACAGGCATGAATGCCTATTCCACTCCCATCGTTCATAAATTCATGCCTGCAGCTCAGTGGAGTAGGCATTCCTGCCTGCAGTTCAACAAGCTAATCGATATAATCGCGCGCCGCGCGTTCCAGATCAATTTCTGTGATAAAACTCCAGACATGCACTCATTCATTTCCCGCAGGCAGTTCGTCAGCGCCGCCGGTCTGCTCACAGCCGGGGCGTATTCCCGTATTCTCGGCGCCAACGAGCGGCTGCGCGTCGGCGTAATCGGCGCGGGAGGCATGGCCACCGCCCACATGAAGGCCTTACTCGGCATGAAGGATTCTGACAATGTCGAGATCGCGGCGGTCTGCGATGTTTACGAGAAGCGGCTCGACGCCGCGGCCAAGCTGACCAGTGGCAAGCCGTTCAAAGATTACCGCGCGCTGCTCGACGGCAAGGACATTGATTACGTTTTGATCGCTGTGCCCGAACACTGGCACTATCAGATAACCATGGACGCTCTCGCCCGCGGGAAGCATGTCTATTGCGAGAAGCCCATGACGAAGACCGTCGAGCAGTCGAAAAAGGTCATCGCGCGCGTGAAGCAGACCGGCCTCAAAATGCAGGTGGGCGTACAAGGGATGTCCGACGACTCCTATGAAAAGGCGCACGAATACATCAAGCAAGGCGTGCTGGGAAATGTCGTTCTCGCCCAGATCGATTACTCGCGCAATCATATTGGAGACTTCTGGAACCAGCCGCCCGATCCCGACGTTCGTCCCGGCGAGAATCTCGATTGGAATGCGTTCCTCGGGCCCGCCCCCAAACGGCCGTACGATCAGGATCGCTTTCTCAGCTGGCGCCGCTACTGGGACTACTCGGGTGGCATCGCGACCGATCTGTTCATCCATCGTGTCACCCGCATCATCAAAGCGCTCGACCTGAAGTTTCCCGAACGGGCCGCAGCAACCGGCGGCAAGTATGAATTCGGTTCGAGCGCCGCCGAAATTCCCGACACTCTCAACATCATGCTCGATTATCCAGGTGGACCGTCGGTGATTTTGATTTCATCCCAGGCGAATGACACGCCTGTCGATCACGTAATACGCGGACATAAAGCCACTCTCGAATTCACGCGAACCGGCTTCACCATTACGCCGCAGCGAGAATTCGCCAAAGACATGCAGCTCATCGTGCACCAGAAGGTGGGAGGCGAAGATGTTACGCTCCACCACCGCAACCTGCAAGCCGCCATCCGCACCAACGAGCCCCTCAAATGCGATTGCATGCTGGGTTATTACGGCGTGGTGGCGTGCGAGATGGGGGTGCAATCGTATCGCAAGCGGAAAATGGTGGCTTGGGATAAAGCCAAGGAGCGGATTATCCGTGCATGACGTTCCCGCGCCGGCGCCGCGATGAGGCGGCTCACGGACGGCGCCATCGCGCTCCTGCTCTCGGGCGCCGTGTTCGTGATTCACAGCCTCAGCCCCATCGCGACGCTTGGGGATTCCTTCTGGACTGTGCCTGTAATGCTCAGCATCCTGTCCGAAGGAAACACGAACCTGGACGAATACCCCGAACTGCTGCGCGAACAGCATTTCGAGCGCATCGAATGCGTCACGCCGGATTATCGCGCCAGTTTGCCCGACCCGAACCTCGGCTGCCCGCCGGCCAGCCGCTCTTACTTCTGGTATCCGATCGGCACTCCGATTGTGGCTCTGCCGCTATTAGTGGGCATGGACAGCTGCCTGCGGCTGGCGGGTCGCGCAGTCGCCGCGCGCGCCGGAAGCCGCCTCACGCCGGTCGAGCGCGCATTTATCCGGCGGGATTACATTGCGTCCAACGCGCTCGTCCAAATCGTGCTCGGCTCCGCCATCGTGGCATTGGCCACGGGCGTCCTGTTTTTGCTGGCGCGCCTCTACCTCGGCGTTGCCGGCTCCACTGCCCTGGCGCTGTTGTTCGCCTTCGGTACGTCGGCATGGTCCACCGCCAGCCGTGCGCTCTGGCAGCACGGACCGGAAATGCTCATGGTTATGGCAGCGCTTCTCCTGCTTTCGCTTGCGGTCCACCGGCCGGCGCTTCTCCCATGGGCCGCGGCGCCGTTGGTGTTTGCTTATTTCATCCGGCCGTCGGCGGGAATCGTGCTCGCAGCAGTATCCGCGTACGTAGCGATTCATCACCGGCGACTGTTACTGAAATGGGTACTGGTGGGCGGTATAGTGGCGGCGCCCTTTCTCGCGCGCAACTTTTCCATTTATCACCGTGGTTTGCAGTCTTACTTCGTGCAGCCCTGGTTTCTTGCTCCCAAACCTGAAAACTTCGAAAGAATTTTGAGCGCTCTGGCGGGACAATGCGCGAGCCCTTCACGTGGATTGTTCGTCTTTACCCCGTTTCTGCTCTTTTCAGTCGCGGGCATTTGGCTGGCGCTTCACAGAAAATGGATGACGCCGCTCGTATACTATCTCGCCGCCGCCCTGGTACTGCATTGGTTCTTAATCTCGGATTTCGCCTACTGGCCGGCCGGGCATTGTTATGGTCCTCGCTTGTTTTCCGACGTGCTGCCCTTGTTTATGTTCTTCCTGATCCCCGCCTTTCTTTGGCTCCGGCTGCATGAGCCGCGCCGGGTATTTAGCCTGGTGTTTTATGTTTGTGTTCTGATCAGTGTATGCATTCACTATCGCGGCGCATTCGCCTGGACGGTATACGAGTGGAACGGGTCCCCGCAGGAAGTCAGTGTTGCCAGAGTATGGGACTGGCGCGACCCCCAGTTTCTTCGCGGTTTGTGATCGGATGCGCGGGCTCCCCTTGACAATCTGGGGGTACCCACGTCATACTGCTCCCCAAGATCGTCATAGGAAGTCCAAATGGGAAAATCCGCCCAGCCAACGCTCCTCCAAGGCACGCTCGACCTGCTCATCCTGCATGCGCTTCAGCCGGGCGCAATGCACGGTTACGCCATTGCACAGACCATTCATTTGCTCTCGGATGAGGTGCTGAGGGTCGAAGAGGGCTCGCTATACCCGGCGCTCTACCGCCTTGAACTCGATGGGGCAATCTCCGCGGAATGGGGCTTATCGGAGAACAACCGGAAAGCGAAATACTACGCCATCACGAAACGCGGCAGGAAGCTGGTCACCGAACAACACGCGACCTGGACCCGTCTCTCTACTGCGGTCCAACGCGTTCTCGCGAGGTAAGAAATGATGCGCCGCTTATTCCTCAAACTGTTCCGACGCCGCCGTCTGCAGCAAGACCTCGAAACCGAACTGGCCTTCCATCGCGCCATGTCCGGCGAACATCACAACCCGATTCCGCTAGGTAATGAGGCAGTAATCAAAGAACAAGCCTTCGATCTCTGGCGCTTCAACTTCATCGAGAACCTCTGGCGCGACCTCATCTACGGCGCCCGGGGACTCCGCCGCAGTCCCGGGCTGGTCATCGGCGCGCCACTCTCGCTTGCCCTTGGCATCGGCGTCAACGCGGCGATGTTCTCGCTGGGGGTCGAGTTTCTGTTCAGCGAGCCATCCGTGCGTGATGCAGCATCGCTGGTTTCAATCCGCCTCGGTGGCAACAGCAATTCACCTGAAGAGGCTATCGACTTTCTCGCCGCGAGCGGCCTATTCCAGGCCGTAGTGGGCGAAGACCTGGAGGCGTTCAGTAATTTTAATGACGGCACGGAAACGCATCGCGTCTTTGCAGTTTACACGACGAAGAATTACTTCACCGGGCTCGGTGTACCCATGCTCTATGGGCGCGGCATCTTACCCACCGACCCAAAGGAAGTTGCGGTTCTGCGTTATCAGTTCTGGCGAAAGTACTTCAATAGCGACCCGTCCGTTATCGGCCGCCGTATCAACATGGATGGACGCGTCTGCACGATCGTCGGCATACTCCGCGAGCACCACCGCACGCCATTGGGTTTCGGTTTCTCGCCGGATGTCTACATGCCGCGATGGCTCGACACAACGAACCTTGCGATCTATGCCCGTCTCAAACCGGGCATGCCGCTCGCCGAGGCACGCGCCGGCCTTGATACGGTCGCCAGACGCTTGGACGCGGCCAAGCCCACCACCTACAAATATGCACAGAGCATTAGTGTCTCCGCTATGGCCGGATACGCGCGTCTTTCATCGCAGCCGGAGACGATGACAATCGGGATTTTCTTCGCGGTACTTTTGGCCATCACCGGTCTCGTGCTCCTGATTGCGTGCGTTAACGTCGCGAGCCTGCTCCTGGCGCGCGCTTCCGCGCGGCGAGGTGAAATTGCGATCCGTCTCGCTTTGGGAGCAAGCCGCGGGCGGTTGCTGCAGCAGCTTCTGGCGGAAAGTGTTCTACTCGCTCTCCTCGGCGCGCTGTTCGGCCTCGCGCTTTCACAATTCACGGCCACCTTGCTCGCGCGAATACCGCTTCCGCTTCCTATCCCCATTTATCTGCAGATCACGCCCGACTGGCGCGTTGCGGCCTACTGCGCAATCCTCACCACGATCGCAACACTCGTCTGTGGACTGTTGCCGGCGTTGCAATCGGTGAAAGAGTCCATTGCGCCCAATCTCAAGCGCGAGAGTAAACTACGTCTGCGCCGTGCTCTGGTCATCGCGCAGATAGCGACTTCGGTCATCGTCCTCACCACCGGCTTTCTTTTTTTGCGAAACCTCGTCGATGCCAACTCCATCAGTCCTGGCTTCGACGTGCGGCACACGCTGCGCGCAGACGTGAACCTGCCTCCCGCCAGCTACACGAATGCGCAACGCAAGGCAAATTATGTCGATGAAGTTTTGCGCGCGCTCGCGATCATACCCGGGATGGAATCCGTAGCGGCGGCCCGCCTCACACCGTTCACCGACAATGTCAGCTTTGGTTCCCGGCTGACGTTTCCGGATAACGGCCAGCAAACGGAGGCGTATTTCAAATGGAATGCCGTTACGCCGGCATTCTTCCAAGCGATGAACATCCCTATACGGCGCGGGCGAACGTTCTCAACAGCCGACCGCGGCGAACAAGTAGTCATCGTCAACCGGACTTTCGTGCAACGCTTTCTCGGCAACAGGCAACCAATCGGAACGGCGCTCTTATGGGGTGGCGGGAAGCCGCCCTGCCGGATCGTTGGCGTCGTAGAGGGGACCAAAACCGTAACGATCGGCGAAGAGCCACAACCGCAGCTCTACGAGCCTCTGGAACAGATCGACAACGACCGCCTTCGCATACAGTTCGTGATGCGGTCGGCAATTCCGCCTGCCCTTCAACTCGACACGGTCCGCCGCACTCTACGTCGCATCGATCCGATGGCCGGCGCGGAAGTCGAAACCATGTACTCAGGCATCGGTCTGGCATTCCTTCCGAGCCAGGTCGGCGCGGTACTGCTCGGCTCGATTGGTATTCTCGGGCTCCTGCTCGCCACTGTTGGACTGTACGGAGTCATGGGCTACTCGGTGGTCCGGCGCACACGCGAGATCGGCATTCGCATCGCGATCGGCGCCACGCGGAGTGATATTTCGCGAATGGTCCTGCTTGATTCCGCCAGACTGACCCTCGCCGGATCGGCCATTGGGCTGTTCGTCGCGCTCTTCCTCACGAAACCGCTCGCCATGTTTCTGGTGCCGGGACTGAAGCCCACTGACCCGCTGAGTTTTGGAGCTGTGCTGATAATCATGATTCTCACCGGCGTCCTCGCCGCATGGGGACCGGTGCGCCGTGCTATGGGCGTGGATCCAAATATTGCTTTGCGTTACGAGTGAGGTTTGCTCCTTTCACGGCGGCCCGCGACGGTGCGCCGCGGAACTATTTAGAATCAGTCTATTACAAGCTTATATTTCGCCTTGTATTCGCCTCTGCGGCGTGTTATTCTCCCTGGTGCCGCAATTTGCGGAGGAGGAATTATGCCAATCAGCCAAATGCTTCTCCCTGAGTTCGACGAGGAGATGCAGAACACACGAAAACTTTTGGAACGCGTCCCCGAAGACAAATTTAATTACCAGCCGCACGCAAAGTCTATGACGCTTGGCCGCCTGGCGGGACATGTGGCGGAACTTCCCGAATGGGCCAAGGTGACCATAGAAATCGACAAACTGGACCTGGAGCCAGGACAGCAGCCTTATGCCGCGAAATCCACGCAAGATCTATTGAACACTTTCGACAAGAATGTCACGGAGGCACGAAAGGCGATCTCCGGAGCGAGTGACGAACACCTGCAAAAAATCTGGACCCTGACCTTCG
>Ga0070681_10004654_pt1 | contig 13109 bp, 11 predicted proteins | sample KBSC83BmetaG_FD_65650 | JGI IMG/M metagenome (GOLD analysis project Ga0070681, IMG submission 65650) | Corn rhizosphere microbial communities from Kellogg Biological Station, Michigan, USA - KBS C8-3B metaG | ecosystem: Host-associated > Plants > Roots > Rhizosphere | place: USA: Michigan... | reverse complement strand
GGCCGGCGTGGCCGGTGTTGCGGGGGTCGTCGGCGGAGGCTGAGTCGCCGGCATTGCCGTGACGTTGATCGAGCGGGTGCCACTCACCGTCTGGCCCGAGTCGGTGATCGTCGCCGTGGCCGTGACGGTGTAGTGGCCCGCCGCCGAGTAGGAGTGGCTCGCGTTCGCGCCCGTTCCAGTGGCGCCGTCGCCGAAGTCCCACGCAAATGTGGCGTGCCCCGCCGCGGCCGCGGCTGTGAAGGCCGCCGACTGGCCCGCCTGCTTTGAGGACGGGCCGGTAACGGTCACATAGGCAAGGGCTCCGAGCGATCCGCCGTTGCCCTGGCCGCCGTCCAGCCCGATTCCGGCACCGTCGTCGGCCATGCCGCCGAGTCCACCGGCGGTGGCCACGAAGTTGAATGGATTAGAGGTCAGGTCGCTCACCGCCGTGATGCGGCCGCCGCCACCGCCACCTCCGCCGCTGCCGAACTCCTTGTCGGTGGAGTAGCCGTAGCCGCCCTTCGCCTGCGCCACCGACTGGTTCGCGAGCACGAGGTGAGGCGAGATCAGAAGGATTGCGCCACCCGAGCCGCCGCCCGGTCCTCCCTGGTCGTGAAGGTCATCGGTCGGCGCTGTCGGGGTTCCATCGGCGGAGACAGAGCCGTCGATCGTCAGCGTTCCCATCGCCACGAGCCCGATTCCGCCGCCGCCATTGCCACCCCCGACGGCGCCGCAGCCCGTGCCGGTACCCGACCCACCGCCGCCGCTGCCGTCGTTGAGGTAGGTCGACTGGTCGGTGGAGCCGTACGTGCCGCCGCTCGGTACTCCATTGCCGCCATCTCCGCCCAGGCCGCCGAAGCTTCCACCGCCGCCGGACACGGGGCAATTGCTTGATACCGAGTGGTCACCGCCGCCAGGTCCACCGCCAGCGTCGCCGGGATCGCCACCGGCTTCGCCGAGGCCATCGACGTCCACGCTGGCGCCGGTGTTCAACGTCAGGTCGTGGTAGGTCGCGATCACAAGGTTGTTGCTCCCGGTCTTGGTGATCGTGGCGCCCGACGCCGCGGTGAGGCTGTTCATGACGAATTCCATGGTGTCGGGCTGCAGACCGGGCATGTTGCTGGGAAGCACGTAGACCCCGATCCCGTCGACGGAGGTGTTGTTCGCTCCGCCGCCGCGAGCCGAGGGGCAGCCCGTTCCCGAGATCGTCCCGAGGTTGGTGTCGAACGTGCAGTTGCCGCTCCCAACAGACAGGTCCGCGGTCGCAGCCGGCGAGAACGTGACGTTGTCGGGGTCGTAGCCCGTGAAGGCGGAAGCCCCAGCGGGCAGCGCTAAGGCGGCGCAGGCCGCGACGACGAGTGCACGCACCCCGATTGGCATTTCTCCTTCTACAACACGGGCGCTTCGGCGCGCAAGACCTTTTCCGCATAGGCGGAGAGCTCGCCCGCAGCCACGGCTCCGCGGATCTGCTCCATCAGCAGTGCCATGAAGGTGAGGTTGTGGAGCGTGATCAGACGCGCGGCCGTCAGCTCGTTCGCGCGTGCGAGGTAGTGCAGGTAGCCGCGGGTGTGCTCGCGGCAGGCCGGGCAGGGGCAGTGCTCGGCGATCGGCTCGCGGCTGTCGCGGTGCTCGGGCTTCTTCAGATCGAGCCGCCAGCGCCGGTCCGGCTCGGACACGAGCGCCGTGCCATGGCGGCCGAGCCGGGTGGGCGTGGCGCAGTCGAACGTGTCGATCCCGGCGGCGACCGCGTGGAGGATGTCGTCGACGTCGCCGATCCCGAGGAGGTGCCGGGGCTGCTCCTCGCGGACAGGCCGCAGCGCCCACTCCACCACCTCGTGCATTTGCGCCTTCTCCTGGCCGAGCGAGCCGCCTATGGCAACGCCGTCGATGTCAGATGACGCCACGCGTTCGGCCGACTCGAGCCGCAGGTTCTCGTACACGCCGCCCTGCACGATGCCGAACAGCAGCTGCCCCTCCGGCGCGTTCGCTCGCTGCCAGTCGATGCAGCGGTCGAGCCAGCGGTGCGTGCGCTCGGTCGAGCGCGCCGTGTAGTCGCGGTCCACGTGGAACGGCGTGCACTCGTCGAACGCGAGCGCGATGTCCGAGCCGAGCGCGGCCTGCACCTGCATCGAGGTCTCCGGCCCCATGAACTTCTCGCTGCCGTCGGCGTACGACTGGAAGCGCACGCCCTCCTCATCGATAGAGAGGATGCGGCTCTCGCGCTGGCCGCGGCGGCCCTTGATCTCGTCGGCCACCGAGCCGTGACCCATCGAGAACACCTGGAAGCCGCCCGAGTCGGTGATGATCGGCCGCCGCCAGGCCATGAACTCGTGGAGGCCGCCCATGTGCGCGATGTGCTCGTCGCCGGGGCGGATGAAGAGGTGGAAGGTGTTGCCCAGCACCATCTCGTAGCCGAGCTCGGCCACCTCGGATGCGTGGAGGGACTTGACCGTCGCGCTCGTGGCCAGCGGGACGAACGCCGGCGTGTGCACCTCGCCGTGGTTCGTAACGAGAACGCCCGCTCGGGCAGAGCCGTCGCGGGCGTCGATCCTGAATGAGCTCATCGCCCGCCCGAGACTATTCGGACGGGCGACAGCGGGTTACTTCTCGGAAGCCGTGCCCTCCAGGGTGGCCGGCTTGCCGTTGCCGTTGGCGTGCGAGCCGATCTCGATGCGGCGCGGCTTGCGCTCCTCGGGCTTGGGAATGCTCACCTCGAGCACGCCCTTGTCGAACGACGCCTTGATCGAATCGGCGTTAACGCCCTCGGGGAGCGTGAGCGAGCGGCTGAAGCGGCCGAACGAACGCTCGAGACGGTAGAAGCCCTTCTCCTTGCGCTCGTGCTCGGTCTTGCGCTCACCGGACACGGTCAGGACGTTGTCCTGCACCTCGATGGTCACGTCGTCCTCGGCCAGACCGGGAAGGTCAGCCTTGAGGAGGAAGTGATCGTCGGCCTCGACCAGGTCCATCGCGGGCACCCAGCGCTGCTGAGAGCGGTTGGCGTTGCCGTTGACGGGCTCGAAGAGGGTGTCGAACAGGCGGTTGATCTCGCTTGAAAACGGCTCTGGCTTCATCAGAAGTGCCATGAGACGCTACCTCCGTTGAACAGGGGGGATACCAGCGCGTTGGAGTATAGAAATCTGAGTCCTGAACTGTCAACTTTCTTTAGCGTTACCGCAGGCTCGCATGAGCTTGGTAGGTTGCGCGCCGATGGCCCGCAGTGACTTGCGACAGTTCGGTCCGGGGCCCTACTTCCTCGGCTTCGAGCGCAAGGACGAGCACTGGGGCACCGGCTTCCCGTTTGACGTCCCAGCGGTCGCCGCCGCCGATCAGTTGAACCTGCAGCGGCCGGTCACGCTGTTCGCCGGCGAGAACGGGACCGGAAAATCGACGCTGATCGAAGCGATCGCCGAGTCGATGGGGTTCGCGTCACAGGGAGGCGAGCTGGACCGCGCGGGAGAATTCCCGGCGCGGCCACGACCGGTGCTCGGTGGCGGCTTTGAGCCGATCCTCAGCGGCACGAAGCCTCGCAACGGCTACTTCCTGCGGGCTGAGAGCTTCTTCAACATTGCCGCATTCATCGACAGTGGCGGCATCTACGCGCCCGACCTGTCGCTCTATGGGGACCTGCCCCTCCACGAGCAGTCGCACGGCCAGTCCTTCCTGGCACTCGCCGAGAACCGGCTTCGCGGTGAGGGGCTCTACCTGCTGGACGAGCCCGAGGCCGCGCTTTCTGTCAGCGGAGAGCTCGCCCTGCTCGCCGTGATTGCGCAGGCCGCGCGCGTGGGCGCGCAGTTCATCATCGGGACGCACTCGCCGGTGCTGCTCGCCTGCCCAGACGCCGTGATCTTCGAATGCGATGAAGCCGGCGTGACGCAGCGCAGCTACGAGGACGTTGACGCGGTACGCCTGACCCGCACCTTCCTGGAAGCACCGGAGCGGTTCCTGCGCGCTGCCTTGGAGGACAGCGAGGACCCGTAGCTCAGTCCCGGATCAGCGACTGCCCTGTCATCTCTTCCGGCTGCTTTTCGCCCAGCAGTGCGAGCACCGTCGGCGACACGTCGGCAAGGATGCCGCCGCCGCGCAGCTCGCCCACGTCGGCCGTGACGATCAGCGGCACCGGGTTGAGCGAGTGCGCCGTGTTGGTGCTGCCGTCGTCCTCGAGCATGTGGTCGCAGTTGCCGTGGTCGGCGGTGATCACGCACGCGCCCCCTGATTCGTGCACCGCCTCCACGACGGTGCCGAGGCAGCCGTCCACCGTCTCGACTGCCTTCACCGCCGCCTCGATCACGCCCGTGTGGCCGACCATGTCGGGGTTGGCGAAGTTGATGATGCCGAAGCGGTAGTCGCCATCCCGCCAGTGCTCGGCGAACGTGTCGGCGGCCGCGCGGGCGCTCATCTCGGGCTTGTGGTCGTAGGTGGGGACGTCGCGCGGCGAGTCCACCAGGAAGCGGTCCTCGCCCTTGTACGGGTGCTCCTCGCCGCCATTGAAGAAGTAGGTGACGTGCGCGTACTTCTCGGTCTCGGCCACGTGTAGCTGCGACGCGCCCTCATCCGCGAGCGTGGAGGCGAGCGTGACGGTGGGCCGGTCGGGCTCGAAGGCCACCGGGTAGTCCCAATCCTCCTGGTACTGGGTCAGCGAGGCGTACTCGATCTTGGGAGCGTCGCCGCGGTCGAACTCGTCGAAGCCGGGTTCGGCGAGCGCGCGGGTGAGCTGGCGCGCGCGGTCCGGGCGGAAGTTGAAGAACAGCACGGCGTCGCCGTCACGAACCCGGCCCTCGTCGCCGACGAGGGTGGGCTTGATGAACTCGTCGGTCTCGTCGCGCTCGTATGCGGCGCGCACGGCCTCCTCGCCGCTGCTGGCGTGCGGAGTGTTGGCCTGGCCGTGCACGATCGCGTCGTAGGCGAGCTTGGTGCGGTCCCAGCGGTTGTCGCGGTCCATCGCGTAGTAGCGGCCGCTCACGGTCGCGATCCGCCCGCTCGCCTCGCGCAGCCAGCCCTCGGCCTCGGCCACGTAGCCGGCGCCGGAATCGGGCGCGGTGTCGCGGCCGTCGGTGAACGCGTGCAGCACGATGTCCGGCACCTTCTCGCGCGCCGCGAGCTCGATGCACGCCCTCAGGTGCTCGAAGCCCGCGTGCACCCCGCCCTTCGACACGAGCCCGAGCAGGTGCAGCCGCCCGCTCTCGCGCCCGGCCGCGCAGATCTTCTTCAGCACCGGGTTGTCGAAGAAGGAGCCGTGCTCGATCGCGTCGTCGATCCGGGTGAGATCCTGCTTGACCACCGCGCCGGCGCCGAGGTTGAGGTGCCCGACCTCGCTGTTGCCCATCTGGCCCTCGGGCAGCCCGACGGCGCGGCCGCAGGTGGTGAGCTCGGTGTGCTTGAAGCGCTCCCACAGCTCGTCGAATACCGGGGTCTTGGCGAGCGAGATCGCGTTGCCAGGCCCGTCCGGCGCGATGCCCCAGCCGTCGAGCACGACCAGGCAGACCTTTGGAACCGGGGGCTTGCCCGGCCCGTCCGGCACGCTGCTCATGCGGCGCCGGCCGCCGCCGACACGATCTCGGCGAACCCCTTGGGATCGAGGCTCGCGCCGCCGACGAGCGCCCCGTCCACGTCCGGCTGCGCGAGGATCTCGGCGGCGTTCTCAGGCTTCACGCTGCCCCCGTACTGCACTCGCACCTCCGCGGCGGACTCCTTCGAGCGGTCGCCCACGAGGGCGCGGATGAACGCGATCGCCTCCTGCGCCTGCTCAGTGGTGGCCACCTTGCCCGTGCCGATCGCCCAGATCGGCTCGTAGGCGATCACCACCTTGGGCAGATCGGCGGCGTCCACCTTCTCGAGCGCCTCCTGCACCTGGTGGCGCAGCCGCCGCTCGGTCTCGCCCTGCTCGCGCTCCTCCTCGCTCTCGCCAACGCAGAGGATCGGCTCGAGCCCCGCGGCCAGCGCGGCCGGCACCTTCTCCTGCAGCGCGCGGTCGGTCTCGCCGAAGTACTGGCGCCGCTCGGAATGCCCGAGCACCACGCCCCGCACCCCGATCTCGTTCAGCATCGGCGCGGACACCTCGCCGGTATACGCGCCCTCGGGCTCCTGATGCATGTTCTGAGCGCAAACCACGATTCGCGATCCCTCGCACGCCTCGACCGTCGCCGCGAGCGCGGTGTAGGGAACGCAGAGGCCGATGTCGACCGTGTCGACTCCCTCCACCAGCGGCCGCAGCTCCTCCACGAACGCCTTCGCCTCGGCGATCGTCTTGAACATCTTCCAGTTGCCCGCGATGTAGGGACGGCGATCAGGCATCGTCGAGCGCCTCCACCCCCGGCAGCTCCTTGCCCTCGAGCAGCTCGAGCGCCGCGCCGCCGCCGGTGGACATGTGCGTGACCTGGTCGGCCAGGCCGAACTCCGCGAGTGCGGCCGCGCTGTCGCCGCCGCCGACCACGGTCTCGCCGGACGCGCCGGCCACCGCCTCAGCCAGCGACCGGGTGCCGCTCGCGAATGGCTTGAGCTCGAAGGCGCCCATTGGCCCGTTCCAGAACACCGTGCCGGCCTTCGCTATCTCCTCGCCGTAGGCCTCGGCGGTGCGCGGGCCGATGTCGAGCCCCATCCAGCCGTCTGGGACGTCCGTTCCGTCGAGCTCCTCGCGCTCCGTGTCGGCGTCGAAGCTTCTGCCGAGCACCAGATCGATCGGCAGCAGCAGGCGGCAGCTCGACGCCTCGGCGCGCTCGAGCACCTCGCGCGCGACGTCGACGCCCTCCTCGTAGACGAGGGAGTCGCCCGTGGGCTTGCCCTGCGCCTTGTAGAACGCGAACGCCATCGCGCCGCCGATCAGGATCGTGTCCGCGATCTCCATGAAGCGATCGATCAGCTTGACCTTGTCCGTGACCTTGGCGCCGCCGAGTACGACCACGAGCGGGCGCGTGGGATCCTCGACGAGGCCCTCGAGCGTCGTGACCTCGCGCTCCAGCAGGTGGCCCGCCACCGCCGGCCTGAGGAACTCGGTCACGCCGGCGGTCGAGGCGTGGGCGCGATGGGCGGAGCCGAACGCATCGTTCACGTAGGCCTCGCCCAGCGAGGCGAGCTCGCGCGCGAGCTCCGGATCGTTCTTGGTCTCTCCCGGCTCGAAGCGCGTGTTCTCGAGCACGAGGATCTCGCCCGCCTCGAGACGGGCCACCCCGCGGCGGACCTCCGGCCCGACAACCTCGGGCGCCTGGTGCACGTGCTTGCCGATCAGTTCGCCGAGCCGGTCGGAAGCAGGGCGCAGCGAGAACTCGGGATCACGGCCGGTCGGGCGTCCCAGGTGCGAGCAGAGCACCAGCGCGGCGCCGCGGCCGCGTAGCTCATTGATCGTGGGGAGCGCGGCGCGGATGCGCGCGTCGTCGGTCACGCGGCCGTTCTCGAGCGGCACGTTGAAGTCCACGCGCACGAGGACCGGCATGCCCTCGCGAACGTCGAGGTCGCGCACCGTCTTCTTGCGGAACGCCGCCATGGTGGGAGTGTCTGCCGCGCGCGTCGTGGGACGTTCGGGCTAGCCGCCCGCCTGTGCCGGCGCGCGCGCCAGGACCCGCTCCGTCAGGTCGACCAGCCTGTTCGAGTAGCCCCACTCGTTGTCGTACCAGGCGCAGGCCTTGACCAGCGTCCCATCGATCACCATGGTCATGCCGGCGTCGAAGATCGACGAGTAGGGGTTCTGCTCGATGTCGGACGACACGATCGGGTCCTCGGTGTACTGGAGGATGCCCTCAAGCGCGCCGCTGTCGGCACGCTCCTTGAACGTGGCGTTGACCTCGTCCACGCTCGTGGCCTTCTCGACCGTGCAGACCAGATCCACGAGCGAGCCGGTGGGGACCGGCGCCCGGACAGAGGTGCCGTTGAGCTTGCCGTCAAGCTCGGGGATCACGAGACCGATGGCCTTCGCGGCGCCGGTCGAGGTGGGGATCAGGTTGAGCGCGGCCGCGCGGGCGCGGCGCAGGTCCTTGTGGGGCGCGTCCTGAAGGCGCTGATCCGACGTGTACGCGTGGATCGTGGTCATCAGGCCTTGAACGACTCCGAAGGTCTCGTGCAGCACGTGCACCACGGGCGCGAGGCAGTTGGTCGTGCATGACGCGTTGGAGATCACCGTGTGGTTCTCCGGGTCGTACGCGTCGTCGTTGACGCCGAGCACGATCGTGGCGTCGGGACCCTTCGCGGGCGCTGAGATGATCACCTTCTGGGCGCCCGCCTCGAGGTGCTTCGCGGCGTCGTCGCGGTTGGTGAAGAAGCCGGTTGACTCGATCACGACCTCGGCGCCCGCGTCGGCCCACGGCAGTGCAGCCGGGTCCTTCTCCGCGAACACCTTCAGCTCCTTGCCGTCCACGACGATCGCGTCGTCGGTGTGGCTCACCTCGCCCGGAAACGGGCCGAGGATGGAGTCGTACTTGAGGAGGTGGGCGAGCGTGGCCGTGTCGGTGATGTCGTTGACGCCGACCCAGTCGATGTCAGCGCCCTTGGCATGCGCTGCCCTGAATACGTTCCTACCGATCCGGCCGAAGCCGTTGATTCCGGCCCTTACCGACATCCGGCCGTCCTTTCTTCGTCTTGTTTCCCCGAGATGGTTCGCAATCTATCAGCGCACCGGGTGCCCGCTCGGGGCCCGAGGGAAACCCCGTCAGGGCCGGCGCGGAGGCTTGTCCACGTCGCGGTGGACGACGTCCACGTGCAGGTCCTCGCGGTCGCCGTACACCTGCGCCAGGTGCTCGGCGACCACGACCGAGCGGTGCCTGCCGCCGGTGCACCCGATACCGATCGTCAGGTGGGATTTGCCCTCCCTGATGTAGGCCGGGAGGAGGTAGTCCAGAAGCGGCTCGAGCTTGTCGTAGAACTCGCCCACGCCGTCCGAGTTGTTCACGTAGTCGACCACCGCGCGGTCGCGGCCGGTGAGCTCGCGCAGGTCGGGCTCGTAGTGCGGGTTGGGCAGGAAGCGCACGTCAAAGGACAGGTCGGCCTCGCGCGGCGTGCCGTGCTTGAAGCCGTAGGTGAGGAACGTGATCGCGAGCTTGCCCTCCGTCTCGGGCGTGAGCATCTTGTCCGCCACGACCTTGCGCAGGCGGTTGGCTGACATGTCTGTCGTGTCGATGCGGACGTCGGCGCGCTCTCGCAGCGGCTCGAGCAGCTGGCGTTCGAGGTGGATGCCGCCGCCCACCTCGCCGCCGCTCGCGAGCGGGTGACGGCGGCGCGTTTCCTTGTAGCGGTTCACGAGCTCGTGCTCGGAGGCGTCGAGGAAGAGCAGGCGGTAGTCGGTGCCGCGCTCCTCCAGCTCGCCGAGCACCTTCAGCAGGCCTTCGAAGAACTCGCCGCCGCGCACGTCAGACACGACCGCCGCGCGCTCGACCTTGCTGCCCTCGTGCTGGAACAGGTCGGCCAGCGACAGGATCATCTCCGGCGGGAGGTTGTCGACGCAGAAGTAGCCGGCGTCCTCGAAGCAGGCCATCGCCTGCGACTTGCCCGCGCCCGAGAACCCGGTGATCACGACGAAGTCCTCGATCGAGCCACCGAGCGGGCGGCCCGTGGTGCGCTTCAGGGCCTTTCTCCAGGAGGGCATTCCTGTAGATGACAGTAGCGGCACGCCCGGCAGCTACTACCTGATTTTGTGAACGTACTCGTGGATGTCTCGCGCCACCTTGCCCGGGAGCCCCGGGACCGCCTCGAGCTCCTCGCGGCTGGCCTGGAGGAAGCGCTCGGGTGAGCCGAAGTGCTGGAGCAGGACGCGCTTGCGCGTGGGGCCGACGCCAGGCAGGTCGTCGAGGATCGAGCGCGTCATCGCGCGGTCGCGGCGGCCGCGGTGGAACTCGATCGCGAAGCGGTGCGCCTCGTCGCGGACGCGCTGGAGGAGCTGGAGGGCCGGCGTGTCGTGCGGGAGCACGATCGGGCTCTGGATGCCCGGCAGGAAGATCTCCTCGATCCGCTTGGCCAGGCTGATCACCGTCACGCCCATGTCGCGGAACTCGGTGAGCGGTTCGAGGGCTGAGGACAGCTGCCCCTTGCCGCCGTCGATCACGATCAGTCCGGGCGCGGTGGCGAAGCTCGCGTCGTAGCTCTTCTCGTGCGGTGAGCGCTCGCGTTGCGCGACGTACTGCGCCATGCGCCTTGTGAGCACCTCCTGCATAGCGGCGAAGTCGTCCTGCGCGGCCTCGCGGATCCCGAAGCGGCGGTAGTCGGACTTCTTCGGCGCGCCCCCCTCGAACACCACCATCGACGCCACCGTGTGCGTCTCGCCCAGGTTGGAGATGTCGAAGCACTCGATGCGCATCGGGATCTGCTCCATGCCGAGCTCCTTCTGCAGTCCCTCGAGCGCTTCGATGCGCTGCACGCGGCGGTGCTCTGAGCGCAGGCGGTCCTGGTCGAGCGCGAGGCGGGCGTTGCGCTCGGCCAGCTCGAAGATGCGGCGCTTGTCGCCGCGCTCGGCGTGGCGGATCTCGACCGGAGCGCCGCGCTGGTCTGACAGCGCCTCCTCGAGCACCTCGGTGCGCCTGAGCCCTCGCGGCACGATCACCTGCGGCGGGATGGCCGGGCTCGTGGCGTAGTACTGGAGGATGAACTCCTCGGCCACCTCCGGCTCGTCGCGGCCGCCGGCGTTCTCGAGGTAGAAGGACTGGCGGTCGGCCAGTACGCCGTCGCGCACCTGGAAGACCTGCGCGTTGGCGTCCGTGCCCTCGGCGGCCACGGCCACGGCGTCGAGCGTGCCCACCGACTCGTTCGAGATGCGCTGGCGCTCGAGCAGGCTGCGGACCGCCTTCAGACGGTTGCGCAGCAGCGCGGCCGTCTCGAACTCCTGCTCGGCGGCCGCTTCCTTCATCTCGCGCTCCAGGTCGCGCTCGATCTGGCGGTAGCGGCCGGAGAGGAAGGCGACGATCGACTCGATGCTCGCGCGGTACTCCTCCTTCGACACGTAGCCGACGCACGGGGCCTGGCAGCGCTTGATGAAGTAGTCGAGGCAGGGACTGCCGCTCGCGCGACCGGGCTCGGCGCCGTCGCAGGTGCGGAACTGGAAGACCTTGCCGAGCAGGTCGAGCGTTTCCCTGACGCGCTTGGCGTTGCTGAAGGGGCCGAAGTAGGCGCGGTTGCGGCGGTGCTTCTCACGCGTGAAATAGACGCGGGGGAAGTCCTCGTCGAGGCTGATCGCGATGTACGGGTACGACTTGTCGTCGCGGAGCCGGACGTTGTAGCGGGGGCGGTACTGGCGGATGAAGGTCTGCTCGGCCAGGAGCGCCTCGGCCTCCGTCTGCGTGGCGATGAACTCGATGTTTTCCATCTCCTCGAGCAGACCGGTGGAGCCGCGGGTTGACGGGCTCGAGAAGTGCGACTGCACTCGCTTCTTGAGCGACTTGGCCTTGCCCACGTAGAGCACTCGGCGTCGGTTGTCGCGGAACAGGTAGACGCCAGGGGCGTCCGGCAGCGCGCGGCGCTGCTCGCGGATCCGCTCCTCGCGACCCGTTCCGTTTGTGGTGCTCGTGGCCACCGCTGTTCGAGGATACGGAGTGGGTCCGAGGGCTTCGGGACGCCCCGTTTCCGGGGCGTGCGCGACGGCTAGCGGAGGTCATCTTCGTGGCGCCGAGCGTGGTGACGAGCCTGCCGTGCGCCAGGGCCATGGAACCGCCCAGCAGCTACACAACCTGCAGCGGCGCGTGCCGGGCGATCGCCTCAAAGTCCGCGTCGGCGTGCAACAGCGCATAGCCGGTCCTGATCGCAACACTGGCGATCAGGCAATCCGTGAGCGTGCGAACCGTTTCGCCCGCGCCGCGGCACGCGCGGTAGAGCTCAGCCGCGGTCTCGTAGTCAACCGGGCCCTGTACCGGCTCGAACTCGCAGGTTGCAAGCAATCGCCGAAGGCTGTCCCGGTGCGCTGAGTCCCGCGCGCCCGCGAGGATCTCCATCAGGACGATGTCGGTGGTGCCGAGCCGCGCCCCCTGCCTCGTGAGCTCGGTGAGCCGACGGTGCGCCGGACTGCCAGTTGCGCGCAGAAACTCGATCCAGGCAGAGCTGTCTACGAGGATCATGGCTCCTAGGGAACCCGTCCGCTGCGCATTTTCTCGAGATCGCCCTCCCAGCCGGACCCCTCCATTGCCTGGAGCTCTTCCGGCGTCAACGGCTCGACGACGAGGCGCCGCAAGGCGAGATCGACAGCTTCGCGCTTCGTGGACAAGCGATAGATCCGCATCACGCGCGCAATCAGCTCGTCGTCGATTTCGATGTTTGTACGCATCGATATGTAAGGGTACACATAGAGGTGTATAGCTCCTAGGCCACGAGGCGGACCGTGAGCGGCGCCGGTCCCTCTCCCGCTCCGCCGAGCAGGCCGAGGATCTTGGCCACGTAGGCCTGGGTCTCGGGGATCGCGGGGATGCAGCCGCAGGCCGAAACCGCTGCCGGACCTGCGTTGTAGGCCGCCAGCGCGAGTGGGACGGAGGCGAACTGGCGCAGCAGATCGCGCATCAGGTGGGCCTGGGCGTCGATCGACTGCGCCGGGTCGAATGGATCGCTCACGCCATAGGCCTTCGCGGTCCCTGGCATGAACTGGGCGATCCCCTGCGCGCCCGCCCCGCTTTGCGCGAACGGGTTGAAATTGCTTTCGGCGTAGAGCTGGGCCGCCAGCAACGCGCCCGACACGTTCCAGCGCTGCGCGGCCTGCGAGATCAACGGCTGCAATGAGGGGGGCACGAAATCGGGCGATGACCTCAGGCGATTGCCGTCGCCGAAGCCGACGGAGGCGGTGCCGGCGTTCTTCGAGTACCCGAAATGCCACGGCTCCCAGCTGTAGCGCTGGATGAAGCCGAAGCGGCCCGCGTTCGCGGCAAGCCAGGGATACGCGGAGGCGGGTCCGAGGTCGAGCTCGGTGCCCAGGCGGTGCAGGCTCTGGCCCGGGGGCGCAACCCACTTCGGATCAGGGTGCGCGGCGAACAGGCGTGCCTGCTCGGCGTCCGACCGGTAGGCGCTGACGATGAGCAGTGAGATGCCGGCCTCGCGCTGGGCGGCGGCAGCCATCCGATCGAAGGCAGGTGCGACGTCCGGCCTCATTCCCTTTCCCTGGCGGTATGCGAGTGGCCCGCTGTAGCCGCCGCCATCGGCGTTCGGATACGCGCCGGGACCGTTCTGCGGAGTCAGCG
>Ga0070681_10004653_pt1 | contig 13109 bp, 11 predicted proteins | sample KBSC83BmetaG_FD_65650 | JGI IMG/M metagenome (GOLD analysis project Ga0070681, IMG submission 65650) | Corn rhizosphere microbial communities from Kellogg Biological Station, Michigan, USA - KBS C8-3B metaG | ecosystem: Host-associated > Plants > Roots > Rhizosphere | place: USA: Michigan... | reverse complement strand
CATGGCGACTGGCCATCGTTTCCCCGAAATCTCCAATCGAAGACCGCGCCGCAACGTCGCTTGATGCAGAGGTTATCCCAGTCCAACCGTTCCCCGACAAAGGCGGCAAAGTACGGTTACGACTTTTCCCCCGCTGTCGCCAGAAACCACGCAATAAACATGTCAAATCACATATCAAGAGCCCCGGATCGTCCAACGCCAAGCCCCGCCATGAAGCGGGTGCGAATCAGCGTGGGATCCCGCGGCGTTTGCGCCGTGCCGGGCTGATCGTCGATCTTCACCGCCAGCAGGATCGGCCCATCCTCGGCGAACCGCCGATCGATCAATTGCTCGAAGTGATTTTCGTCGCGCACCCATTGGCTGTTGGCAATTCCGGCGCCCTTGGCGATGGCGACGATATCGGCGGCGCCCGCCGTCGCGGTCGGCTGCTTGCCGGTGATTTGATACACGCCGTTGTCCCAGATCACGATGGTCAGGTTGCGCGGCGCGACCTTGCCGATGGTGGTCAGGCAGCCGAGCGACATCAAAATGGAGCCGTCGCCCTCAAGCGCGATCACGCCGCGCTCGGGCTGCGCGAGGGCAACACCCATCGCGATAGGACAAGTCAAACCCATGCTCCCCAGCATGTAAAAATTCTGCGGCCGATGCCCCGCCGCGTAGAGGTCGAAGTTGGAATTGCCGATACCGGCGACCACGGCTTCGTCATGCTTCAGCTTGGCAACGAGGCGGCGGGTCAAATCGGCGCGGTTCAATTTTCGGACTGTCGATGTCATGCGGATTTCAGCTTCTCATTTCCAGCAGGATTGCCGCCGGTCAGCAGCGGCGACAGGATGAAGGCCACCGAAGCCTGCGTCATGAACGCCTGCTTGATCGAGCGATCGACGATGAACGGCATCGTCGCCTCGTCGGTCAGGGTGTGATGAGCAATGCCGAGCGAGTCCAGCACCGGCCGCATGGTGCGCGCGACCAGCTGTTGGCCAACATTGAATTCGCCCATGGTGCCGCGCTCCGAGATCACCATGACGACTGGAATCTGCGAGGGCACCGTCAACGAGGCGAGCGCATTGGCGATCAAGGCAAACCCGCTGGTTTGCATCATCAGAACGCTTTTCGTGCCGCCCATCCAGGCCCCGGCAACCACGCCGACGGCTTCGTCCTCGCGGGTGGTGCAGACCGACCGGAAATAATTATCGGCGGTCACGCCCTTGAGCAGCGGCGTCAGCACATTGTCGGGCACGTAAGTCACCAGCCGGACGTCGTTGTCCTTGAGCACTTTCAGAAAGGTATCCGACCAGGCCATCCGCGGCAGCTCCCCTGAGAAAACAGACATTTATCTATCACGCGGAATGCGCGACAGTAACCCGGTCGCCCGGACAGAAGATTCGGGACCAAGGATGGGTTGGAGGATCGCCAAATGCGGAATTTCGGAAGACGTGCGTTTATTGCCGGCTCGGCCGCGTCGGTTTTTATACGGCCGTATCGGGCGTTTGCTCAAGACTATCCGACCCGGCCCATTACGCTCGTCGTCGGCTATGCCGCCGGCGGCGGAAACGACATCCTGGCCCGCATCGCGGCCGAAAAAATGAGTCCGGTTCTCGGCCAGCAGATCGTGATCGAAAATCGTGGCGGTGCCGGCGGCTCGATTGCCACCCGGCAGGTCGCGCGCGCCGCGCCGGACGGTTACACGCTCGGGCTGGGCGGCACCGGCACGCTGGCGATCGATCCCACGCTCTATCCCAATGTCGGCTACGACTCGCGGAAAGACTTCGCGCCCATCGGCTTGATCGGAACCAGCGCGCTCGCCCTCGTGATCCATCCGTCGATTCCGGCTCACAGTGTCAAAGAACTGATCGCCTATGCCAAGGCCAACCCCGGCAAGCTGACCTATGCGTCGGCCGGTGTCGGCAGCGGCATTCATCTCGCCGCGGCATACTTCGGATTCCAGGCCGGGATCCAACTGATTCACGTCCCCTACAAGGGCTCCGGACCGGCGCTCGCCGACCTCGTCGGCGGCCATGTGTCGATGTATTTCAGCTCGATGCCGCCCGCGATCAGCCTCGTCAAGGATGGCAAGGTTCGCGCCCTGGGCGTAACCGGGCTGACCCGCTCACCGATCTTTCCCGAACTGCCAACCATCGCAGAGGCCGCGCTTCCGGGTTTCGAAGCCGTCCTGCACTACGGCATTGTCGCCCCAGCCGGCACGCCCAAGCCCATCGTCGCCAAGCTCAACGCCGCGCTGCGCCAGGCGGTCATGTCGGACGACCTCAAGAAAAAGCTCGCGGCCGACGGCACCGAGCCGCTCGCCTCGACGCCGGAGGAATACGCCACCGATATCGACAAGGAAGAAACCAAGTGGTCGGAGATCGTCAGAAAGTCCGGCGCCAAGGTGCAATGAGGTTCGCTATCACCTGCGCCGTCGCCGGCGCAGCGTTACTTGCGATCTCCCGACCCGCGGCGGCGGACAACGCGACACAGCCCATCACGCTGGTCGTGCCCTACGCGGCCGGCGGCGGCAACGACGTCATCGCCCGCATCATTGCCGAGCGAATGAGCGCCACGCTCGGGCGCCAGATCATCATCGAAAATCGCGGAGGCGCCGGCGGCACCATCGCGACGCGACAAGTGGCGAAGGCGCCGCCGGACGGCGCGACGCTTCTGATCGCCACCAGTTCGCTTGCGATCAATCCGTCGCTCTATCCGAACGCCGGATACGATCCGCGAAAGGATTTCGCCCCGATTGGCCTCATCGCATCGAGCAGCAATGTCGTGCTGATGAATCCGTCGATGCCGGTGCACTCCATCGTCGAGCTGATTGCGCTCGCCAAACGACAGCCGGGCAAACTCGATTTCGCCTCGACCGGCACGGGATCGAGCGTGCATCTGGCCGCTGAATTGTTCGCCGGCATGGCCGGCGTGAGGCTCAATCACGTTCCCTACAAGGGCTCCGGCCCTGCGCTGAACGATCTGATCGGCGGCCATGTCGCCATGATGTTTGCCACCATGGCGAGCGCGGCCGGGTTGGTGCGGGACGCCTCCAAGGTGCGCGCACTGGCCGTAACGGGAGCGAAGCGCTCATCGCTGTTTCCCGCCCTGCCCACGGTCGCCGAGTCGGGGCTGCCGGGCTACGAGGCGGTTTTGCATTATGGCATCGTCGCCCCGGCCGGGACGCCACGGCCCGTGGTCGACAGGCTCAACGCCGCGCTCAACGCGGCCCTGGCGAGCGACGACGTGAAACAGCGGCTTGCCGCCGACGGCGCCGAGGCCTTGCCGGCCAGCCCGGACGACTACGCCGCCGACATCGCTCACGAAGAGATCAAATGGTCGTCCATCATCAAGAAGGCGGGCATGAGGGGCGAGTGACTGCTCCGTCCTCCGTCAAGGCCAGCGCCCGCGCCTCATGATGACGAAGCAAGAGAGCGTGCTAGACTGAATCCATGAATTTCGACTTCACCGAAGAACAAAAGCTGTTCGCCGAATCCGTGCGCAAGTTCGCGCAAGCGCATCTGGCGACGGATGCGCTCAAGCGAGCCCACGATCCGCATTTCCCCTTCGACGTCGCCAAGCTGATGAGCGCCCAGGGCCTCATGGGCATTACCATCCCCGAAGCGGACGGCGGTCAGGGCGGCTCGCTGATGGATGCCGTCATTGCCATCGAGCAGGTTGCAGCGGTGTGCCCGCGCAGCGCCGACGTGGTGCAGTTCGGCAATTTCGGCCCGATCCGAACCTTTGCGGAATACGGCACGCCATATCAAAAGAAGAAGTGGCTGACCGCGTGCCTCGCCGGCAACGCCGTCATCAGCCTCGGCATGAGTGAGCCGGACGCGGGCTCGGCCGCGACCGACCTGAAGACGAGCGCCACGCCGGACGGCGACGGCCACCGCATCAACGGCACCAAGGTGTTCTCCACCTTCAGCCCCGAAGCCTCGGTGTTCCTGATTTATGTCCGCTACGCGCCGGGCGTCGGCGGCATCGGCTCGGTGCTGGTCGAGCGCGGCACGCCGGGTTTCACCATCGGCCCGCCACAGGAATTCATGAGCGGCGAGTTGTGGAGCGAGTTGCACTTCGACAACTGCCGCATCCCGGCCGAGAACGTGCTGCTCGGCCCCGGCGGCTTCAAGAAGCAGATGGCGAGCTTCAACGTCGAGCGGCTCGGCAACACGGCGCGCGCCTTGGCGTTCGGCCGCTACTGCTACGAGCGGGCGCGCGAACACGCCGGGATACGCCAGCAGTTCGGCCGGCCGCTCGCCGAATTCCAAGGTCTGCAATGGAAATTCGCCGACATGGCGATCAAGCTCGAAGGCGCGCAGCTTCTGCTCTATCGCGCCGCCGCCAACGCCGACCGCGGCTTGCCTTCGGCCTATGAAACCGCGGTGGCGAAGGCCGCCTGCAATCAAGCCGGTTTCGAACTGGCCCATGAATCCATGCAGATCATGGGGGCCGCCGGCTACAGCAAATCGTCGCTGGTGGAGTATTGCATGCGGCGCTGCCGCGGCTGGATGATCGCCGGCGGCTCCATCGAAATGCTGAAGAACCGCATCGCCGAACACGTGCTGGACCGCCGATTCAGCCAGCGTCCGCCCAAACCGAAAGCATCCGGGGCGGCCGAGTGAGCAAGCCTCTTGCGCAAGTCCTGCTCGCGCCGCAGTCGGTCGCGATCATCGGCCAGTCCGACGACGCCACCAAGACCGCCGGCCGGCCGCTGAAGTATCTGCGGCAGGCGGGATACGCCGGCCGCATCTATCCGATCAATCCGCGCCGCGACACCGTGCTGGGCGAGCGTGCGTGGCCATCGCTCGCGGCGCTCCCTGAAGTGCCGGAGCATGCCTACATCGTCGCCTCCACCGAAGCGACGATGGCCGCGATCGAGGAATGCGGCCGGCTTGGCGTGCCGGTCGTCACCGCGCTCGCCAACGGCTTCAGCGAGACCGGCGCCGAAGGCACCGCGCGCGAGGCACGGATCCGCGAGATCATCAAGGAAACCGGCACACGCATCGTCGGCCCCTCGAGCCTCGGCGTGGTAGACCTGCGCCACAAGACGTTCCTCACCGCCAACGCCGCGTTCGACGAGCCGGACCTGCCGGTCGGCCGCATCTTCGCCGCGTCGCACTCCGGCGGAATGATCGGCACGTTCCTGTCGCGCGGCAAGGCGCGCGGCATTCACTTCGCCGGCCTGGTGTCGGTCGGCAACGAGGTCGATCTGTCGATCGGCGAGATTTGCCGCGCGACGCTCGACGATCCCGGCATCGACGGCTACGTGCTGTTCCTTGAAACCATGCGCAAGGCCGATGCGCTGCGCGCCTTCGCGCTCGAAGCCGCCGCGCGCGGCAAGCCGGTGCTGGCCTATAAGCTTGGCCGTTCGGCCGCCGCCCGCGAATTGGCCGTGTCGCACACCGGCGCGCTCGCCGGCGAGGATGACATTGCCGGCATGTTCCTCGCCGAATGCGGCATCGCCCGCGTCGATACGCTCGAAGGACTGATCGAGGGATTTCCCCTGCTCGCCCGCGTGCCGGCCCCGACGCGCGGTGCGCGACGTCCCGCCGTTGCCGTCGTCACCACCACGGCCGGCGGCGCGACGATGGTCGTCGATCCGCTGGCGACGCGCGGCATCGCGGTCGAACCGCCGACGCCGCAAACGCTGGCACGCATCAAGGAAGCAACCGGCGTTGACGTTGTTCCGGCTCGGATCGTCGATCTCACGCTCGCCGGCGCGCAATACAAGGTGATGAAGGGTGCGCTCGACGTGCTGACCACCGCGCCGGAATTCGATCTCGTCGTGGTGACGGTGGGCTCGTCGGCGCGGTTCTATCCCGACCTCGCGGTGAAACCGATCGTCGACAGCGCCGGCGCGGGCAAGCCGATCGCGGCGTTCCTGGTGCCCGAAGCACCCGATGCGCTGGCCCGCCTCGCAGCGGCCGGCGTGCCGAACTTCCACACGCCGGAGGCGTGTGCCGATGCGATTGCCGCCGCGCTGCAACGCCGCGCGCCGCGCGCGATCGAAACTCGGGCTCGGCATCCGTCCGGCAGCAGCCGGATGCTCGACGAGTTGGAAGCCTATGCGCTGCTCGACCGTGTCGGCGTTTGCCACGCACCGTCGGTGGCGCTTGATGCCGCCATCACAACAGCACCCGTTCTGCCGTTTCCCTATCCGGTCGCCGTCAAAGCACTGTCGGCCGCCATCGCACACAAATCCGATGTCGGTGGCGTCGTGCTGAACGTCGGCGACGGCGCGGCACTGCTCGCCGCCACCGCCCAGATACGGCACGCGACAAGCGTGGACCGTGTCCTGGTGCAGCCGATGAGCGCCGGCCTGGGCGAAGTGCTGATCGGCTATCGCATCGATCCGGACGTCGGCCCCACGGTGATGCTCGCGGCCGGCGGCATTCTTGCCGAAATCCACCGCGACCGCAGCCTGCGGCTGGCGCCGGTCGATCTCGCCGAGGCCAAAGCGATGATCGGCGAGGTCGCCGCCCTCAAGGCATTGGCCGGTTATCGCGGCAAGCCGCCGGGCGATCTCGACGCGTTGGCGCAGGCCTTGGTGTCGTTGTCGCGGTTGGCGGTTGCGGATGGTCCTGCCGTCGCGGAGGCCGAGATCAATCCGCTGATCGTGCGCGCCCAGGGCCACGGCGTCGTCGCTGTCGATGCGCTGGTGAGGCTCGCCTGATCGGGTGTAGGATTCACGCTGGAGGTTTCCCATGTCGCACGCCGAATCCGTCCACACGCTGCAGCCCGCCGCAGGCGCGACCGCCCAGATCGTGCAGTTCGCGAATGGCCTCACCTACGAGGCCATCCCCGACGACGCGCGGCACTATGCGCGCCGCCATCTGCTCGACACCGTCGGCGTGATGATCGCGGGTGCAGGCGGCACCATCGCGACGCAGGCCGAGACGGTCATCAAATCCGTGCGGCCCGACGGCACAATTCCGGTCGCCGGCCGCGCGCGCCGCGCCGACCTGCTGGACGCCGCGTTCCTCGGCGGCACGGCGGCGCACGGCATCGAACTGGACGACGGCTATCGCCACGGTTCCGCGCACTGCGGCTGCGTTGTCATTCCGGCGGCGCTGGCCGTGTCCTACGACCGGCGCGCCAGCGGCCGCGCACTCGTCGCTGCGGTTGTCGCCGGCTACGAAACCAACATCTGCCTCGCGCGCGCCATGGCGCCCGAATTGCGCCAGCGCGGCTTCCATCCGACCAGCGCGGTCGGTCCGTTCGGCGCTGCGATGGCGACCGGCAAGTTGCGCGGACTGAACGAAACGCAATTCGCCAACGCGATGGGCATCGCGGCCTCAAGCGCCGCCGGCCTGTTCGCCTTCGTCAACGGCGGCGGCGACATCAAGCGGCTGCACGCGGGCCACGCCTCGCGAGAGGGCATTCAGGCGGCACTGCTCGCCGAACAAGGCGTCGAAGGACCGCCCGGCGTCATCGAATCGCGCGATGGTTTCATGCAAGCCTTCGCCTTCGGCCGGATCGACAAGGCGCGGCCGGTCCGGCTGCCGCCGCAGGCCGAGTACGGCATCACCGATTGCTACATCAAGCCCTACGCCTGCTGCCGGCACATCCAGCCGGCGGTCGAGGCGACCTTCGGGCTCCTGAACGACGAAAACATCGCGTTTGAGGACATCGAGGCCATCGAGGTCGAGACCTACAAGATCGCGGCCGAGCATGCCCATGTGCCGTGGGACGATTTCGCCAGCGCGCAGCTCAGTTTTCCTTATCTCGTCGGGCTTGCCGCGCGCCATCGCGCCATCAAATTCGAGCACTTCGACGACAAGAACCGGAAGGATCCGGCGTTCGCGGAGTTCGCGCGCAAGCTCACCGTTTCGGCGCCGGTCGAGATCGACCAGCTTTATCCGAAACTGCGGCCCGCCCGCGTGACCGTAACAACCGCGCAAGGCAAGTTCGTGCGCCAGGCCGACGAGGCTTGGGGCTCGCGCCTTGTGCCGCTCGATGACGAGGGGCTGATCGCGAAATTCCTCGGGCTGGTCGGTCCCGTGCTTGGCGACAAGCGGGCGAAAGACTTGTCCGAGCGATTGTGGACCATCGACGCGGCCGATGACGTCGCACCGCTGATCCAATCGCTGGCGAAGTAACCGCTCGGACGATTCCCCACTGTCATTCCGGACGCCGCGCGAGCGGCGATCCGGAATCCAGCAGCAAGTTCAGTCTTCGCATCTGGATTCCGGGTCCGGCCTTGGGCCGGCCCGGAATGACCGAGATGGAAAACGCTACACCGAGAAAATAGCGAATCCTTTCCGCCGTCAATCGCGAGCCGCTACGCCGTCGCGCGCGGCTTCACCGTCGGATTGCCGAGCCGCAGCGGTTCGCCCTTCTCGAATTTCACGATCTGCTCAAAACACTCGGTGAAATAAAGCTCGAAGTTATCCCACTCGGCCCAACCGAGGTGCGGCGTGCACAGCACATTCGGCATCTTCAGGAACGGATGGTTGCCGCCGGTGATCGGCTCCTCCTCGTATACGTCCACCGCCGCATAACCGGGCCGGCCCTTCTGCAGTGCCGCGAGCAAAGCGCCCGGCTGCACCAATTCGGCCCGCGCCACGTTCACGAACAACGCCGTCGGCTTCATCCGCGCCAAATCCTCCGGACCAACGATCCCCTCGGTTTCCGGCCGCAGCCTCACGCCGATCGAAAGCACGTCGGACCGCTCGAACAGATCGGCCTTGCTTTTCGCGGCCTCGTAGCCCGCAGCCGCCGCCTTCTCCAACGAGTTCTTCTGGCCCCACACCAGCACATTCATGCCGAGTCCCTTGCCGCCAGCGGCGACCAGCGAGCCGATATGGCCAAGGCCGAAAATCCCGAGCGTCGAGCCGCGCAGGCGATGCGACAGCGTGCACGGCCAGTCGCCGCGCTTCATGCGTTCGGCTTCGAGCGCGATGTTGCGTCGCGATGCAACGATCAACGCCAGCGTCAGTTCGGCCGGCGCCACCGGCGAGTTGCTCACGCCGGTCGACACCGGAATTCCGAGCTCCGTTGCGGCGGCGAAGTCCAGCATGTGCGAGCCGCGCCCGACGAGAGCCAGGAGCTTCAGCTTCGGCAGGCGATCGAGCAGCGCGCGCGAGAAATTCACCCGCTCGCGGATCGACACAACCACATCGGCATCGCGAAGCCGCTCGACAAGCTCGTCGAGATCGCGCGCCGGTTCGCGATAACGGATGACGTCGTGGTGGCGGATCAAGGAAAAACACGAAAGCTGATCGACCATATCCTGATAGTCGTCTGGAATGACGATTTTCATTGCGCGGACTGAAGCTCCTGTGAAAGCAATCCGATTGATCCAACGGCGCAAGGCTCGATAACGCCCCCAAACATGGAACTTCTATCCCAATACCACCGCAGCCGCGACTGTCATATATGACAGTTTTATGACAAGGCCGTCACGACGATCGACGGCCTCCCATTTCTGAATTGCGATGCCGGCAGCGTTACGATTTAGTGACTCGCAGATTTGTGTGGCAAGGTATCGGCTTCCCAGACAATCGTCATGAGACATGAATCGAAAGAAGCCGAATTGAAACGTCGGCCCAGCCCGAAGGATATGGCGGCGCAACCCTGCCCGGACAATCAAGCGGCGGGACCGCTCGCGGAGGATGACTCCGATTCGCAACCGAGCCCGGGGATGGATGCCGGCGCTGCCTTCACGTTGATCGGCGCCGCGTGTCTGCGCCAATTGTCGGCCAATGAAGCGGCCACCATTCAACGCGATCCGGAAGCGTTGCATCAGATGCGGATTGCATTGCGCCGGCTCCGCGCCGCCATTTCGCTGTTTTCCCAGGTCGTGAATGACGACAGGGTCGAAGCAATCAAGACCGAATTGAAATGGCTCGGCCAGGAGCTTGCGCCGGCGCGCGATCTGGATTCGCTTCTCATCGAAGTCATCAAGCCGCTCCGAAAGCAGCACGCCACCGCGCCCGGGTTCGTCAGCGTGGCCCGGATATTTGCCCGCGAGCGCCTCAAAAGCTATCGCCGGGCGCAGGCCGCCGTTCAGTCGCCGCGCTTTCACGCGCTCATGGTCGACTCCGCCGAATGGATCCGCTCCGGGCCGTGGAGCACATCCGACGACCCGCAGGCGATCGCGCACCGCAATCAGCCGATCGAGATTCTGGCCGCCGAGCAACTATCGCGCCGCCGCAAGCGGATACGACGGCGCGGCCGCGACATCGACAGTCTCGACCCGGAACAACTCCACACGCTTCGCATTCAGGTGAAGAAAGCGCGCTACGCAACGGAATTTTTTGCTCGCTTGTATCCGGACAAGAAGGCGGCGAAGCGGCACGACAGGTTTCGCGGAACACTCAAGCAGCTGCAAGATTGTCTCGGCGGGTTCAACGACATCGTGATGCGCCGGACACTCTGCACCGCGATTCTGAGCCGCCCCGGACGGAATTTAACGGACGAGCAGAACCGCCATCGGGCGTTCGCGGCCGGATTGATCATCGGCGACCAGCAAGCTCAGATCCAACAATTGAAGGATCGTCTGCGCAAGACTTACGCGCGCTTCGATAAAGCCAAGCCGTTCTGGACATAGCCGCTCAGGCAGCACAGGCCCGCCCTTCAGCGGCTGGGAATTTCCTTCGCTGGGGGATCGCGTCAAGCGCCCCACAACGTCCGGGTCGCAAGCCGGGCTCCCTCGGCCAGGCTCTCGAACTTCGCCCAGACGATCTCCGGTTCGATTTCCGGCGGCTCGTTCGCAGACAGCGTCGAGGCAAAACCGCAATCCGAACTCGCCATCACCCGTTCGCGACCGACCAGCTTGGCGAGTTTGACGATCCGCTCGGCCACCAGCTCCGGGTGCTCGACGATCACCGATGCGTGGGTGATGCATCCGGGCAGCAGCATCTTGCCGTCGGGCAGTTTCACCTGCTCCCACACGCGCCACTCGTGTTCGTGGCGCGGATTGGCCATCTCGAACGAATAATAACCGGCGTTGATCGTCACGATGAGATCGGCAAAGTGCTTCAACTCGAAGTCGCTGGTGCGCGGCCCCATGTTGATGCCGTAGCAGGTGTGGTGGCGGACGCGCTCCGGGGGAATGCCGCGCAGCGCGTGGTTCAGCGCAGCAACACGCTTCACCGCCCAGGCGCGCTGCTGTTCGACGGTCAGCTCCGGGTGAAGCATGTAATTCATCGCCAGCCGCGGATCGTCGATCTGCACAATGAATCCCGCTGCAACGATGGCCTGATATTCCTCGCGCAACGCCTCGGCCACCGCGTAGAGATGCTCCTCCTCATCGCGGTAGTGGCGATTTTCCATCAAGCCCATGCAACTCGACGGCGACACCGAGGGCATGAACACATCGACGGGGGACGCGCCCCGCAAACCCGCCTTGAGATTGGCGATGTCGGCGGCAACCTGCTTGTGCCCGGCGTATTTGAGCGGCCCGGTGCAGGCATAGCGCGTGGGCTGCGTGCCCGAATGAGAGCCGTCCTTGTAAAACGCGGGGAAAGCGCTGTTCTCGCGAGTCTTGCGAACGCCGGGCTTGGGCGTGAAACGCTCCAGCCCGCTCAGCCGGTCGGTGACGTAATACTGGAAGCTTGTTTTCGACAATTCTCCGTCGCTGATCACGTCGACGGCCAGATCGACCTGCTTCTTGACGATCGCACCCACCGCCTGCTGCAGCTCAGCGGCCAGTTCCTTTTCATCGTAGGCCGCACCTGTCATCCGCGCGAACAGCTTCGCCGACAACGATTGTGGCCGCGGAAGGCTTCCGACATGGGTGGTGAGAATACGGCGCGCGCGCTCTTCGATCAGGGACATGGATGCTTCCTTGCAGGAGGTCGACGTCAGAAGGTGAATCTCAAACAGCCCGGACCAACGGCCAATGTGGAGATCGAGCCTCTCCTATCAATCGACCTTCAATCCGAGCTTCTTGACCATCGGCCCCCAGAACGCCTGGTCACGCTTGATATCCTCGCCGTACTCTTGCGGTGAGGACTTCAACGGGTCGGCCCCGTCCGCAATCAGTTTTGCGCGGACCTCGGGCATTTCCAACACCTCATTTAATTTTTTGTTGAGCAACGCGACGACCGGCGCCGGCGTCCCGGCCGGCGCCACGAGTCCATAGCGCATCGCGGCGGTGTAACCGCTGACGCCCGCCTCATCGATGGTGGGCAGGTCCGGCAGCAGCTTCGAACGCGTCGGGCTCGCCATGCCGATGGCGCGCAACTGGCCGCTCTGGATATTGCCGAGCACCGGCTGCAGCGGCGGCATCATCATGGAGACGTGGTTGCCAAGCAGATCGGTCACGCCCGGGCCGGTTCCCCGGTATGGCACATGGCGAATCTGAATCCCTGCCATGCTGGCAAACATCTCCATCGAAACGTGGACCACGGTTCCCACACCTGAGGAGGCATAGTTGATCTCGCCCGGATGTTGTTTGGCATAGGCGATCAGCTCGGGCAGCGTCTTCGCCGGAAACGCCGGGTTCACCACCAGGACCGAGGGCGAGGAAGCGATCAGACCGATCGGCGCAAAATCCTTTTCGGGATCGTAGCCGACGTTTTCATAGAGACTCGGATTGATCGCAAGCGTGCCGCTGAAGGCCAGCAGCAGCGTGTAGCCGTCGGGCGCGCTCTTCGCCACCGCCCGTGTGCCAATCCCGCCGCCGGCGCCGCCACGGTTCTCCACCACCACCGGCTGGCCGATAACCTTGGTCATCCGCTCCGCCATCAGGCGGGCCATCGCATCATTGCCGCCGCCGGGCGGGAACGTCACAACCAGCGTGATCGGATGGGCCGGATAGCCGTCTGCACCCGCGGCACCCGCGTACAGGCTCAGGGTGATCGAAAAGACCAAGGCGACAATGCGCGCGACCACCATCCGAAAGCTCTCCGTGCGTCCGATCGCCTGCCGAAGCGTCGGCACATCAAACCGGCGCGTCGAGGCACGCTCAGAGTAGCTGCGCTAACCGAATCAAATCAATTCGCCGAGGCTCGGAAATCGGGTTTTCCCGAAACATGCCGGCGCCGGGACGCATCGCGTCGAGCGAACGCGGCCCGGTCCGGCCGACGTTCCGGTGCGGTCCACGCCTGTGCTGGCTATTTCACGAGCCCGACGCTCTCGACAATCGGCCGCCACTTGTCGAATTCGGCCTGCAC